>Ga0247843_1004586_pt1 | contig 20399 bp, 21 predicted proteins | sample LaCruzMarch2017__FD_192420 | JGI IMG/M metagenome (GOLD analysis project Ga0247843, IMG submission 192420) | Freshwater microbial communities from meromictic Lake La Cruz, Castile-La Mancha, Spain - LaCruzMarch2017_8m | ecosystem: Environmental > Aquatic > Freshwater > Lake | place: Spain...
CCAGAGCGTCGTGATAGATTACTTTTCATCTCAGCTATAGTTATCGCATTACTCACAATTCTTGGTGCGGCAGGTGAAAGCATTGGTTTTGACAGAAAATGAAAGGTAAATAGTGTGAAGACACGAATGGTTCCACTTCAACTGTTCCTGAAGATATAGCGACATTTGTTAATAGCTATTTGGGTGTAGGAGCTAGTTTTAGTTCGCAGTTTTTCAAAATACTTACCTGGAGGAAGGGACTATACATTGGGTTAATTTTGGCAATGACGGTTTCAGTGGGCATCTTAATGCTGTTTGGAACTATGGGTTTAATCCAAATTCGATGCTTGGGCTTGATGCGCATGCTCAGTATAATGGAACATCTCTTTCTGAACATACACACAATAATGTGCTTTCATAAGGTTCAATTCAATTACCTTAGCAGTTTGGCCTTTCTGCGAAAGTGGGGCATGTATATAAAAACAATCTTTTCTATCTATTAGCGGGGCCAGAATGGACACAGTTCAAAAATCAGTCTGTGGGAGAAAACGGCGCAAGTAGTAGTCTTCACCAAGACTAATTTGGTGGATTATTTGGTTTTGGATTGTCACAAAATCTCATCCCAAATTTAAATATCGTTGAGCAGTTTAGTTATGGTATTTTTCAAGGCGAAAACAGTGCATTTCCTAATGGTGACACCTCGACAACAAACAACCCATCTGAAGCAACCGTAATGTTGGCATTGGAATATTATTTCTCTGAATGATTCAGTTAACGCGTCACTTACACGGTTAAGTGTCTACTATAATGTTTACCCGATTAAATTAGACAGCTACAGAAGCTAGCTATGAAATTAAAATTACGCTACGATGAAGCAATCGACATTTCTTAGTAGATTTCATGAAAAAAGGATTTTTTTTATTTTTATTATTGATCCCATTTTTTTTCAGTGGCTGTTTGCATCGCTGTCCTAATCCAAAAGATCCATTTGAGCCGATTAACCGTGAAATCTTTAAAGTAAACATGGCTTTTGATGCTACCTTCTTAAAACCACCAGCTGAACTGTATGTTTTGGTCATCCCAGTTCAATTTCGTGCAGCGATTAACAATATTTATGACAACATTGCTATTTTACCCACCATTGCCAATGATATTTTTCAAGGACAAACCAATCATACTATCAATGATATCGGTCGATTTGCATTAAACTCCACTTTGGGTTTGGGTGGTATCGGAAACGTTTCTGCCCAATTTAAAATCCCCAATCACCACAATGACTTTGGGTTAACCTTGGCCCATTGGGGCAATACCACAAGTCCGTTTGTCATGATACCCCTTTTAGGCCCCTGCACCCTGCGTGACAGCTACAGCCTTTTAATTGATTATACTTTTTTCACGCCCTACCTGCTAATGCCAACCGTTTTACTCTATCAGGTTCTCGGAGTGCGCTATGTTGATTTACGTTCACAAATGATGGATAACATTGAATTACTCCACAATGCCATTGATCCATATGTGTTAATGCGTGATGCCTATTTACAACATCGACAAAACCAAATCTTACAAAATAGCCAAGGTAAAGTTGATGTCAGTGATGATAATAGTGCCAGTTTGTATGTTGACGGAAACGATTAACGCTTGACAGTTGCTGCTGCACCATTAACAATGCCGTTCACACTTATACCTGGTTTTGAAGCACATGATAGATGTCGTATTATACCAACCAGAAATCCCCCAAAACACTGGAAACATTATCCGCCTATGTGCAAATACGGGCGTGCAATTGCATTTAATTCATCCTTTAGGATTTGGCTGGGATGATAAAAAACTTCGTCGCGCGGGCTTGGATTATCATGAATTTGCAGATATCCATCATTATTCACATGAGCAAGAATTTATCCAACAACATGGACATCGGAGCATTTATGCATGCACGACACATGCCCATGATTATTACCACCAAGTGCAATATCAAGATGGCGATATGCTCATGTTTGGCCCTGAAACACGTGGATTACCTGTAGCACTTCGACAACAACACCAAGCCATACGAATCCCAATGATGCCAGAAAATCGCAGCCTCAATCTTTCTAACGCGGTTGCTATCATTGTTTTCGAAGCATGGCGACAACTAGGGTTTCCAGGGGCAAAATAAAGAATATCTCCATGAATTAACTTATGCTAAGATAATTCTTTACTAGGAATATAAACATGGAATTTTTCCTTAAAAACTACCAGCATACTCTAGAAACCCTAAAACAGATCCTCTGGTTGATTGATGCATTTGTACATTTGCTTTTTGCAGGAGCGGTAGCAAAAGATTGTGGATACATGATTAAAAGAGGCATGCGTCCTATCTTGGTTTCTCCTTCTACATGGGCATTTACAGCTCTCATTGGCGGCGTTTGGGCTGCAGGACTGTATTGGGTGCTGCATCATTCATCACTTATGCGAACAATTTCAAATCAGACAAGGGAGCAACATCCGTCATGAAACTACAATCTTTAAAACCAGAAGACTTTGCACAACATTTAAAAGAAGCAGTACAACTGGTCATCGATGTCCGTCAACCCGAGGAATGGCAGCAAAACCATATCCAGGGCGCTGAGCTCGTACCATTAGCGATGCTTCCCAAAGACATCACCAAACATTCCAAAGATTCTAAAAAAGAAATTTATCTGTATTGCCAACACGGTGTTCGCTCTCATCAAGCAGGACTATTATTGCTAAGTTTGGGTTATGAAAAGATTTATCATCTAGAAGGTGGTTTATCGCAATGGATCGCCTCAGGTTTTCCTTGCCAAGCTGGAATATTATAGAGATAATCTCATCATTTGAATGAAGCAGAATGACCATGAACGATTTAATCCCTTTTGCGCAACAACATTTAACAATGGTTATTGCGTGGTGTGCATTACTGATTGCTATTGTCGTCACTGAGTGGCTCAATAAGCAACAAAAAGCGCCTCAGGTTTCACCCCAATCCTTAGTTGAACTGATGAATAATCAATTGATTAAGATCATTGATATTCGTAATAATCAAACTTTTCGTCAGGGTCATATTTTAAATAGTAAAAATATTCCATGGCAAAACCAAGATGAAAAAGTGTACAAGAACTTGCAAAATGAACCCTTTGTTTTAATCTGCCAACAAGCACAAACTGCGTCGCAACTTGCAGAAAAATTAAAAAAACAAGGATTCACGCAAGTTCAAGTACTTGCCGGTGGCATTAGTGCATGGCAACAAAACAATCTACCACTTGTTAAAGGAAAATAACATGACTGTACATGACTCAGCAGAACAGCAACATCAATTTTTTATTCAACGTCTATACATTAAAAATGTATCGTTTGAATCACCCAATGTTCCAACTGTTTTTCAAGATGAATGGGAACCTGAATTAAACTTAGATTTAAACATCAAACATACTCAACTAGAAAATGACAACTACGAAGTCGTTTTATCGGTTACCACTCAAGTTAAAAATAAAAACAAGGTGGCTTTTTTAGTCGAAGTGGAACAAGCCGGTATTTTCACTATCCAAGGAACAACAGAAGAACAGCTCGAACATGTGCTTGGAAGTTTTTGCCCAAGTTTATTATTCCCTTATGCACGTGAAGTCATATCCTCAGAGGTATTGCGGGGTAGTTTTCCTCCGCTGGTCTTATCGCCTGTCAATTTTGATGCGATATTCTGGCAACAAAAACAACAAACAACAAAAGAAACTCATTAACCATGAATGGTGGCGTTCCAGAACAAATTTCCGTATTTGGCGCGGGTTCCTGGGGAACGGCAGTGGCCTTGGCGCTTGCTCACCAAGGTCATCATGTTCTTTTATGGGCCAGAGATGCTGTGCATGTGCAGCATATGCAACGTCATCAATGCAATGAGAAATACCTTCCAAATGTGAGCTTTCCATCAAATTTAAGTGTTACCACTCATTTTGAAGATGCGCTAAACACCAAAAACCTATTGATTGCAGTCCCTTCGAACGCTTTTACAGATATACTGAAAGATATCAAAACGCTTCCACATGAGGGTATTGCATGGCTTACCAAGGGACTAGAGCCAGCTTCTCATCGTTTATTTAGTGATATTATCATAGATAATTATGGGAAAACTACCCCAATGGCCTTGATTAGCGGGCCATCATTTGCAAGTGAAGTCGCCATGCAAAAACCGACAGCTTTAGTGGTTGCAGGGACGACCCCAGTCATTTGCAAGCACTGGCAGAAACTGTTGCACTCCGAGGTGAATCGCGTCTACACCTCTGATGATATTATTGGGGTTCAATTATGCGGTGCGGTGAAAAATGTGCTCGCCATCGCTTGTGGCATCAGTGATGGCTTGGAATTTGGCGCCAACTCAAGAGCGGCCCTCATTACGCGCGGCATTGCAGAAATGACATTATTGGGTCGCGCTTTAGGCGCCGATGAAGCAACCTTCCATGGTCTTGCAGGCCTTGGTGATTTGGTGCTTACCTGTACCGATAATCAATCGAGGAATCGTCGTTTTGGTTTGTTGATAGGCAAGGGCTATTCCATTGAGCTCGCCACAGAAGAAGTACAACAGGTCGTGGAAGGTTTGCACAACGCCAAACAAGTCTATCAATTGGCGGAACAATATCACGTTGACATGCCAATTTCTCGGGCCGTATATCAAGTTTTAGAAAATAAAGTGAGTCCCTCCCAAGCCGCCAATGCCTTGTTACAAAGACCTATCTAGGCATCAATCAACTGTACACACTCAGATGCAATATGCTCTCGAAGAAATATTTGACCAATACGACAAAATCTATGGACACCATCTGTTACTAAATACGAGGTCTGGCCTTTATCTTGCGTATTGAGCAATTGTTTTTGGATCAGTTCATCTAGGACCATTTCAGCCGTTGCAAGGGCTGAATCAACAATCTTAATGTGGGGAATCATCTTGGCCAATAGGGGTTCAAATACAGGAAAATGGGTGCACCCCAATAAAACCGTGTCATAAGGCTTAGTGTCTTGCAGATAATATTGCATGGTCAGGCGGGTGATCTCATGATCGACGATCCCCTCTTCTGCCAATGAAACGAGCATGCTGCACGCACGGCCTTCGATAGAGGCCTCGGGCGAATACTGTTGAATAGCTCGATGATAAGCGCAAGATGCAATAGTGGTCTCTGTTGCCAAAACTAGAATATGGCCCTGTTTAGAGGCACGAACGGCTTCTTTAGCGCCAGGTTGCACCACCCCTACCACCAAGATATCGGGATATAATTTTTGTAAATGCTCTTGAGCTGCCGTGGTGGCAGTATTGCAAGCAATCACCAACACTTTAATTTCTTTTTCAACCAAAATACGCGTCATCTGTGTGGCATATTGCTGCACAGTCGCAGGACTTTTAGTTCCATAGGGTAAGCGTGCCATATCACCTAAATAAATAAAATTTTCTGATGGTAATACTTGACGCAAAGCACTTAAGACGGTTAACCCACCCATGCCTGAATCAAATACACCGATGGCTAACTTAGAACGCTGCATATGTTCCTCCTAACAGATAGAATACATTGTATCTAAAAAATAGGCTGTTGCAAAGCTACTTGGCAGGCAACAAAAACCTAAAGTTCTTCTGTATTTCAGAAAAATCGAACTTAGTTAAATATAAAAATGTGGCCACCCAAGAACTTAAACCCGATTGATCACTAAATTGCACCGGTATAAATCGCGGTCTCTCTAACAGCCCCACATCCCTTAATTCAATTAATAAAGGAATATCTTCAAGTGTAAGTTTTCCCACAAACAGCAACTCCAGTACATCAACTTGATGCTCTGCCATGGCATACATAATGAAATTAAAGGCAGCAACAAATCCTCGGGCATAGCTTAAATCTTTGGTAAAAGGTTGTCCATCAGGCACGCTACCACGAAAAATGCGCACGCTATGGTGATAGCTATCTCTTTCGGAGAAACCACAATCACCAAAATAATTAAAAATATCAATAAAATTAGCGCCATCCATGACTTTATTCATGGCAATCACCCGATTGGTGATTTTGCGCAATCGGCTGGGATACGATGAAAATGTAATGACTTCATTGAGAACAGCGAGCCCTTCTTGCAAGACGCTACATGAAGGCGAACCCTTACTCAAAAAATCACAATAAGGCTGTAAAGCACCATTGAGAGTCGTGCCTACATGTACCCATCCTTCATGAACTTCAAGGCAACGGAGATCCCTGTCACTAAACATCACGCCTTCTTTAAGTTTGATAGCATCTGATCCGGCTGCTGCATCCGCTAGAATTCCATCACTGACCATGACCTTGACGCCATTTTCATAACCCACAAAATAGGCATTTAATCTTTTTTGCAAAATATCTCTGGATTCTTCTGCCGTATATTTTTTTTCATCCACTTGATTTTGCAACTGATTATCTAACGAGGTCAGCAGATCAAACAACAAGGTTCCCATATCAATTAACTGTGGGCCACCCATATAAAAAGAATCTTTAGGACTACCATATAACTCAATAGCGATTTCTGAAAATTGCGGGGTCCCTCGCACCTCGAGCATTTGTAATGCCCGAATATACTCTAGACAGCGCTCAGTAATCAAACGGGTAAATGCCGAGAAGCTGCCAAACTTATTGATAGTATCGCGAATAATCAACTGAAACTCCGCAATTTTATCAGTCGTTTTGAAGGGCAAAGGCATCATATCATAGTAATCTTTATCAATACTGGGCAATCTTTTGAAACGATGATTAAAAAAATCCTCCTGAATCTCATCTGACCATTTGATGGCATCCAAAATAGTGATTTTTCTTTGCGCCTCAATCAAACGCTTAGAAATCAAACTACAATTGTCTCGTTCCAGTTTTAGCTTTTGCTTCTCTGTTAAGGTCATAATAGCTCTTTAGGGGCGAATATCCACCCTCTTGTTTCCCTCTGCATTAGGTAGTTCATAGAAAGAACTAATTTCATCTTGTTGCAGTGGTGGCGGAACAACCAACTTCGGACCATTTTGACTCTTCAAATACCCTTTGGTATTACTGGAAGAGTATGGAACCGCACAACTCACCAATACAAAACACACTATACCTAAACCAACAACTTTCAACACCCCTTCCCCCTCTTTTAGTACAAATTTAATTCTTGCATCAACTTTTCTAAGGGTTGATGATACGATGAAGATAAAATGGTCATGGGTAAACGAATTTCATCGCTCATCATCCCTAAACGATGTAGGGCCCATTTTACCGGAATTGGATTGGTTTCAACAAACAACATCTCATGCAAGGCACTTAATTGTTCCTGAATTTTCAAACAACCTGCTTTATCACCATCTGCAGCCGCTTCACACAATTTAGCCATTTGCTGGGGCACCACATTTGCCGTTACAGAAATGACGCCTTGGGCACCAGCCATCAGCCACGCAGCACAAGTGGTATCATCACCACTTAAAATATCGATCCGATGCTCACATAATTGAAGCAGTTTTTCTAAGCGCTGCATTTGTCCTGTGGCCTCTTTAATGCCGACAATATTAGAAATCTCAGCCAAGCGTGCAACTGTTTCAGGCAATAAATCAACCCCTGTTCGACTGGGAACATTGTATAAAATAATTGGAAGTGGAATGGCATGTGCCAACTGACTAAAGTGGGTGTACAAGCCTTCTTGAGTTGGTTTTATATAGGCTGGTGTCATCACCAGTAGCCCATCCACACCGAGTTCCATCATATTCTTGGCAGCTTCGATAGCCTCAAGGGTGGCATTGACAGCTATACCTGCAATAATAGACACTTTATTTTCAGCGACATCTACGGCTTTTTTTACCAACTGTATTTTTTCAGATTTTGTCAGAGTCCCTGATTCACCGGTGGTTCCAGCCACTACAATAGCATGGGTTCCCGCATCTATATGCCGACGAACTAATCCTTCAAATCGCTCAAAATCAATTTGATTGTTCTTCATAGGGGTCACCAAGGCCACCATACTCCCTCGAAACATAATCCTAATCCTTAAAAAAGATAACTCTTATCTATCATATTAAACCCAGAACTCAGATGTCACAAGTTAATCAAAAAAAAAATCATCCATTGCACTGTCTCAATTCTAATAAATAGCATGTTTGTATTCTTAACTCAGCACTTGCATTCACACCAGATGTTTTATTTTTATTCAAATAAGAATATAATACTGAGCATTACTTAATCAGAGAAAGCTATTTATGAAAGTTTCTACAGAAAAACCACCTGTTTCTGGATTGCTTTACAACTGCGCGCTGAATTGTGCTTTGCCATCTATTTTTGAAATAAGTAGAACCTTCTCGCAGAGTAACCCCCCTCAACTTCCTCAATTTAAGGCATACGTTGATCTTAAAAATTACTTTCAGCAATGGTACCACCTGCCTGAACTAAGCTGGGAAGCTTATAATGCCATTATCGCTAAACATACCCATTCTGAAAACGAACTGCTCTTTGCCCCTGTCATTCGTAAATTTATAGCCACACAAGCAGATCATATTATAGCCCAACAAGAAGCTAAAGAAGCTCAAGAAGCTCTTGATAAAGGTAAAAAAGAATCTCCTAGACGTCATGCTAATCATGGATATATTGAAACACTAAGAGATATTGTAGATGATCCATTAGCCAGGCTCGATGATGATCAGATTATTGCTGCAGGTTTGGGATATATATATATGAAAGAGGAGGTCCCGACGAACAAGCACAACATCAAGCCTTAGAAGATTTGCCTCATGAAGAAAAAATAAAATTTTATAGAAGAGTTTTGAAAAATGATCCATTGAATAATGGTTCTGGACGTTACTATGCATTAACAAGCGCAGATGCAAATAATTATTTTTATAGACCATTTGGTTTATATATGCATGTTCTACAATTTATAGAGAGGCATATAGATGCTGATGTATATGCTCCAACAGGCCCAGAAGAACCCAATTCTATTCATGTTTATTTAAAGAATAACCATTATGAACTTCAGGAACATCATTTATCGCATTGCATTGAAATTGTGGACCGTTTTACTAAGGCTGAATTATTTACTGCTTTTAGCAACATAGGCGAATCAAAGTTTGGAACTAATCAGCAACTAGCAAAAATCTTTACTTATGTAAAAGAAGACTGTTACCCGCAAGCATTAAGAGAGGATCCTGCACCTCCTCACTCCCCACATCCAGAGCTTTCAAGAGAAAATTACCATTTGGAATATTTTAGGATTGCCAGCGAAGGTAATCATCATAATCATACTCACGATGGTCGACTGACATTTGCAGTAATATTATTAACACTAATAGAAAATAGTTCTTCAACCAAAGGTTCTCCAGCATCACTTAAACTTGATGAACTAAAAGTGTGTCGTGATCAAGCGAGAATTGAAGAGATCATCGTTGAGACCTTTACACTATGTGCTAGCTTAGGAAAACCTCCCTCTAATCATTATCCAAACCCAAATGGTTTTTGGAATAGCAAGAGCGTTCGTGGTGCATCCTTAGCCTTAATTGTGGATGCGGTAGTGAACGTGATTGCAGCTTTTGTTAAAGCATTGAGCGCATTTTTATTTAGCCCTCCTGGAATTATCCTAAGCGCTATTATCGCTGCAGTAAGTATGCTGGTGTTATATCAAGAAACAAGCGAACAATCAGTCCCCCATCTCTAAGTGCTTAAAGCATCACACCTTCGTATCGGCAATGCCTGATACGGAGGTTTTTTTATTCTACATTGGCATTCTAAAATTAAATAATCACATTATTGCTATTTTTTTACACATAAGCCGAAAAAATGGTCTATAGTTACAGTATGAAAAAATGTAATGAGTCAAACATGATAATACATTTTCTTATCAGGCTACTTGCAGGCGTTATAATGATCATTTGTTTAGGTGCATGTAGTCAAAGTCGCATCGCTGTAGATAGGGAAAATGCTTACAACTGGCTTGTGTAACAGTATTGACTGGAGTTATTGGGAGGTAATACCTTGGCCACTAAAATGCGTTCCGATCGAGCTTTGAAAGTGACAAATGCTCGAATACTTACTGGGGTTTATTTTGGCCTACTAGCGGTGGTATTTACATTGAGTTTAGATGCTACCTTGTTTTTTCTAGGTTTCAAACAACTCATACCCCTATTTGAAGGAACGTTATTGGCAATGCTTGTAGCTTCAGTCATTGGTTTTATTTTTGGAGAAAAAATTATTCATGCCAAACCTCCTTTCGGTCGAACAGTTTTTTACTGGGGGTTTCTCACCACATTGTGCGCCATTCCTTTTTACAGTCTTGGGTTTCTAATGTTTTATCTCGATACGAATCCAGCGTTTGCATTAACTCTCAATTTTCATAGCTTAATAGACTTATACGCTAAAATTTTAGTTGAATGTTTTCTATTAATAGGCTTTTGGCTAGCCATTCTTACGGGGCTAGCAGCTCTTTATTTGCGAGCCGTTTTAGTCTATTATATCTATGACTCCTCAGACGAATAAACACTTACACGATGTCATTTTCCACCCTTATCCAGGCGCTTCAACAGGGCGCGACTGTCATTACACCCACCAACCGTCTCCAACGAGAAATTCTTTGGTTATTAAGCCAAGCCACATCGAAACGTTTAATCCAAAAACCCTTGTGTTTCTCTTATGCATCCTGGTTAAAACAGTGGTATCAGGATTATTATTTCCAACATCCAAAAGCCTTGCATTTTACACTAATTGACGATTGGCAATTTAAGCTCCTATGGAAAAAAACAAGCTTAAAACTTACCGGAAAAATTCCAAAGGCCTATGATCTTCAACAAGCAATGAATGCCGTAAAAAACTGTGCACTTGCCATGAGTCCCCCTCACGGATCTGACTTTTTATATACTCCCACGGCAGAAGAGTTTCAACAAATTTGGCAGCAGGTGAGTATTGACTGTCATCGAAAACATTTGTTGCCCCCCCATGAGATTGCTAATGTTTTAATGCACATTGATTACTCCAAACCTGCACACGACCTGCATATTATATGGGCATGCTTTGATTATCTTCATCCACAACAAATTCAGATTCAAGAACGATTAAAGTCCTTGGGCATAAAGCAATCTTTTTTTGACTTAAACCGCCAGGATTTACATACAGAGGCTCATGATACCTTCCAAGCGCCCAAACCCCATCACACCAAACTTCTTATTGCCCAGGACTCGCAACAAGAGTTTCAAGGGATATTACAATGGATCAAAGAGAAACGTAGGATGGGTGCGAAACGCATTGGCGTCGTTGTCCCTGATTTAAGTCAACATATTGGAAAACTACGGTTCTTGCTTCAACAGCACCTACCAGAAGAAAATATGTTCTTTTCCTTAGGCCTTCCATTAATAGATTTCCCGATCATACGACATGCTCTCACCTTACTTGAGCTCGATCCCCAACAACGACTTAATCGTGGCCAATGTCGTTTTTTACTCAGAACACCATTTATTCATTGCCCTAAATCTGAAAGTGGTTTACGCAATCGCATTTATCACCAGAATCAAGTACTTCAGGAACCTGAAGTACCTTTTAACTGGTTTATCACTGCAATAGAGCGTCAATGTCCACAATGGGCAGCCACACTAAAAAAATTAAAACCACTACCACTGGAAGGCACGCCAGCAGAATGGATTGTTGCCATCACTGAGCGATGGCAACAATTTGGGTTTCCAAGCGAACATAAACTAGAACAAAACAACCAACTCATCTTGCAGAAACTCTATCACGTCGTTGAGCGTTTACATAAAAGCCAACCATTTATCCAACGTTTTTCACATCAAGAACTGTTACAAGAGCTCTATACCTTATGTCGTGAAGAGATTCATCAGCCCCCACAAAATTACTATGGTATTCACATTATGGGGTGGTTTGAGTCTTCCGGATTCTGTGGCGAAGCCTTATGGATTTGTCATTTTCAGAGCCAACTGATACCTCAACCCTTATCATTTTCAAACATCTTACCCATTCATTGGCAAAAGGAAAAAGCTTTTCCTCGAACGCAAAGTGCTAAGGAATGTCAAATTGCCCAGCAGATGTTCGAACGCTTATTGATAGGGCAACCTGAGGTGGTTATCTCGTATGCTGAACATATTGAACAACAACCCCAATGGCCTTCACCATTGCTGCCTAAAGGTCTTCCCATTTATGAAATGCAGCCTAAAGCATCCATCCCCACCACTCTAGAAACGGTTGATGAACCGTTTAATATCCCATTGAAAGACGCAGAACATTTAAAAGGAGGTACGAGTCTACTATCGAGTCAAGCAAAATGTCCTTTTCAGGCGTTTGCAAAATATCGTTTACACACTGAAGAACTGAGCAAAGAGCAGCATGGATTTAACGCGCTTGAACGCGGTCAAATGATTCATCAGGTTTTACACCAACTGTGGCTAAAGCTTGGAAATCAAGCCCGGTTGCTAGCCTTGTCTGCCCAAGAATTACAAACGCTCATCGATCATGCTATTGAAAATGGTCTAAAGCCCTACTTAAATTTCAAGCCTTATTCGATGGACGACATTTGTCAGGAGCTCGAGCATGATGCGTTACAGCAAAAAGTACATCAAGCATTAGAAACTGATAAAAAAAGACCACCTTTTCATATTCTTGGGCTCGAACAAGCCCTGGATTTAAACATTGATGATTGGGCTTTTGAGTTACGTTATGATCGATTAGATCAACTTGATAATGGCGATAAAGTATTGGTTGACTATAAGAGCCGCATTCCATCGCCTCTACCGTGGGATAAAGATCGTCCTATCTATCCACAGATGTTGATGTATGCACTTGCAGATTCTAGTATTCACGGATTGTTATTTATGGCCTTAGGAAACAAAAAAGACAAGCCAGTAATCAGTGGTATTTCTGAAAATATGATTGATATTGTGGGTGTAAAAACCAGCAAAGAGGATTGGGCGACAATGCAACAACAATGGTTTGCGCGTCTTAAAAGCTTGATTGAAGAGGTTCGCTCAGGACATTGTATTCCAGAACCGACTTCCAGGAGCATCTGTGGGCAATGCATACATCAAGACTTGTGTCGAAAAGACATGACTCCTGAAGAGGGTTAACCTCTGTCATTAAACAAAGAACTAATCGACTCTTCATCATTAATACGTTTGATAGCCTTAGCAATCATCTGATGGAGTGACAATGATCTGATTTTAGAGCATCCTCGAGCCTCAGCAGAGAGTGGAATAGTATTGGTAACCACCAACTCATCCAATTCTGAATTCCGTATATTTTCAATAGCAGCGCCTGATAAAACAGGATGGGTTACATACGCTTTTACACTCAGAGCACCTCTTAATTTTAATTCTTTGGCTGCACTACATAGAGTGCCTGCGGTATCGACAATATCATCAATCAACAAGCAATGTCGGTTATGCGGTTCTCCAATAATGTGCATGACTTCGGATTTATTGGGACCACTTCGACGTTTATCAATAATTGCCATTTCAGAGTGATGTAACTCTTTTGACATCGCTCTGGCGCGAACCACACCTCCGACATCTGGAGATACCACAATAGAATTACTTTCAACATATTCAAGAATATCATCGCGCATAATCGTAGTGGTATAAACATTGTCAACAGGCATATAGAAAAACCCTTGAATTTGATCAGCGTGCAAATCCACAGTTAATACACGATTAATGCCTACAGAGGTCATCATATCCGCTATAATTTTTGCTGTAATGGGTACGCGAGCTGAGCGTACTCTTCTATCTTGTCTGGCGTAACCAAAATATGGGACTACTGCTGTAATACGACCTGCAGAAGCTCTTCTTAAGGCATCTGCCATGGTAATAAGCTCCATCAGATGATCGTTGGCTGGCGCACATGTAGACTGTATAATAAAAACATCTTTACCTCTGACGTTTTCAAGAATTTCTACATTGGTTTCTCCATCACTGAATGCGCTTACTCTAGCATTTCCTAAATTCATGTCTAAATATTGGGAAATTGAGAGGGCTAATTCGGTTGAAGAGTTACCGGAAAACAACATCATCGACATGATTTCTGCCTATTATTAAATTAAAGGTTTGGTTTATTGTATTATATAAATGGCTGGGGTGCTAGGATTCGAACCTAGGTATGCAGGGATCAAAACCCTGTGCCTTACCGCTTGGCGACACCCCATCTTTTGTGGGACTGTTTGACAACATAATTGTATCTCATCAACGATGGTTATTTTGCAATTACTGACTATGTTTGTCAACAGTATTTTCTGCTTTTTTTGGCAAAAAACCTCATTTATAATAATAAAATTAGTAACAAGGTATTAAAGAATAATTTCACTATCCGTGTTTAGCAAGGTTGGTCTTTTAATCAATTATTCACGTGAGCCGACATATTTGTCATCAAAATAATGACGCAATTTTGTTCTCAATGTCCCGCGACTTACGCCTAACATTAATGCTGCTCGCGATTGATTATATTTACAATGTTCCATGACAGCTCTGAACAATGGGGTTTCTACTTCTTCGAGAACAAATGTATACAGATCAACAGGATCAGTACCTTTCAGTTCAGAGAAATAACGTTGTACGCATTGCGTTACACTTATAGCCAATGAAGAGGTAGTCTCTTCTATGCTTTTATTTAATGAAGTTGACATTGTTAAGCTCCTTAATAATTTATATAACTAACCAAGAGGGATCAAATGACTTGTTATTAACAGTCAATTGTCCATTTTTATAATGGATACTGATCATATACTCTGACGCCTTCGACTCTAAAACCCCAGAGCTCAACAAGGATGCGATTTTTGCATCAGTGCGAGTGACTGCCGTTTTATGAAGTTCCTCGGCCGGGGGTTGATTTTGATCGTTTAACATTTGTTGAGTCATTTGTTTTTCGACCACGTCAGCAACCCAACCTGACAATAGGGTTTGAGATATTTGAATATTCCAATTTACTTCTAATTTTTGCAATGCCTTCAAACTATCTGTTGTTCCGGAGGCGTCTGTTGGAACAACCACTGAACCTGAAGAATCAATACGGCCATTATCAAGCACCATATGTAGTTTTTTAAGATCATATTCAAAGCCATATTTCACCAATTCAGGCAATGAGGATACCAATGACCAAAGATTCTTTTGTCTAAAACTTGGAGAGGCATTTTGCTCTTGTTGCAAAGTCTGGTGCATACGATAAAGAACACTGGGATTTAAATTACGAAGTCGTGTATCCAATTCAAAAGGTCCCATGGTCTTGTCATTGAATAATAATTTTTTTAGTTGCATCTTTACTGTTGCAGAAAACTGATTATTGTTAACTTTTGATGATGTATGAAAAGCAAAGTCGGCCAATTTGATTTTATTTTGATTAAAATCAAGAATATCGACTACAGCAATATTTAAATTCCCACGACCCGTGTATAAATTTGACTGATCTTTCTTAAAATTATAATCAGATTGGACGTTTGTTAAAGTAAATTGAGATTTATCCTTAATCAGATTCAAACCTACAAGATTAATCACGCCATCGAAGAACTTGGCTTTATCACCTATCTTGTTGGTTAAAGACAATCCCTGCCATTTTAATTGAGTTTTCTGATCTAAAGAAGTTAAGTTAAATGGTGGAACTTCTGTGTTCCAAGACGTTTGAAACAAAAAATTTAATCCCATCTGAAGATTAATTTTTGGAAATACTGAGCCTTTAGAAAATTGGTTTTTATCTGGCAGATTTGAAAATATTGGCCAATCCAGCGTTGAATCTGCATAGCCAATACCAATAAATGGTTTACCGATGTGAAATACGATTGGACCGTGAAATATTTTAATATTAAATTCTTTTTCGAAATGCTGTGGAGATATGGTAACGGTCTGCCCTTGATCATTTTGTGTTAAATGGGCAGGTATCTGCCACGCCCAGTGTAATTTAGCATCCGAGGTAAACCAATGATGGCTAAAGCTGGTCAATTCCAGACTCATTCCATATTGCTTAGGCATCGCATCTAACTGATGACGGAGTCCTTTTTCTGCTAATACACCAAAACCAGGATAGCTTAATAAACCGACAGCAACTACACCACCCACGATACCGATTATTTTCTTCATTCAATCACCTATTCTTCTTGTTATGGTAAGGTTAAATCTAATACATCTTAATAATTATCAAACACAAGTTCAATGAAATTCCTTCATTTGGTGAAACAATTAAATTTAATGCGATATTTTTTTGCAATTGGTTTCTTTAACAACAAAAGAGAGTAATACCGCAAAACCAGAACAAAGAATTAATAAAGAAAGCGGTTTTTGAAAGTCTGTCATGTTTAAGTGAGCCACATCAAATGAGCGTGAACCTGCAATAGCATCTATCCATCGTCCTACCATAGGTTGTAAGGAAGCACCTACAAAAATGGAAGCCATATTAGTAAATGCAATCGATGTCCCCACAACGCTATGATCGAGTAATTCGGTAGAAACGGCATAAGCCAAGCCCACACCACTATTAGTTAAGCCAAAAATAAAGAATAACAAATATACCATACTGGGGTCACGAAAAGGGAAATACACCATCACGATCGTTAGCACAAAAGTGCATAATCCAGAAAATATCATAAGCGGTTTACGATGACCTAATTTATCAGATAACGCCCCTAACAAAGGGCCACCAAGTCCCCAACCAATAAAAATAAAACCAATAGCACTCGCCGCTTGGTGAGCAGTTAATCCCCAGCCATATTGTAAAAAAGCAGGTCCATAAGACTCTCCAATCACTGCAGTAGGTCCAAATAGACAACCCGCATAAAGAGCATTAATCCATGTTTGTCGATGTTTTAGAACAATTAAAAGCGATTTAGAAATACTATAGGGATGGCTTTGATGATGCTTGGTCTCAGCCATTGATGGGTGGTCTTGTATATAACGATATAGCAATCCTGCCAATATAATAAACAAACCCGCAACCCAGAACATGCTTTGACGCCAACCGACGGTATTTACTAAAAAAGCAATTGGCGCTTCACCTGCTGCAGCACCCAACATACCCAGCGCTTGTGTTAAACCGGCCAATAACCCTAATTTCTGTGGTGGAAACCATGCAGTAGCTAAACGCAATGAGGCAATAAAAGCAAATGCTGCGCTAAAACCAATGATCATTCGTCCACATGAAGCCATACCTAAGGTATGGGAGAACCCAAAAATGATACAACCTACGGAAGTGAGTAAAGACATGGAGGTTAACAATCGACGAATACTAATTCTATCTACTAATAAACCCACTGGTATTTGCATTAGAATATAAGGGATATAAAAGGCATAGGTTAATAAACCAAAGCCTATCTCATTTAAACTAAAAGCCATTTGTAGATGCTTATGCATGACGCCGGGTGCAACACGCGCCATATAATCTGAAAAGTAATAAGATGCAGCCAACCCCCAAACCAACCATGCCAAAGCCAAACTGGGCGATGGAGCCTGCGACTTTAAATTTTGGTATTTCATAGCAATATATACACCTTCAAAACGCAAAGTTAAAAATAAAAAATAAAACCTATGCTATAACAAAAAATTCTTTTTTAAACGGTTTCGTTTAAGTCGAGTTGATTATAAAACGAAACTAGTCAGGCAGTGTATTATGATTAAAACTTGAAATCAAGCTACAAAAAGAATGGTATGTATCATGAATTGATTCAAGATTTTTTATTGCTTTTTTTGAAACTATAGATGGAGTATAATAAAACATGTTTTTATTATACTCCATCTATCATGTCTGAATATTTAGAAAGAGCCATTCTCCAAACGATTGCCGCCAATGGTGACTCGAAATTAGCCAATCATGCCTATTTTACCTTTCTAAAGAGCGACGTGTATTTGCCTATTGAAAAAGGGACTACAGAAGAACCTCGAGTGCTTTTCTTAGAACAAAACGAGCATGTATTCCTGCCTGTATTTAGTGAACAACAGTACCTGAGCCAGTGGGCTGGTGATGAGTTTGACAAAATAGACCTGTTTTCATTAACAGGTATCGAACTACTTAAAGGCCTTGGAGACGATGTGACCTTGGCTTTTAATCCAGGAACACCATCTTATAAAGAATTTAATCCTGAAGAAATCAATAAATTAAAAACCATGGTCGTAAAAATTCAAAGTTTACTCTAATTTAAGATCCTAACCTCAACATTAATTATCCTTGCTAGATAAGAACATCTAATTTTTAATCCATAATGAACAAATGCCTCCTGTATTAAGGAGGGACATTGTAGAAACGGATTTATTATCACCTTTTAAGATGCCTAGGAGTTGAGAGAACAAAACTTTACCAATTGTTAGAGATAGTATTTTTAATCATCAGTACGACGATATCGGGATATGCGGGATGGAAATCCATCCGAGATTTTAGATTGCTTAAATTAGATTGCCTAAGACCATTCTTACTGTTCCGTTAAACTTATTAAGTATACTTAATTAAAATGAATCATTGAGGCCGTTTACTAAATTGGTGGGGTCTATCACATTTCATTAAAATTCATGCGGTGAAATTAAGATTTCTGATAAGACTCTCATTCAAAGCTGTACCATCGTAAAAGATCATTTAACTCATGTGCCAGCCGTGACTAACCAGTAATGACTGGCCGGTCATTGCAAGACTGTTTGCACTTGCAAAAAATAAACAAGCTTCTGCAATATCCTCAATATTGGTAAATTCTCCTGAAACGGTATGACCAAGCATAATCTTTTTAACAACGTCCTCTTCACTGATATTAAGCTCTTTGGCTTGATGAGCTATTTGATTTTCAACCAAAGGAGTTTTCACATATCCAGGACACACCACATTTGCTTTAACGTTAAACTCAGCCGCTTCTTTTGCAAGTACTCGACAAAAACCCAATAAACCATGCTTGGCGGTAACATAAGGCGCTTTTAACTTAGAAGCTTCCATAGAGTGCGCAGAACCAATAAAAATAACTGCTCCTGTCGGAGCAGCATACATTTTTGGTAAACACGCTTTAGTCGTTAAAAAAGCGCCATCCAAATGAACAGATAAAACTTGTTTCCACTGTTCTAGAGATAATTCTTCAATACACGCAATGTGTTGAATACCTGCATTAATAACTAGGATATCTATACGACCAAATTCATTAAAAAAAGACTCAATACCTTGATTGACTTGCTGTTCATCACAAACATTCATAGCTATAGGCATTGCTGATTTGAGCGCACTGGCAACTTTTTGTGCTGCGGAAAAATCCAGATCCGCCACCCCAATGCTAGCTCCTGCTTTTGCAAAACGGAGTGCTATTTCACGACCAATGCCACGACCAGCTCCAGTTATAAAAGCTGTTCTCCCATTGAGTTCCATGGCTATTCCTTCAGATGTAAAAAAAATTGAGTGATTCAAACTATCCCGGGCTCGGGTTTAAAAGTGGTAGCCTCATCAAAATTTTAGGCACGATTAATAAAAACCATGCTCACCGTATTGATATCTGAACACTCAATATGCGGTCAGAAACAGAGCAGGATGGTCCGCTCACACCATCTAAGTTTATTATTAAGTACCAACTAATTCAATAACATGACGCACCTTTATTAATAGTCAAAATTCAAATAAATATAAAATCAGTAAAATAACTGATGTAAGGACTTAACATCGATCTTTAAAAACAAATCATAGAACATGCCAGTCATTATCCTGAATTAGCTCATTTTGATAAAGTTTAAAACCAGGTAAAAAGACCTATAGTTTTAGTAATATGGACTGCTTCCAATAACCTTGTAGAATTAATACCTCTGATTGGATTATTAGCAGAAATGGCTATAAATCTGGTACATCACTGGAGAGAAATTAGAACCCACTGGCGATGATGTCACATCTATAAACTATTTAAAGTGTAAAATTTATTAAAGGTAATTTCAGCTTTCCGTAAGTTATCGTAAACCCATTTAATCAACTCAGGAGATATGTACAGCTGACATATGTCTTAATATCAAGCACCTAAGTATAGCTGAACCCGCCTTCATTCACTGACCCAAAGCGACTAAGATGAAATTAAAATAATCTGCCAAAAAGGCTGAACAAAAAGTAAACATTGTTGTCGAGAAAAATTGAGATAAAATACACCTTGTTTGATATGATTTCACGAACATTTTAGTGGATCCATAAAGGTGATCCCTAGAGTAAGGAGCTGATTGACACTGGCAAGATATTTTGGGTTAACCAAAAAAGGAGCGTATGTTACCTATTTTCTAATCCTAAAATGCATTTGGGTCCTAGAATAAACCCTTTCTCCTACTTTCTAGATTGGGTTCTTGAATCATTCACGAATAGTGATAATCAAGTACCAATAATCCCTAAAGCTTGAAAATTCAGAGGTTATGTCCGTAAAATGCTGTAAATTCGAGATGATAAATTAGTAATTGAGTCATCGCTAAAATCCGGTACTATTGAGTTGTGAGAAACAATAACAACCAA
>Ga0247843_1004590_pt1 | contig 20387 bp, 15 predicted proteins | sample LaCruzMarch2017__FD_192420 | JGI IMG/M metagenome (GOLD analysis project Ga0247843, IMG submission 192420) | Freshwater microbial communities from meromictic Lake La Cruz, Castile-La Mancha, Spain - LaCruzMarch2017_8m | ecosystem: Environmental > Aquatic > Freshwater > Lake | place: Spain...
GGCGGCCTCGGGACAAAAGAGCGACGCGCCTTGCGTCCAGTCGAGGGGGAGGGGCGGCGATAGTACAGCCGTCGTTCGTTGTTTCGGCGGCGGTGGCGCATCGTCATCATCGCGTCGACTATTATTGTCGTCATGCGCAGTAGATGCCGCCGAGGACAAAGCCTCCTCTGCTTCATTATCCTTCATCATCATCTTCCGCGGGTTGGTTGGTGGTCAAAACGCGTTTCTTTGTCTCGATTTTTCGAGCGTGTATGTAGGAATGAGAATGCTGAGAGAACAGGCAAGTGACGGTATCGTACCGCTGTCAGCCATTGCGGCGCATGACGATGACGAGTTGAGGGACAAGGAAGCGCCGAGAAGAAAGGAGAAGTGGCTCCAGCTCGAACAACAACAATAACAACAATAACAACAACAACAACAACAACAACAACAACAGCACCAAAACTAATCGATCATCAACCAATAATAATAACTAGTCCCATCCCACATGATAATAGTATTACCCAACCATCATGGCGCAAACTAAACTACAACATCAATAGCTACAACGTAGTAATGAATAATCCATTAGTCTATTCCATGGAAACAGAGGAATGTAATCACTGTATAGTGGATTTAGAGATGTATACAGTGACTCAAAACTACATAATTAATGATGACATTTATTTTTACATGAATGCCAACCACATACAACAAGAATGGATAATTTCTCGTTTTTAGATTAGAGTGTCCACAGATCATCATATGCAGATTGTTCCCATCGCGTTGCTGGGAGTCAGAGTCCCAAATGCAGAATTAAAAAGTTCATTTATAATGTGTTCCAAGTGAAATACACACTCTTGCGTATTAAATATCATCGTCTATGTATGGCATAATCAGTTGTTGGTCTTTGTAGCTACCCTGCAGCAAATATGTAAAGGGAATTTTGAATCGAGTAAATGTCACTATCATATTCCACCATAACGTAGCATTAATGCCATTTCCCACCCGAAAGTTTGGATCGATTAATCTATCGATGCTGAGTGGTTCGTCTCTAATTTCGGCGCCCAGGACTTTTGAAGCCTTGCCACCCACTGACGCAGTAAGGAGACTTCGTATCTCTCGAAGTAGGACCCAAGGTGAAAGATAGTCACAGTAGAGGGGCGTGCCCATACCCTGTGAGCCTTCGAACGAATCCAAATTACACGAGACTGAAAATTTAGGGACGAATCGAAATTGGCACGAGGGGCACATAGTCGTGTAATCCTTTACTTGACAGGGTTTCCATCCTGATATCACACTGTCTTGATCAAGTATATTCGAACACTTGGGACAGGAATCACTGTCAGTATCAATCTTTATTCCATTATACAGGTCCTGGAGGATACATTGGCTTAGCGTTAAATGAGTCGCGATGGCATCAGTCACGCGTAGATCATCTTTCTTTGTAAAGTTATGCTTGGAATGCAATTTCTTCTGCTTTGTTTTTGCATTCTTGAAGGCACGTCTATTCGCTGCAATTGTTGATGATACTGCCTTCTGGATTCCAGTCATAAATTTGGTGCTGCCTCTTTTCATGGCCGTGATTGACTGATCAGCAAGCTCCTCAGCCTCGAATTGCATTTTAACCGCGGGGTGAGCCCATGCAATCATCGCGTTTGACGAATCCAGCGAAACATTGAGATTGGAAAAAGTACCAGACGGGTGTGAGTGGATAGTAGACACCACAGAAGTTGTGTCCAATTCCTTGTTTGAAGTAAACGACCCTTCCATGTCGGCATTACTGAATGCTTTAATGTACTCATAATAGACCTCAGGATCGAGTGCCAATCCGTCTTGGGTCATCATTTCCATCAGCTGTTCGGCCCTGTGCGCAATACCACAGCGTCCGCAAGCCTCGATCAACGTCTTGTATGTGATAGACTCGGTTGGGAGTCTCCTCTTGCGCATCATTATCAATGTGTTGACACCAAAGTCGATTTGAGCTTTCGCAATAGCTCTTGCTTTCTCGATCACAGCTCCCAGCTCCTCAATATTAGGACGTGCAGTCCCTAATTGTTGTACTGGCACATTATTTTCCTCTGATGATCTCGTCCAAGGATTATCAGGAAATGACAAAGGATCAAGAGCATTCCCAAATGAATTACAAAGGTTGATGCAGTCAGGATCACAAATATCATCAGGTATAGTATCCTCGTGTACAGTCTCTCCTGACTCGGGCGGGTCTAACTTTGAAGGTGGATGGAATGTGGAATGCAATGAATGAAAGGTTTCTCCATCCATCCATGGTGGGTTGACTTTCGGTTTCCAGGGTCGTCCCGATTTTGACGAATCAATAGATCCAGTATCTAAGCTATCATCGAGTGCGTTTGCATTCCTCTGAACAAGCTGGGACCACTCCTTGCCAATAGTACATGAAAAAGTAACAAAGAATAGTACGAATGCAGTAGTTTCAGGAGATAAGTTGTTACTCCCAGCCACTCTTCGAGTTGCCGTAGAGGAAGTCCCGTGATCGGCGAGCATAGCAGTCAACGCTGATCTTCTATCGAATTCAGCAGTGATGATTTTTGGAATCGGCCTCGGCGTACAAAAGAGGGACTGATTGAAAGACTCCGGCCATGTTGGGTAAGTGTACGACCCCTTCTTCATATCGTAGTAAACATCAGAAGCGGATCGAGGAGGCAAATTTGCCTTGTTTGGTGGAATCGCATCAATCTGCTTCAAGTTACGATGAGCATTCGCACTGTGTAGGAAATTGGTACGAACTTTCTTAAGATTGAGCTTGCTTCGATTACGCTTCGCGTCGATACTTTGGTCGAAAAAAGTTACATCCGGTGCCTTGCATGCATTATACATGCGACGGGTAACGAAGTCGTCAAACTGTTGTGTCCCAATAAGCTCCTCTAGAAATGGTTGATAGTCTGGCAATTGAGAGTTGACAAATTCAGTAGATTGGAATTGTGCAGTCTCAACCGACCCAAGGCTACGCCAAGAAGACCGTGAATTCGTTTGAGACGATGATGGCATGAATTTGCGATAATCCTTCAACATGGATACATAAAATCTTAGAAATGCCTCTTGGACTGCATCCCATTTACTAGGTCCAGGAGACGACGCCCCGTCCATATACATGAGATCAATGGAGTGGGGAGAGGGGGCATGTTCAAATGCATCATCCATTGAATGGATTTTTTCATCCCAAACAGTATCTGCTTTACACAGCAGTTTATCCAAAAGTTCCTTATCCCCGCTTTGACGAGCTTCCTGTATTTGTGAGGTCTTCAACCCTCTGGCATTCCAAAACACTTCACCTGAGTATTTTTCTAATGTCTCCTCGAGCTTTATCTTACGCCGTTGTGGGATAATTGGCAACTCTGGCGTAGTCGCTCCCATGGTAATAACATTACGGTCTAAATCTACTACCACAGTATCATCGGATATGTCTGCGACTGCGGATGGGAAAACCTCCCTACTTATTCCAATAAGGTATGGCATCGGTGCATCAAGCATTGGGGTTAAAAATCGTGGTAGACATGGAATGTACAGATGTGACCAACGCAATGGAAATAGCATCGAACAAAGTATCTCAGCACAGACTGTCAATAGACTTAGTTGACTTGATACTAGTAGTACCTTTCTTTCGCATGCCAATGTATACCAAACGAATAAGACATTGCCAATATCCAAACATTCAAAGAGTATCCCATACGGCAAACTAACATACGGGATCGGCTGATCGGCCGGAGGTGACCAAAACCCAATCTTGGTATTAAGTATTGATAAATTAACACGAAAGGATCCCGGCGGTGGAGCCGGGACCTCCGAACAAATATTAAGTATATACCGTTCGAGCGGGGCTACCATAATATTCGTCGTGGTTGCCAATCGATACAATTGTGTAAGATAGGTCCGAAAGGCGGATAAATATGGCCATGTGGATAGTAAACACAATACTCGTGGTGCGTAATAGGTGTGCTCCGTCGTTCGACGAGTGGGTTTTGCATCCGGTGATCCATTGGCCGATAATTCGACATAGCCACAATCTCCATTATTATCATCCTTGGTCATTTTTCTCCGCGTTGGAGTTTTTATTGTATCGCCGCCAATTGAAATTGTTGAATCGCCATTATCAATTTCAATTCGTCGATGTATATATTCTTCATATGCTGTTAGACATGTACCATACATCTTTCCACCCCGTGAATCGGTCAAGACAAAGTGATGGACCGTGGGCATTTTATAGGTACGCGATGGCACGATGACATCACCCTGGGGATAACAAAATTTGGTTATCATGGGATTTAATGGTTGATTGATATGATCAACGGGTGGGTATTGTGCAGTAATTATTGGTTCTAATATACAATTTGACAATGATGAACCATCATTATTATTATTGCCATGTTGTTGTTGATTTAATGTGTCGTCATTGTCCAAACGTATATTTTCAGATAACCCCCCTCCTCCTTGCGCTGATGACGCAGTCTTTCTTTCTGGGAGAGGTGCAATACGTGGTGTTGTTGATTTTTCTTCTGAGCCTGCTGAGGAGATTGGTGGAATTGGTGGTGGTGGTGACGCTGGTACAATGAATGATGGTTGGAATGTCGATCCTCCTTCGACATTGACATTATTTACAACATCCATAGACACTGATGAACCTTCCGATGAAAACGATTCGTTCACCTCATCAAACGGTTGTTGCTGATGATTCTTCTGATCCTCGACCCCCCTCCTCTTTTTGTTGTCTCCTTTGATCATTGACGTTGGAGTTAGTGGTCGTGAGTTTGCCATTGTCTTTTTCAGTTTAGTCAATGTTTTATCCAATTTCATATTCTCCAGTTTCTTTTCCAAGTTTTTAAACGACGCAGCCGCTGCACTCGCCCCTCCCCCACCCCGACCATTACTACTACTAATACTGCCATTTACACCCATCCCCTCGGAATGAAAACGTCCTAAATGTGCTCGACGGATATCCATTCTTGCTGCCGCAACTTGTGATGATTGATTCCGTCGCAATGGCGATGGAATATTATTATTCTTCCCTTGATCGGCATTTGTTACGCTGGATAGCAGAACATCGCTGTTAGTAAGAGTAACACCGTTACCACCCATTACTTTTTTTGGCACGCTTGATACCACCACAAAGTATTCAACCAATCGTCGACTAATTTCTGAATTATTATTATTTGTATTACTTTGTTCATCAAAAACAATTTTTGTGGATTCATCATCATCATCATTGCTGCTTCCTTCCTCATTACTCCGTTTGTTTTGTTGTGTTAGTTTTGCATCTGCATCGACGACTGATACCGTCTTTAATTCTTTCCTAGCATTTATCAGTGCATTGATTAGTTCACTCTTTTCTAGAAAATTCGTCGTGTCAATTCCCAATGATTGACATTCCTTTTTCAGCTCGGGTGTACTCATGCTAGATGGATCAATAGCATTACTCCGTTCATTAACGGCATTGGTCGTCGATCGAGGAGGTTGCGCAGTGTCATCAGTTGTGTCCAATGACGGACACGGAGATGGACGTGGAGTATAGAACGATTCATTTTCTGACGTTGTCGATGATGGCGATTTAATTATCGCTGCAGTACCAGTAGCCGAGTATGGCGACGGAGTCTTCTTTGCACTTCGTTTCTCCTGCATGATTGTAATCCCGTACTCCTCGTCTCTGCCGGATATTTCCTGTCTACGCGGATCCACGAGGACGGTGGCAGGGGATGTATTACGATTTCTGCCGCTGCTGTCGTACACAACTTCAATTTCTAGTATCTCACCGTCGTCGACTATTGCCATTTGCAGGACTACCTACTTTTACTCGTGTCCTCCTCCGCGTTGGTTGGAACTTGCTCCAATTAGGCCGGAGTTAGAAGAAACTTCTTTTCTCTGGGGACTCATTTTGAATTTGGTTGGTGCACGAGCAATCATTGCTCGTTCGTTGCCGTCCTTACCACCATAAGCATGGATCAGGGATGGGGAGGATCCTGGGCTCCTCTAACTGTTTGGTATGGAAGGCAGGAATCGTTTGCGACTAGATATCAATTAAGAAGAGAGCACGACAATCGAGCCGTTTAATTCTTTGATTATTGCGACGAAGATGAGGATGACGACGAGAATGATTCGTTGTGCGAATTATCTGTTAGTACCAGCGTGGCCTTTGGGATGAATACATCTGTAGCTGACGATGCAGATTCTGATTCGGACGTGTCTACCCCTGACCAGGTGACTGCACCACAGCGAGAACACTACTATCGACTGCCTTTTGATTCGGAGTGTAATTGCCTAGATTCGGACGTGTCCTCTATCGATCAACTTGACGACCATCCTTACGTCGAAAGGCCAAGGTCGGCTGAAAATGAAAGAAAGGATGTACTACTAGGTATAGTAGTTGAACGGAGGCTAGAATGCATGAATAGTTCTATCGACACAATCTTCCCAAGCGAAGTTCAGAATACAATCATGTGTTATCTTGATTTGAAATCATTAATGAATTTGCAACTGACGAATCGAATATATCGGAATTATGTGATATGTGTAGTAAAGCGATTAAGACTATTCGCTTGGACACAATCCGATTTGCGTCGGGGGTTTGAGGCTAGATATCAGGAATATTTATCTGCACAGAGAGAGCAAGACAAGAAGCGTAAACTTCAAATCAAATCCATGTATGATGTTGATCATCCAGAAAAGTATTATACGGCATGTAGAGAATTGAACAGGAATATTAAGCGGCGAGTGAAAAATGACCATATGCGACCTTCGCTTCTTATTAGGCGGTGTATCAGATCTGAATTTTCATCGTAAGCAATTCATGGAGGTCTACAATCAGTTGGAAAACGAGCTTTGTCTCAAAAATATGTCGCCGTCGTCACCACAGCATGATCCAAAAGCAGCAGAATTGTGTGCTAAGGACTCACCATCTGCACTTACTTCTATCGTGGATTCACTGGCAGCATCAAGGAAAAGGTCGTTGAAGTCAGAAGGTTTAACATCAAGTAATGAACCAATTGGCATTGAACAGGAGCAAGTAAAATCAACATCAGTGCTCTCCAAGAAGAAGAATAGTGGTAAAAAGAGAATAAAATTTACGAAAGAAGAGGATGATGCAATCAGGGACGGGGTTAGGGTTTTTGGAGAGGGGGATTGGAAATCTATCAAAACTTATCACGCAAATGTCCTTAATCGAAGAGACAATGTTGCAATCAAGGATCGATGGCGAAATATCCAGTTGGCATTGAACAGGAGAAAGCGGTTTAGAAAACAATCATGAGGGATCTCAGCTGGAGGGACAATAATTGTGCAATTAAATGTATGATCTCAGTAGTAAAACTATGTAAAGCCAGTAAGAACGTGGCATACACTGGAAGCGTAAAGGAGTTGGTGCGGGTGTAGACAAGACAATGTCAATGTCGGACCGTGGCAAAGCGTCTGCTGACACTATTGAAAACGAGAAAACTGGCGTACACGTGAAGAAAAATGGAGAGGATGCCAATGTCGGGCCGTGGCAGCTTGGGCGCAGCAGAGAGTAATCACGCTGACGACCGCGGAATTCCAGGTCTTCATCCCTCAAAGAGTTTGAAGCGTGATTCCACGTCATGTAGTGATCGTGGAAAGCAAGGCAGGGGTAAACCAAAGCTTGGCGGAAATAAAAGCCATGTGTGGATACTTGAAGACAGAAAGTCGGGCAAGACTTGCTACAGCGTGACTAACGCACCAATGGCGTACCACCTGCAACACGAAAAGCGTCTATTCAAGAAATTCAACCCAAATCTGGTTGATCATAAGATGAAAGAGCTTATAGACGAGGCAAAATCGAGAGAAGGTTGGACGATGGAGCTTGTGGTGGGTACACGCGGAGATGATACTGTCATCAAGTGGTTTAATGACATGAAAGTAAAGAAGGGAAAAACTGGTCTCTGGCTGACTGTTGCAGAGGAGAAACCAGAGGGAATTGATCAGATCACATATTTTCCAGCATATTAAATTTCGATGAATTTGCCATGTCACTTTCATTTCTATTCCCCACTGACTGCTTGTATCGTCTAGTTTGGGCGCCCGCCCCCCCCCAGCTGTCAGCTCAGGTGACGATAGCTGTCAGCTTCACTTTTTGGCTTTCTGGCGAAAGTATGATTTTGTATGATGTACTGATTCCTACGTGAGTCGTACTTGCAAGCTGTCAGCTCAGGTGACGATAGCTGTCAGCTTCACTTTTGGTTTTTTCGGCAAAAGTTTGATTTCTTATGTTGTGCTGATTCCTACGTAACTCGTACTCGCAAGCTGTCAGCTCAGGTGACGTAGCTGTCAGCTTCACTTTTTGGTTTTTTCGGCAAAAGTGTGATTTCTTATGTTGTGCTGATTCCTACGTAAGTCGTACTCGCAAGCTGTCAGCTCAGGTGACGATAGCTGTCAGCTTCACTTTTTGGTTTTTTTGGCAATAGTGTGATTTCTTATGTTGTACTGAATCCTACGTTGACCGTACTCGCAAGCTGTCAGCTCAGGTGACAAAAGCTGTCAGCTTCACTTTTCCAACTCTTGTGTTTTGTATGTAATACCAATTCCTACATGGAATGTATCAACGTGCTGTCAGCTCAGGTGATGAAGCTGTCAGCTTTGTCATCTATTTATAATAACTTCCACTTCTTCACCATGGTCAATGAGCGTGATAGGTCAAGATCAAGCACTATTAATTTATTTTTATGTAAATGTAACTAAACATTGTCTTTGATCTCGCACGATTAGACAAATACATGGTAACAATTACTCCCAAGTACAACATCAATCTCAACTTTCTACTTCTACTCCTCCACATCTGTGTAATACTTCAACATCAAACTCTTCATGTGAGTTTTATTCTTCTTCATCTCTGTCATGGTTGGCTTCTTGAAGTTCTTGTTCCTCGTTTGATACAGCTCTTTACGATCCATGAAACCAAGTCCATACTTCAAATCATCATGAAAGTCAATACAGCAGCAGGACAGAGTGGTTGCACTTGTGTCACTTTTTAAGCAGACATGTTTCTTGCATAGTTCACATCTCATAAAGGTCATCTCTCCACACCACTGGCAAGCTGCTTTACCAACTCTTTTCATGCTATTGACATGCTCTTTCAACAAATCTAAGTCCCCTGTACACAGCCGACTCTTTTTTCCACGAGGCTGCTTGACGTCAAGATACTGCGCATATGATACACGGTCTGTATTGTCCTTACACTGAACAAGAGAAGGTTCGTCACCACTCAGCCTCTTTTTCTTATTCTTAGATGTAGTGGTACGCATCTTGTCATCACCTATTACTAGTGTATTGACTGTTGAAATATTTGTTCCTCCTGTGGACTGAAATGATACGTGGACTAAAGTGTAGTCCTTCTTCGTTCGTCTTAGATTTGCTGGTTGTGTGACAGTCTTAACAGCAATAACAGGTTGCTCGAATCTTGCTACCTTTGATTTCAAATTAACTGCTGTCCCCTTAACCCTTTGTCTACCGTGGCACATTTTTGGCACATTTTTTTCAGTACCGAGCCTACGTAGGAACTAGTGGCCCATTCAAGAATCTTAAATAGGGTCGATATCGAGAATAGATAAATGTCATAAAAAACGGCCGTCATACATTAAACTATTAACATCAATGGATAGACGACTATCGGAGCTACCTAATCGCATTTCTACCCAGGACCTAACTCATCGTAGTAGGGGCGATATTCATGGTCAAAGTCCATCGCCCAAAATTTAGCGGGAAAAAAAACAGCTAAATTGTCTACGTAAAGTACGTCCGGTAGACAAAGGGTTAACGTGGTGGAAGTGCTTCTTTGCTACTGACTTTGGCAAGCGGTCACGACGGCAGGTCATGGTACCCTTAAATCCAAGTTCCCCAAGGAGGTTCAATGTTACATCTCCACTGAAATGGTTGTCAAGTGCAATGTGTGGCGGATCATCTAAGATCTGGAGCCCCTTGTCATCATCATCCTCTGCATCTCCTTTGACTAGTGGTAACACTATTTCAACCAATCTCTTCACCTCAGCTGGTCCTGATGCAGTAAATGGTTTCTCAACAGGCCATAAGTTGTGGCGTGGTGTCCAACCATAGATGTATCGCCGCTGAGCGTCAAGTAACAACACATGCTGTCCACCCTTGGTACACTTCTTTCCCTGGACTCGATTATGCATGTCACTGTAACTTGCACTTGGCCATGTTGTCTCGTCAATAGTATGATCCAACCCCATCTTCTTAATTACCTGCGTCATGTTATGTGTCATAACATCCCATACAAGACGGTACTTCTCAGTGGGATCATAGTCTGTTGCCTTCCTATCCTTCTCGTGATAGAAATTACACAGCTTCATGCAAGCCTTGATGTCAAGCCAGCGCCGATAATGCATGGCCTCGTCAATTTCACGATCATAGGTGTTGGATTGTGACGCCATCCAACTTTCAGCAACATTGTCAGCCAAGTTTCGCGTTACAATGCCATCCCATACCAGCAACTCCTCAGCATTGGTGGGACGGAAGACATGCCCACGTGTACCCCCCTGTTTTTTGCTCCCATTGCATACACATTGGTGTGAGTAGCAACATCCTCATAGAATCCTACCCTTGGGTCATCCTTGATACCAGAGTGAGCAGGGTCGACAATAGGCAGTAGCAACTGATAGAAGAATAATGCATCACAGTTCTCCATTCTCTGTTTCGTGAGTCCTAATAGTCTCTTCAGAACATCGGCATCCAATTGTACACTGCGATCTTTGGGGAAGAGATTCTCTTTAGTTGCTCCCATGCGAGTGTTGTATTTATTTGGGGAGGGATGCTTCCATCCATCATAGAAGAACTCATAACCACCAATCTCTCTCTTGCCTGTAGCGGGGTTAACTGGTACAGGTACAGCACCAGCAGGCATACTGTGTTCAACATATTGCTTCTTTGAGTCAAAGGTTGGTGTGAAGGTGTATTGGCTCCACCTCCCTGGATTGTCAACTGCCGCAAAATCTGGCTCACCACAGTCAGTCTTAGGTTCAGGCGCTGTCCATGATTCAGGCGGTTGTGGAGGTAACCATCCCTTGGGAGCTCCAAATAATGGTGCTGCTGCGTCAATAGTATTGCCGGGAGCGCAAGAGAATTCCTCACCTTCTGCATCGTCCTCAATTTCACTGTTATCATTTAGATAACGCTCTCGTTCAGCTTCCGTCATACCACGGACAAAAGCTGCGACAGTGTCATATCCCTCACCTTCTTCATCAGACATACCACCGTCTCCTTCGCAATTTTTATCCTCCTCATGCAGGTGGCCGATGTGCTCCTCACTCCTGCGATTAGTTGAGTCATCTCCCCAACTAAAGTCGGTCCCAACACTTTCTACATTACTCATTGTGCCCAATGATTGTGAGTCTATGTCAGGTGAAAGACCAGATGGCACAGTTACTTCTCCTACTGGCCCCTTACCCTTCTTGGTCGACTTTGTCTTTGCCTTTGCTTTGCTTGTTGTCTTCCGCTTGACCCCCTTACTTGGCTGTCTTTTCCCACCCTTCCAGGCCTTGCAGGCTCCACACCTCTTCACACTCTGTGGCCACTCTGTATCGCATTTATGACAGCTCCATGGCACGGACATAAATTTACTGCTTTTCAACCGATTAATGCACTGATGGCATATTGCTCTCTGCTCATTACCATCAACATCACCAAAATCAATAGTATTTCCACTATCACACACGAAACCATCAGGGACATCAGGGAGAGAAGGGAACTTCACAATGAATTCACTCAATTGTAAGCCACACAGTAATGCAGAGTGAATCTTACCATCGCATACATGGCATTTGTGAGCAGACTCAAAAGTATTATCAGGTAGTGCCCTACACAATAGCCCAGCAGCACATCCACTATTCTCTGCCTGGATAGCAGTCGTAGCAGAAGCTGCAGCAAAACTACTATCGAGGATTCGGCCACCCAGCTGAGATGCAGGTCCACTCTTGGATGATTTGGACTTGGACGTAGTCTTATTGCTGGTTGTGGGGGTCTTCCCATGTGCTTTACTTTTACTACTCCTAGCAACTTGACAACAATACCAACATTTGCAGATGTGAACTGTTTGTCATCAATAAGGTCGCACAGACGATTGGTAATTTCCATAACAAATGCTATTGGACGAGAACGTGCATTGACATCTTCCTTCAAAAAGTTGAACAGATCCATCTGAAAGCTATCATAATCTGCATCATCATCATCATCTTGGTTCCTCATTGATGTGATGAAGGTAGACAATTTAACAGCCACTGACCTTGCATCATGTGGGCAATCCAATTCCTCGTGGCACTTAATGACGAGATCGACGAACCAAGCCGTATGATCCTCTTGACCCGTCGAACGCTTGGACATGATGATGACAAAGACAAGTGGTGTTATGATGCTGCTACCACTATTAAAGCCTCTCTAAACTTAGTGCTCTATTGTAGTTGTTGGATATGTTGCAGTAGACTGTGCGCAGACTGTTAGGTAACGTATTATGACGTATCCAAAAAAGCTCTTGTGCATGCACGGACACACACACAAATTGAGGGCAGATAATGATGGCGACGACTCAATCAATTATTGCCGGCGAGCCACCAAACAATACCAATAGCATAGTCAACTTATCAATAGGCGATTCGTATGGTTACAGCGTCGTGGGGGCAAGGCTCATGGTGGTAGAGCATGAGCACTGTGGACGATGCAAAAACTGGAGCTGCGAGCTAGGTATGTCGGATGAGATCGGGGCGCATGAAGATTCGGAGGCAAATAATGACTCTACAAGACGACCAGCATACCATTAGAAAGCTTAGATGTAGTGCTGTCCAATGACGTGTCACTCTAATACTTAAACTAATTCTATAATTGTCATGGAACCCTCAAAGTCAAAATCGTCAGCTGCATTTTTTGGCGCCGCCCAAACTAGAAGAAGTCCATAGCATTAATCGAATAATTCAACAACAGCAAGATCATGACAATAGTCTCTAAATTATATGTCTACTGTTAAGTACCAAAACATACATGCGTATTCCGTCGAATTATACAACAGCAAAGCCAAACCCTTCGCCTGCAACCCACCAATTCTCCTGTCATAATTTGAAGAGAGAGAGAGACAACATGCTGTCAGCTCAGTCTTCTAACATGACAGGTGACGATAGAATCAAATTATTATGAAAACTTCCCTGGAGCAAGAATATGAAGGGAATCTTGTACCTTCTAAAAGTAACGATCATGTTCCACCAAAGAGTTGATGAGATGTCAGTGCCACTACGGAATTCCTCAGCCAAGATATGATCAATGCCTCCAGTGGTGGCCATGATACTACGTATCTCTCGGACCAGCACCCATGGAGAGAGCTGATCGCAGTATAGTGGGGTGTTCTTGCCTTGCGATCCTTCAAAAGAGGCCGACTTGCATGTCACTGAGAATTTAGGCACAAATCTGTGTGAGCAGGATAGACATTTGCATTCGTAGTCATTCGAAGCGCACGGGACCCAGCCAGAACAGATATCCTCTTCTTTAAGAATCGCAGCACACTTAGGACAGGCATTGTCGGTGTCAATTTTAACGTCAGGATAAAGAGACTCTAGCAGACTTTCGGCCAGTTCGATGGTAACGGCGACAGACACATGAACTTTACTCTTGGATACTTTAGGTGATGAACCTGTCTTCTTTGCACTCTTGAGCATGCTTCTATGACCTGACGCCATTGATACATGGAAACTTCTACCCTTCTTTGGATTCCTACTTGGAGTTACCTCTGAGCTCAAATCAAACGAGGACTCAGACGCAGTTGAACGGCTTGGAAGAGAACGATATTCAGACGACGTCCCGCTTCTGTTGCTATCACCAAGCAACTCGTTCGACAGAGTGCTCATGGTATCGGCAGAGATCATCTTGTACAACGCCAACGATGAGGGTTGACTGTCATCGTTCGAAAAAGCCTTGATCAGCTCTGTATATATCACTGAATCTGCGGCAAGTCCATCCTTGGCTATCATCTCCATGAGCCCTGCAGCACAATGATTCATCTTAACCCGCCCGCACGCCTGGATGAGAAGCTTGTACACCAACGGCTCTGGTGGAAGCTTCCGAGTACGCATCCTTGATAAGGTCCTATAGGCCAAGTCAATCTGAGCCTTGGCGATAGTCCTAGCCACCTCCGTATCATCGTCGTGGTTGGTCAACGACTGTCTTGTGCCACCCCCGTGCTTTGCCTCGACGGCAGCAAGTTCTTTCCCAATAACGCTGGTAAAGGTGGCGAAGAATAGGATGAATGCAGTGACCTCTGGGGAACGGTTCTTCCCACCCAATTGAGATCCCTCGATGGCACCTCCATATTTACTCCTCAACATAGTACGTAATGAACTACGCCGATCGAACTCTGCAGATATGATACTTGGGATGGGACGCGGCGTGCCGAAGAGGTCAGTTTCGAAGGTTACTGGCCACATCTTGTACGTATACATAAACGTTCCTAGTTTCAATCCCTCTCCACTCGGCTCGACGGCCTTTATCTTTTTAAGATCGCGACGTGCACTTGCAGCATGAAGGAAGTTTGTCTCCTTCTTCTTCATTGTTAGACGGCTACGATTCCTTTTCGCGTCAATGCTTTGGTCAAAGAACTTAATATCAGCGGCATCAGCGGCATTGTGCATTTTCCTAGTAACGAAGTCATCAAACTGTTGAGTCTGCACAAGACTCGCAAGGAAGGGTTGGAAATCCTTCTCGGCCTTGGCAACGAACTCCTCCTTCTTGAAGCAAAGGCGATCACCTCCACGCCAGTTTGATCGTTTCTCCATGATCTCCTCAGCAGGTAAGAACGCACGATAGTCCTGAAGCAGATCAACGTAGAATCGAAGGAATGCTTCCTGAACTGCATCCCATCTGCTCTGTTTCTTGTCATCGACTTTGGCATTGGCATCCTCATCCCCACCCAACGTAGCCGAGTCAGGAGCATGTGAGAGGACAAAGGCATCATCGCAAGTGCGTATCTTTTCTTCCCAAACCGCGTGTGCCTTTGACAGCATTTCATTCAACGCGGCCTCATTACTCGATGCCTTGGCTCGTAAAACATCACTCTTCTTGAGATTCCGTGCATTCCAGAAGATGTCGCCCACATGTTCCTTCAGTGCTGACTCGACCTTCTTCCTTCGCTTGTCTGGTAATGGAGGTAAGGCTGGACTATTTGGGCCCTGTGTGACAGTATTCCTATCAAGATCAATAACGATGGTCTCATCGCTTATATCCTCGACAGCGTATGTAAAGTTCGCACGACTAATCCCGCAAAGGTAAGGCATGGGAGCATCAAGCATCGGACACAAACTCCTTGGCAGGACAGGGATGTATAGATGACTCCATCTCATTGGGAAGAGTAAACTGCACAATATCTCGCCACAAACAGTCAATAGACTCAATTGACTGGATACCAGTAGAACTTTACCTTCGCATGCCAACGAATACCACGCGAATAGGACATTGCCCACATCTAGACATTCGAAGAGTACCCTGAGTGGAAGTGATACGTACGGAATAGGCAAATCGGCGGGGGGTGCCCAGAATCGTACGACACCTGCCTTCCCTAGCGAAGGGTGAACTGCCAATTCCACCTCGAATGCACCCGGTGGTGGTGCAGGAACTTCAGCACATATATTTTGGACGTAGCGTTCAATTGGTGTTGTCATGACATTCGTCGTGGTTGCTAGACGGTACAACTGAGTTAGATACGTCCTGAATGCGCTCAAGTAGGGATAGGTGGAGAGAAGGGTGAGTACACGTGGTGCGTAATATGTCTTCTTCTTGCCACCCTGGAGTAGAAGTTTTACATCATCTGCTGCATCTTCTTCCTGAGGCTTGAACTCTTCGTAGACGGTCAGCGCTGTGCCGTACAGCTTTCCTCCCATACTATCGGTTAGGACAAAGTGATGGACCCGTGGCATCTTATACTCGCTCGTTGGTCGGATCAACTCAGTACCCTCGGGGTGACAGAATTGTGGTAAACGAGGGTTCAATGGACGATCTGGGTGGTCTTGCGAGGGATACCGTGCAGTAATCTTCGGCTCAAGGAGAACACTAAGATTGTCGTCAATGTCAGTTGTGGGCGTCGATTTTGTCGTGGGAAGATGAACACGACGGACGTCAAATCTTCCCTTGGTCCGTGGATTCATCGATTTGTCAGTAGGGTCAGGTGCACGTCGTGCCCTCATCGCAGCTGCATTCGCACTCTCAAGATCCTTGCCCTTCATTTGAACGCAGGACACCATGACGAAGTATTCGACAAGACGATGTGACATCCCCACGGATTCGTCGATGGAATCGTCGGTATCGACGCCAGCTGACGTTGTTGTGTTCTGCTTGTGAGAGATGCGAGGAGGAGATACTGAGGTTGCTGCAGAATCGCCAGATCTCCAGCTCATTTCTGTGACAGTTGTTCTCGTATCAACGCTGTGATCAGCCAGCAAATTGGCAAACTCCTTGCTCATGGGTGATAGAGAGCGATCGGCGTTGCTTGGCATCATAAAGATCTGTGATATGATATCAAGAATAATATGGTTGAGAGCACACAACATTGAAGGAAGTAAAGGTCGTGTCAGAGGAAGGGCAGGTTCAGAAGTCACAGTCATTTGTCACGGTGTGACACAATCAACTGCCACAAGTGACCCCCCCTTGGTAATTTTTCTCATCAGGAGAGAAAACCATATTTTGCACAGCTCTCATACTAGCCACAGAATGTAGATCACAAGAGGTTGTTGTACTAATGAGAATAATCATGTATATTATCATCGTTTTATTCGACGGTTACGAAATTGTTGCTTCAGTCTATGCTTTCTTTCCTTATCCCCAGGGTCGTTGTCTATTGTACTCTCCAAGAACGATTTAGCCTCGTCGAGAAAAAGTGAACTTTTTGCTTGCGATCTATTGAGGTATGATTGTTGATGCTCACTTGCCAAAATTTGAGATTTTGTTTCCATTTCAGCAAGCTTTTTCTGAATTGATAACAACAAACAAATGAATAAGACACAGTGAAGAAACTGTTTCTCCATACATTAGCTCGTAAACATTAAACTTACCTTCAACTCATTAATCTCGCGTTGTTTATCAGATTTTATCTTCTCCGCCTCTTGTTTTGCTAACATTGCTTCTCTTACAGCTACTTCTGCTGAGAGCTCTGCCCGCTTAGCCCGCTCCACAAGCCTCCTTCTATCATGATGGCTTTTCTGGCTCGCCACGGAACCATTTCCATCTTCATCTGATTGCACCGTTGAGGGGGTATTGCTATCTCCGTGAACATAATCATCATCGTACTCATATTGTACTAGGAGCGACTCTATTGTTTCTACTAAATTTTGCATCCGGTTTCGTACTAGCCCAAAAGCTTTGTCTGCAAGGACAAGTTTTACTGACAAGGTTTTGACTTCTGATGTTGCAGCCCGATAAAGATCTTCTGCTTCTGTCAATAAATCCTCATCAGCATCACCCACTTTTACCTCATCCTGTATCAGCTCCTCTGCTTCTATTTGACACATCATTGCAGACCTAAGATCTCGGCGAAGAACCTACAGAACATTTAGGCAACAAAACCGAGTCAATGGGAGAATCCAACAAGAAAAGTGAAAAAAATGCGTACTCCTACTCACCAAGCAATTATCACTTGTCATCTTCAAGAGCATGCTCTGACAGTCACCTATGGTAAACATCTCAAATCCTTTCAACATACCCAATCCAAGAGACTGACACCGCATGATCATGAAGTCAGTGTCGTCAAGCCATTTCACTTCTTCGAACCAGCTAACATCGCATTCTGGTATCCTTCTGCAAACAAAGTGTGCCTTGGCTGATCGACGCGTAAGAAAATGAGCTGTAATGACGTCCTTCGGCGTCGCGCCATCTCTCCATGCCTTGCTCACTATTACAGCATCCCGTACTCGTGAAGCTGCCTGAAAATAGGGAGTTAGTGCAATGTCATCAACTACATTCGTCCCACCCTTTCTCTCTAAGCCACGATCAATATCCGTTTCCATAATACGACTTCTCATTTCAAATAGAGCAAAGGCCTTCTTTGTGTCGACAAGATTTTCAAAGCTAGAGAGCATAGTATCCTCGGAATCACTCGTGTCCAACTGACTCGTGCATATCTTTCGAAATGCTCTGACCATTTTTTGAACCATGTCTGGCTGGATATAGTACATAGAAAGGTCAGGTGGTAGACTCTGATACTCGCTGTCAGGACCATCCATGTCAAATTGGTGAGGAAGAGTGTTGGCGGACCCATTTGTGACCGCGGAAATGTTGAGCGATGAGTCCAAAAAATCCACCTCCGACCAGGAATTTTGCCTTGCGGTTTTACCATTTACTGGCGAAAATGGATTGAATTGAGTGTCAAAAGACTGAAATGCATCATCATCCTTCCAGACCTCCATTTCTATCAGACCAAATGACTCTTCTTGTATACCATCAAAAATGTCTGAATCGATACTGATATTATGGGACGAAGAGCCAGGAGATGATCGATAACGATCACTGGCGATGCCTCGAGCATTTGGTATTGACAAACCCACACTCGCATGCTGCATTGTATAAATAGTTGATGGACTTGCCTCCGATTCTACATCGTCCATTAGATTTGGTACATCCTTTGTTTTGTCAATAAAGCCACGAAATCCTCGTAGCATGATGGCTCCACCCTCCCTTGGTGGTGCACTCTGTTCATCTTTCGCCCGAAGTAATTCTTCAGATAAATGTAGCGGCCCATCAAAGTCTACGTCGTCGTTGTAATCGTCATCACTAAAAAGCCTAGTATTAGGCAGACGCTTTCCCGAGGCTCGGACGCGCATCTTACTCCCGCTCACGTCAATACCTCGAAGGTCGGTATCATCGTCTACTGTTGATTTGACATTTCGTGGTGTATGGTATGAATGATGTCCTTTTGCAGATGGAGCAGTAGTGATATCCAGCGCGGAAGTATTAGGTGTGCTCATCTCAGTGATATTTGCAAGTGATGACCTCCATCCTCTTGACGCCTCAACACTTTGTCCAGTATTTCTTCCATCATCATCGAAGTCCTCCTCGACATATATGTCTTGATCCTCGTCGTAGACGGACATGCCATCCACCTCAGATCCCGTCAGCCAATCATCGTTGCCCGGTTCTTGCAGGTGTAAATTGGGGCGAGCTGCTTTATTACTATTATTGCTGTTTTTTTGTCGTTGTGGTGATGCCAATGAACTTTCCTCGCTTTCACTATAGCTTGGTGGCATCGCATATGTCTTACCCCGCTTATCGACCGTGCCAGGCCATCCAGTGGGAACGTAAGACGACGAATCACCCGATCGGGTGGTAACATCACTCGATTGAGCACTTGACCGTGTCGGAGATTTGATTGATGATGTATTATGATTGCTTTCAAGTGAAACCGATGAGCCAGTTCGAGATCGAGATTCGGATTGCTTAATAACCGACTCATGAAATTGAACATTGTTTGTGTGTTGTAATCCATGTGTTGTTGACGTGCCAATAATTGGTCTCAGTGCTCGTGATGTACTGATTGGCTTATTGGTTGCACTGATATGCTGGTGTTGTTGCTTTTGCTGATGTTGCGACAATTGTTGAGGCGTAGATTTCGAAGCGAACATGGTCACCAATTTACCCACCACTCCCGTAGGCAAGGAATTTCCAGCGGCGTTATCTACTGGAGGCGAAACTTTGTTTTCGTACAAAGCACCTCTGGTTGTCAGTGACGAAGGACTATTCCTAAAAGATGTTGCTGTATTGCTTTTATTGTGTATGCCGTTCAGTTTTTCACCCCCTGGGACATTCCGTGGTGTAGCATCACGAACAGTGACGGCCTCGGCAATATTATCAAGCTGTTTCTTTATTCCAGTTATGATAGATGGGCTTCCATACTCACGAGAGCGTACGATAGCACTATTCTTGCTTGCACTATTATCATCGAACGGCTCAAACACTATCCCACCACCTCTGACAGAATTGGGTGACAACTCTCCTCCACTCCGACCAATGCTAACACTACCCCTGCTAACACTATGCGTACTCAAAGAACCCGATGTTGATGTTGTACGGCGGAATATCTGTTGATCCCTCGCAATAGAAGTGGAAGCTAGTGAGGGAACAGGCGAATTTGACTGTCGACGAATAATCGGATATGATGATGGCTCTTCTTCCGGCCAATCCATCGAGGGATTCTCTGTTGTTGTGGGCCAATCCACTATCTGAGCATCTGTCACCGGCGGCCCCACGGATACTCTAGAATTGTTGTTTCTATTATTGACTAATGACGAACCACCAATGTTTCTTCCAACAGATTTATGAATTACAGGAGACGAAGGAGAGAACGAAGGCTCCTCTTCATCGGGCCAATCCATCGTGGGATCTTCCGAGGGCCAATC
>Ga0247843_1004592_pt1 | contig 20382 bp, 15 predicted proteins | sample LaCruzMarch2017__FD_192420 | JGI IMG/M metagenome (GOLD analysis project Ga0247843, IMG submission 192420) | Freshwater microbial communities from meromictic Lake La Cruz, Castile-La Mancha, Spain - LaCruzMarch2017_8m | ecosystem: Environmental > Aquatic > Freshwater > Lake | place: Spain...
GAAAGAGGAAAAAGAGTGGCGGAGGAGGAGGCGGGAGCAACAACAACAACAACGGCAGTACAGGATCTATGTCTGCATCTTCCTATGGGATCTACCTTGATTCAATCCAAATTACCTCCGATAATAGCCACAATAATAATAATCAAAGTAGAGATTTGAAAGAAGGATTAATCTTAACGCTATTGTGTAAAATATTAGGAGTACACGTCGGACGAAAGAAGAAGAAGGTAGACAACTACCACGACGACGACGACGACGACGGCTCAATGGCCGATCGAAATAATAGTAGCAGTAGCATAAGTGGCAATACTGACCGCACTATCAATAATACATCATCATCATCGATGATGATGACATGTGCAGCACTTAACGTACTATGTTCACTATGTGATCATGCCAAGGATGGTAGGAAAAATAATGGTGATGTGGCTACGTGCGCATCCATCGAGGGGGATATGATGGGTAGTATTGGTACATACCTATTGGATGCAATTGTGGATAATATGCACAACTTCTACAGCCTTCATCATCATAACAACTGCGGCACAGAAGATGCTACTACTGCATTACATGGCCTGATGGGTTGTTTTAAGTCGTGTGTGTCAGTCATAACCCTCCTGAATGTGCGTTTGTCACGTGGTGGCGGCGGTACTGCGACCAAGACAACAATACAAACATTACGTAGTACTACGTGGAAAGTTATTAATTCGTTGATGAAACACAACGGCAGTGATGATGATGATGATAATAATGACGAAACGACAAATATTATTACGAAAGTTCAACGTGCAGCAATTACATTACTAGCCACGTTGCCACTGACGGGTGTGTCATCATCATCCGATGGTGCATCACCACCGACCAAAATTTGGTCACGTTGTATAGTCGAGGGAATAACTTTATTACATTGGGCAATAGATGATTTCTTCCCCATGATGCCGGGTCTCGATGGCAACAATAACAACAAGACGAGGTCGATACTTACTAATACTTTAAGCGCTGATGCTGATACTGAGAGATTGAAAGAGGATCATACACTTTGGGTTACTGTTGCGAAGGAGCCACCATCATCACGAAACAACAATAATGTAAATAGTCTTGATTTGGGTAATGATAATACCGATAATCATCGTGCATATTCTTTCCTACATAGGATACAATGTCTATCAAGATATATTCATTCTCTATTACTAATGGAATGCCATCCTCTTCCTAATAGGATGAATAGTACGACCAATCATCATCATCATATCGTACCGATAGATGCTCTTATTAATATTTCTGAAATACTATTATCATTCACGCTCATGGCCGAGACGACACAATGCACGACTAAGACACGATTACGTTCGACGCCCATTATTGGGGGATTGATATCACCCAATTTAGCATTGCAAATATCACCCAAGATACGATTAGTTGGACATGAGTTAATGAATGTACTTATGGAATCTTGTCGTGGCGGATATGGCATGTTAGGCAAGGCACGACGGATTGTTAGTATCGTGTGTACTAATTTGCATTCCTCCTGCTCGACTGTGTTGGTTTCTGTGGTAGATGGTAGCATGAGACGAGGCGGTGGAAGTGGTGGAATTGGTAATAGACCGATGACTACATCGTCATCAAAAATGGGATCATGGTTACGTGGATCGACACCACTCCGTATCAAGTCGATACATACATTCCATGTTATGGTAATTGCATTAGGATCGGGTATTATGTCCTCAACGGCTACTGTTAAATCCATTTCCAGGGCACTAATCCTGCTTGGTGGGTGTCTATTAGAGCAGATACAGGGAATGATGGATGTCGGTATAAATGATGTCGTTGCAAGTAGTATAACGTCGAACGGAGTTGATGATGAATGGGGTACGCTTGGCGAGAAAGCCAAGCTAGTGTAAGTGTTATTGTTTTCGTTTGTTACTCCACTACTCGTAGTTTGGACATATTCACTAACTTATATTTGACTTGATGTTGTTCATTATTCATCTTCACTGCCACCAGGGATGTATCATCGATGGCATTAGCAGCTTGTATCGCTGCATTTGGTGGATTAATTCCTAGTAATGTGCGTGGCACGATTGATTCGATTACGCATACCTGTCTCTCAACATTGTACTTGCGTGGGGGCAGCTCGATCTTTGCATATTCTAACGTTAAACGAGCGTTACTTCAACTTGGGATGAATTGTGTTTGTGTCCCATGGGGAGATGGCGGTCGGAGCACACTTGGAGATGTACTACGAACTGTGTCTACCATGTTACGGCGTGATCCTGACGTTGCAGTTGCATCCGCAGCACTTTCAACACTGTGTGTATTTGATTCATTCATGACACCGAGAGCACCACCCATACTGATACCTACAAGAGGAAGTATGGTGAATGAAACGGCCAATGATGGCAGTAGTGGCTTGACAGCCTCAACTCTCATGCAGGATTTCAACGAAGCCAAGTTGGCTCTCGCCGCATCCAAGGACGCACAGGATTATAAAAAGGTTAAGAAGTTGGACAAGAAGTCGGACAAGAAAGCAAAGAAGGAGGATGTCGAGGTGGTGGATACTAAAGCTCCATTTGAGTCAATTAAGACTTCCCAAAGTAATTCGAATAGTACTGAGACGTTGGACGTGTTGAATGGAATGATTCCTGTTGTAACCAACGCAAGTCTAGGGTCTGTGATGGTCGTCAACAGTGGAACCAGTAGCGGTGTGTACTCAGTACAACGTGTGACAGATGCAAGTGACATCGCAACTAAATTGCCATCGAACTCAAACATTATGATTGATGATCATAAGAATGAAGTACCCCGCAAAATGAATGAATCCGGGCCTGTCAATGAATCAGGTGTATTGAAGGAAGACGTTTACGTAACGCAGAAGGATCAAGAAGAAAATGACAGTGATGACAGTATGGATGATTTCCCTGAAATTGTTGATGAGGAACCAGACGAAGAGGATAGAATTTTATAACTAATATTGTCTCCTTAGTTATGCTATCATTCACTAAGAGTCTCTTTCTTTACTACTTCTACGACCTTCCTTTTTTTACCAATCTATCTTTTGTTTTTTCAATCTGTTCCTTATTACTTTGTGATCCCCATACAGACATGAATGATTCCATTTCACATTTTACTGCCATATTCGTGCTACTATTTAATGTACCATCTATCTGGTTAATAACATTTCTATCTCCGTCAGCAGCAGATATTGCAGACTTAATTGCCCGGAGTGAGTCGGAACAAGGTAATTGTAGTAATGGCTGTATGATAAGTCGGATTGTTGCATCTAATGCCGTCTCATCCCTATCTGCAACTGCATCTGCATAGATCATTCCAACACCACCACCCACACTGGAAGAAATAGAACGTGCATATTCCTCGTCTCCACGAATACAATGTCCAAGTAATAACAATTGTATTGCACGACTTCTACCCATCTTGGTAACTAATCGTCGTGTTCCACCCCATCCAGTACTTGCACCTCGTTTCGCATGTACAAATTGTACAATTGCATCATGTGACAACACGACCAAGTCGGCAGCAGTGGTTAATTCGGCACCGCCTCCCATGGCATATCCATCTACTGCGGCAATTGTAACTACGGGAAGAGAGAGTAGTTGATTTGTTATTGTTGTCATACGATGTAGCATTTCTTCACCACCACCCTCTCCAGCGTTACTATCACTTAGATCTAACCCCGAGCAGAATGTCCCATGACTCCCCGTTACTATTACTGCTCGTGCATTATTGACATTAGAATTCGTCTCCTCTAACACGTCGACGTCATAGGAGTTATCATCACTGGCATCATCGCTGCTGCTGCTACTACTAGACCAAGTGCGTAACAATGCAACGTGATCCTCCATCTCTTTCATCATTGGTACTGTTAGTGCATTCCGTTTACGCGAATTGTCAATAGCGAGTATTGCCACGGAGTTATCATATTTAAAATCAAGTGAGACATTATTTATTGGCACAGTAGGAGCTGCGGAAGACGATGATGAAAATAATGATGATGGTGCAGCAGCTGTGTAATGATGGCGAAGGAAAGACGACGCAGTGCGTATGCTACATCGCTGTCTATTAATGAACATGTCGTCGTCGTCACTATCTCCTGTCAACTATAAATCCTAGAAATGTAATCGGGCCTGAATCGCGCAGCCTTCACCATTATTCCTATAGAACATTACTATTATCCCACCATTTTGTCCACCCAGTTAAAGTATATCAAGGCTTCAGAGGCCTGCGTTGACGGGCGTTATTCCAGCTAGTTTTGGCAATTTACGAAACCTAAATGAGATGACTTTCAACGAACCGCCCCATGGGGAGGCACCGATACCATCTCGGAACTTGGTAATCTCAAATCAGTGGAATTGATGGATCTTACGAATAATTTCTTTAGCGGTACTGTCCCAGATGGCTTGTGCATTGATGGAGCAATTCTGTTACCTGTCCCTTGGGTTGTTGAACAAATTATGCTGATATTCAGAATTTAAAGATACTTGAATTTTGTGTCACTATGTGGCTCAGAGAATGGAGATGTCTGGCTCTGCTAATATTAGGAGGACATTACATAAACGTACTATCTTTGTTAGATTTTTTATTTATCAAGTTACACTTTCATCTATGTATTGTATTCAAAGACTAGTTGAAATAATTAGTTAAAAACCATTTATTCCTCCGACGAGTTGGCCTCCGTGTTGGCATGCGTGAGGTGGGTAGTAATGTTGGACTCTTTGATGTTGGCAGAAAAGTTGGACTCTGTGTTGTAGGGATGGGACTGGGCTTTGACGTTGGACTCTTTGATGTTGGCAGAAAAGATGGACTCTGTGTTGTAGGGATGGAACTGGGTGTCAACGTCGTTAATGTGATTACAAAATCGTTTTGTGTTGTAGGGGTTGACGTTGTAGGAACAGAAGTGGGAGTTGATGTTGACGGTAGAAATGTTGGAGTAGATGTGGGTGCTGATGATGGAGTGGACGTCGGCTTATTCGATGTCGGTGTCGATGATGGAATGGACGTGGGCTTCTTCGAAGTAGGTGCTGAAGATGGAATGGACGTCGGCTTATTCGATGTCGGTACTGTGGATGGCCTAGAAGTTGGAACCCTCGTTGGAGATATAGTTGGTCTAGAAGTTGGCTTGCGAGTTGGCTTGCGAGTTGGCTTGCGAGTTGGCTTACGAGTTGGCTTGCGAGTTGGCTTGCGAGTTGGCTTACGAGTTGGTTTGCGGGTAGGCTTGCGTGTTGGCTCAATACTAGGGCTGAATGTTAGTTCCAGCGTAGGCTTACGAGTTGGATCTCTTGTAGATGGCTTAGAAGAGGTTGGTCGCATCGACGTTGGTAGCTGAGTTGTGGGTGTAATGCTTGGTTTAGCTGTGGTAGGTAGAATGGACGTGGGCTTCTTCGATGTCGGTGCTGAAGATGGAATGGACGTCGGCTTATTCGATGTCGGTGTCGATGATGGAATGGACGTGGGCTTCTTCGATGTCGGTGTCAATGTTGGAATGGACGTGGGCCTATTTGTCGGGTATGCTGTTGGCTTCTGAGTCAGTGTGCACATCTTGCCATTTTCAACGATGAGCACCCTAGCGTTGGTTGCAGTGATACTTAACACAGTGACAGTCATGGTCTTTCCACCGATAAATCCAGTCCATTTTTCACCTGCACTCAACTTTCCGCCTGAAAGCAAGTTCGAATATGCACTGTCAATTCCCTCATTTATACCTTTAGTCACGGTAACCTGATTCCCAGCCTCGACGGTTCCCGAATTGGCTCCACTCTGGCGATTAAATGTGACGTAATAGGCCACATTGGCAGCGTCATTTATTTTGACAAGCACGGTCGTCGCAGCAGTAGTATTGAAATCTGCAATGCCATACAAATTGTCCTCAAAGCAGCGGTCAGTTCCTGTGGATGCTGGATTGATCACTTTGCTTTTTGACTTGTACCAACCCGTCTGCCATGACTTTACGCTATTGAAACACATGACAGGTCCCTCATCCTCACCGTAACTGTAGCCCATCATGCCTGTTTGATCATCGTATGCAGCACCATTATCCCACGAGTGTCCGTATCCCAAATTGTGACCAATCTCGTGCATTTGCACAGATAGAAAATTGCACCACTCGTTATTGTACACAGTTGTTCCATCGTATAGCCAAGCCCACGCAATGATGGTGAGGTCTCAGCCGGCATGCAATACATTACATGATCGGCCAACAAACTGGGGTCCGTAACGCCAAATGCTGAGTTGAGTTTCTGTACCACGAGATTAAATGCATCGTTCGTTCCTAATTGAGCTTTTGTTAGAGGAAGTTTGATATCAACCACTCCATTGCTTATAGCAGTCGTGCCGTCATTACTATTGACCTTCATGGCTCTATTTGGAGCTTTGTTTATAATGAGTTGATTGTTCGAGCAAGCTGCCATTTGCGTTTTGAGATTGTAAACATCGACTCCATTACCAAACACGTCATTTGATAGACCTGTCTGATCAGCGGCGTTGTAGCCGATGTCCGTCATGAGAACACGTACGGCAAGGACAGTCCTAGTTCCGACAGAAGCTTGACCGGGTTGAAGATAGGCAAGATTGCGTTGGAATACAGCAATGTTACGGTTTTGTTCCGGTGTGAACTCATGGAGGTTGCGATTATCGAAGACCCCACCCAAGACATCCAGTACTTCTCCATGCATATCAATCGATCCGTTGGACTCGATTACTGCAGAAGCAGGAATATGCACGAGATCATGTCCCGACTTGAGTTGATCATCCCACCCATCTGGCGTATTATTGACTGTGTATCTGGTACCATCGGCGAGTTGAATATAACCCATGTGCGTGGGTAGATCGTCGTCGTCATCTTCGAGCGCACGACCAGATGTACCGGTATATTTGATGCTATCATGCTTCTCAAACTCGGCCAGGAGGTATCGGCCAATCGGATTTTGTTGAAGGAAGCGATTCGCTTCTTGTAAATGACGGTCGATTACTTCGGATCCGTCGTTTGGATGACCGCGAAGAAGACTCGCGTTGGCAATGACGAGGTATCCCGCATGGGAGTGGGAGAGGAGTACTAGTTTGGCTAACAGGAAGGAGAGTTTCATGGTGCTGGTTCGATGATGTAATTGATGTAATTTTTGAGAACAACAAGAGTGTGTGGTCGGCGAACATGTTGAAGCAAAAGTCTTTCCCGAGAAAAATGTCCTCATACATACTACAGCCTAAGAATAAGGCCCAATACATGTCTTTAGTAGCTTGAAATAGGCCCAACACACTATCCGGGCCATCAACAAGTGGCTTGTTGCCTCCACCACAAGAACGCAAGGACACTACAGCCTGATTTACAGGAAAGAAAACCCCCGTAGAAATACTCGAAATGACCGTAGGCTTGGTGGAAGGAGGTTGGTTGGGTAAGGACGGGTCAAAGATGGCGGGTTTTGGGGCTTCTCATCAAGGTTCTCATCAACCTAAGAAGTCCTCTGTGAATTTCTACATACGTCTTTTTTGTACCATAGCTTCGACCGCCGGAAAAATGGTAAATCAAGCTGTACTCTAATACTCTCAGATATGATGAAGAGCTCATAATATTATAAAGTTTGTTGAAATCCAAGCAGAGTCGGTGTCAGTGTTGAATCATTGAACCTGACGCATTGATGTGGTTTCATTCATGATGGAAGAGAAGGATAGCTTCACTCATAATTCTCATGGTGATGGATACGCCCTCTTCTATTGACAGAGAACGGATCATGTCACAATGAAGGAACAAGGACTTAAAGGCAACTTTTGACAAACGTTGTCATTATTATTACGATTGAGTTTTTCTCTCCTCCTCCACAACTACTTGTGTGCTCTTTACTCCTTTGTAGCATCCCCATCCCCATCAGCAGCAACACCAGTAGCATCAGCATCAGTGCTTCCCTCGACTGCCTCAGTTGTCGCCACATAATCAGGGTGATCAGGATGATCAGGTGGGGTCCATTCAAATGGTTCTGGTGGATCTGCCTCATCCTCTTGGGCAGGGGTCTTTACGGCACTCACCTCCTCTTCTTCGTCAGGAGTTGAATCTGTGAGCATAATCACACCATACGGCTTCTCCTCCGGTCGGATAGGACGGTAGCGTTGACTTAGATCAAAAGCACATACGTTTGCCTGAGCCGTTGTAATGCGTGCCGGGTTCGAGACACTGAAGCTGGTTGGTTCTGGTTCACGCTTCTTCTTGGGTTTCGTTTCCTCCGATGCCAAGGCAGCCTTGTCGTCACCACCGTCCACATCCATACTTTCAACCTTTTCCTTACCCTCCTCTTCGGTCGTCTCCTCCTCGTCGTCGTCAGTCTTTTTGTCCACCTCCATGGCCCCCTCTTCTCCTGCTTCACCAACCTCTTCCTCCTCCTTGACACGCTTCCTCGCCATCCGTGCCTTATTCTTTGCCGTAGCCGATAGTGCAACAGTCTCCACCCGTTTCTTCGTCTCTTCCTTCTTCTCTTCCAGTTTTTTGGGATAGGCATACACACTTGGCTTGGAGTTGCACACAATCTCAAACTTCTTTGGATACTTGAAGTCCTTATTCAAAGCGACGGTGACCGTGGGCGTGATAGCGACACTTAGCATGTGCATGAGGGGGTACCAATGCCAATGCTGAAGCCAGAGTACAAGGCCCGCGGCACTTGTCATCTTCGTGAAGCCATTCCGCGAGCTTAGTGCTAGGGCACAGTTACGACCACCGACATCAATGAGACCCATGGACATGATTGCACCCATCTTCGTTAGAGTCGTTTGATGCTTATCACTAACTAGGGATGCCAACTTGTCACGGAATGTCTTAATTTTACGATGATTGCAGCTATCGCCTTGTTGCATGTATATCATCGCTGTACCCAATATCGCTCCTTGTCTTACATGATCGGCCATATCAGTGAGCATGGGCTCCAATAGCGCTACACTCTCGGAATCTCCTGATCCAGCCATGGCAATACCGACGGCCATACAGCTCGCGTATCGGACGTGGGGGTTAAAGCTTTCGAGTAATAGACGGACCAACTCAGGCACGCGTTTCGGTGTTTTGTGCAATACCAATGCCAACCCGATAACGCTCGCCATACGAACATCGTCACTAACGTCACTTACGGCAGTATGTAGGAGGATGCGTATTGCCTTATTCGACCCAGTGCCACAGTATGCAAGTGCAAGGCCGTACATGGCACCATATCGAATAATTGGGTCGCGATCGGCACGCATTTCCTCAATGGTGGCATCAGCATTCTCCTCCTGACCAAAGTTCACAAGCGCCAAGCACATGGATATGCCGCGTATAATCTTCTCATGATGTGTCTCACGAGAATAGTTACGTAATTCGGTAACAATTTCAGTAAGCTCCTCATTCGCGCTTGATGATGCATTCCCGGCACCACTCCCCACAAGGACCATGCCCATGGAGTATGCAGCCGCCTCCCCCGCCACGGCGGAGTCGGTGTATAGAAGTTCCTTGAGCTCATTCACAACGTCTAAATCGGATGAACCAAAGCTTGTTAATCCCACACCAAGTGCGGCACCATGCGAGATGACCTCGTTGGCATGAGAGTTACGTAAATGGTTGCGTAGGAATTGACTCGCCTCTAACCTTTTGGCAGTGGATGAGCCGGCATGACTGCCATGAATAAGACCGAGGGCGTACAGTGATCCGCCCTCGGCATACCCCCCAGTGGAACTGACAGTCGGAACCTCTCCACCCTCTGCTGGGGCCGAGGGGGGGAGGTAGGGCTCAAGCAACGTCATTGCCTCGCTAGTGTGACCGGCGTGGATGACACCCATGGATGCCGTGGCGGAGAACTTTGCCCTGTGTGTGTGACAAGAAGTGTGTGTGTGTGTGAGAGAGAGAGAGTGAGGGACATGTGTTAACTAGAAATTAACTCTCTCTCTCTCTCTACACTCACCAATTGCTAGCCTTTTTCATCCAATCTAAATTATCACGTAAAAAATCATCATTCGTTGTGCCTGCATTCATATACCCATGTGTTGTGACCGCACAGTTATGTAATACTGAATTACGACTCATACTACGTTCTTCTAATGATTTTTTCAAATTCGACATGATCAATGTATCGGCATTGGAATTCTTGAATAAGAAGGAGAGTGATAATTCAGATGTGAAGCCTCCAGTTAGGACACGTGTTGCGTTGGTAAAGTGTTTCCATGTCGAGTCTGACCGAATAATAGATCCTCCTCCACCCTCCTCCTCCACTTCGACACCAAGTTCATCTGCCATGGCAGGCGGAGAGAGGAGGGCAGTAGTCTCATTCACTACTTCTACCCCATGTTCATTCGCAGTAGCGGCAGCTGCAGCAGCAGTATCGACAACAACAGTGGGCTCTTTTTTAGTTGGCAAGCAACTTGCTACCATGGCAACAAACTTTTGATCCCCCGAGTCAACAATGTCAAAGCATAATTGCAACCCTAGCAATGCCGAGTCATCATTACCACCATTATCATTACCATTATTGTCATCAATAAGATGAGTAATAATTTTACCCACACTCAACGCATCATTCAACAATTGATAACACAATACTAACGCACATGCTGCATGTCGTTTTGCACTCTCACTTGCCGATGCAGATGTAAAGATGTTATCCAATGAAGTAGCAATCATACTCAATGCCTTAGAGCGGAAGAGTTTACTTGATATTAATGATTGTGCTATGGTCATGGCATGTTGTAATATATTAACAGTCTCCAACATTGATGATACTGATGATGATGATGATGATGAATTTAGTAGTAATTCATCAAGTATTTCTTGGACACGTTCACCTTCACAACTTTCGAATGCCACGCCCAATGCATGTACGTAGGATCCGTTATTGTAACAACGTTGGAACATTAATTGTACCACCTTGGTTAATTTTGTCATGTCCAATGGTTCATCGTCGTCGTCATTATTGGCGTTATTATCGTCCGCGGTAGTATCGCCATTTGTCGTCGTCGTCGTCGTCGTCATTTGCCGCTTCCCCCTTTTCTTGACGGTATCTTCCTCGACATTACTATTATCATTAATAAACTCGATTCGTTTACGCTTGACGTACTCGCCAATGGCAGTATTTACCAATCGTTCCACGTACGACACATCCCCCGCCGACGGCGATAGTACGTCGAAGTACGCGTCGCCGCTTTCGAGCGCCAGCCGTAATGCCTGATGCGGCTCCTCTAGATGAAAAAAGACCCGCGATGCCAACGCCGCGGCAATTCGACGCGTTTGTTCATCGTGACATCGTCCTTCGTCTTCGTTCGCGGTGGTATCGTTGGCATCCTCCATCGTCGCCACGTCGTCATCCTCGGCGGAGGGGCCGCCGCCCCCCTCGGCAATGGCCTCCAGGTCCGGCAATGCCTCGGCTACCTCGTGCCATAAAGTGTCCACGACCGAGAGGAGACGCGTTAATGCGTGCTTAACGAGTGCGGGATCGGATTCGGATAATAATGCCAGTAGACCCGAGGCCGTGGCAATGGGGGTCGTCGTCGTCGTCGTTGCTGTTGCTGTTGTTGATGATCCGCTAGCGAATGATGATGCAGAGAGAGGCATTGCCATTAGTGTTGTCATTGTTAGAGAGAGTATGGGGGAAGGATGAGGGGGCGATGACGATGTATTGAGCGTAGCAGCGCTACAAAGTCGTTGTTGTCTGTGAAAAATGGAAGAGGGATGATTGACATCGATTCAGGCGGGAAGTACGTGGCGGGAACAGTTCCCGCTTACACCACGCAAAAACCTCGTCATCTCTGAATCTCTCCTCGTGTTGTCGGTCGGTGCGGTCCAATCCAATTGCAATAACAGAACGTAGAGAAGTGTGTGTGCCCAAATAATCGATTTTCATCATGGCACCATCATCGAGGACATTATTTGCGTCGTTCGTTTTCGTTGCTATTGCTACGGCCGTAGTTGTTGTCAATGGGTTTTCGACCGCCCCAGCATCGTATGATCATAATCGGCATACTTCACAACTACGCATGGCAGAAACACTAACCCCAACGACCAACGCCAACACGGACGATGTATTCAATAGTGCGAATATACGTAATATCGCGGTCATTGCACACGTCGATCATGGAAAGACGACCTTGGTCGACGCTCTGTTAAAACAAACGAATGTATTCCGCGACGCAGCACAGGCCGCCGAGGCGGGGACGTGTGTTATGGACAATCAAGATCAGGAACGGTACGTGTGTCGCGATGATAGAGAAGTTGGTTAGTTGGTAGTGTAAGAGCTACACGCCTGCCATTTGTTGAATAGTTGTTGCTACATACGCGCTCTCCTTTCTCACTTCTTGTCTCACTCTTCTCCTCTTGCACACACACGCAAACAGTGAACGTGGGATTACCATCCTTGCCAAGAATTTAGCCGTCATGCGTGACGGACTAAAGATCAATATTATGGACACGCCCGGCCATGCCGACTTTGGCGGCGAGGTGGAACGCGTATTGAACATGTGCGACGGCGTCCTCCTCGTCGTGGACTCGGTCGAGGGTCCCAAACCGCAAACGCGATTCGTACTCGATAAGGCGTTGAAACGCGGGATGAAGGCCGTGGTGGTCGTGAATAAGATCGATCGTCCCGCCGCTCGACCGGAATATGTCGTCGATAAGGTCTTCGATTTGATGATGGACCTCGGGGCCAATGACGAACAGATCGATTTCACTACCGTATACGCTAGTGGCCTACAGGGCATTAGTGGCATGTCGCCCGATGATATGTCTCGGGATATGAAACCATTATTCGATGCTATCAAGTCATCGATTGACCCGCCCACGGTAGTGTCGACCGAGCCCAACAAGCTCCAATGCCTCATTAGCAATATTGATTATGATAAATTTAAGGGTAAGATGGGGATTGCACGTATTACCGGTGGACAGGTGCGCAATGGACAGCCGGTATCATTGGCCCGGCCAGGCAAGCCGAATAAGACTGGCCGGCTAACATCCTTATTCGTATTTGATAATTTGGGTAAGAAAGAGGTTGATTCGGCATCGGCGGGTGAAATTATCATGTTTAGTGGACTAGACGATATTGAAATTGGAGACACGCTAATTACGAACGAAGGTGGTGGTGCCAATGCGGCCGAGCCATTACCACCCATTGCCGTAGAATTGCCCACGGTCCAAATTACCGTAGGTGTGAATAAAAGTCCACTGGCTGGACGGGAGGGCAAGTTCCTAACCTCGCGGATGATCCGTGATCGGCTCTTTAAGGAATTGGATAAGAATGTAGCACTCAAGGTTGAGGAGACAGATTCGGCTGATAAGTATGCCGTGTCAGGACGTGGTCAATTGCATCTTACTGTGCTCATTGAGACTATGCGTCGTGAGGGGTTTGAGCTAGAAGTTGGCCCGCCGGTGGTTATTTACAAAACGAATGAAGAAACTGGCAAGGTCGAAGAACCATGGGAAAGTGTGGAGGTACGTGTACCCGAGGAGTATGCCGGATCTGTCATTGATTTGTTTAATCAACGGAATGGTGAACTTGTTGATATGGGACTTGATGATGGAGGCGAGGCAATGTCGGTGGTCAAGTATCTTATTCCCACACGTGGCATGCTTGGTTTACGATCGGAAATGTTAACTGCCACACGTGGGACTGCCATAATTGATGCTGTATTCGACTCCTACAAGCCTAGGATTCCCGGTGATGTCCAAAGCCGTGACAAGGGATCTCTCCTTGCCTTCTCGGATGGGGTTGTTACGACATTTGGACTTGAAAATTCACAGGATAGGGGTAAGTTATTCGTCAGTGCTGGACGGGATGTATATACCAATATGATTGTGGGGATTCATCAACGTCCTGGCGATTTGGCCGTAAATATTTGTAAAACGAAGGCATTGACCAATATGCGTTCTGCGACGAAAGGTATTACAACTGGTATTGTTGCTCCGATAGAATTGTCGTTGGATGCTGCATTTGAATATATTGCATCCGATGAAATTCTAGAAGTCACTCCTTCTACTTTTCGGATGGCGAAGAATCCCGAAATGTTGAAGAAGGGTGGAAAGAAGTAAACGAAGTACCATAGTTGCATGTTGTCATGATCATATAAAAGTATTAAACAAATCTTTAATAAGGTATATACTAACACTCCAGCTTATTCAGTACTACCTTACTGTTTACTGCCCCACCCAAAGCACACAAATACACAAAACAATTGGTCCGCAGACGATATTTTCTATACATTCGACACATTGGTCAGTTTCGTTTTCTTCTGCTCCCGACTATCAGATTCAAGATCAGGGGTGGACGAGACTGACATGTAATCATCATCCTCATCACCACTGGTGGAGGAGGAATACAAATCAGATGCTGTGCGCTTCTTGTTGGTACCGCCATCGACTGAAATTTCATCGCTGCTAGATGATCCATCACAAATTGTTTCTTCCCCTCCATTCTGAATCAGCGACCTCGTGTATTCCAACTCGAATTGCTTGGAATGTACACTTTGCTCTTTACCCGCATGGCGATGTGGTACATGAGAAGCAGTTTCACGGTTACCATCTGGAACCGTCATCATAACCGCATCATCATTCATGCGTGACTTCATGGGAGTTACGACAGGCATTGTCAGTCCAGTACGGGATCTATGAGGTGATCTTGATCGATGCTTTGGTTTAAAGTTTCGATTCGAGACAATGAATGATGCATGCTCATCGTGACTTGCTATTGGAGCAGTTCTGCCACTATTCACACCATGTGTGGAATATTTAGTAGGTGATCGACGTGGACTTTGACTGCTCTTATATATCACCTCCGTTGGAGTAGATGCATTCAACTTGGTCACAAATTCCATTTGGCTCTTTAATATGTCATCCATTGTGATGGAAGATTTATCTTTCTTAGGAGGGAAGAAACATGCGACAAATGACGAGAGAATCATAGTAATAACTGCAACCGCTCGCGTTAACAAGCGTACCGAGTCAATAGCAACCAGCACCTCACTTTCCAAGGACGGTGTATGCTCTGCAAACCATATTGAGGCAAGCTCGGCGAAAAGACCCAGGGTGAATATTGCATACGTGTATCGACGGCTGTTTCGAAGTACTGGAACTGTCGTCACCATCCAAGTTACATTCGCTGAAAGAAAATAGTTCCCAAAAGCCTTCACTGCAGTAAACCCGCCAATAGCCATCTTTACATAGGACTCGATGCTCGAAAGTGGTTGAATAACTTCTTGCATACGTTCCAAATCTCGTTTCTGCATTGTAATAATATCGATTAGTGCCGCTGTCTCAGCTGCAGTCTGAGCAATTCTACTTTCAGTCTGAGCATGAAGAAATGATGCAGTATGATCTAGCTCCTCCCGTTGCTCTCGCATCATAGATGCAGTCTGTTCTTGCATCATTAAAGCAGTCTTTGCAATTATGCTTTCAGCTTGCTCTTGCATCATCGAAGCAGTCTGAGCAAGTTCCTCGCGTTGCTTCTTTGCTGATTCTTCCTCATTGTGCTTCCGGGCCTCATTCATTCGTCCATTTTCTTCTCGCTGCTCTTGCATAATCATTTCAGTATGATGCTGCATCATTGTTGCTGTCTGCAGAAGTTCATCTTTCATTCGTTGATTTTCTTCCCGCTGTTCTTGTATGATCAATTCAGTATGATTTTGCATCATTGTTGCATACCGATATGCAGTCGATGATGCATGGAGAAGTCGAGTAGTGGCTTCATGTTTCTGCATCATCCTCCTTTCTTCCGTGAGGGTGAAACAAACTTGCCTCGTGTGTAATGAGAATATGTTAAATACATTTTTGGCATCACGTGACATGGTAGGGAAGCACGCCGATGGATCGTACGGTATCGTGCCACCCATTCCTACCGCACAGCCTTTCACCTTGGTTCGATGATCATTCGTAACTAACGTCGAATCATAAAATGGCTCATTTGTCATCATCATTTGACAATTCGTCAACTCTAACGTAAGAATATTGTGCTGTACCACAGTCATGGAAGCACAAAAGGAACTCCCCGATGATACATTCTGATCTGCTTCCATTGCTAATCGATTGATTGCATTGATTGATACCATCCAACATTCCGGAGTTGACGATGTGAATGACACTTGATTACTTTTCATATCGTTCACAATCGCACTAGCAATTGAATAATCAATATCATCGCTTTCCGACGACGAAAACGATAGTGCTGCGTCGGTGGCGTACGTGTTAGAATGGGTCGATGAGTCGTCGTAGGCATTGACATCATCAGCAGTAGCAGCGATTGTCAACAGAGACGCAGTCCGTATGACCACAAGGATGATGAAGAAGGTTCCATTCATCGCAATTGCTAGTCGCTGCAACCTGAAGTTGTTGCCTTCCTACTAACACTCTCCGTCGTTCAAATGTTTGGACGCATATCCTGCTTGGCGTTGGTATCCGCCGTGATGGCAATCATGAAATGACACGCAGTAAATAGTTCCCGCCTAAAGTTATTGGTGGGTTGTTGGGTTTGGCTGAGTTGAACGTCCCGATATTCTACCATGGCCTTCTTCGTGTCAATCAAGCGCAAGCTCGTGTCCATCATCTCCTCTTCATACGGCAGTAAACGCGTCGATGATGAAGAAGAAGAAGAAGATCGACAACGAACGTGTAAGCGACAACGGCGAGGTGCGCATCCTCCATCAAATCCAGTTTCGGAATCTACCACGACGGCGAGGTCGATGGCGGCGGTGATCTCCGATTCCTGCAAACAACTTACTGCCACCATTTGCTGCCGAATTTTAACAATTGTACTAGGAGGAGTGAGTGTCTGTCTTGCCAAACGAAGTGTTGTTATTTTGTTGCATGAGAGAAGCTTACTCACGTTCATCGTATCATGTAATCAATGTAGACTTGGACAGTGTTGCCATCGCCATCATGCATCGAGGCAACGCGATATAATAGGGATGAGCTCACTAATTTTCCGGATACTGTCCTAGCAACTGTGGCACAATATTTAACAAAGACGGAACGTGCACTAGTTGCTGTGGCATTGACAGCATCGCCGAAGGCTTGGAGGGAATCCAATTGGCAAAAACGTCCCATACACGCAAGTCAGGTCATGATAACAGCTCAAATGTTGATGACCGAAAGTATAAATTCATACACATGTGACGTCTTTGATTTCAGAGATATTAACGAATCCTTGGCGAGGAAATTGTCAGATGAGGATATCGGTGGCATTCTTGTTTGTATTGATGCAGTACACACGATCAAGGTCTTCCAAGTTGACGAAAGGACTGTTTAATATCGTAGGTCATGGACTAGAGCCTCTTCGCGGATCAAGGATCATAGAACGTATTGATATGAGCCCTGTTGATGCTCTTGATCTTGATGAATGGGAAGAATATTCATTCCTTTCATTACTATCGGAGGAGACGGTGGTCCCGATTCTTGATAGCATCATTACCGTTGAGGGAAGCTCGCTAAAGCAGTTGAATCTTCCAAAGAAGTGGCGTGTGAATAAAGTCCCAATCCTTACTCGGTTCTTGACTAGGTACAATCGTGCATTGAATCGGCGTGAACTGGCATGCTCACGTAATGATTGTACTTCAACTTGTCGACATAATGACTTTCCATGGATCGGATTGCAATCTTGGGTTTCCAGACATGACGGGATGTACGGTGTCCAACGGCACACTTGCTATGACTGTAACGATCACTTTTGTGAAGTACACACTGATGAAATGACGCCATTTATTTGCGATAATTGTGAAGTAACTCGCTGCATGGATTGCAATCCAACGAAAGAGTGTGAATTGTGCAACGTTGCCAGTTGCCAGGAATGTGAACCCGTTTATATGTGCGAGGGTTGTGATAGATCGCTCTGTGGTAACTGCTGCTCGTCCTCTTATTGCGAGAACTGTGGTGATCTGAGTTGTAAAGACTGCACTAGTCTCATGATTTGTGAGTATGATTGCTGTGACAGAATGAATTGCGACGAATGTACACCCGAAGAAAATATCAATGAACTGCGGCGGGAACAGTGGCCGGAAACCTGGTGGCAAAGAAATGATGCTGTACAAAAGTGTCTCGAGTGCAATGTTCGTTTTTGCGGGGAACACTTGGTACTTGACTTGCATAGTAGTGGTGATTGGTGGCGTAGGTCTTGTGGAGACTGCTATGATAGGGCATTTTTAGAACTGAAACGAACAAATAGAAGCATTCTTGAGACTTTGCATGAGTGGGAGGCGAAATATGGCTACCAGACGAGATTCGAGATTAATCTTAAAAGTGACGATCTTGACGAGCTCTTCACGAAACAACTGACATTGAAGCAACGATGGGATCAATTATTCAACATGTCTACCTTTGAGGAGAGAGAGGAAAAATTACTACAAGACATCACCTACTTTTTTACTGTTATTTAGTCCCTTTCGATGTAAACGAGTAGTTTAACGTGAAGCTGAGAATGATACGGTAAGTTAGAGAGTGCCGTGACTGATGCAGTGAATGCATGTCGTGACGGAGATGTTAGTGGTTCACGGCGTGGCAAACGAGGAAGACCGACACAGTCAATGGGGTTGCTTCTTATTACAAATCGTGCATCAATGTTGCAGATTGCCGATATGATTATTGTTCTTAAGGATGGGAAGATTGTCGAGGAAGGGACGTATGCTGAATTAAGACGGGAGTGAGGATGCAACAATATCTACCTAATCCTAACAAGACTAGTTATTACATTGTCTTCCCGATGCTTTCCTATAATCATACTCCAAGTATGATTATAATAAAATCATCAATGAATTAGTGCCTCGTAGAGACATCCAACATTGTCGTTCTATGTGGCAATACCAACACTATGACGAAGATAACATTTACAAACCGTGATGAGTTTCATGTGGCGGAGGAACATTTCGCCATTGGATTACAATTACTACAGAATGACATTGTTGCTTTATGCTTTCGTGCAGGCGTGGATGTATCCCAACTATGGCCCGCTGAGTCGGTACTACTGAACTTACATTCTCTATGGCGACATTGCCAGCAGATGGCAGAAGCTTGAAATGAGTACATTTTTTGATACAATTTGCCTCTACGATAGTGGAATGGTTTTTACTTTATTTACACAATGAAAGTGATGGTTGAATTTGGTTGAACTCATCCTTAATCATGTAGTACCTTCTTGATTATTTACTTTGGGACAACACATCACACACACCACTCAAAACGTAAGGAGGAACACTTCATTCGAATCAATTTCGTCAGTTCCTTGAGGAATCGTCTCATGATGTAACACTCACTCATAATAGACTTCATTAAATTGGTTGCCCAATCAATGAGTAATTCCATGTGTTGGAAGGTGTCCAACAAATCCGTCTCCTGTAGTGAAGTTAGTAGTGCGGCAGAGGCGAGAAATGATGATGGTTGCAGCGCCATATCATAATCGAGAGAAGCAGCCTCTAAGTACTTCTTTGCCTTGATGATGAGTTTAGACCACAAGTCAGTAAAGACAGTGGTTGTGGGTAGTAGTCCTACCATTGCATCAACAAACTCATGCGAACTTGGGCCATTGAGCTTCCAGTTCATTGCATGTAGGATCTCGATCTCCATGGACGCAATCTCATCCATCGTGTAGAGTCCGTTACAAACAGTGTCAACGAAAAAATCCGCTCCAACTCTTAGTCCTGCACGACACTTGAGTGCAATGAACAGGCACGTCACCATGACAAGTTGGTATTCCAACACATGTGACAGCAGCGCTTTTTTGGCCCTGCGAGACGATGTTGTAGCCATGAACCGATCGAGGTAAGTAATGGCGATACAAGCCACCCCCTTATCGAGTCGAAATAGCTCGACGATTCTGAAGGACCACGTGCACATTATCCGACGATCTTCGGGTGTGATGATTATGCCGTGAAATGATGAGCAGTCAGACATTAGGTAATCGGAACAGACTTGGGCTTGACTCTCTTGCATACACTGTAATTGATCCATGAGGTGGTACACTGACGATGTTGAGCAACCATCACCCTCGGCTCCATGTGGTAACTGAATGTCAAGTAGTTGCGGAGGAGGAAGATGCATCTTGATTGGTAAATTGGCAGTTGGCGGCCAAGACTATATACCAATCATCAGTTTCATCGTCTTAGATAAAATGTAGATATCGTATTGGCCCAATGGTTTCTTTTTGGGTGTTCTTGTTCCTCTGCAAAATAACCTTAACTTTTATTAGATTATCCCCCGTGACTCTCCCGCCCAAAAATAATAACCCTACTCTTTTATTAGATATCCCCCGCCCCGTGCACTCACTCCGCTCCGCACACCAGCATTTACGTGACACCTTGAGTACAAGTTTGTGTAGGCAGTTGATTGTCGTAGGAATTCATCCCTCGACGAAGTAATTACGTACTTCGTAGGTAAGTCTGGGGCAATTCACAGAGGCTGGT
>Ga0247843_1004594_pt1 | contig 20377 bp, 19 predicted proteins | sample LaCruzMarch2017__FD_192420 | JGI IMG/M metagenome (GOLD analysis project Ga0247843, IMG submission 192420) | Freshwater microbial communities from meromictic Lake La Cruz, Castile-La Mancha, Spain - LaCruzMarch2017_8m | ecosystem: Environmental > Aquatic > Freshwater > Lake | place: Spain...
CTTGAGAAATACTTTTCCCGCGGCGATTACAAGAGGTCCGTCGCTTAGCTTTCCGATCTCCGACCTCAGGCTTCAGGTCTCAACTTTCAGCTCTACTCTCGCTCCCATGCTCCCTGCTCCCCGTGCGGCTCCGCCGCTCACATTCGCCCCCGCCCTAATCGCCGCGATCATCCTGATCGCCGCGAACATCTATTACCTGTGGGAGTGGCACGCCGACCAACTCTCCGGCGACGTCATGATCCATCTTGTCTTCGCGCGCAACTTCGCCGAAGGCCGCTGGTTCGAGTATTCCCTCGGCCAACCATCCCGCGCCAACACCACCATCCTCTGGGAGTGGATCCTCGTCGTCCTCGGCGTTCTCACCGGACAAATCCGCTCCAACGAAGGCTTCATGACCGTTACCCGCATCTTCGCCATGCTCTGCGTCGCCTTCACCGGATGGCGCCTCTACGTCTGGGGCCGCGCCGCGCAGCTCGGCGCCTCCGTCGCCGCCCTCCTCGCCGTCTTCGTCCTCTTCAACCCCGTTGTCTTCTACTGGACCGCGGTCAACCCCATGGAAACCTGCATGACCCTCGTCTTCGCCACCGCCCTCTCCATGTGGGTCTGGCGCGAAGCGCGAAACACCGGTCCCTCCCGCCCGTGGCACGCCGGACTCATCGGCGGATTGTGGGTCTTCGCCCTCTCCCTGATCCGTCCGGAAATGCTGCCGCTCGGCGGCGTCGCCGCGCTCGCCTTTCTTTTCGGCCAAGGCCGCCAACGCTGGCCCGTCGCCCTCATGCTCCTTGTCGTCCCGCTCGTCCTCACCGCCCTGCAAGCCCTCTTCCTCTCCCTCACCGGAGTTCCCATCGTCCCCACGCCCAACACCGCCCGACGCCTCATCGCGCTCAAATATGACACCGTTTCCCTCCTCGGCGTCCCCATCAACTTCGACGCCTGGAAAATGCTCCTCGCCTGGTCACCCCTCCTCCTCGCCGCCCTCTTTGTCGCCTTCCGCGGCGTGAAAAACGACCGCCCCTCCGCCTACTTCGCCCTCGGCGTCTGCGCTTGGTCCGCCCTCTTCTTCAGCCTCTACTATTACACCACCTGGCAGGGCCGCTACATGGTGCCCTCGATAGTTGCCCTTTCCGTCCCAGCCGTCGCCGCGTTGACCCGCGTCATCCCGCGCAAAGTTGGTTGGCTCGCCGGCCCCGCCTACGCGCTCGCCCTCTGCTTCCTTCTCCTGCGTCCCTTGGCCGCCTATGCCGACGCGCCCAGCCAACGCGCCCTCGTCACCAAATTTGTTCCTCCGCCCGATGACGCTCGCGTGTTTCTCGTCCAGGAAGTCCAATCCGCCTACTTCTTCCCGCACCTCCAACACATCAGCACCGAAGGACTCATCACCCCCGAAGCCCACGAAGCCTACAAGCGCGGCCTCACCCTCTACGAATTCATCATGGAGCTCCGCCCCGACCTCGTCTCCTTCGGACGCTACTACCTCGACGACCCCGACGGCCTGCAGGAAAAAATCAACACCGCCGCCCTCGCCGGCGAGGACCTCCAATACCGCGACCTCACCCTGACCTTCCGCGGCCAAATGCTCGGCGCCGGCCACTACTTCAGCGCTTCGTATCCGCAGTAGCCTATCTTTAACGTCACGAATATGCCGTTATATCAAAGTAGTGGTTATTATTCTTTATGGAACTCAGTTTGCTTTTGTCGCCTGCATTAATCTGCAAACCGCAACGCTCTAGCAATCCCACAACTTCCTCCGGCGATGATCCAGCGCGAGTCAACCCCGCGGGCCAAACTTCGGTTCTCACGCGAAGCGGGCGGTTCCCCTCTAGCGTCTGCTCGCCTCCTCTCAGAACTGCCGCCTCCCAACCTTGAACATCGATTTTTATGAAATCAACCTTGCGACCAGCAAGCAGGTCATCCAACCGGACGACCTCTACGGATTCCGCACCTTCACGGCCGCTCTCCACACATAAGGCATTATTGCCACTGTTGTAAGAAGACCTCTCGAAATACATACGCCCACTCCGATCTGCGGCGGCCAGTTGATGAAGCTCTACATTGTTCCAGCGCTTGTTGGTGAAAGCTTTACTCAGCGCCCGCCAATTGTCCGGCGCCGGCTCCAGCGCAATCACCCTGCCCGATGACCCCACCAACTGGGCAAAGAGAGAAGTGTAAACACCCACATTTGCGCCGACATCGACAACGGTCATGCCCTCCGAAACATGACCGGCCATTTCTTCGAGACCAGCCCGCCCCATCAGACCGGCTCGATGCAGCCATAAATAGAGCAGACGATCGAAGGTGAAGCCGTAAAGCCTTGCCTTGTGGAGCTTGATCGAGCCGCGTGCCCACGAAGACCGATTCATCGCTGCTGAAAGTTTCGTTAGCGGATTTGTGTTCATTACAGACCTTTGAAAGGACAAGCTAATCTCCGGATTTTTCCAACACTGCGAGCAATCTCAGAGCGAAAATGGCAGGTGCTAAGCTGGCCGCACGCTCGCACAAGTTCGCACTGGGTATCAAAGCGGGATGCAGAAACGATGGCCCGCGATAACCCCCACTGAGCAGCCACTTGATTGCAGGGAGCTTTACCACAGCCACCTTTTTCCATGCCGGCCGAAGCAATTCATCAAACCTGCGCTCCAGAATGCGCCTCGCGTTGGCGTGGTCTGCGTAATAGCGCGGCGAAACAAGCTGCGATCGATCCTGCGCGCGCAATTTGTACTTCTTGGCAAATCCCGCTTTCTCATGATGTGCGAATCTGCTGAATAAAATGCCCGCTGCGCTCATGGCATGGTCGAAGATCAAAAGTCTCCCGCCAACAGTTAGCACACGTCGACATTCCTCCAGAGCATCCAGCGAATATTCAAGATGGTGGAAGACGTCAAAGAGAATGAGATTCGCCGCCGAGCTATCCGGCATGCTGAGGTGATAGATGTTCTCCTGCCGCTCGATCCAAGGATTCGGAAAAACGTCCGTGCGAACGCAATGCGGGATCACCTCTTTGATGTTTCCGATGCCCGACCCGATTTCCACCGTTTCGCCAGAAACCGGACTCAGATAGCGAGCCAACCTCTGATGGAAGTCACGATAGATATCCCGAAGGACCGGCTTCGCGTTCCAGTAACGCAGATTCTCTTCGATCTGCCTTTGATGTTCCGTGATATCCTGCTCAGGGCCTTCCATAACGACGCATCTTCACCGATGCTTTCCACATGATGGCCAGCATGATTTTCGCATTGTGCAAGACACGCGTCATTTTACTCACGCCGGCCACTCGCTCCTGGTAGTGCACTGGCAAATCGACAATGCGCATATTTAACTTGGCGGCCCCCAGCAAGAGATCGTAGTCGCCCCAACGATCGGACACCCCCCAGTAGTCCACATATTTCCTCATGCGCAACCAATCATCCCGCCGCAGCACCTTCGTTCCACAAAGAGTATCCTTGATTCGTTGACCCAAAAGCAGGGAGAAAAGCCAACTGAAGACCACATTTCCCGCGCGGTTGGTCACTTTCATCGCTTCGCGCGGGATGGGATAAACCAAACGCGAGCCGTTGATGCATTCGCCGCGGTTTGAAGCAATCGCGTCAAGAAATCCGGGCAATGCTTCGGGCATGACCGTCAGATCAGCATCGAGAATCATCAAGATGTCATTCTTGGCAGCATCGAAACCAGCCCAGACATTTTTCGCTTTGCAAATACCGGGCCCCTCGACCAGCCGGATGTTCTTCTCGGGATGCGCGCGCATCATCCGCTCGATTTCGGCGCGTGTCTTATCCGTCGATTGGTCATCGCAGAAGATGATTTCCGTTTGGGTCCCTAGCGCCGGGATACGTTGGACAGCTGCTTCGATGTTTCCCTCTTCGTTGCGGCAAGGCACCACCACAGACACGCTGAGGCCGCTCGCACGTCCCGACTCGGGCACCGGGCGAGCAATGATGAAATGGATCAAGCACAACCTTCGCAGGCCGGGCACGTGCGCCAGCACATTGTTGCAGAACCGAGAAACGAGCGGGACCCGGAACGGTAGAAGCGCGGCATAGTGAACCTTGATCACCTCGAAACCGGCCAACTCCAGCAGATTTCTGAAGTCGAACTCCGTTAGCCAGTTCTGTTCCGGTTGCGGCATTTTCAAGCCAAGTTGTTCCGCAAGCTTCAGTGGTGCCTCCCACAGGGAATTATACCCGTAGACACAGAGACGCGTTCCCCGGTGACAGCACCTGCGCAGATTCTCGAACTCCTGCTGCAAATCGACCGTTTCCCCCGGATCCGCCACAATGATCGCGTCGAACTCGCCCTGTGGTTGGAAGGTATCGGCAAATCCGACCTCGTAGCGGAATCGGGGGTGCTGCTTTTTCGCCACCTCGACCATCTCGCCGGTGATCTCCAGTCCCACGCCCTCGCGAGGCTCAACCGCTTCAAGCATCCACCCGTCTTGACACCGCACACTCAGAACGCGCTCCCTTGGCTCGACAAAGAAAGCGAGCGCTTGGCGCATCAAAATGTAGAAATAGCTGCGTCTTTCCATCCATCCGCGCCTCGCTTCGGCGACACGACGCTGGGCGTCAGCAGTCCCCTGCCGACGAGCTGCCAAGGCCTCGGGGCCGACTATTGCGGGATCGGTTTGCATGCACCGCGGGGAATAAGCCCACTAAAACGACTTCATTCGCATAAAAAGCCCCACACCTGCAACGATGAGGATGCTCGTAATGGTGATAAACGACACCCAAGTCGGGGGCGCGGGATCAAAACGGAAATAAACGCGGCTGTCCACTGACAAGGGTTTGTCGAACACAACCTCAACGCCGCGGATCGGACTACAGTCAACCGGCTTCCAAGCACCTTCCCGCCCCTCCCGCCATTGCCATCCACGATGCCAATTCGAAAAAAGCGTCAAGGCGGTTGTTCCGACCGGAACCTCAGCTTCCATGGTATTCAGAGTTGGACGACCGAACTGCTCGCGCAAAAGCGGCAAATCCCCCGATTTCAAGCGGATCATCCCGACCGCCGCCTCTGGTTTGCTCAAGAGGTGCCACTTGCCGTCGCTCCAGACTTCAGCCCAACCCTCTGGCGACCTTTCACCGATCCGTCCGAGAAAATGCGTGGATCCGGGAAAATCCCACGGCAATCCCGTAGGGCTCCTCATTCCATCCGGCTGGATTGCGTCATATCCGCGCGTGACCGCAACCCCGGACGGCGCGAGCATATTCGGATCGAAGTAGCCGCCACCCCACGGAAAGTCTTCTTGCGCAAGTCTTCCAGTGCTGCCGACCTCTTCCTGCAGCACACCGACCAGCGGATGCGTGCCATACGGCAATTCGGGATTGGACCACGGCGTCCACTGGAACCAGAAGACAATCAACTGAATCACTACTCCCAGCGGCAGGACGATCGCTTCCCACCACCGGGTGGAAAAAATCCGCGTCAAACCCCACGCCGAGAGCGCCGCTCCCGCCAAAAACATCAACTGCCACGCATTCCAAATGCAGAGGTAATCAAACAGACCTGCGGCACGAGCCTTCATCCAATCGGGAAAGTTCCCGGAGAGGCTGGCTGCTGCAGCGGAAATAACCTTCGCCTGCAACAGCGGCTCAGCCCAAGGCCGCAAGACCACCAGCGCCACACTTGCCACCAGCCACGCGGCACAGAATAGGCTCAAACCAATCCCGACGAACCTTGCGAAGCGTCGGATCGTTTCTTCCGGGGCCGAAGACAGCCAGACAGAGGCGCCCCAACATCCGCCCAAAATCCACAGCAAATTCATCCGATGGTAGAGCAGTCCGACGAGCGGAGTGAGCGGGATCAGTGCCCCCGCCAGCATCAACAGCTTTGCCGCCGTGGGCACACGCTTTGAGAAGAGGGATAGCGCCGCTGCTATCACCGGGATCGTTCCGAAGAAGCCCAGCGTGCCGAAACTGAGAGCCAGCGCTTTTCCTAAATCAAGGGTTTGCGGGCTGCCGAGAATGAATGGATACGGCGTGAAGAGCATCGCCACCGTATTAAGCAGCGGTTGCCACACACCCTCCGGATACGAAATGCCGCCGCGTCCGTGCCCGGCGCGGCTGTTTTCGAAGAACGCAGCAATCGTCGGCTCCAGCATGAATGATGCCAATCCCGCCCCCAGCAGGCCCACCAAAACAAAGACCGCCGTGGTCTTGAAAAAGATCTGCCGGGCATCCTTGGCATCCCATAGCCAGCCCAGCCACACACACCCCAGCGCAAGAGCAAGAAAAGCCAACTGCTGCACCGTGCTTCCAAGCATGGCCAGCGCGACGAACACTGCCGCCGGGGCCAGCATTCCTGCTTTTCCCTTGCGTGCCGCAAAAAGCGCCCAAAGCACAAGCGGCATCCATCCGAAGCCCGCCAATCCTGGATTGAAAAAAATCCATACCGCAAACTGCGTGTTCAACATGAAGCCGACCGCCCCGGTGAGTGCCACGAACGGCCGGCAAGCCTGGCTTCGCAAAAACAACAGCATGCCCAAGCCCGCTGTCAGAAAATTCAGCAGTTTTCCGACATGCCAAGCCGTCCAAAACTCCAAAAAGCGATTGAGTTGCGTGCTCCACTCATAATTCAGCACCATGGTGTTGGCATGCTGCGCGGTTCCGCCGAACTGCAAAGGGCTCCATCCCACGTGGCCATCTTCCCGAAACCCTCTTTCGGAAAGCAGCCGGTAAGGAATATGGTGTGTTGCCCCGTCGAGAACAAAATGGTTATGCACGTCAAGTTGGGATTTCTGTCCCCAAGGCAGAAGCATCTCACTGACCAGATCAAAAGGGGCCAAGACTTTGTCCGCCACCAACCACGGGGCAAAAAGTGCGAAGCCAGAAGTCACAAGCAGAGCAACCGCAAGCAGCCAGCATTTCAATGAAGATTCGTCCATGAAAAAAAAACGACGCATTGGGCTTATGCTGGGCAACACTCTTGCAACCAACAAGTCTAGCCACATCGACTCCAACTTGCACTACGCCCCTGCGGGTTTGCTATGAAAGTTCTCATTGATCACCAACTGCCCTTCCTGCTGGCCCACGGCGGACTGCAAATACAGATTGAGAGAACCAAAGAAGCTCTCGAAGCCATCGGCGTCGAGGTCGAATATCTCCGCTGGTGGGACGACTCACAGAACGGCGACGTCATCCATTTCTTCGGTCGCGCCAATCCGTCGCACATTGATTTCGCTCATGCTAAGGGCATGAAATACGTGATGAGCGAGCTGCTGACCGGCCAAGGCTCCAGAACACCGACACACCTGCGATTCCAAGGTGTTTGTGAGCAAATGCTGCGCCGATTCGTGCCGGCAACCTTCTTGGCCAACTTCCGCTGGGATGCCTATTACAAAGCAGATGCCTGTATTGTCTTAACCGAGTGGGAAGCGGAAGTGACCCGTCTGCTCTTTGCTCCGCCACCCAATCGATTGCATGTCGTGCCAAACGGCGTCGAACCGGAATTTTTCATTGCTCCAGACCATCTTATCAAACGCCGAGATGAGCTGGTCTGCACCGCCACGATCACCGAGCGCAAACGAGTTCTTGAGCTCGCCGAGGCAGCCGTTGCTGCGCGCGTGCCCCTCCGCATTCTGGGGAATCCGTATGGGAAAGACGATCCCTACTACCTTCGATTTTTAGCTCTCGCCGAGAGGCACCCTGACTTCGTCCGCTATGCCGGATCCGTAGATGATCGCGCGGAACTTGCGCGCATCTACCAGTCAGCCCGCGGATTTGTTCTCCTGAGCACGATGGAAAGTCTCAGCCTTTCCGCGCTGGAAGCCGCGGCCGCAGGCTGTCCGCTTCTTCTCTCCGATCTTCCATGGGCTCATTCCACCTTCGGCCATAACGCGACCTACTGTCCGATCGCAAAGACAGCTTCGACCGCCGCAGCACTACGCAAGTTTTACGATGAGTCGCCGTCACTGCCGATTCCTGCCATGCCTTGTCACTGGGGGGATGTCGCTAATCAGCTGGTGCGGATTTATCAAAAGCTTTGAAGCATTCCCAATGATCAAAGGACTAAGAAAACATTTGGGAGGAGCCCTGCATCAATTCCGCTCGAAACAAGCACTCCGGAAGGTTCTGGCTCAAGAGGCGGACTTTTCGGCACTGGAGGACTGGGATCGCAGTCTTTCTGACCCCACGGGCTACTACCTCGACTGCGTGCGCTTTTTCCATGGCCCGCAGTTTCCGGAGGAATTGAAGAAACACCGGCGATATTTTCTCCAAGATCAGCGCGGTTTCGGTGAGGACGCCTTTCACGTGATGTGGTGGACACTCTTTCGCGAGATACGCCCAAAAAGCTTCCTTGAGATCGGAGTCTATCGAGGACAGACGCTCAGCTTAGCCGCCCTGCTTCAGCGCACGCTGGGTATCAAAGGTTCCGTCACGGGTATATCGCCGTTTTCCCCGGCAGGCGACGCGGTCAGCACCTACCGCGAGCACTTGGACTACCTTCAGGACACGCAGTTAAACTTCCGCGCGTTCGGTCTTCCGGCGCCTGAGTTACTGAAGGCGTATTCCACCGACCAGACCGCCACCAACCGGATCCGTCAGGAGGCGTGGGACGCTGTTTATATCGACGGCAACCACGATTACGAAGTGGCGAGGGCGGACTGGTTACTCTGCAGCGCCACTATTTACCGCGGCGGCATCATAGTCCTCGACGATGCCACACTTGGCACGAAATACACGCCGCCGCACTTTGCCACCGCGGGCCACCCGGGCCCCTCACAGCTTGCCACGGAGATAAATCCCGCAGAATTCCGCGAGATTCTCCGGGTCGGTCATAATCGAGTCTTCCAGAAGCAATGATTAAAGTCGCTCTACTGACAACCGACTCGCGAGAGCACTTCAAGGACTACGCGAACCCAAACCCATATTTTGGCACAGCGCCCGAGGCCTTGATCGAGGGTTTTAAACTCCTGCCAGACAAAGTGGAAATTCACATAGTCTCTTGCCTGCAGAAAGCACCGGTGTCATCTCCTGCCAAATTGGCCGAGAACATTTACTACCACGCACTGCGTGTGCCAAATATCGGTTGGATGAAGACAGGTTACCAAGGCTGCGTACGCGCGGTGCGCCGCAAGCTTCGAGAGATTCGGCCGGACATTGTCCACGGCCAAGGCACTGAGAGGGACTGCGCCATCAGCGCCGCCCTCTCCGGATTTCCATCCGTTGTAACCGTGCATGGTGTGATGAGGGCAATACGGGCGCTCAGCGGATCTCGCCGCGCAGACTACTACTGCGCGGCTAGTATCTTGGAATCGTTCGCTCTGAGGAGGACAGGCGGCGTAATCACGATTTCACCATATGTTGATGCATTGGTTGCTCCTCTTACTCCGCTGACGTGGTTTATACCAAACGCAATCCAGCTTTTCTTTCTTGAGTCTTCCTGCGCTGAGCGCTCACCAAACACGGTCCCGCATCTAGTCAATGTCGGCGTTATCAGCCCTCGGAAACGGCAACTTGAGCTGCTCGAGCATCTTTCTAGGCTTCGAGAGACAGTCCACTTTAATTTTACTTTCATCGGTAAACCAACTTATGGCTCAACATATAACGAGCGATTCTTTCGCCTGCTCCATTCCGTCAACTCTCGTCACGAAGGTTTTGTTCATCGCGACTTTCTTTCGGAGGAGGAATTTATCAAGCTCTACGACACATCGGACGCCATGGTGCATTTTTCCAGCGAAGAGTCTTTCGGTCTGACTTTCGCCGAGGCCCTGGCAAGAAATCTTCCACTTTTTGCATCGGATGTCGGAGCCATTCGCCAAATCAGTGATGGCATTGCGGAGTGCAGGACATTTGCTCCAGATGATTTCACGGGTCTGATCGATTCGCTTCGGGTTTGGATAGACGCGAATACTTGGACGGTGGTGCGGGAAACTTTGCCCAATCGTCTCATAGCCGCGCGATATCATCCAAGGGTGGTCGCGGACAAGCATCTTAAAGTTTATCAGGAAGTGGTCGATCGCACCTTATGACGCAACCGAATAGCCTTTCGAAATTTTCCAACGCATGCGCGCGTGCTTTAGTCGACTCCTTGCTGAGCGTGCGCCGCACCAAATTGCCGCCTTACTTCAGCACCCGTGACAGGTTGTCGTATCTAAGGCACGGCCTCGAACCTTCAATCGTAAAGGTCGCCGCGGGAATCATTCGTCCGGGTGACACTGTTGTCGATGTTGGAGCAAATGTCGGTTTTCTGACTCGAAAATTCGCGTCTCTCGTTGGAGACCAAGGCAAGGTTCTAGCATTCGAACCCGACCCGGCGACATTCGACTTTCTGCTATACAATACACAACGACTACCTCAGGTGTCAGTGTTTCAAGAGGCCGTGTCAGATCGCATCGGCGCAATGTCTTTTTACCTCCATCCGACGAGCGGAATGAGCAACAGCTTGGTCAATGCATGGAAGGACGCGCGCACGATTCAGGTTAGGACTTCGACATTGGATGCCTGGGCGCAAGATCACGCAATCGGGACCCTTCGATTGGTGAAAATTGATGTGGAAGGCGCGGAGTTGCTTGTTCTACGCGGCATGCAGGGGATCCTTGAGGCGCGGAATGGGCCGCAATTGATTTTTGAGTTCTGCCCTAAGAATCTCGGCGGCAAAGATGTCGAGGACGGCATCTTTGATTTGTTGAGTGAATACGGATATTCGCTATTTCTGATTGATAACTCCGGCCGGTTGCACCGCGTTGCAAACAGTAAAGTTGTGCATAACCATCTCAACAGAAATGACTACGCCAACCTTGTCGGACGACGTGAGTAATACTCCAGTGCTTACGTGACTCGATTGCATCAATTTGCCCGCGGTGTCAGCTCTTCTTGGTTGGCCACACTGGCGACCGTCACGTATTCGCTGCTAAGTGTTCCGATTGCGCTTCGATATCTTTCGGTCGAGGAATTTGGTCTTTTCGTTCTTTTGATTCAAATAGCCGCGTATTTCACACTCATTGAGATCGGGATGTCGGCGGCAACGGCCCGAATTTTGGTCGATCACAAGGATTGCCGGGACGGAGACACCTACGGTTCCGTTATCCTGACCGGCCTCTTGTTCTTCGTTATTCAAGGTTTCATTATTCTCGCCGTCGGCATTCTTGCTGCTCCTTTGATCACTGCGCTGGTGGGCGTGCCGAGTGCCTTGGCCGATGTAGCGATCCAGCTACTCCGGTGGCTGGCACTAACCTCGGCTCTGACATTGGCTTTCCGCGTTTACGGATCAGTGCTTTTCGCCAACAAGCGCCTTGATCTGATTCATGGCTTCATGGGTGCCAACATGATTTTTGGTTTGGCACTGCTCGCCGCCATCTTGGCTTCCGGCGGTGGACTTGCAGGCTTAAGGTGGTTGTTCGTGGCGCAAGCCGCCATTGCCATTCTCTTGCCCATTTGGGCCTGCCACAAACTCGAACTCCTTCCAAAGAAAGGCCACTGGGGAGCGCCCTCCGTGAGCCGATTTCGCGAGCTCTTTGGTTTCGGGAAGGACATCTTTCTCGTCAACGTGGGCAATCAAGTTCTTGAGGCCTCCCAACTTATAATTGTTACACGGACCATGGGGCTGACCGCTGCCGCCATTTGGTCGGTGAGCACAAAGCTTTTCACGCTGGTCTATCAACTCGTCACAAAAATCGAGGGCACCGCTATCGTCTTCTTTGCTGAGATGATGGTGCGTGGCGAAAAGGACAAACTGGCCGCCCGCTTCCGGCAGATTTATCAACTGACCGCCGGGATAGCTGTGATTTCATTGGCAATCGTCGTGGCGATTAACGGGCCTTTTGTTTCGGTCTGGGCCAACCCCACTCTAGCTTGGTCGCTTCCTCTGAGCGGTTTGTTCGCAGTTGCGGTGGCCCTCAATGCCGTGACTCGCTGTAGCGGTGATTTGATTATTCACACTAAGAACATCGCCGCTTTTCGCTATGTGTATTTTATGGAAGCTGTGATTTTTGTGCTACTTTCGCTCTGGCTGAGCGCCCGTTTCGGATTTTACGGAATTCTCGGTGCTTCTACTGTGTGCCTGCTTGTTTTCCGTGCTACTTACACCACTTGGCGTATGGCGCATTATTTCAGCCTGCCCGCCACTACCTTCTGGTGGACTTGGCTGAAACGTCCGATCCTTGCCGCAATAATCCTACTGCCGTTTGTTATCAGTTCCCCCTCGCTGACAAACAGCGTTCCCAACCTATGGGGTCAGCTCTTCAGCGCACTCGCTTGGGTCGGCCTTCCCGCTGCTATTGTTTTCCTGTTTGTGGCACTGCCCCGCGACGTGAGAAAAGAATTCTCTCAACGCTGGCCCCAACTTTCATTGCTCACCAAATAATGACCCGGTTCATGCGGAATTCTATCCCACTTGATCATCTTTCATCTGTGGCTGGCTTTTGTTTGCCCATACATCCCAATTCTATAGCGGTCCCCGCACGAGGGATTGTCGGCCCAGAACTGGGTCTCGCTCGTAGACAGGCCGCACAACCGGCGCTGCCTCCACATCAAGACGCATAATTGGTTTCACGCTATCTACATACCGCTGCGTCATGTTTAGCAATCCTGCCCAGAAAAGAAGCTGAGAGTAATTGCTATCTAGACCACCAAAAACGACCACAAAGTTGAAAGGCTCATAAATGATTGGGATACCCACAAACAATGCCAGGGTAAATGCCTTTGTGCCCCTCGCATTTATACAAAGCCTCCACGCTAACAACGCCATGTAGCACATCAGCGGATAATAAAGCGCGAGACCGACAACTCCGATGTATTTGATCGTCGAGAGCGGGCCACTGTGGAAAGCGCCGGTAATCATGAAGCTTTCGCGGTCAGAGCCTCCGAGAAGATTTTGCCCGCCTTGCCCAGCCATCAGCGAGGAAGCAATCAGGCTCATATCGTCCAAAGATAGACCAAATCCCTGTCCCCAAGTCCGATCCCTCAGGATACGATCGTCATCCCATGCCCATCCCCACATTTCCACTCGCCACATTGTCGAGCCCTCCGCATCGGCCACCGCTTCTTGATTCCAGTTACCCGGCAACCATGAAAGTGAACGCTGCACCGTCAATGGGAGTTGGACAAGACTACCTTGCACAGAGATTAGAGCAACTAGCCCCAGCAACATGCCAGCCCCGGCAATCCATAAGTCCTTCATACTGCCTCGAAGGACTGCTGATAGCAAAAATGCCACGATGGCAAAAAGTATCACGCTTCGGTATCCAGAGAGAAAAATAGCCAATATCGCTACACCGAAAAGCAGAGCCCGAAAAGGGTGAAAAGGAGAGATCAATGTAATAGGATTGAATTTGGCGCAAAGCGCGAGCACGGAGGTTAGTCCCGCAGACTGTAAGCCCGTCATGCGCGTCTCACCCAGTTTCGCCTCCTGCTGGAACGCACTCGTCACCCCGCTACCAACCCCTGAATACATCATGGCCAAGGGGTAGGCCATCTGAGGGGCCAAGCGAGCAACCACGTCGAGGATTGCCACACACCAAGCAGGAATGACAAAAAACAGAGGGAAAATCCGTGCGATAAAATCGTTGATCTGTACGCGGCTTAAAATGAGAAACGCACCAAGCGCTAAGGCAATTTCAAAGTATGGGCGACCGCCCACCACACTTGTTTGCATCGCCCAAAATCCTGCCGGATTCCGCACATAGACCGTGGCGAGGTAAAAAAGATTAATGTAAATCAAATAATCGAGAGGGCCTACCTTGCGCTTCCAAGCCACCGCACGCGTTGCAAGGAACAGCGTGAAGAAAAAGATAACCGTCATCATGCACAGGTCGCGCACCGTGAAAGGCAATGGCAGCCAAGGCAGTCGGCCCGAGAGATACCAACCGATAGGGATGAGCACCCAGATGTTCGTCTTGAGTTTGACAAAAATGATCGCAACTGGGATCGCCGCCATTACCCCCGCCACCATGCGCATGTCCGAACTTCCGACCGCACTGCCTATAACGATTGCCACCAACAAGCCGAGGACGACCGTTAACCAAAGGGTGACCTGATTCGCGGAAATGTTTCGCAGACTCATTGAGGACAAAAACGGAGAAATACTTGTCGGAAGACAGTTCCTGAAATTGACCTGTTTCGCAAGACCACAGCGGATAACAAGGCCCGTGCCATGAAAGTTCTAATCTCGGCAATCGCATGTCAGCCCGGCTTGGGATCGGAGGCCAAGGTCGGATGGGACGCAGCCCGAGCCGTCGCCCGGATTCCGGGCGTGGAAGAGTGTCATGTGATGACGCATGGCGCAGCGAGGGAATCGGTCTTGGGCGCCCAGAAGGAAGCCGCGGCCGAGAACATGCGATTCCACTTTTTTGGCAAGCCCTTTAGATACCATCCCAACCGAATGCTGGCGCGACTCCAGAGTTGGCTTGTTTACCGAGACTGGCAATCGTGCTCGCTGGAGCGCAGTGCCCGACTGCATCGGGAACACGGCTTTTTTTTGGTACACCACGTCACCTATGCAAGCTGGCGCATGCCCCCTCCTCTCTGGCGTATGCCTATACCTTTTGTCTTCGGGCCTGTGGGGGGAGGATCGGTCACTCCTCGAGCTTTCCGCTCGATGCTAGGTGGTTCGGCGAGTGCCTTCGAGTTTCTGCGCGAGACAGCAAGCGCCTTCTCCGCAAACTCCCGCAGCCTAAGACTCTGCTGCAGCATGTCCTCAGCGGTGGTGGCCGCCGATACAGCCACGGCGGATTTCCTCATCAAGTGCGGCGCGACAAATGTTCATCAACTCTGCCAAGTCTTCTTTACGGCGAACGAGACTTCGCGCTTCAAGCGCGCCAGCGACACCTCGGAGAGGGCCGCCGGAAAGCTGAACATCTTCGCAGGAGGAAATTTGGAAGGCAGGAAAGGGACGCAGCTCTCGTTGCGAGCGTTGGCCATTCTCAATAGCAAGGGGATACCTTTCTCATATACTCACGGCGGGTGGGGGCCGGATCTAAGAGCGATGCAACAGCTGGCCCAGCAACTCGGCTTAGCCGAGCAGGTCCGCTTTCATGAAGGATTTCGCGGCGAAGAGTATGCTAATCAGCTCGGCGCAAGTGATGTCTATCTGCTGCCAAGCATCCGCGAAACTGCGGGTATAACCATGATGGAAGCCATGATGGCAGGTTGCTACCCGGTTGTCTTGGCGGGAACCGGCGCCGGCGATATCGTCGAGCGCACCGGCGGCACAGCTATCCGCGCCAGGACTCCTGAGGAGGCCGTTCAAAAAATTGCGGATAAACTGGAATGGTGTTACCGCCAACGCGGAGAAATGCAGCAACAATCAGAGGCAGCGGGGGAAAACATGCGCAGGCTTTATTCAGAGAGCTCATATCAAGAGTCGATGTCTGAAATCTACAAAGGGGCGATCACCAAACACGCTCGGAGACTCAGGGAAATCTAGATTGTTTCCACTCAAAGGCATGAGTCGCAGCCCAGCAGAAGTCGTCGTCAGGCTGAATTCAGGCTTGGGCAACCAACTCTTCCAGTTGGCCCAAGGCATGGCACTCGCTGGGCAAAAAAATGCCCGCCTGCGATTCGACACGACCTGGTTCTATTTAATCTCCGGACTACATCCGGTTAGACGGCAACTCAGATTGCCGGCACTCGGCGTCTCGTTGCCCGAAGCTTTCAGCGGTCCGAGGCGGTTGGCCGTAGGCCTGCTCGCCGCGTTTTTTGATAAAACCCGCCGAGGCAAGTTGATGCTCTCTGGTCTAGGACGGATGCAAATCATCCAAGAAGACCCGCTTCAATTGAAGAACGGCGACGGACTCTCGGAACTCGGTCCTGGGCGAACTTATCTCAACGGATATTGGCAAACTAACACCCCCTTCATGTTGGTTCGCGATAAGCTGCCGCGAATGCTGCGACCAAGGGATCCGCTGTCGAGTGGCGCGGAAGCTCTCATTGCCAAAGCGGACTCAACAAGCACTGGCTTCATCCACGTACGTCGCGGTGATTATCTCCACTTTATGGGTGAGGAAGGAGCGCTGCCTGTCAGCTACTTTTCGAGAGCCCTCGCCAAGACAGAAGAATCAGGCAAAGCAGTTGCACGCTGGTTGATATTCTCGGAGGACAATGATTGGGCGCAGGCCAACCTAGGCTTCGTGCCGAATGCGGAAATCGTCGACTACCAGTCGTCAAACCGTGACATCGAAGACCTCATGATTATGAAATCCTGCTCGGCAGGGATCATCGCCAACAGCTCGTATTCGTGGTGGGGTGCCGCTCTCGGTGACCGTCCGGATCGTCCAATAATTGCACCCGATCGCTACTGGAAGACTGCAAATTGGACAACACAAGGGTGGGCTCTTCCGCATTGGACTGCAATTCAAGGCTGGAGCTGACGCGCTCCTTTCAGCGAACGAAAAGGACGTTGCCACCACGGCGAAAAATGGCCTCGCAAGCAGCGTGAAATCCTTTCCGCTCCAGCCACCTGGATAATTCCGGATACAAGGGCGCAGCCTTATAGAGTTCCAAAGCCTGCACCTCGCAGTGAATCGCGCTGACTGTCGAAAGAAGATCCCCGCACCCTTTCAGGGCAGCTAATTCCATTCCCTGCAGATCCAACCACAAGAAATCTACGCTATGCAGATCTTCCCCTGCAGCCCAATCGTCCAAACGAGTCACTCTCACTGGCGTTGTTTCACTGCAGAAGTTGACAAACGGAAACTCTTCCCGTGTCGCCGCGGGAACTAAGAGTGAGGACGATTGCTCGCCCCCCGATACGCCTGTTACGGAAACGTGCATATCGCAGTTCCCCGCCGTTTCACCCAAAGCCATACTTTGCGGGTGAATCCGGTCCGGGAATTCCGCTGCGGCCTTAACCAGACGCTCGCGGGCGCTCGGGACAGGCTCGAAAGCATACACTTGGCAATCTGGCCAAAAGCGGCAGAACTCCTGGGTGTTGCTCCCATCATAAGCACCTGCTTCGACAATGACGGGGTTGGCGGGGAGGTAGCGGGCACATATCTCGTATGAGATTGTGTCCCGATGTCGAAGGTAGCGCAGCGACTTGAGGGGATGACGTAAACCATAAACGACGTCTGGTAAGTTGATTCGGGGCATAGATGTCTCAACTCAATTGTGTGACCAGTAGCCGTTGGTGATCCCATTGCATGGAGACGCAATTCGCGCGCAGCATCTTTCCTCCGGCGGCGTCTTGGATGTTGACGGTCATCGAGGTGCTCTGGTTAGCATCCTGATCGAAGCGCTTGAGGTAGTCCTCGATGGATTGGCCGCGACGATCGGGTTGGCTGAACACCGTAAAGAAGTTCGTGTCCTTGATCTCCTCCGTGCTGCGTCCGAGCAGCTCGCAGCAGGCGCGATTGGCAAATTTGATGATGCCGTCGATGTCGGACACCACGATCGGAGTCTGCAGCGAGTCGAACAAGGCCAGCATTCCCTCCAACCTGCGCTCGGAATCCCAGCGGTAACGACTCAACCCCACCGCCACCCAAGCAACCGCGAGATAAGCCGCCGAACGCAGCGCGACAAAGTTCGCGGACTCCCGCACCCCGGCATTCGGAACGAGCCACAAAGTCAGCACAACCGGAACAAATAACACCACCGCCCACCAAAGCACTGCCCGAGGCGATAGGAACAACGCGAAGATGGCCAAAGCAATGGTCAGCAACGAAGGCGTGACCCGGATCTGCGGCGTCTCGACCTCGATCAGCAAAACCGCCAGCACCGCCACAAACGGCACCGCCCCCAACCCACGCCGCTCCTTCGGTTGCTTGTCAAAAATATTACTCATGCTGTTTCCGGAACTTAACCACCGATAACACGGATCTCACGGATAAATCTCGGACAAATTCAAATACCCCCTTCATTTCCATTTCTCATCAGTGCCATTTGCCCATGGGCCCATCTCCGCTCCGCTACGGCTGTGCCATCCGTGGTTAAAAATTCTCCCCTCTCAGTCCCCTCGTTTCGTACCCTTCGCGTGATTCGTGGTTAAAAATGCGCCTCCCCCTTCGCTCTGGTATCAGTTTTTTGGCATGTCAGCTTTTAAGTACCCCCCCTTCACCCCGTGAAATGCGATGAACACTTCACAAGGCGCCTCCGAGCCTCCGTCAGAGCCCCCTCCGTAATTCATCATTCCGCATTCTGCATTCATCATTTCCCCAAGACCCCATCATAAATCGCTCCAATCCGCTCAAGCCACTTTTCCTTCGTGAAATCCCGCTCCAGCTTCGCCACCCCCGCACGCGCCATTTCCACACTGCGCGCCGGCTCGCGCAACAACTTGCTCATTGCCGCCGCCCAAGCCTCCGCATTACGCATCGGCACCTTGGAACCGCTAACGCTATCGTCCACCGAATCGGCCAAGCCGCCCGCGTCGGACACTACCACGCCCCGCCCTCGCTCCCACGCCTCGAAGACCACCAAACCCAAAGGCTCCTGCCAGATCGAAGGAACGACCGAAAATGCGGCCCGTTTCCACATAGCCGCCTGATCCTCCTTCGCCACAAAACCGAGAAACTCCACGCCGCCGATCTTTTCGGCGGCGATTTTGTTTTCCAAAGCGGCCCGCTCCGGCCCCTCCCCCGCCAATAACAACTTCGCCTCACCGCGTTCTGTCTGTTTCCAGGCGTCGAGCAACTGCTCGACGCCTTTTTCTTTGGAAAGACGCCCTACGAAGAGAACATCTCGCCCCGCTTCCGCCACAAATCGTTCCGGGTTAACTTCGACAAAATGGGGCAACACATGAATCCGCTCCGCCGGGATTCCCATCCGCGTGTGCAGATCTTTCTGCGCTTCACTGATCGCGATCCAGCCGGCGACCTTACGGAATACGCCCATCGCTCGAACCCGCATCATCACCGCCCCCATCCAACCGCTCATCAAACGGCTGTCGTGCCAACACCCGGTCAGCGCCGCTTTGGTAAAGTTGCCCTGGATGCACGAAGTGCAGGGCTTCCCGTGATTGAGAAAAAATCCATTCACGCAGGACATCCGGTAGTTGTGCAGGTATTGCACCACGGGAATACCCAGTTTGAAGGCCAGCCCGTAGACCGAAGGCGACATGGCCGGAAACACATTGTGAATCTGCCAGAGGTCGAAGCGGCCAATCTTCTGATAGCGCTCCAGACGCCGCACCACCTCCGGATTGTGGAACGCATAGGCTCCGGCCTTGACCATGGCCTCCGGCGTCCGCCGGCCGAGCAGTTGGTCACTTGACGTGAGGAAATATTCGACATCCGCAACCTGTTGCAACGTATCCCCGATCCGCCCCACGCTCCCCTGCTCCCCACCGTATTCAAGGTAACGATTAAAAATCTGCAATATTCGCAGCCGGCGTTCCATTCCCCGCGATAAGACCACACCCAGCACTCCGTGGCAACGCGCTCCTATCCACCTGTACCCACCGGCTCCGCTCACCCCCCATCGGCAAGTACCCTGCCTGTTCGCTCGTCAGCAAAACGAGGCCCCATCCGTGGCTAAAAAACCCCACCCTCCCCAGTTTAGTCGACGCATACTTCGACAATTGGCAAATTGTCGCATTGTTACCCACCCCACACTGAGCCCAAACAACGGACGTTTTGCGCCCGCAGTCCAAATCCCGCCGAAATGAACCCAGCCCGTTTGCAGGATCAGCGCAACCAAACGCCATCCTTCCTAATCATCTTCCCTCCGTGGCTAAATACCTCCAGCCCCTTCTCGCGTCATCTTGCCTCGCCGTAAAGAAATGAAGGCGTGAGCCACACGGAGACGGATTCCCCTCATTGCAGCACATATTGACCATTGGCAATAAGTCGTAACGTTACCCACACCCACGCCGGTTCTCCACCGGCACTTTTTGGCAGCCGCCCAAATTCAAAACGGCGCGCACGACCTTGTGTCCTGCAACCGCAACGGACGGAAAAACGGTCATCTCGAGTGTACTCCCGCGCGCACTATCTGTGCCCTTAAATCCCCCGCCGACATGCCAAAATTCCTGGGAGTGTTGGCATATTTTCTCACCCTCCGCGCTTATCTCCGTGCGCACCATACGCACCATGCCCCCGTAATTTAGTCGTCGCAGTGAGCACTCTCCGTGCTGCCGTGAGGGCCCGCCAATTCGTTTCACTATCCCCCTTCGCTATCTTCGTTAGCTTTTGTTAAAATCCCCCTCCCCTTCAGCGCGGAACCAGCCACGGTCAGCCACCCACGCCTCGCCCTTCTTCTCCACCCAGGGAAATTTCTCCGCGGGCAAATCTGGCTTCACGATAACCGCGGCAAGATTGTTGCTCGCCACCGGGCCAAGCACATCGAGCAAACGCAGAACAGGAGCCGCCATTGCGGCCAGGATGAGCGGAAGCTTGTTCCGCCGCGCACGCAACTGCCGCCACGGAATGCGCGTGCGGTAGTGAAAAGTGAAGCGATGCGGTCCGAAGGGCGCCGCACAGTTGATGGTCTGCCGGATCTCAGAAGCG
>Ga0247843_1004596_pt1 | contig 20373 bp, 22 predicted proteins | sample LaCruzMarch2017__FD_192420 | JGI IMG/M metagenome (GOLD analysis project Ga0247843, IMG submission 192420) | Freshwater microbial communities from meromictic Lake La Cruz, Castile-La Mancha, Spain - LaCruzMarch2017_8m | ecosystem: Environmental > Aquatic > Freshwater > Lake | place: Spain...
CAGAGGCAAAGGCCAAGTCGAGAAATTGATTCAAAATCTAAAAACAAAAGTTGATTCATTGGAACGATCAGCTTAAGAAACCAAAGTCCGCCGAATCAAAGCCTAACGGCTTTCGGGGCAAGCTCCTTCATTTTGACATTTTAGTACCGAAATAGCTGTCCAGTTCGGGACCTCTCTCTGAGTCATCCCACTGAAGACTGGCTTTGAATTGGATGAAATTATCACGGCACCGGATGTAAACATCCGAACCGTCAATCCAAATTCTCCAAGAATTCGAACTCATGCCATTTTCAGAGATTACAGCGACTCTGACGACAGGGCCTTTGCTCATTCCTATGCAGCATCCGCCAATGCTTTACAAACCTTAGCCAGACTCTCTAGCGTCGGATTTGCATTCGGCTCCATTAGTTTAAATAGAGCTCGTCTTGAAATGCCAGCATCCTTATAAAACTGGTCCTTATGTACCTGTTCAAGATGCGCGAGAAGGATCTCGCGAATTGCATCAGCGTCACCATCAATAAGTGCATCAGCAATAGCTTCAGAAATGAATTTGCGATTCGCTAAATCCGAAGCAGCGGAATAATTATAAGCCTGAGTACCAACTTTTAAACCTGGTTTGGAAGTGGCCTTATCCTTCAATGTATTTTTCGAGGATTTTTTCGCTTTTTTGATATCCGAGTCTTGCCCATTTTTATTTCCTCCAAGAACTAATAGGGTTAAATCACCACTATTAATATATTCCGGGGTGTGTTTAAGCCTGGAAGCATGAAAATTTATCCAGTTCGGGACATACGGCTAGATCGCTCGGCAAAAAATTGAAATTTCTAAGATTAGACTTTGGTGCGCCCGGCTTCAGCAAACTCGAACTGCCTGTATGTAATACCCACCAATTCAAGCATATGCGATCTATTCATTCCTATTGACTTGTGATACCCAAATGGATATCATTGGCTTGGATGAAAGTATTCTTTTATGAAACTCCAGCAGGAAACTCTCCCATCAAAAAATTTATTGATGGCTTACATGCATCTGACCAAGCTCGTTTTTTGGAAGTTATCGATGAAATTGAACAACACGGATTGAGTGCCTCGAGACTTATTTTTAAACCGCTTGAAGGGAAGCTTTGGGAGATTAAGTTTAACACCCCTGTTGCAGGCTACAGAGTTCTGTATGTCATGGTCGAAAAGGATTTAATGATTTGGCTTCAAGCTTTCGTTAAAAAAACGCAAAAAATTCCGAAACAAGATTTAGATCTTGCTAGAAAAAGACTGAAAGAGGTTTTACGATGAAATATAAAAATATAACTCCTGCTCGCTCTTATTTAGATAAAAAATTAAAAGATAAAACGATCAAAATCTTTTTTGATGAAGAAAAAACAAAGACTGAAATCGCTCGACTTATTCGAACCGCAAGAGAAGCCGCAGGGTTTAGCCAAAGAGAAATCGCATTGAAAGCTGATACAACCCAGGCGGTTGTTGCTAGACTTGAACTTGGAACAGATAAACGCATGCCTTCGTTGATGCTTATTGTTCGCTTGCTAAAAGCAGCAAATGCTCATCTGGAATTAAAATGCATCTTTGATAAAGTGGCATAAAATCTGTTCGCTTAAATTAATACCAATCTTTTAAATTTTCTCTTTGACCTTGCCCCTAAGGGAAGCCCTGATGCCATCAAGGCTTCCCTTGTTAAGGACTTCGGTTCAGCTACTTTTCAAGACATCTACTTCCTACAGACATGCCTACAAGGCAAAAAGATAAGCCAATTCGAGACCTCTCTCTGAGCCAGCTACCAAACGAATGAATTTTCTGAAAATTTGGTGCACCCAGCTTGAGGAGTTTCAACTGCTTGCATTACCTATTGTGCTTGAATTAATTCAGACTTAGTGTGATGTGTTTATGTTAGATTTCAATCGTGTCCCTTTGACACGATTTTCGATATTGATTACGACAGGTACAATTTTTTTTGGTCCCCTCTATTCTGAAACTCATTATTCTTGGGTAACAAACACAATTAGTCAGTTAGGTGCACAATCGACCAAAAACAATTGGATAATGGTCGTCGGCTTTTTAAGTCTGGGGATTGGTCTTGTCATGGACACGATTCGGTTCAGAGCAAAAAGGATGATACCGTTTGGATTTTTCGGTCTATTTTTTGCTCTAGCAGGCTGCTTTCCACATCAAGCGTGGATTGAGGGGCGAACATCAAGCGAAAGCGTGCATCTTGTACACCAAATAATGGCAAACCTTTCAGGAGTTGCCATCACTATCGGTCACATAATTATTGGAGTAACGGCAGATACGAAGAAAGAAAAAATGGTTTCATTTTTTCTCGCGTCTACGTGTATCGTCTTGCCGTTGGCTATGTTTACTTTTTCAGACTACACAGGTGTTATTCAAAGGGTCATGTACGGGGCTTCTTTCGTATGGCTCTGGAAAAAAGGATTTCAACTTTATTTTAAATTCTAAAATTTTTTACAGTTTTTAGAATCAGTGCGGGAGTTGGGACAAGACATCGCCCAAGAAAATGAGAAGGTAAGGCTATTCTCGATTAACAGTTTGAGGCTTCTGACTGGGTGGTCTCGCAAATTATTGAATGTTCTAAGGGTATAAATTGGTGCGGCCGGAGAGATTCGAACTCCCGACACCTTGGTTCGAAGCCAAGTACTCTATCCAGCTGAGCTACGGCCGCATTCTTAAAGACGGGGGCCAGATTAAACTCAGGCCCAACCAAAAAGCAAGCCAGATCGCCGCACTGAGTCCCGAAATGTTAGGAGGTGCCTTTTTTAAAGAGCAGGCGATTCGACAGTTCGTTTTGATCGCTGGCTGAGCGTGGGAAGTGCTGAGCGAGGATTTCTCCGCAGCGCTGGATGGCTGCTTCTAAGCCGCCGGCCGCCTGCCCGCTCCGCATGCCTTGAGTGATCAGCTGCACCAACTCGGTCCAAGTGTTTTGTGCTAGTTTTTTCGAGATGGCCTCGTCCCCCAGAACAATCACTCTTTGCTCTTGCAGGCTGATGAAGATTAGAATTCCAGTTTTCTTTTGCGTGTGATGTATGCGAGTTCGATAAAATTCGAGCTCCGCCATTTCTGAAACTTCCTCAAGAACCCAAGCTTCGGGTGCAATCCAGCGATGAAGTTGATCAACTTTGGACAGCAAAAACCCTAGAGTCATTGAAACAATCAGTGCGAGAATGAATCCCAAACCAGCCAGTTCCAGGAGATCATTCACTACCAAGCCCAAGATAATCATAGTCATCATGATCAAGGCTGACGTCGGCCAGCGAGGCACGGAAGAATGCACCACCATCGGCACAATTTCACCTTCAGTTGCTTGCTCGGCCGCAGCGACTACTTTTGAAATTTTCTCTGTGTCAGCCAGAGAAAAATAGGCACTCGCCCAGTTCGGTACAATGACTGAATCAGAACCATTTGTAGCGTTCACCGAAGTTTTACCAACTATCACTGGCCCCTCCACCGGAGAATCCGCCACCACCGCCGCCCCAGCTGCTACCACCTCTGGAACTGCCGCCGCCCCAGCCACCGCCGCCGCCCCAAGAGCTGGAGCGGCCGAAACCCCTCCCGCCTCCAATCGCCGAGCGAAATCCAGAACTAATAATGAACAGCAGGACAAAAATCACAAAACCAAACATTTCAATTTTTCGACCAATCGAGGCCGGATTATCGGATTCAAAAAGCCATTTAAAAATTTTCGGTTCTTCACCACCGCTCCATGCTACGGCGCTTGGACCCGCGTTTGTTCCAGAAGATTCTGGGTCCACTTTGCTGGCGATTGCGAACACACCGGCCTTGATTCCCTCCGCATAGCGCCCTGCTTTAAAAAAGGGCTTGATAACATCTGAAGTGATGCGTTTGGAAGCAAGGTCCGTGAGGTCCCCTTCTAAGCCTTGGCCAACTTCGATTCGCAGAAGGCGATCTTTGGTAACCACAAGAAGAAGGGCACCATTGTCTTTACTGGCAGTGCCCAATTTGTACTGATCCACAATTTTTATTGAGGCTTCTTCTAAAGGCATTCCGTCCAAAGTCTCAACCACCAAAACCTGAACCTGCGCTTTTCCGCGGGTATTCAAAGCCTGCAAGAAGGTTTCAAGTTCGGTCCGAGAAGCTGCATCGATAACCCCGGCTTGATCCATCACGGGACCCGTCAAAGGGGGAATCTGAAAGGCTTCCGCTGAAGCCACCAAAAAAATCGTTACAAGAAAAATTCGAAGAAAGGCTATTCTCATGTACTCAATCTACATTTTCACTTCGGGAGCTTTTTCAACTTTCGCTTTTTCTTCTGCATCAACATCCCATTGAGGCATTTTCTCATGCTTATAGAAAACCATATTGGTGAAACTTGTCGGAGGTACAGTGATCAGATTGTTGAAATCACGAATGGACTCGATGTAGCGCTGCCGAGCAACCGTAATACGATTTTCGGTGCCTTCCAGCTGCGCCTGAAGATCACGAAATTGAGTGTCCGCCTTCAAATTGGGATAATTTTCAGTCACCATTAAAAGCTTTCCCAAAGCCTGACTCAGTTGTCCCTGTGCCGCCTGAAATTCCTGCAGCTGCGCTGGCGTCACTTTGGAAGGATCCACATTGATTGAAGTCGCTCGGGCCCTGGCGTTCGTCACGGCCTCAAGAGTTTCCTTTTCATGTGAGGCATAACCTTTAACTACATTCACTAGATTTGGAATCAAATCAGCACGGCGCTTGTATTGGTTCGTGGTTTCAGCAAGAGCTGCCTCTGTCTGATTTTTTGCCTGAGGAATGGATTGGATTCCACAGCCCGACAAAACACCAAAACCAAAAAGTGAAAGAACCAACAGCAAAATTGAATGACGAGCATGAATCAATGGCATAAAATCTCCTCGTAGTTGGGAATATGAAGACTCCTTTAGTAATTGGCAAGCACTTGGCAAATGACAGAAACGCTAAAGTCCCAGAAAGAATGGTGTCGACAGAACATGTCAGCCCAGAATACCAGCAAGTCAATCCCAGCGCTGAGCATTCAGACGAGGCTTGGGAATGATCTGATTTTTGTAGACAAACCCAATGGCATCACAACCCACGCGGTGGAGCGAGGCCAAACAGGTTTTGTGGAACTCCTTCAGGCCAGCTTAGGCAAACAGCTGTGGGTTTCCCATCGTTTGGACAAGACAACTTCCGGAGCGATGGCCTTTGCGCTGTCTGCAGTCCGTGCCGATCAACTCAGAATTGAATTCGCCGAACATCGAGTGAAGAAAACTTACTGGTTGGTGACTGATCGTCAGTCCCGGCTGGACAGATATGAAGTGCGCACAGCCGATGGAGCTGAGACTCATTTCGAAAGAATCAAACGATCGCCTTTTTTTGAGCTTTGGAAAGCATTTCCTTTCAGCGGAAAGACTCACCAAATTCGTAAGCACGCTGCTGAAATCCATCTTCCCATCCTCGGGGATCCAACTTACGGAGGATCTGATTTTCCGACACTTTGCCTGCATTCCCAAAAGTTGGAAATTCCTGGCGAAGCAGCTTATGAATGCCCTCCCCCCCGATATTTTGAAAGACTGGGAATCCTTAAGGACGCTCGTTTGGTGAAGTGGATCTTCGAGATTGATCGAAGGCAAAGACTCTTTGATTTTCTAAACCACCGCGAACAGATTTTGCGTTTGATAGACTCCGATGAATTGATTTTGGATTCTTATAGCGATGGCCTCGCCCTTCAATGGTACGTCGAAAAACTAGAAAAAAAGGACCAAACCCGAATCCAGTTTCTAGCAAATTTACTCGGCCATCCATTATTGATTCAGCAAAGAAAAAATCGAGGTCAAGATCCTCACTCCAATCCCATTCTAGAACTTGCTGTCGTCGACGACCAAAGGCTTCCAGAGGAATGGACTGCTCTCGAAGATGATCTCAAGTTTCGAATAGCAAAAAACCGTGGACTTTCATTTGGAATTTTTGTGGACCAAAGAGCCAATCGACGCTGGGTCCAGTCCACTTCGGCTGGAAAACGCGTGTTGAATCTTTTTTCTTACACTGGAGGCTTTAGTGTTGCCGCAGCTAAGGGCGGTGCATCCCAAGTCATTAGCGTTGATCTCAGCCAAAAGTACATCGATTGGAGCAAGGAAAATTTCGGGCTCAATGGCCTCGATCTGGCTCCTCATCTTTTTGTGGCAGCGGATGCTTTCGATTATTTACAAATTGCCCAAAAGCGAGCTCAGAAAGGCAATCAAGATGATCGCTTTGATCTTATTGTCTGTGACCCACCCACGTTTGCGCGTTCGGGATCCCGAGTGCTCAAGCTAGAAAAAGACTATGCCAAACTAGTTGAGTCCTGCCTGAGTGTCTTGAAACCAAGAGGCACTCTGCTGTTTTCCTGCAATATCGAGAATGTGTCAGAAGACTTCTTACTCAAAAAACTGAGCCTTCAGTTCCCAAAAACTAAAATCGAGGTCGCCAGCACCGATTGGGACTGTCGCTGGGTGGACCGACCGGCCGGAATGAAGGCCTATCGCTTAACCCTCATTAATTAATCTAAATGCCGCAGCTAAAGCCTCGAAATGCTTTGAAACCAGATGCCGCACCCTGAAAAAAAGAAAATATCTCAATCATTCGTTGCCCATAAAGGGCACTTGATAGAGGACAGAAGCGGTCAAACGAATTAGAAATTTTATAAGGAGTTTTTGTGAAAATTGCACTTCGATCAATCGCACTTGCAACTCTGTTCCTAAGTTCCGTGCTAGTAACTGTTGCACCTGCTCAAACGACTAAGCCGTCCAAACCGCCCGCCAAGCCAACAAAACCGACACCACCCAAGCCTCCGGCTGTTAAGCCTTTGCCTCCCACAACTGCAAAACTTTACAGTTTGCTCGGAGTCAAATCTCTTTTCATCCAGGGGAATGGCCGCGCCCCACTGGCCGACAGCTTACGCGAAACTTTATCAAGCGTAGGACACCATGGTTTTGTGACTTCCACTTTTTGGCCCGCGGATGTCGAAGCGCTTTTTCAAGCCACACCAATCGGGGTCGTTGAAACTCCACCTCCTGCGCCCGTCAATCCAGATCCTGCGGCACCTGTAGTTCCTCCTCAGACTCCAAAAATGGATCCTAAGCTTGAGGCTTTTGAAGCCAAAATGATTTCTGTCTTGGTAAAATATGCGACTTACCTTTCCACGGGAATAGTGACTCCCAATAAAGTAGGGACCGATGTTCGCATCGATAAAAAGGGCCTATCGGTCGAAGCTCTTGCTGAAGCATTGAGAAACACTTCCGTTCCTTTGAAAGAAAGTCTTGAAGCCCTCAGCTCTCAGTGGCCGATGTACCGACGTTTGCAAGAAGCCATGAAACGCATGCAACTCGTTGGAGATAGCGGATCTTTTCCCGCTGTAAAGGCGCCTGCGAAAAACTATAAAATCGGCGACTCAGATGAAAATATTCGCGCTCTCAAAATGCGATTGCAAGCTCTCGGCTATCCTGTGGAAAATACGGATGCCGTTTATAGCGAAAGCCTTAAGTCTGTTGTTAAAGAATACTTGGTCGATCATGGAATCAATGGCACGGGCGACGTTACGAAAGATTCTGGCTTGTGGGCTTCTATTGGAGTTTCAGCACAAACCCGAGTGGAGCAAATCAAACTTCAGATGGAAAAATTGCGTTGGTTGCCAACGAACCCAGAAACCAAACACATCTTTGTAAATCTCGCTTTTCAGCAAATCGCCGTTTATGAAAGTTCGGAAAAAGTTTTGGAAATGAAAGTGATCAATGGTCGTCCAAAGCGGCCAACTCCCACACTGCGTGACCGCTTGCCAGTGGTGGAACTCAATCCTTCATGGACTGTTCCTCCCCGAATCGTGATCTTTGATAAAATTGAAGCGATCCAAAACGATCCCAACTATTTGAGAAAAAATAATTTCATTTTGCTAGACCGCGATATGAACCCAATCGAAAGCTGGGGCGGCGGCTGGGGCGACGTAAATCTTAATGACACTGAATCCTACTATTTGCGTCAGTTGCCTGGAACTGGAAATGCACTGGGCGTGCTCAAGTTCCACCTCAACAATCCTTATGCGATTTACCTTCATGATACGAATGAAAAGAACCTGTTTGACAGCAGAGGCCGCTTGCTGAGTTCGGGTTGTATTCGCCTCGAAAGACCTCAGGAAATGGCAAATTACTTGCTCAAAGGCCACAAATCTTTCGGCACACCTTCAGCTCTTGAGCAAAATTTAGCAAAAACACGCCTCGCAGATAAAAAGCTTCCTTGGATGTTCAAAGTGACTCTCGATCAACCGGTGCCAGTGTACACAATGTATCTCAGCGCAATGGTGAATGAAAAAGGTCGAATCCTTTTCGCCTCGGATGCCTATACCCAGGATAAACGGCTTCAAGAACTCATCACTTTCGGAGCGGTTAAAACCAAATCACCCGCAGATATTGAAAATGAAGAGCTCAAACGCCGCGAACAAGAACTTCGCGAAGGCGGGGGTTTTGATGAGGATGACTGGAGACGGGAAGAACGGGACCGAGAGCGTGAACGAGAAAGAGAAGAGCGCGACAACGACCGAAGGCGACGTCGAGGAGACCCTCCTCCTTGCAATTCCTTCTGGTGCTAGAGCCAAGCTAAACTGTAGAGTGTGGGAAGCTCATCGAGGGTGACCCATGCTCCACCGGCTTCGATATCACACCTTTTGAGCAAAGAGCCTAAGTAACCATCGCAGCCTTTACCGAATGAATTCCGAACAAAGTATTGGCAGCTGCCATTGACGGACCGACGAGCCACCACCAAGGAAGCGTGATCTCCGTGAATGTCTTCATCCTCATCTGCAGGCTCGGAATACAGCCTATGCAGTCGGGCCTCTTCACAGCGAGGGGCCTTCAGATCCGAGGCTCTTCGAAAAAAAGTCTGCAAATTCTTAGCGCGAAATTTAATTTTCATGACTCGTGAACTATTCTGATCGAGCAAGTCATAAGCGCTGTAGCCAATGGAGACCGGAATTTGAGCTGAGATGAGCTGATCGATTTTCTGCTTCAAAAATTGCTGTTTTTGTCTTCGAAGCTCCAGGTTCGGATAAGTTTCAAGAAGATCTTGAACTGTTTCAGTCAGATAGAGAGACGAAGGTACCAGAAATTTTTTCCCTTGGAGCCGATTCCCACATTTTTGATCCAACCACTCATCCAGAAACTTTGAATAGTCTTCTTCGTTTCCAGAATCATATAAAGCCAAAAGCTCTTCAGCCTTGGCTTGAACGGCGGATGGGGCTGTCGGCAAAGCTGCTTCCCGGCAAAAACCCTTTTTTTGCGATACATACATCGCAGCTTCGTCCAAGCCGCCAAATTGATAGAAGCCCTTATCAAAGCACTCGACAACTCCTGGCTCGAGCTGATTTTTCTGATCTTGTAAATTACTTTGCCATCGCAATTCGATTTTATCGTTTTGCTTTAAAAATGAAAGCCAACGATTGTCTTGGTTGGAAAGAAAGCGCAGGTCAGTAAACACAAAAGCAGCGGCAATATCAAAGGGCGAAATTCTTTGACCCAGCTGAAAGCCCACCAAATCTGCGGATGTATGGGCGTAGCACCATCCAGTATCACCTTGGTCTCGAGGCGGCCCCAGCTTTCGACGCAAATCCACTGGAGCACAGGAATCTGTGCTCGCAGCGATTAAAGTATTTGAAACAAGCAAACAACTAAAAACCAAAAAGAAACTAAGCTTTTTTCTCATACTTCAATGCTTAGACTCCAGAAGCTGATGGTCAAGTTGAAATACCGTGAGGACCGATAACGAATTCTTAATAGAGCTGAGCCAGAGACATTGAATACTTCCCGGGCGCGTAATTTCTCAACCGATCTTGCCCCAAAGCCTGAAATTGCTTTTCAGAATTAGACCAAGAGGCAAAAGGAAAAATCGATATCCCTCCCCGTGGAGTAAATTCCCCGATCACTTCGAGATATTTAGGTTTCAGCAACTTCACAAGGTCAGTGCAGATTTTCTGCACACAGTCCTCGTGAAAATCACCATGATTTCGAAAGCTAAAAAGATAGAGCTTCATCGACTTGCTTTCGACCATCTTCTGATCAGCAATATAATTCACAAAAATTTTCGCAAAATCAGGTTGACCCGTTTTTGGACAAAGTGACGTGAACTCAGTGCAGATAAAAGTCGTCCAAGCTATTTGACTTGGGTTCTTATTGGGAAAGGCTTCCAGCAATTCTGGACTGTAATGGTCTGGATATTCGGTTAAAGCAGACCCGAGATGCTTTAGTTCCTGAGTCTGAGTTTTAACCCCGAAAGACTTTTGCGAGGAAAGTTTAGACTCCTTGTTATTTTTCTTCATCAATTTTTCCGCCTTTGCAATTCTTTGAGGGTGGCTTCTGCCGAATCTTGAGTCCTCAAACAATAAACTGCTTTGAGAATTTCCATTTCTTCCACTTCAAGTGGCGAAGTTTTTTGCGCTCGCCGCTGCTGAAAAAGAGTCTGTATCGCCAAGGCACCTGCCACCGAAATATTGTAACTTTGAACAAAGCCGACCATGGGCAAAATGACCTTGCGATCTGCGGCAGAAAGCATTTCCGGTGAGCAACCTTCGTGTTCATTTCCAAGCACCAAGGCACAAGGCACCGTCAAATCGACTTCACCAAGGGGAATCGCAGAAGCATCCAAGTGAGTCACATAGATTTTTTTGCCTTCGTCTTTCAGACGGTCCACGCAAGCTTTTGTGCTTTTCCATTTCTGGACTTCCAGCCACTTGTCAGCTCCGGCAGTTGTTCGCTTGGCTTCTTTAAACTTTTCCCCTGTTTCAATGAGATGAAAATTTGCGAAACCCATTGCTTCGGCAGAACGCATCACTGCACTGGTATTGCCGCGGTCATAGATATTTTCTAGCACGATAGCAGCACCAAAATCACGATGGCCTACCACCTGCTGGATTTTCTGCAGGCGCTCTTTGGTCAGCAGAGGCGCAATTTCCCCTAGGACCTCTTGATAGTCCACGCGGAGGCCCTGAGCACATTCAAGAATTCGCTGAAAGGGAAACATTAAAAAACAAGCTGGGGATCTTTAGCCAGATCGCGAGTCATATTTTTCTGATGCGCTTCCAAGGTGCCGCCGCCGATTTCCAAAAGTTTGGCATCACGCCACAAACGCTCAACGACATACTCACCAACATAGCCATAACCACCGAGCACTTGCATCGCCCGATCCGCAACATTTTTTGCCATCGTGGTGGAAACAAGTTTGGCTCCATCCGAGTTGATCCGTCCGCCAATCACAGCACTGTGGGAGTCTTGCGAGCGACTCATCTGGCGAGCAACATCGTAAACGTAAGCTCGGCAGGCTTTATATTCTGCATAGGAATCAGCAATGTACTTTTGAATTTGGCCGAACTCGCGAAGCGGTTTGCCAAAGGCTTCCCGTTCGGTGGCATAGCGATTCATCGCTTCGAGAGATCTACGCGCAATTCCTAAAGACATCGCAGCCAAAGTGAGTCGCTCGATTTCAAGATTTCGCATCATATGTAGGATGGAATCACCTTCTTTGCCAATGAGGGCCGAAGCAGGCACCTGGCAATCTTCAAAAACCAATTCAGCAGTGTTAGAGGCCCGCATTCCCGTCTTATCGCGAATTTTTTGTCCGACAGAAAAACCCTTATGAGTTTTTTCCACCAAAAAAGTCGAGATCAAAGGCCGTCCGTTTTTTTCGCCTGTTTTCGCATACAATAAGATGCAATCGGCTGGGGTTCCCTTCTCATCGACAGTGCCATTAGTAATCCACATTTTTCGACCATTGATGATGTATTGGTCATCTTTTTTCACAGCGGTTGTTTGCATTCCTAGTACATCGGTGCCAACGGCAGGTTCCGACATGGCCATTCCACCAATCCACTGACCGTTGCACATATTCGGCAAATACTTTCGCTTTTGTTCTTCAGAAGCATTCACGGCGAAATTGTTCACGAGCAACATTGAATGGGCCAGATAGGCCAGACAAAGTCCTGGATCCGAGGCAGAAAGTTCCTCGTGGACAATGACAGCGGATACCACATCTTGACCAGAACCTCCGTAAGCTTCGGGCACAGTGATACCCAAGATTCCCAAATCAGCAAGCTTTCGAAACAAGGGCTGGTTAAACTGCTCCTTACGATCGAATTCGAGGGCCTGAGGTTCCACCTCGGCTTGCACAAAGGAACGCAAACTTTCACGAATCATTTGATGTTCCGGAAGAGGATTATAGAGATCAAAAGTAAAAACGGATTGGTCACTCATGTTGGCCTCCCAGTAAGCTGGAATTAGTTCTGCCTCGGTCTGCTAAGACTGGCAATGACTTGGCGCAAAAGATGCGCTCGGAAACAGACTTGAGAGGGCATTTTTTCCAGAATCTGTTATGAGTCTTTGATGCAAAACCTTCGCTTTGGCTCCCTAGCCATCGGCACCGAACTTACGACAGGTCAGATCATCAATGGAAATGCCGCCTGGCTTTCCCGCGAAATTCATAAATTGGGATACAAAACCGAGCTGCATCTGACGGTACCTGATGATCGCCCTCTGATATTGAAAGCGCTCAATGAAGCAGCCACTGCCTGTGAAGTTCTATTTATCACCGGAGGCTTGGGTCCTACTTCTGATGATTTCACTCGTGAAGTCGTGGGGGAATGGCTGGGTTTGAAACTTGAGTGGGATGAAGAATCCTGGGAACATATTGCCAGCCGTCTTTCCGAGCGAGGCATCGACGTTCAAGAAATTCAAAAGCAGCAATGCTATTATCCACAGGGCAGTCTGGTGCTTCAGAATATGTTAGGCACGGCCCACGGATTTCGCGTGTCTGTGCCGAAGGCAAAAATTTCTGGTCAAAAGCTGGAATGGCTTATTTGCCTTCCGGGTCCACCGAGGGAACTGGAAGGAATTTGGAAAGACCATCTTAACTCTTGGCTGATGGAAACCTATCCTCAAAAAAATCCTTGGGTCACGAAATCATGGGATGTCCTTGGCCAGCCAGAATCTGAAGTTGCGACTCGAGTTGAAAAGTTTTTGCCCGACGGAAATTATGAAAAAGCCTACCGAGTGCATTTACCATTTGTTGAATTTAAGCTGAGCTACTTTAAAAATGATGAAAATCAAGATTGGCTCCGCGCTATCGACAAGGCATTGACAGGATTGACAGTTCGCTTTGGAGGCCAGGATTCGGCCAAAGAATTTCTGGAAGCGCTGGTCCAAAGAAAGCCTGCAGAAATCTCCTTTTATGATGGCCTCTCAATGGGTTATCTCATTCACCGATTGAATTCGTTTCAGGATCTAATGAAGAATTCCAATGTCACTTTTCATGGCAGTACTCGTGCTGCTCGTGATTGGGAGCTTCAACCAAAAGCTCGTGAAGAACTGAGCTTTTCAGTCATCTATTCAATTTCTAAGGCGAGCACAGCTTCGGCTTCAGAGTCCACAGCCTTGAGCCAGTCTGCACAGGCTATTTCCAGGTTCTACATAGGCGCCTCTTTGGTCAGCCAAGAAGCCTTTGCCTCCCCATATTCTTCGGACTTGCTTCGTGAAAGAGAAAGGCATTATTTTGTAGAGCGCGCTTTTATCCATTGGACTCAGTGTCTAAAGCAGGCCAAAAAGGGTTCTGCATAAGGGGAAATTCTGGAAGAAATCCGATCTGCTGTCATTCATCAATCACTTGGACCTGAATTCGATCAGCATCTTTACGGGCTGATTACAAATTTTTTGGGCCGACCACAAAAAGGTTTTCGTAAAGAATTTGTTCGCGTGGGATTTCTGGCAATTCAACCGGAAGGCCCGACCGCTGAACAAGAACTCTATCTTCAGGCCGCAGGTGACGCAATCGAAGCCCTACACAGTGGCTCCCTCATCGTCGATGACATTCAAGATGGCAGCCAAGTGCGCAGAGGCAGCCCGACGCTTCATCTACAACATGGAATTCCCAAGGCATTGAATGCAGGAAACTGGCTTTATTTTCATTCTTTTCAAATTATTCGAAAAACAGGAATGCCTGCAAGCACAAGGCTGGCGCTTTATGAAGCGATCGAAGAGACCTTACTCGAGGCCCACGCTGGCCAAGCTTTGGATCTTGGTTCACAGATGAATTCTCGGTTGGTGCCGGCAAAAATGGTCGAAATATGCCAGGCCTCTTTGGTGATGAAAAGCGGTGCCTTGTTTCGACTGGCTGTTGAAATGGGAGCCCTCATTGCCGAAGGCAATGTTCAGCAGGTCGAATTTCTGCGCAACCTAGGTTTACAGACGGGTCTCTGCTTACAAATGTTTGATGATCTTGGGAATTTGAATCTTCGCAGGCCCACGGCAAAACACCTTGAAGATCTTATTCTTCGAAGACCGTCTTTTGTCTGGTGGACTTTGGCTGAAGAATTTCCCGATCGCGTTTCCGCATTTAGTAACGCCGTGGACCTCTTGCCGGAGCTCACGGATCTTCATGAGCTTCTATTAAAAACACCCTTGGTTGAACAAGGAATGCTTCGAGCGACAAAATTAAAGAATTCGATCCTTGCAGAATGGTCGGGTTCAAAACTGCTGAGTGAGACTGCTTTTGTTCAATTCAAAGAACTGATTGAGAGGATTTCAAATGCCTATAAATAGCGGAATCAAAGGGAATGGAAAAAAAGTGGCTGTCATCGGCAGCGGCTTTGGCGGCTTGGCCACGGCGATCCGCCTTCAAAGTGCGGGCTTTCAGGTCGAAATTTTTGAGAAACGGGACCTACCAGGTGGCCGCGCCTATGTCTTTCGCGAGAAAGGTTTTACTTTTGATGCGGGACCGACAGTGATTACGGCTCCGGAATGCCTTGAAGAGCTTTTCGAAATTTCCGGAAGACAAATGAAAGACTATTTAACGATGGTACCAGTGCATCCCTTTTATCGCTTAAAATGGGAAGATGGCTATGTCTTTGACTACTCTAACGATGAGGAAGCCTTAATCGGACAGATACGCCAAAAGTCCCCAGAGGACGTCAATGGCTATCAAAAATTTTTAGCCTATTCCAAAGAGGTCTACACAAAAGGTTATGTTGATCTAGCAGCCAAAGCATTTTTGCGGTTCTCGAGTATGATTCGCGTGGCCCCTGACCTGATTCGATTGAGTGCCCATCGCAGTGTTTTTTCCGTAGTTTCAAAATTTATCAAAGATCCTCATCTGCGCCAGGGTTTTAGTTTTCACAGCCTCCTGGTGGGCGGCAATCCTTATTCCACTTCCTCCATATACACTTTGATTCACTTCCTTGAGCGCAAAGGCGGAGTGCATTTCCCTTTGGGTGGCACAGGATCCTTGGTTCAAGGCCTTGTTCGTTTGTTTCAAGATTTGGGCGGAAAGCTCCATTTGAATGCAGAAGTGGCAGAGATTCAAACTGCAGAAGGAAAAGTCACCGGGATTCGAACCAAGTCAGGAATTCAGTCATCGGTTTCTGCCGTCGTTAGCAATGGGGATGTCCTTCGTACTTACAGCGACCTGATGCGAACGAATGTGGTGGCTCAAAAGAAAGCGCGTTCTTTAGAAAATAAAGATTTTAGTATGTCTTTATTCTTAATTTATTTTGGTACCGACAAAAAGTATCCTGGCATCGCCCATCACACGGTTCTTTTTGGACCTCGGTATAAGGAACTCTTGGCTGATATTTTTAAAAACGGGAAATTGCCTGAGGACTTTTCATTGTATCTTCATGCTCCGACAGTGACTGATCCCAAACTGGCTCCGGAAGGCTGCGAATCCTTTTATGTTCTAGCACCTGTAGCGCATTTAGGAAAAATGCCTATGGATTGGAACGAGCAAGCGCCTATCTACGCCGAAAAGATTTTAAAATATCTTGAAGAACAATATCTTCCTGATCTTCGAAAGCACATTATTGTTAAAAAATTCTTCACTCCACTCGATTTCGAATCGCAATTGAATTCTCATGTGGGCGCGGCATTTTCTTTGGAGCCCACCCTTTTGCAATCCGCTTATTTCCGAGTCCACAACCGCGATTCAAAAATTGGCGGACTTTACTTCGCTGGCGCGGGGACTCACCCAGGGGCCGGTGTCCCTGGCGTCGTGAACAGTGCTAAAGCCACGGCAGAACTTGTGATCGAAGATCTGAGCTAAAAATGCTGGAAACTGCGGACTCTAAAGCCATCACAACTAAAAATTCCTCGGCTTTGGGGGCTCGAGACACTTTGGAGCTCGTTGAAAGTTCCAAAGAAGTGATTCGCCAAGGCTCAAAATCTTTTTCTTTTGCTTCGATGTTTTTTGAACAGCGGGAAAAAGAAGGGGCTTGGCTCCTCTATAGCTGGTGCAGATTATGCGACGATGCTGTGGATCAGGCGGAATCACAGGCTTCTGCCTTGAGAAAATTGGACTGGCTGGAAGAACAAACTCGCTTGGCCCTGACTACCGAAGATCACCTCATCCATCCAGCCTTTGAAGGACTTCGAGTTTTAAAAAAAGACTACCTTTTACCAATTGAATTGCCTCTAGACCTTTTGAGCGGGATGCGAATGGATGTGGAGGGTTTTCGCCCTCAGACCTTCGATGATCTTGTGAAATACTGTTATCACGTGGCCGGAGTCGTCGGACTGATGATGTGTCATATTATGGATGTTCGCAGTGAAAAGGCTCATATGCACGCCATCGCTTTTGGCAATGCCCTTCAAATGACGAACATTATTCGCGACGTGAAGGAAGATTGGAACATGGGCCGTATTTACATTCCCTTAGAATGGATCACTGAGATCGGAATCGATGCGGATAGGTTTCAGGAACATTTGCCGCAGTGGCCTCTATTGATTGCAAAGCTTTCTGAGGCCGCTGACAAACGCTATCAGTTCGGCCGAGAAGGTTTGCACTTTCTTCCCTGGCGCTGCCGACTTGCTTGTCGAATTGCGGGGACAGTCTACCAACGAATCGGTATCACGGCTTTGCAATTGGGACCTCGAGCTTGGAATCAACGAATTGTCGTTCCTTTGCCGACAAAAATCGGAATGGCAATGAAGGAGATCTTTGCTCAGGCGAAAGAAACTTTGCTGCAAATCCTTCGCCTAAACTGATCTCAGACTATCGTCGGCAAGACATTAAAGAATCATTATCGATCATTTCGCCAGTTCCCGCTTTTGAGTTCCCGCGAAATTCAATTTGAGCAATCATATTGCCTTCTTGAATTACACTGTACTGCAGTATCGAAGGCACAGATTCAAGAACCTTAGTTTCCACATGGAATCCATCGATTGGGGACATTTCCTTGCCCGACTGATCGAAGATGTGAATTTCATTGTACTGTGTGAAGTAAAACTCATACTTCCATTTTGTGGATTTTTCGATGCACACAACATCTGGCTTGGCTTTGCCCGCGAAAGATATTTGTGAAGCCAAAAGAATAAGACTAGCGGTAAATAGATTTTTCATAATTTCTCCTTGTTTGTTTTGAAGTTCTATGAAGAGCTTTATAAGCCTTGCTTCACTTGAAGGCCAATGCGAAGGCAAAGGATTAATATTCAAAATAAGAATAGTTATCCATGTAAAATTCACTAAAAGAATACAAAGGTTTGACTCAGAAATTGTGTCAAGGAGTTAGACAGGCCAAGACAGCACCAATCGTTTTCATTTTGGTCGATTGACTGATATGTTCACATGCTTTAGCGAATTCCTAGAAGGTTCTTAACTTCCTTCATGCTGAAATCACATGGGTTTTTCTTCCAAAGCAGCTTAAGAAGTTGGGCACCTATTTTGTAGATAGCTTAAGAAGGAGGTCAACATGCCCCACTCACTCATCCGGTTCCTTTTTATTTTTACATCTGCCCTCGGGACCTCCCTATTTTCACAGGCCGAAATAACCTGGAAAGACGGCCTCCTGAAAAAAGGGGAAGCCTGTTTTGGAATTTCTAGAAAGGCATTTGTTGATATTCACGCCCATGTTGGCTGCCACGGCACAAAGTCATCCGGCGAAGAATCTGGCTGCATCGTCGGCGAAGCCCTCAAAGGAAATTTCCTCAAGTATTATGGAATCCCGGTCGCTTTTGGAATGGCAGATAAAATTCTTTTCAAAAACGATGAAGATTTTTTTCCCCGAGTCAGTGAAAAAATCCGTCAATCGTCTTGTATACAGTCTGCAGTTTTGCTCGCTTTGGATGGAGCCTATCGCGCATTGGACGGAAGCTCCCTCGGAGCAGATGGTGAACCTAAGGCCACTGAAATCGATCGTTCAAAAGTTGAATACTATGTCCCCAATGAATGGGTGGCCTCAAAAGTTAAAGCTCATGAAAACCTTCTTTGGGGTGCAAGTATCAATCCCCTTCGAGCCGATTGGAAAAAGCAAATCGATTTAGCTTTGGCGAATGGCGCCGTTCTCATCAAGCTCATTCCATCGATCATGGGCTTTACTTTGGACGATCCAAAACATCTTCCTCGCCTCAATGCCTATTATGACTATGTGGCCAAAGTGGGACTCCCACTTCTCATTCACGTGGATGACGAAGGAACCTTCGGGAAAGAACACGCAGGTATTGGTACCTTTCGCCTTCGTCATTTGCTGAACCGTGGAGTCACCGTCATCGTTGCACACATGAGTAGCCGAGGCGTGAGCTTTGCTCCTCAATCCGGCGGAATGGTTCTGCGAGATAACTATGATCAGCTGATGGACCTCATGAAAGAAAAGAAATTTGAGGGACTTCTTTATGCGGATATTTCAGCACTTCCCCTTGTGAAGAGCCGAGAACAAGATCTCTGTAGAGCTTTAGCTGATCTTGAAATCCTCAAGGGAAGACTGCTCTGGGGCTCGGATTACCCTCTCAACCACTGGGCTACGACGAGTTACTATTCGCGATCAAAGTTCAAATGTAAAAATGGTATCGGCTGGGATAAGGGCGTTTTCAATAAATGGTCCGCATTAGGCAGTAACGTGAATCAATGGGACCGCGGGATTCTGCTGCAGTTCGAATCTGGAGTTCCCGAGGAACTTTTTCAATCCACAAGAAAGTTTCTTGTTCAAAGAAAACTTGTGAAGCTTGGGTCCCTTGGGCAACTTTTAAAGCGCTAATTTTTCGACTAAAATCAGTTGATCACAGGCAGGCGAAATCCTGCTTTAGAACCATTATCTCCTAGAATGGTAATTCCTGCGCGGCTGTAATAGGAATTATTGAAGCCAAGTTCTGCAAATGTGAATTGGATTTTTTTATAAATCATTGCTTCGCACATGTCGCCATTCGCATTTTCGATCAGTTCAAATCGGCAAGAAACAGGATAGGTCTCAAAACAGCCGGTATTGTTCGATAGTTTAAAGCTGTGTTCTTTGCATCCACCGCCATAAACCACATCAACAGAGATAGTTTTTCGAGCGATATCGACTGAAGCACCTGTAACCCGAGCTGCTTGAGCGTTTCCAACAGTAAAGATGGCCGCGATCAGTCCAAGAGTTGCGATTGTGTTTTTCATAAAGTCTCCTTAAGTTTTGCTCAGCTTCGCTGAGATCAGCTTCACTGAAGCTTTGTTTTATTCCTGAAAACCAAAGTAACAGCGCAAAGCCCGCATTCACAGCGACCGCCCAAAAAAGGCCAATTATCTGTTCCCCGAGCCCCGCTGGAGAGAACGGGCCGTCGATAATTTCATGATATTTCAAGATCTTAGGACTTCTTGGAGGAAGGTAGTGTCACCGGATAAACCTGCACATTAAAACGAACGAGGCTGTCCGCCTGATTGGATTCAATTTCACTTTCCAAGCGGTAGATTTCTTCTCGCAGCTTCGGAAGTAGAGCTAGAAACTTAGCCCAATCTGTAGAGACTATACTTGCGTTGTAGAAGGATAAGTCCCTTGAAGGAAAAAATCGCGGCAGCTGAAGGATTCCATCTTTATAAATTTCTTCAATACCCTTGATAGTAGCATCCAAATTATCGCCTTGGATCCATGAGACTTTGTTTTGCAGTTGCCGATAAGTTTTAGTTTTTGGATCCCGCTCGATCACTTTGAGTTGCTCCAGCTCGGCAAGTGCACTCTGTACATCCAGAAACTGGCGATGACTAAATCGCTGCAAAATTTCGTCTTGAGTTGGAGGTTCGCCAAACAAAGACAGAGCACAAAATATTTCCGACAAGAGGACATAACTTGCAAAGTGCGATTTCACTTCTTTCGGTTGCAGTGACAGCTCTTCCTTCAGGCGAGCAAGTGCCTCTGCATGAGCTTTAGATCCTTTGTCCGTCTTTGCTAAATCTATTTGGACAAGCACTTCTAAGAATCTGAACTCAGTATTAGAAAGGGAAAAGATCTTCGCTAATTTTGCTAGATACTTAGAGCAAGTTCGGCGATTTAAATCTGTAAAAATTGTCAGATATCCACAATCTCTCGGAATTTTCAGCTGAAGCCTTGTGGATAACTCGCAATTTCTCGGCACTTTCCGATGCGTCTTCGAAC
>Ga0247843_1004598_pt1 | contig 20359 bp, 19 predicted proteins | sample LaCruzMarch2017__FD_192420 | JGI IMG/M metagenome (GOLD analysis project Ga0247843, IMG submission 192420) | Freshwater microbial communities from meromictic Lake La Cruz, Castile-La Mancha, Spain - LaCruzMarch2017_8m | ecosystem: Environmental > Aquatic > Freshwater > Lake | place: Spain...
AGATTTAAGCAGGCGCAGATCTTTGGAACAAAATCAGAAAAAATCTATCCGATTTGAGCGGCCTCTCCGGGGAATGCTTGCGGCCCATAAGCCCAAGGGCATGATTTCAAAAGACCTCTCGCGCTGGATCGAAAAGCGAATTGGACGCCAAAAGCTCGGACATGTTGGAACACTGGACCCAATGGCAGAAGGCGTCTTGTGCCTGCTGTTTGGAAGTGCGACGCGCCTTCAAGACCACTTGCTGGAAATGCCAAAAACCTACGAATTTGACATGAAACTCGGGGTCGAAACTGACACCTATGACACCGATGGGACCATCACTGCCGAAACCGATGCTTCTGGTATCAATCGTGCCGACATCGAAGGCGTCCTAGACCGCTTTCGTGGCCCGATCAAGCAGGTTCCGCCGGTATTTTCAGCCGTAAAATACAAGGGAAAGCCACTCTACGAGTACGCCCGCAAAAATCAGGGCGACCAGGTACCCATTGCCGAACTGGAACGCTCTGTTGTGATCCAGTCCCTTGAACTCCTTAACTTTGATTCAGGAATCGCAACCCTTCGGGCACGCTGCTCCAAAGGAACTTACATTCGATCACTGATTCGGGACATGGCATATGCGGCCGGCACCATAGCAACCCTGAACAGGCTAGTCAGAACGGAAGCCTCTGGCGCGACCCTGGCGACGTGCGTGACCCTCGATGACATGGAAAAGGCGCTTGCTGAAAACCCTGAAAACTTTGCGAAAATGATCCAGCCCCCGGAACAACTTGCACTTGGCCTACCTGTTTGGCAGGCTATGCATCTTGATTGCTTGTCACGCTTGCAAAAAGGGCAGACGGTTTCGGTCAATGCTGATTCCTGGCTGGCAAACATGAAAAGCGGATCCTCCAAAGAAACTCCAGGCAATGAAAATCCATTGCAAGTGATGTTGCTGGACGACCGGGGTCAAGCGTTCGGACTGGGCGAATCTAAAATGATCGAGGGCGGAAGATTCCTGATTACTATGAAAAGAGGACTTTCATGAGCCATTCTCCACAAGACTATCTGTTTACTTCTGAATCTGTCAGCGAAGGCCACCCTGATAAAGTTGCCGATCAAATAAGTGATGCCGTTCTTGACGCAATTCTCGCTCAAGACAAACGCGCGCGCGTTGCTTGCGAAACTCTTGTTAAAACCGGACTGGTTGTAGTTGCGGGCGAAGTTACCACCAACGCACGGGTCGATTACGATGCCATTGCCCGCAAAGTCATTGCCGACATTGGTTATACCGATGGCGAATTGGGATTTGATGCCAAAAGCTGTGGTGTCATCATGGCCGTTGGCCAACAATCGGAAGACATTAGCATCGGCGTCAGCGAAGGCCAAGGACTGCACCACGAACAGGGCGCTGGCGACCAGGGGATGATGTTCGGGTTTGCCTGCGACGAAACGCCGGAACTGATGCCCGCAACGATTAGCTACTCGCATCAGCTTCTCAAAAAACTTTCACATCTACGCCGTACCCTGGACGTCAAGTTCCTCCGTCCAGATGCCAAAAGTCAGGTCACGGTTGAATACCGCGCCGGAAAACTTCATCGCGTTGACACTGTTGTCGTCTCCACGCAGCATTCGCCTGATGTCTCCCACGACCAACTAAAAGAATACGTGATCGAGTCGGTGGTAAAGAAGGTCATCCCGAAGGAGCTCCTCCAAGACACCACGTACCACATCAATCCAACCGGTCGTTTTATTGTCGGTGGCCCACAGGGTGACTGTGGCCTGACCGGACGCAAAATCATTGTGGATACTTACGGCGGCCACGGTGCACACGGCGGCGGCGCATTCTCGGGCAAAGACCCAAGCAAAGTCGACCGCTCGGCCGCCTATGCTTCGCGCTATATCGCAAAGAACCTCGTTGCCGCAGGCTTGGCAAAAAAATGTCTGGTTCAGGTCGCCTACGCGATTGGCGTTGCCGATCCGGTCAGTGTTTTTGTTGATACCTATGGCACCTCCAAGTATTCCGGCAAAGATCTGGCGGATCTCGTTCGCAAGGTGTTCCCGTTGCGCCCACGCGCCATCACGGATCATTTCGACTTGCTACGCCCGATTTATCTGCCGACGGCTTCCTACGGCCACTTTGGTCGCAGTGAATTTCCATGGGAAAAAACGGACAAGGTGGATGCGTTGCGTTCCTAATTGGAGTGCAACGTCTCTAGTCCGTCAAGCCAGTAGCCACGTCAGCACGCAAGGAGCGCGTCATGCCAGCCACAGGCGACACAAGGCCTATTTCAAATATCCGCCCGACCGCGCGGGCCACGAGATTGATCGTGGTCAACCGGGATCTGCAGCTGCGTTACACCGGAGCCGCAGTGCTTGTCGGAACTATGACAACGGCTTTGACGACTTTTTTTATCCTGCTCCCCCTTTATGTCTTTAAAATTCTGGTCATTCCCCGGTTTCTGCCTTGGCCAATCCTGCTTGTGATGGGATTGGCGCTGGTGATGAATATCTTCAGCGTATTCATCCTTGGCCTCATCATGACCAACCGCATCGCCGGACCTCTTTATGCGTTAATTCGGGCTATGCGCACAACCGGCCGCGGGGACTTCAACGCACACCTTGGCGTCCGCAGTACCGATGACTTGAAATATGTTGTCCGGCACTTCAACGATATGACTGCCTCTCTTTCGCGAATGACGAAGGATGATTTGGAAGTCGTCGACACGCTGATCAAAAATGTAAATGAATTGCACAATCGCTTTGGCGGTGAACCGGAGCAGCAGGAAAATGCCCAAGTAGTTCTTCACCTGATTAAGGACTTGCAGGAATTCAAAATCCGTTTGAATACGAGGGTGGAAGCACCTCTCAAAGAAGGGGACGATCAATGATTGACCGCTTGACTGGCACCGTCATCCAGAAGGATGCCTCACGCATTGTGATTGACGTCAACGGGGTTGGTTATGGGGTCGATATGCCCTTGTCCTCCATCTGTGCCATTGGTGGTCCTGGCCAAACGGTCACGGCTTGGATTGAAACCCACGTCCGCGAAGATGCCATTAAACTTTTTGGATTCGCCAGCATTGAGGAAAAAGAACTCTTCAATATAGTTTGTGCCGTTTCTGGTGTTGGTCCTAAAATCGGGCTCGCGATTCTTGGCGCCTTGCAACCCACACAAATTTTCTCGGCAGTCCTAGACGGCCACAAGGAACTCCTGGAATCGGTCCCTGGCGTCGGAAAACGACTCGCTGAACGGCTCGCTTTGGAGCTCAAACCCAAGATTGAAAAATACATTAAATCACGCCCTGCGGCTCTTGCAGCGGCACGCAGTGGGGCCGCTGCCGGTCCGCGTTCGGCAGCCCCCGGAGATCTTTTTGGCTCATCCGGGGCCTCAATGGAAGTTGGGACGCAATTGTTGTCGGATGCCCAGTCAGCCCTTGAAAACCTCGGGTTCAAGGATAAAGATGTAGCCCAGGTATTAAGCAAGATCTGGAAAGATCAGGATGGGGCGATGGGATTGGCCAACAAAGACGGCCTGACCGACCTCATTCGTGGAGCACTGGCCGAATTAAGGGGATGGTAAAATCATGGGTGACCTGTCATCGCGAGAACCAGCGGCAAATGTCCTGATCGAACGTTTGGCCACCACCAAAAAACGCGATGACGACGAGCGCATTGAAACTCAGACCCCCGGCATTCGTCCTCAAACCTTTTCCGACTACCCCGGCCAAGATTCCGTAAAGCAGAACCTGAATATCTATGTGACGGCTGCCAAACGCCGCGGGGAACCTCTCGACCACATCCTCCTCCATGGCCCACCGGGCCTCGGAAAGACGACCCTAACGCAAATTGTCGCCAACGAACTTGGCGTTCCTTTTGTGAGCACCAGCGGACCTGCCATCGACAAGCCGGGTGATCTCGCTGGAATACTTAGTAGCCTTCAACCTGGGACCTTGCTCTTCATCGATGAAATTCATCGCCTTTCGATCAAGGTCGAAGAAATCCTTTATTCAGCCATGGAAGATTTTGCGATCGACATGATGATTGGACAAGGACCGTCCGCACGCAGCGTGCGCATGGATGTTGCACCGTTCACGCTGGCCGGAGCGACCACTCGTGTGTCGTTGCTGTCGCGACCGCTACTGGGGCGTTTTGGAATCCAGGAACGCCTTGAGTTTTACACGGAAGCGGCTCTGTGCCAGATCCTGCTACGCAGCGCCCGAATCCTCGGCATCAAAATCGAAGAAGCCGGCGCCCGGGAGATTGCCGACCGTTCACGGGGAACTCCGCGCCTTGCCAACCGTTTGCTGAGGCGAGTATGGGATTTCGCCGAGGTACACGGCTCTGGGGTGGTGACGAGCAAAATTGCAGGCGACGCCCTGCAACGCCAGGGGATGGATCCACATGGATTGGACCGCATCGACCGCATGATCCTTAAAACCGTGTATCATCAATATGATGGTGGACCGGTTGGAATTGAAACCTTGGCCGCAACATTGAATGAAGACCGGTGTACGCTGGAAGAGGTTTACGAGCCATATTTGGTTCACCGTGGATACCTCGCCCGTGGCCCCCGAGGTCGATACTTGACCGATACTGGCCGTAAGCATGTCGAAGCGAACGGCTCAAAGGGCTGGGAACAGGATGGGCTTTAGCAAACTCAAGGCAGCGAATAATTTTCGTAGTGAAGACCAATTGAGCCTGCATCATGCAGACGTGGCTCTCCCGCCGGAAGAACGTCCAGCAAAAGACTCAAATTTTTACGGTAGCAGCTTCATCAAGTCATCGGTTGCGGTACACGATCGCACCCAGTTGGAGACAGTATTTGATTATCCACTATTGCCGCTGAGGCAATTTGCACGCCAGAACCTGCGCTACCAGGTCGAGGCCTATATCTTTTTTCCACGCCAGATGGGCATCACCCCAGCCTCGTATCCAAAAGAGCGGTTCTACAGTGACCTGCGTCCACTGATCCGCCTGCGAGAACCCCGGCTGACCTACGAACAATTGGTCGGAGAAGACTCGTACGGCTCACGTTCACCGATAACTGTGATTGCGACCTACTTGCAGGAGACTGGCGACGGAAAGACATCCTTTCCCGAACGCGAAGTAATCGATGAAGCGCGAATTTTCGCTTGTGCACTGGCTGGATATTATCTCCGTCGAGTTGAGCGACGGTCCAAGCAGCTGCGCAAGGCCGTGAAGAAATTCAGCCGTGAACCGTCGGACTCAAATCTGGAAGCGTTAGAGCAAGCTTGTTTGGACTCTGCGCAGTTTCTGGATCGGATCCACACTATTATGCGTACATGGCACCGGTTGATCGAGCATGCCGCCCGGGTCGACCACGACGGTACAAACCGCGTTCATCGTGAACTCAAGGTGGTCGACGAATACTGCACCTATCGAATCCGCGATGGCCTGACCAAACTGTCAAAGACCCTGAGCAATCTCCAACGCAACGGGGATATTTCCCAACTCGACGGTCTGCAACGAAAACTGGGAGCACTCGCGAGATTTGACCACTGGTATAGCGTTAAAAAATCTTACGGTTGGATCACCCGTGCCAGTGATGACCTCACCGTTGAACGCTACGTTTTTCGTCGAGGGGTCCTGAAAAGACGCGTTTGGCAGGTGCTTTACTTGGACGTCCGGACACGCCCCCTGTTTGCCTTTCAGCAGCAACTTGGTGCCATGATTGCTGCTGGACTTGCTGCATTTTGGGCCGTCAGTATGGAAATCTTCATAAGGAACAAGGCTGCCAACCAGGCCCAAAGCCCTTTCAATTCTCTTGGCAGTGGCACCATGGTCATCGTCGTGGCGCTGATCCTCGCCTACGTCTTGAAAGACCGGATCAAGGAACTGGGCCGCAGCTACTTCCGATCCAGCCTGATGAGGTCTATCCCGGATAACAGTGAACGGATCCAGTACTCGAATTCAGACGGCCAGAAGTGGAGCATCGGTTCGATCTCCGAATACACGCGATTCATATCTCCAGCAAAATTGCCTGACGAAATTCGTGAGCTGCACAAACAATTTGACCCCGAGGGCCTTGAGTCGGAGGAAGACTCTGGCGATGCTGTGCATTACCGGAAGGTCATCGACCTTAACGCGAATATACTACGCAGCCACATCTATCCGTTACGAGCAGTGCACGACATTCTGCGTTTGAACATCGAAGCCTTTCTTTCAAAGTTGGATGATCCTTTGCATGGAACGGAAATGTTGGACACGGAGGGACGTCTGGTCGAGATGAAAATGCCGAAGGTCTATCACTTGGACCTAATTTTAAAGTACTCGCAAATCGGACGGACAAAAACCGATGAACGCTCGACCTTCGAAAGCATCAGGCTCATCGTAAACAAAAAAGGACTTTTCAGGATTGAGCGGATCGAAAGATGAATTTTTAAGCAGAATTAAAAAAGAGAGTCACATTTGACACAATCTAAACAAACTCATCTGTAAGTCTTGGAATCTGAAGAAGTTTAGTTTAGACTTTTTTATAAAGCATAGGTCCTAAATTTTATTGGAGGGTTCAACTGTGCTTAATAAGAACATTCGTAACATTATGGTTTCTGTGGCTGGTGTCGCGGTTGCGACCTCTGCTATGGCTGAAGGCAACAGCAGCGCAAAAGCTGACGTCTACGGTGAATTCCGCTCGGAACTCACTCGGAACGACGACGGCCTAGCAACGCTTAACGAAGGGGGCAAATCGTCTGCCACGACCGTTCTCGGTCTGGGCGACGTGAAGTTCGGCTTCAAAGGCAAGTTCAACGAGAAAACGTCGTTCAACCTGCGCTTCGACACGACCTCCACTGATAGCCTCGTCGACGTGGCGAATGCTACTTGGAAGGCTTCTGAAATGGTCGGCGTGACCATTGGTCGTGACTACGTTCGCCAGGGCGGCTACAGCAACTGGGACAACAGCTTCAACAACGTCTGGGGCGAGCGCAAGCAGGCTCTCGCATTCGGCCGCAATGAGACCTCACTGAGCTTTCATTACAGCCCGAATTCGACCCACAACGTCACCGTTCAGCTCGTTAACGACGTGATGGACGATGCGGCTACGACTGATGTTAAAGAAGCCCAGTACAATACGTCGCACAAGCAGCCGGCTGCTCTCCTTGAGTACACGGGTGAGTTTGGCTCGATCAAGCCAATGATCCAGTACGGCCAGTATGATTCGAATCACTCGTCGTTCTTTAACGTCGGTGCTCGCGCCAAGTTCGGTGCCACGGCCGTCACGTTCGACTACGGCTCGCACTCTGCGTTCCAGAAAGTTGGCACGTCTGACAAGGCTGCTGTTGCCAACAACATGACGCTACGCGCTGAGCATGAAGTTGGATCGATGGTACCGTTCGTATGGTTTAACTCCTTCAACGTCGTCGACAAGGACGTGAATGGCGGAACCGAGAACAAGACCAACACCACTGGTGATTTTGATGACAACGCGACCCAGATCAGCGTTGGTTCTTCCTTCAAGAACTTTGGCGACAACTGGACGCCGTATGTGGCTTACCGCATGACGTCTGGCAAGTTCATGCCAGCAACGACCGAGAAGACTGGCAGCGAAGGCGAGCTTGGCCTTGGCGTTACCGGCAACTTCTAAGCAACTGTTTACTGAATCAAAAAAAAAGCCCTGGCGAAAGCCGGGGCTTTTTTTTTAAGAAAGGATCCTTCCCCTTCGTTTCACTCAGGGTCAGGATGATGCAAAAACGAAACGCCACGGCAACAGCATATGAAGTTTGAACCAGTGAAAAACAACATCCTCAATAAAATTTCCGCCTGTTGGATCTCAGAACGAGAGCTGGCTCTGACCTTTAATCAAGCTCTCGATCAAGACCTTGCCACCGAAGGCATGCCCCGCATCTTGAACGCAAGAGTCCGGCGAAATATCTCCCAGTCCCGACATCCCGATGACGCGAAAGTCGTCCTTGGCGCAAACTGCGTCCATATCACTTGGGACATTGAATCAAGCGCCCGAAAGCTGGCACGTGAAAGCCAAACGATCCTCGACCAAGCCATCCAATGGCTCGGTGCGTTGCTTCAAGAAGAAGCCAATAAAAGCTCCGACTCCTCTGCTAATGATCTCATCGCCAAAAAAATCCTGATCACCACAAAATATGGTGACGCTGCCGAGATTTCTCACGACCTTGAAAAACTCGCCCGCGAGAACCAACTGACCACCGCAGAAATTCTGCAACGCCATCTGGCCACCACTTATGTCGTCGCCTTTCCCGGATTTCAACCCGGCTTTGCCTACCTGGAGCCCTTGGAGGGTTCGCCGAAGATAAAAGCCCCGCGCCACGAGACCCCGCGCGCCAAGGTTCCTGCCGGGGCGGTTGCCCTTGGCGGACCTTATTGCGGCATCTATCCAGCAGACGGGCCCGGCGGCTGGAACATCATCGGCCTGACGGCGATGCGCTTTCTTGACCCCACAAATGGCCGAGATACTTGGCAGCCCGGTGACCTCGTCCAGTTTGTCGAGGAAATCAAATGACCATCGAAATAATCAAGCCAGCGGCATCCATGCTGCCTCAACGCCACCCGATGGACCCTTGGGCCGGACGAATTTTACATCTCGTTCTGGGATACAACGCTGACATTTTGGAGTGCACCCTAACCGGCCCCATACTCCGCGCCACTGCACGCACAATCCTTGCGATCGGCGCTCCCGAAGGAGACTTGCCTTACCCGGTTTGGGAGCCGATTCACTTATCTGCCGGTGAGGAACTCGATTTGCGAAAGCTCGGCGGCTGCAGCCGGATTTACCTGGCTTTGGCATCGGACTCCACTTCACGGCCTTCAGCCCCCATGTGCAGGGTCGCAGCTGGAAGTCCATTGCGGGCAAGCAAATCAGGGTCCATTGAACTTTCATGGGTGGCAGATGACGCCCTGTTTTCCGATGCCGCCTTTCAACTTCTGGCCGCATCAGATCGCCGGGGGCTGCGCTATGCGGCGGCCACTCAAGTCAAGGGAGGACGGGAAATCCCGCCTGAACCAATGACTTACGGCGCGGTCCAATTACCCCCTTCAGGCAACCCCATCATTGTCGGGCCTGATGGACCCCTAACTGGTGGTTACCAGCGCATTGCAACTGTTGCCAACACCAGCCTGCGCAACCTTGCCTGGCAGCTCCCCGGCGATCAAATCGCCTTCACCAAAATCAGCCGTGAGGCAGCCCTGAAACAGGTTTTGAATCTGGAAGACGCGCTAGTCCGCGATCTGCTCCCGTGTTAGTCACAAGGGTCTACAAATTTGCAGTTTTTGAAGAAGTTTTTTTCTGGAGGCAATAGACATGAGCCAACTGACCAAACCCCTTGCCAGCTATGTCCACACGCGCCGCGCAGGTGGCCTGATTTTCGTCGCTGGCCAAGGCTGCCGTGACCCCCAAACCAATACTTATACTGGCTTGACGATGAACCCCGATGGAACCGTCGCATCCTACGACATTCGTGCCCAAGCTCTGGGAGTCCTTACCAATATCGAGCGCGCCCTGCAGGCCGAGGGCGCCAACCGCAGCCACATCATCGACGTCAACGTTTTCTTGACGGACATGAAAGACTTTCAGGCGATGAATGAAATCTGGAACAAATTTTTTGAAGGCCATTCAGGACCGACCCGGACCACGGTCGCAGTCCGCCAGTTGCCAGGCCTGAACTTCATTGAAATGAAGGCCGTCGCAATTACACCCTGAGGACTTTTGAGAAAAATCTGCGGCAAGTCCGTCGAATTGTAAAATGAAGGAGACACCATTGAAGCACGGCTGCGAACACAACAAATCTGATCGCAAACAGTTTTTAAAGTCTCAGGTTCTGCCGGAGCGGTGTCAGCATTTCATCGGTGGCCGCTATTTGGACAGCAGCAACGGCGAGTCTTTCAAAAAAACTTTGTCCGCCTACAACGAAAGCTGGTTTGAAGTTGCGGTCGGCGGCGCCCCGGAAATTGACCTCGCCGTAAAGGCTGCTGAAAAAGCGGCGGCAGGGCCATGGGGTCGGGCCACAGCCACCGATCGCGCCAAATTGCTGCACCGGATTGGTGACCTGATCGAGGCCAACGTTGAGACCTTTGCCCTCGCCGAATCCCTGGACACTGGCAAACCCTATTCTGAAACCAGAAACGGCGATATTCCGCGTTCCGCACAAAATTTCCACTTTTTCGGCGATCTCGCCGCACATCAGTCTTTTGAAACTTGGATTGGTGACGACGGATCACACCACACGAGCATTCGTGAGCCGCTTGGGGTTACTGGACTGATCACCCCTTGGAACCTGCCGCTATATCTGGCGACTTGGAAACTTGCACCGGCCATCGCCCAAGGTAACACTATCATTTTAAAACCAGCGGAACTCACGCCACTTTCCGCCACGCTTCTTTGCGAACTTCTCAATGAAGCAGGCGTCCCCGAGGGCGTGGTCAATGTCGTTCACGGATTTGGCGTACAAAGTGCCGGAGAGGCCTTGGTTCGTCATCCCGGCGTAAAAGCCATCTCGTTCACCGGGGAAACTACCACCGGATCCGCGATCATGCGCGATGCGGCAGACAGCCTGAAGAAGTTGTCTTTTGAACTCGGCGGCAAAGGAGCCAGCGTCATATTTGAAGACGCAGACTTGGATTTGGCAGTGCCAACGGCATGCCGTGCTGCATTCCGGAACCAAGGCCAAATTTGCCTGGCTGGATCCCGACTCATCGTTCACGAAAAAATTGCTCCACAAGTGATTGACCGCCTTCTGGCCTGTGTCAAAAAAATAAAGATCGGAGACCCTCTCGACGATGCCACCACGATGGGGGCTTTGATCGCCAATGATCATCGCGACAAAGTCGCCGCTTTTGTTGATCATGCGCGTACTTCCGGCGCAGGAGAAATACTTTGCGGCGGAAAGATTCCGGCATCCTTGGGGGAACAACTGGCCAAAGGTGCTTATTATGAGCCCACCGTGATCGCAGGCGTCGCGCAGAATTCGCGCCTGATCCAGGAAGAAATATTTGGGCCAGTATTAACAGTGCAAACCTTCAAGACCGCCGAGGAGGCCATTGCCCTCACCAGCGGCGTTCCCTACGGCCTGTCGTGCAGCGTCTACACCCGGGATGGCGCCCTGGCCCAAAAGTTTGCCAGATCGGTCCGCATGGGCATGGTGTGGATCAACGGCTGGTTCATTCGCGACTTGCATACAGCCTTTGGCGGAATGAAGCGCAGCGGCATCGGCCGGGAAGGCGGACGTCACAGTTTGGATTTCTTCTCCGAATACAAAACGATCACAACAGCGGCCACGGGATCTTCTCAATCCGCATCGGTGGAATCATGAACTTGGAACTCACTGGAAAAAAGGCCTTGGTGTGTGGTGGATCATCCGGACTTGGCCTCGCTGTGGCAGAAGCTCTTGTTAAAGAGGGTGCCCAAGTCCTGATTGCGTCGCGGTCGTCAGAAAAACTTTCTGCTGCTGCAGATAAGATCAAATCACTTTCCGGAACGGCCCCTGCAGTTTTTGAATGTGATTTGGGAACCACTGCTGGAGTTGCTGCGCTGACGGCTCACGTCAAATCGCAATTTGGACCAGTTGATATCTTGGTCAATAACGTTGGTGGACCTGCACCCTCTTCAGCCGCACAGACATCTCCGGAATCTTGGCGGACTGGCTTTGAGCAGCTATTCATGAGCACAGCCCAGTTGACCCAGAATCTTCTGCCAGCCATGCGTGAACGAAAGTGGGGGCGCATCATCACCATCACTTCCACTAGCGTGATCGAACCAATCGATCATCTTGCTGTGTCGTCCTCCATGCGATCTGCAGTAACGGCTTTCTCTAAAACTTTGGCCCGCGAAGTCGCTCGCGACAACATCACGGTGAACACGGTTTTGCCGGGCGTGATCCACACGGGACGCATCGAGTCGCTGCGTGCCGCCAAAGCGGACCGCGATGGAACGTCTCTACAAATTGAAATGGAAAAAACCGCGCGGGAAATTCCAGCCCAACGCATGGGCCGCCCCGAAGAACTGGCCCACCTGGTTGCGTTTCTTGCTTCAACGAAAGCCAGTTACATCACTGGCCAACAAATTGCGGTCGACGGCGGACTCACGCGCGGCGTTTAAAGCTGAGCAACAATTCCAGAAGCCCCATACAAGGGGCCCGTCACCAAAACATTCCATGGCTGACTGAACCTTCCAGCGGGCATGGTCCCCTCCAACCAGCTAAGGGCTTTTAACCCCATATCTGTCCGGATCTTGGCACCATCATGAGCAATCGTTTTTGAAAGGGTGATCCAGTCAGCGGATGACACCGCGCGAACAAAATTGGCCACAAACGCATTCTCTTCGTCACCGCGAATGGCGTCTTCGCGCAGATCTATCGTGGAAGTATGGTAAGACATGCTCAGCAAGCTAACGGCCACAATCGCAATTTTTTGCTTGCGGGCTTCAAGGATCTTGAAAAGTTCGCTCGCCAGGGATTTTGTCTTTTCATTGTCGCAATAAACATTGCACGCCACCATTGTCACCGGAATTTTATCGGGATTCAAAAACCGGTCGGCAATGATGGTAGCCGTATCCACCGGAAAATCGCGGTAATCGATGCATTGGCCGGGAAAACCAGCTTTAGCTGCGCCAGCACACAATTCGGCAGCAAGCTTCTGATCGACCCTAAAATGAAACGGTAATTCGCACGATTCATGCCAATTTTCATCGACATGAGTTCCCGTCAAATCGCTGCCTGCCTGGAACATCTGGCCTAGAACTGAGATCCACTGGGTACTCCAGTATACGATCCGTTCGACGCCAAGCTTTTTGAAATCAACCTCAACTGCCTGAAGTCCGTTAACGAGACGACCGTAAGCTGGATTTAATTCTGGTTTCAGCAACTGTGGTGCCGTAGAAACAAGCGCCCGCGCAACAACGGTCATTTTTGACCCCCTGAGGCCTGAGAATCTGACTTTGGACTATTGTCGGGAAGCCATTCCATCACGGCGTTTCCGGTGCCGATTACCGTGCCATAGCCGTGCAGTTTTGCGCCGTAACGCGGACGCCCCATTGCCTCGAGCATCCACGTCAGTCCACCAGCCTTGATCTCGGCAAAGGCCTCGCGGCAAAACTGTGGCATCACCTCAAAAAACTCGTCGATTTTTCCAGCACGAAGGAGATTGATGATTTTGACGTCCCATTCATATTGGGCTTGCGATTGAATATGCTCGCACGACATGTCTTCCGGCAAACCCGGATTTGGCTCTTGGGGAAAGTGCAGATGCGACAGGGTGTTGCTGGCAGCCAGGACGGCACGTCGGCCAGTTTTTGCGATGGCCTTGGCCGTTGCGTGGCCTAAACGGGACATCTCGTCCTGGCCGATTTTATCATCATAGAAATAAGGACTGTTGTTGGCACTGATTCCCACCACAGGAATATCCCAATCGGGATTCAACATGTGCAGGGAAACAATCGTTCCGTAATCCACACGAAACTTTGGATTCTGCATCGGTTTAGCCTCAAGCCCTGCACCTTTGCATTCATCCACGATGGCTTCCGCCAGTTCAACATCGACGTCCATTCCATAATCAAAACGAAAAAGGTGGGGAAAGATTGGATCGACCGATCTTCCTTCCAACCGCGGCGTTGCCGTCACATGATGCCCAACAACCGTCTGCCAATGGGGAGAATGGACCAAAATTACGTCCGGCTTAAGTTCCTTGATCCGATGACGGCAATTCTCGTAGGCCCAGCGCAGCGGCTCCCATCCCCCGCGAGACTTGGGCTCGTTCTGGTTTGGATTTTCGGCGTAAACAAGATGCGGCGGATGCGGCGCGAGAAACCCAGCGGCGATCTCGCCCTTAGCGGAGTGCGTCTTTGTCATACCGGTAAATATCCTCAATGGGAGAATCTGGATCCAGACGGTAAAGATTCTTCAGCAAGCCATCGTTCATGCCAAACACCCAGCCATGCAACGTTGGGCGCTTGTCCAGATTCCATGCACGTTGAAGTGAAGCTGTTTTTGTGATGTTGTGTAGTTGTTGAAAGACACTCAGTTCAACCAGACGATTAGTCTGTGCCTCCACATCACCCGCAGCCATAATTTCATCGCGGTGGTCATGGTAGACATCCTTGATGTTACGCAACCACTGATCGAGAACTCCGAATTGTTGATTCGTCATGGCTGCCCTGACGCCGCCGCACCCGTAGTGACCACAAACGATCACGTGCCGGACTTTTAAAACTTCGATGGCGTAGTGCAATACACTGAGCATATTCAGGTCGGCCTGAACCACAAGATTAGCGACATTGCGGTGGACGAAAATCTCACCGGGCTGAGTGCCTGTGATTTCTTCCGCTGGAACCCGGGAGTCTGAACATCCGATCCAAAGAAATTCGGGTTTCTGGTCCCGGGCCAGTTCCGTAAAATAATCGCGATCTAATTTTAGCTTCTCTTGAACCCAGGCTTTATTCGCCAATAATAGGTTTTTGTAGCTTTCCATGTTGCACTCCGCCCCATGCAGACATTCGTTTTGTTCGTAAATTTTTTAACGTCACTATGATGCTTCTCTGACCCGCAGCGCCGTAAAAGTCCGAAACCGTTTCCAAAATATCATGATCAATAAAATGAGCCCCTGTCCCGTCGATGATGACCTTACTGTCGGGAGGCATCTGTCCAAGAATCCGTTTGAGGGAGGGTTTATGCGCAAAGCTTACATCTTTGGCAAAACGAATCAAATAGGTGTCGCCCTCGGACACAACCGTGATCGCCGACTGGTGATTCATCCGGATTACAATCATAAGACCGAAAACCAGACCAAAAGCGACCCCCGTCAACAAATCCGTCGCGACGATGGCGATAAGAGTCACAAAAAACGGCAGCGTCTGTTCAAATCCAGTTTTCCATACTTTTTTCAGGACACCCCAGCTGACAAGTTTGAACCCGAGCGTAATAAGAACGGCTGCCAATGCGGACAAAGGGATTCGATTGAGGATTGATGGCAACATGAGAACCGCTGAGATCAAAAACACACTATGAACAAAACATGCTAATCGAGTTTTGGCACCCGCATAAACATTCGCCGAACTCCGGACAATCGCGGACGTCATCGGTAGCCCACCAACAAGACCGCTCAGAAAATTGCCCACCCCCTGAGCCAGAAGTTCCCGGTTGGCGTCAGACACACGGCGCTCCGGGTCCAGGCGATCGGTTGCCTCCAGTGACAACAGAGATTCTATACTGGCAATCAGGGCAATCGAGATCGCCACCTCCCACGCCTCGCGCTTCGAAAGAAATGACCAGTCCGGAGTTGGCAGCTGAGAGAAAAAACCCAGCGGCCCACCTAAAGCGGGGATAGCCACCAGATGCCCGCCAGTGTCCGAGAGCGCCATTGAGGGTGCGACATAAGCTAGTATCTCGTTCAGAAAGATCCCGGCAAGAACGGCCATCAGCGGTGCCGGAATCGGCGACAAATACTTATTCCCTCGTATCGACTTCCGGTTCCAAAGAAAAATCGCACAGAATGCGGCAATGGAAACTAAAATGGCACCTGGCTCAAGTCGTTCGCAAGCCCTCAAAATTTCAGTGAAGGTTGTTTCTTTATCCGTAGATTGCAGGAATTTTTCATCACCAAGAAAGTCAGCATCCCATCCCAGAGCATGCGGAATTTGCTTGAGGATAATGATCAGGCCAATGGCGGCCAACATCCCCTTGATCACACTGTGGGGGAAAAAAGAGGCCAAAACACCGACTCGCAGCAAACCGAAAATAAGCTGCAGCAGGCCAGCAAGAAAGATCGATACAAGCACAGCCTGAAAGGAGCCCAACTGCTTGATCGCTGCCGCCAGGGTCAGGGTCAGACCAGCAGACGGTCCACTCACGCTTAATCGAGATCCCGAAAGCCATGCCACGATCAGCCCGGCGATGGCTCCGCTTACAATACCCGATGCCAGTGGCGCATCGGATGCCAAGGCAATTCCAAGACAGAGGGGAAGGGCGACAAGAAACACCACAAAACCGGCTGCAATGTCTTTGGATGAATGCGAAAATGGATTCAAATATTTACCCATAGTTCAGATGCAACCGCCTAATAACACTCACGTTCAAGAAATAACGAAAACAATCCGATCCTTGTATCAATGAAAGGGGCATTGTGAAAGCTCTCAGCGCAGGGAAATACGGTTTATTGGCAATTGTGGCCCTGCTGGCCGCCGGTTGTTCGATGCGGCGCTTTGCCTTGGAAAATTACGGGTGGTTTTCAACCCGTCTTGCCGTGAGCTACCTGGATCTGGACGGCGCACAAAAAGAGACCTTCAAAACGACCCTTCCTAAAATAAGTGAAAAAATCCGGGAGCGGCATCTTCCGGACACCATCGCGATCCTTCAATCCATGGCAGACGCTACGGACCCAATTCCGGCCCTGCAACGTCTTGAAGTCCGATTTCGCCTTGTCGTGGCGGACGCGTGCGACGAATTTGCGCCCCTCGTGGCCAGCCTAAGTCCAGCTCAACTTGAGCACCTGAAGGGCAAATTGGCGGAACGAGAAGAAAAATACGATCCTACCGCCAATGGCGGGGTTGCAGCCCTGCGCAAACGTCAGTCGGATGAATCCCGCGAAATGGCCACAAGGTGGCTGGGGACGCTGACCTCCCGGCAGGAGGAACTTCTCGATGGTGCAAGCCTTGAACGAGACGACGAGGGGCAATGGGAGCGGGACTATTTGGCCTATCGCGCTGACGCCCAGGGGGCGTTCCTTAGATTGATCATCGCGGGCCGCGGCAATCACTCTCTTTTTGGGCAGCAATGCCGTCGCTTCGGCGAAAATCAGGATCCATTTCTTACTGATGCAGGGCGCCAGATGCGCGTCCGGATGCGGGATCGCCGCAACAACCTGACGTCAGCACTTTTTGCCAGCATCCAACCGGACCAGCGGAGGCACTTTCGGCTCCAAATGAATGGGCTGGTCAACGATCTCGGTTTCTGGAGCGAGCAGATCGCTAATCAATAGAACTGCAATTATTTTATTGATTTTAATGCAATGTCATAGTAATTAACGCCCACTATGACTTTTCGACCTAAAAATTTCAAATACCTATTATTATTGTATTTTTTTACAATAACATACGCTGCGACTCCAAACAGAGCCCTGGCACAAGAATCGCCACGACACCCAGGAATCTTCGTGGTCGCAGCCTTGGGCGACAGCATCACAGCCGCAATGGATGCAATTCGCATTGGCGAGGATCACAACGTCAGTTTCGTCACCGGCAGTGACCCTTTTGTAGGAAGCCATGCCGCACGCCTGCAGCAGTTGATGCCTCACCTGCAAGTTCGCGCGGTGAATCTTGCGCGCTCCGGGGCCAAGTCGGATGACTTGGCGCGTCAGGCAGCAGAGGCCGCAAGGCACATTCCCGACTATGCAACGATCTTGATGGGTGCCAACGACGCCTGCAGTTTCTTTGACGGTCGGGCCTACGACCTGCAGCGCTACGTGAATAATATGGCGGGAGCGATCAACACCCTCATTCAATCAAACCCATCGATTCAGATCCGGTTGATCCCCGTGCCAAACATCCGCAGACTCCATGAGCTCGGCGTTTCAAAAGCCCATTGCCGCCTCAAATGGAGCCTTTCGCCAGTATGCCGCCCCATGCTAAGTCCACTTCGCAGTCAGGAATCTCGCGAGGAATTTTTTCAACTGGTTGATGCCTACAACGCACAGTTGAACGTCATTGCGCAGGCTTACCCAAACAATACCACCGTTTCCTGGAACGCGGCCAATCACCGGTTCCAAGACGAAGATGTTTCGCAAATTGATTGCTTTCATCCGAGCCAAGTTGGTCAACGAACACTGTCTTGGCTCTCCTTTGGTGGAGGATGAAGGTCGCATCGTTAGAGATTGAGATAGAGGTTGAGAAGAGAAGTAAGGTTATTGGCTTTGCCCGGGGTGCAGGTGCAATTAGGCACCAACCAGCACTTGAGCAAATCAAGACCGCGAACCCCACGCAGGCTATCAAGCCAGAAAGCACGGCAAGGCAATGAGCAACGAGACCAACGACATCATCATCGAAACAGTTAATGACATGGTCACTGAGGCCCTCAGTGAACCAATCAATCAAACCAGCAGCGACACATTTGAGCAATTCGGCCTTCCGCCGGAAATTCTAAGGGGCGTCCGCGACGCTGGTTTTGTGACCCCCAGTCCAATCCAGAGCCTGGCAATTCCGCTCGCCATGGCGGGACGTGATCTCATCGCCCAAGCCCGGACCGGAACAGGCAAAACCGCAGCCTTTGGATTGCCGGCCATGAGCCGTTTGCTGCTCAGTGGTTTCAAGCCATCTAAATCATCCGGCGTAAAAATCCTGGTCATGGCACCAACCCGGGAACTCGCCCTGCAGGTCAGCGACGAACTTTCAAAACTGGGCCGCAATGCTGGCATGAGCAGCGTTGCTGTTTACGGTGGCCAGTCATCCATGCGTCAGGTCGAGCTGATCAACCAGGGATGCCCCATCGTCGTTGCAACTCCAGGCCGTCTGATCGACCTTCTTGAATCTGGCCGTTTGAAAAAGTTTGAGCCCAGCATTGTCGTCCTCGACGAAGCCGACGAAATGCTCGACACGGGATTCCTTGAAGACATCCAAAAAATATTCTCGATGATGCCGGCAGAGCGCCAGAGCCTGATGTTCTCGGCAACCATGCCGCCGCTTATCCGGAAGCTGGCCAATGATATTTTGCGGGATCCTGAATACATCGACATCACCACAGAAGAACGCATCCCCAAAGACATCGAACAGTCGTTTTACGTGGTCGAAGAATCCGAGCGTCGCGATGCCCTCATTCGGTTGATTGATACCGAAGAACCAGAGCGCGCGATCGTTTTCTGCCGCACGAAAATTGAAGTCGATGAATTGCAGACGGCCCTGGCGGCATGCAACTACAACGTCAAGGCACTCCATGGCGATATGGACCAGAGCATGCGCCAGGAAATCATCCGGCGCTTTCGTGCCGGCGAGACGCGCTTCATGATTGCAACCGATGTCGCCGCCCGTGGCCTTGGTGTGGTTGGTGTGACTCACGTTTTCAACTACCACATGCCGTTTCACCGCGAGGCCTACATCCACCGGATCGGGCGCACAGGACGCGCAGGACAAAAGGGCAAGGCGATGACCCTGGTCACCCCTTCCGAATACTTCAAGCTGAAGCGGATTCAAGACGCCGTAAAAGCAAACTTCCAGGCACGCGAAGTTCCGCGGGTTCATGCCGTCCAAAAGAAATTGGACCAGCTGCTGATGGAATCCATCAACAGCCAGGAATCCACGAGCGACGCCCTTGAACTTCTGGCGCAACTCGAAACCACGATGGATGTGTCACAGATTGCATGCCGCTTGATTGGTTTGCTGCAAGCAAGCCGCAAGGCACGCGGACCGCAGAGGATCGGCTTCGACGATGAGCGCCTCAAACGCCTGATCGACCGCAAACGGAATGGCGGAGCATTTGGCAACCAGCGTCCAAGCTACGGCCAAGGCCGGCGCCCGGGGGATAGCCGCGACGGCGGTGGATACCGCGGTGGAAGTAACGGCGGCGGCAGCGGCGGTGGATACCGCGGTGGAAGTAACGGCGGCGGCAGCGGCGGCGGTGGATACCGCGGTGGAAGTAACGGCGGCGGATACCGCGGCGGCAACCGCGACGACGCCCGCAGCAGCGGACCACAAGCCCCGCGCAGTTATGCAGACCGTCCGCAGCGCGACTTCAAACCCAAGCGCCCAGACAATCGGGCCTGATTAGACCCCCAATCCCCCGCTGCGCTTGCGCAGCGGGGGATTCTTTTTTCCCTCGTCATTCCTCGCCCTCGTCATCCTGAGCGAAGCCCCGTCATCCTGAGCGTTAGCGAAGGATCCTTTCCTATCCTAGACCCATCGCCCCGCGCAGGTCGAAAATTGGGCTAGGGATTTGTACGACTGCGACACGCCGCAGAACACGCGTCTCTCCATTCATCTCCCAGAAGGGTGCTACGCGGCCACATCGTGGCACAACAAGTCATGCAACCCGCAAGGGTGAAAGGCACTCTCGTATCACTGCACCATTGGGGAATCAAAGTTGGTTCCGGGTTATCGGGCATTATTGTCAGGCCACCAATGCCAGGGGTGGGTATTGGCTTCATCCCCATGTTTCGGCAGAGACTTTCATAGGTAAAATTGCAATCGGGATTTGGTCGCACCTTCCACTCAGGGCCATCCACCCATGCACAGGTCCGTGTAGTCCTCCACACATAACGGCGCGACTTAGCGTCCCAGACACTAACTTTCTTATCTACGCACTGATACATGGAGTAGCCCCCGTCAAACCGGACAGTCTAGCCAGCGGTTATTGAGCTGATGTATTCTCTTGGCGACTTCATGCCAAGTCCTTTGTGCGGGGCTCTTTCGTTGTAA
>Ga0247843_1004604_pt1 | contig 20321 bp, 11 predicted proteins | sample LaCruzMarch2017__FD_192420 | JGI IMG/M metagenome (GOLD analysis project Ga0247843, IMG submission 192420) | Freshwater microbial communities from meromictic Lake La Cruz, Castile-La Mancha, Spain - LaCruzMarch2017_8m | ecosystem: Environmental > Aquatic > Freshwater > Lake | place: Spain...
TCCTGCACTCGCAGGTAGGCTCGGGGGAGGATGAGCTTTCGCGCTGTTGCGCGAGGGGATTGGGTGATCGCCTCCAATGCTCGCTCCGGCCCGGTCCCGCTGCCGCTGGGTGTGGGTGTGATGTTGGGGGAGATGGTGGTTTTGAGTCGTGAGTGGGGCTCCGCGGGATGGGTCCTGCGCTCGCTGGGAAGCCCTTGGAGGTTGAGGCTTTGGCGCGGTGCGCGAAGGGGGGCGTTTGGGCTTGTGGGGGCGGGATGGGGAAATAAGGTGTCTGATCATGAGGATTCCCCGGTTTGTTCCCCGTTTGTTCCGGGCATGGGGTTTGGCAATTGCGGTTGTTTTTGGGGCGGGCTTGCCGGGCGATGTTTCGGGGGCTGGGGCGACGAATGGGATTCACTGGTCGTATCGGCCGTTGCTTTCCCAGCAGGTGCCTGAGGTGGCCTCTTTGGTGAACGATGGGGCTTCGGTCGGTTCCGTCTCGCATCCCATCGACCGCTTCATTCTGGACCGTTTGCAACGGGATGGGATTCCGCCGACGCCGGAGGCCGATCGGCGCACGCTGCTGCGTCGGGTGAGCTTTGATTTGACCGGGCTGCCGCCGACGCCGGCTGAGATGGAGGCCTTCTTGAATGATCCATCGCCCGATGCCTATGAGCAGTGTGTGGATCGCTTGTTGGCGTCGCCGCGCCACGGTGAGCGTTGGGCGCGGCATTGGCTGGATGTGGTCCACTACGGTGAGACCCATGGGTACGACAAGGATCAGCCGCGCCCAAACGCGTGGCCGTATCGGGATTACGTGATCCGGGCCTTGAACGCCGATAAACCGTATTCGCGCTTCATTCGGGAGCAAATCGCGGGCGACGTGCTCTGGCCAGACACCGAGGACGGAATCACGGCGACCGGATTCATCTCGGCCGGGCCGTGGGATTTGATCGGCCACGCGGAGGTTCCGGAGACGAAGACCGACGGCAAGATCGCTCGCATGCTCGATCGGGATGACATGGTGGCGACGGTGATGAACACCTTCAACAGCACCACGGTCCAGTGTGCGCGCTGCCATGATCACAAGTTCGATCCGGTCCGATCGGAGGAGTATTACCAACTGACGGCGGTGTTCGCGGCGCTCGACCGGGCCGATCGGAAGTTTGATGTCGATCCTGCGGTGGCCGCGCGTCGCCGTGCGCTGGAGGCTCGCAAGGCCCAGTTAATGCAGGAAAAGAAGACCTTGGATGGGGAAATGATTCGTCAGGGAGGCCGACGGTTCGCCTTGCTCGAGCGACGCATCGGGGCGGCCGAGGCCGGAGCCAAGGAACCCTCGCGACCGGAAATGGGTTGGCATTCGGCCATCCAGTCGAAGGCCGACGTGGTCCAGTGGGTGCAGGTGGATCTGGGGCAATCGGCGGAGATCCACCGGTTGCTTTATGCGGGTTGCCACGACGACTACAACGGCATCGGCAAGGGGTTCGGATTTCCGCCCCGCTACCGGGTGGAGTTGTCCGACGATCCGGAATTCAAGACCGGCGTCCAACGACTGGAAGACCAGACCAGTGCCGATGTGCCCAATCCCGGGGTGACTCCGCGGGAGGTGGCGGTGGCAGGCCTGCGGGGGCGCTATGTCCGAGTCACAGCCACGCGCCTCGCGACCCGGATGAACGACTTCATTTTTGCCCTCTCCGAGTTGGAGGTGTTCGATGCGAACGGTGTCAATCGGGCTCTCGGTGCGCCGGTGACGGCCAATGACAGCATCGAGGCGGCTCCGCGTTGGGGGCGGGATAATCTCACCGATGGATGGTTTCCGGGGCGGACCCAGTCCGAAGCGGGAGAGGCCTTGGATCGGTTGCGGAAGGACCGCAAGGCCTTGGAAGGTTTGCCGGCTCTGGCTGTGAGCGTGGCCCGGTTGACTCCGATCCGCTCCGAACTGGATCGGGTGACTCAGGAGGTTTCAACCCTTCCAATGCAGCGGGTGGTTTACGCGGGCACGGTGCATCATGGGGGAGGCGCTTTCCGAGGGACCGGACCCAATGGCGGAAAGCCACGGCCCGTCCACTTGCTGGCGCGCGGCGATGTGCGCAAACCCGGCCAGGAGGTGACACCGGGCGTGCCTCGGTCCTTGGGCTTGAGCCGCGGACTCCAGGTCGATCCGTCCCTGCCGGAAGGTCAGCGCCGGGTGGCCTTGGCCGAGTGGATTGCTGATCCAGCCAACGTCCTGACCTGGAGGTCCATTGTGAACCGGGTCTGGCAGCATCACTTCGGTCGGGGGTTGGCCGAGACGGCTAGCGATTTCGGTCGCATGGGGATTGCTCCGAGTCATCCGGAGTTGCTCGATTGGTTGGCGGTGTGGTTTCGCGACAATGGCCAATCCCTCAAGTCGTTGCATCGCCTCATCGTGACCAGTCGGACTTACCGGCAGAGTTCGGTGGTTCCGAATCCGGAGACGCATCCGGGGATGGCGCGCGACTCCGACAATCGACTGCTCTGGCGCATGAACCGTCGGAAGTTGGAGGCTGAGGCGATCCGCGATTCCATGCTCTGGGTGGCCGGCCGGCTCGACGAACGCCGCGGTGGGCCCAGCTTCAAGGATTTCGTGGTGGAACGACCGGAGCATTCGCCGCACTACGAATACGCCCTGCACAATCCGGAAGATCCCGAGTCGCACCGGCGCTCGGTGTACCGCTTCCTCGTGCGATCCCAGCCTCAACCCATGATGGCGGCCTTGGATTGCGCCGACCCATCGATCTCGGTGGACCGCCGCAACGAGACGCTCAATGCCCTGCAAGCCCTTGCCTTGATGAACCACAAGCTCGCGGTGTCGATGTCCCGCCATTGGGCCGCCCGCCTGGAACGCGAGGCGCGGACGACTCCGGAGCGCGTGTCGCTGGGAATGCGACTAGCCCTCGGGCGCGGACCCACGCCCGAGGAATCCCAGTCGCTCGTCCGCCACACCGAGCAGCACGGCTTGGCCAGCACTTGCCGCTTGCTGCTCAACCTGAACGAATTCGTGTTCGTCGATTGAGCCGGAGACGAATGGCGCTGCCGGCGCAGCCGGGGAATCGGGCTCAGCGTCCGAGGTCGAGGCAGACGGCTTCCTTCGTGGAGCGGGCGAAGACCTTGCCGTTGGCCAACACGGGCGTGGTCCAGCACTTGCCATCGAGCACGTCGGCGCGGGCCAGTTCCTTGTAGGCCGATGTGTTGGGGTCGATGAGCACGAGGTGCCCGTCGTCGGAGAGAGCCAACACGCCGCTGGCCGTCAGGATCACGTGGCCGGGTCCGAATCCGGGCTTCTCCCACTTCACGGTGCCGGTGGCGATGTCCACGCACTTCACCGGGCCGTTGCCGTATTCCTTGAACTGGAACATGCCGAAGAGGTGGCCATCCTTCAGCACCGGTGTGGACCAGTGATTGGCCAGAGGCTTGTTGCCAGCGAAACGGTAGGCTTCGGTGGCGGTCCACTGAGATCCGTTCTTGGTCACCTTGGCAGCGCCTGCGCCCACGCCGTAGCCGGCCGAGCAGTACACCAAGTCACCGGAGACGACCGGCGAGGCCGCCGTAGAAACCTTGTAGGGGAAGCTGTGGCGCCACAGTTCTGCGCCGGTCTTGGGATCCACTGAAACCAGCCCAGATTGCAGGAACCAGACGACCTGTCGGACTCCGTGGATCGTGGTCACGATGGGCGAGGCGTGGGTGATCTTTTCGTCACCGGTCTTCCAGAGGATCGCGCCCGTCTTGACGTCCAGGGCCATCAAGCTCTCGCCCGCCCCGCCGCCAGCCACAAACACACGGCCGTCTTCGATCACGGGCGACTGGGCGTTCTGCCAGGAAATGTTGCGGCCGGCGTGGTCTTTGGAAAGGTCCTGCTTCCAGACTTCCTTGCCGGTCTTGGCGTCGAAGGCTTGCACCACGAGTTTGGCTGAGAAGGTGTACACCCGGCCGCCTTGCACGGCGGGTGTCGAGCGCGGGCCGTCACCGCCGCGATTTTCTTTGGTGCCGTCATCGCCACCGTCGCCGGTCTTCATGGATCCCAAGGCCATGGTCCACAGCTCCTTGCCGGTGTCGGCATCGCGGGCGACGAGGGTCTCGAGCATAGCGCCACCCGAATCGCGCAGTTCTTGGGTGAAGCAGCGGCCGCCAGCCACGGCGAACGAACTGAACCCGGCGTTGCTGGGAACCTTCCACAGCACCTTGGGTCCGGTGGCCGGCCAGGAGGTGGCGATTTTTTCAGCCGTGGACCCGTCGTGGCGAGGTCCGCGGTACTCGGTCCAGTCGGCTCCGTAGGAACCGAGGGAGGTGGCGATCAAGGCGGCCAGTGCCAGGGGGCGTTGCATGGGTTAAGCGGTGACGGATCTGCGGCGCTCCGTCAAACCCGGAGTGTCATTCCCCCCTGCGGGGCTTGATCGGTCAACTTATGCCTTCAATCCGTGGGACGGCTGGGGTTTGCTGAGCCGATGGACGCGCTGATCAAGGTTCTTCGCCAGGATGCCACCCTGAGCCCCGCCGCGCTGGCGGCGATGCTGTGCCGATCCGAATCGGAGATCCGGGCCGAGATTTCACGTCTCGAGGCCGAGGGGATCTTGCTGGGTTACCGGGCCGTGGTGAACGAGGAGAAGCTCGGGCATGACGTGGTGCGGGCCATGATCGAGGTGAAAATCACCCCGGAGCGGGGTGGTGGTTTCGACAAGCTTGCCGAGCGGATTTCCCGCTACGAGGAGGTGCGTTCCTGCCACCTGATGTCCGGCGGCTACGACTTGCTGGTCGAAGTGGAGGGCTCCGACTTGCGCGATGTGGCCGCGTTCGTCTCCGAAAAATTGTCCACCATCCAAGGGGTGCTTTCGACGGCGACCCACTTCGTGCTCCGGGCTTACAAGGAGCAGGGCCTCCTCATGAAGCGCGATGCGGTCGAAGAGCGGCTTTCGGTGACTCCCTGAAACGGCCCAACCCGAGCCGTTGGCGGAGTTTGTGTCCTACAATCGGAGGAAGAGTTTCCGGCGGTGCAGGGCGCGGGCGAAGAGGAAGAGCACCAGCAACCCGCCGGTGGCCTGAAGTACCTCTCCCGTCGTGCCGAGTCGGGCCCGTAGTTCCGGAGACAAGAACCGTCCAGCCACCGCTCCGTATCCCACGAAACTGGAGAGCAGGTAGAGGGTGATGGGGTTGGTGCCGATCCAGACAAAGGGTTGGCACCAGCGTTGTTGGTTCCATCCGTCCACCACTTGGTAAAATCCGGCCAAGAGCAGGAAACTCCATCCGCCGGCAAATAACACGAAGGAGGAGCTCCACAGCTTTTTCACGATGGGGAAGGATCCGCTCCAAACCCATCCAACGGCGAGGCAGCCCAGACCCGCCAGGATGAGCCGGAGGGTGCGTTGGCTTGGCTTGAGAGAGACTTGTCGGAGCAATGTGCCGGCGAACACTCCGAGGAGGCAGGTGGCGATCGCTGGAAAGGTGCTGAGGATGCCTTCGGGATCGTAGTAGATGTCGTACTTCTTTCCGGGAAGGTGCTCGAAGTCGAAGTGGTTCACCACGTTGAGGCCGGGTTCATATTGCCCCGAAATTCGCTGGGTGGTGCTCCAGTACAGTTGCTGGACATTGGTGGTTCCGGTGCGGGCCATGCCTTCCTGCACTGCGGTCGGAGTCAGGGGGATGGCCCGGATGGGCACCCAGGCCAAGAGGGCCCAGTAGCCGAGCAAAATACCGGCACAAACTCCCAAGAGTGCCCGGACCGGCAGGAACACCAGCAGGATACCCGCAGCCGTGGAGGCCAGCGCGATGCGGTTGAGCACTCCGAGCCAGCGCACGCCCTCCAATCCTTGAGAAAGCCCGCCGGAGTAGAACACGCCCACCAAGAACAGCAGGAGGCCTCGGGAGAGCAGGCGCTTGACCGCTCCGGCCTTGCCGATTTTCTCCACCGCCTTGCTGGTGGAGAAGGTCAACGACACGCCCGCAATGAAGACGAAGAGCGGGAAGATCAGGTCGTAGAAGCGAAAGCCTGCCCATTCCACGTGGGTGAGTTGCTGGCGGATGGCGCTCAGGAATGGGGACCCGCTGAACTTTTCCAACGCCCGCAAGATGCCCGCGCCGCCGACGATCCAGAACATGTCGAATCCCCGGAGGGCATCGAGGGACATGAGGCGCTCGGACGGTGGCGTGGCCGTTGTCGATGAGGGATTCTGGGCGGAGGACATGACAAGAAAAGGAGATGCAGGAGGCGATGCGTTCCGAGGTTGTGTTCAGACCCGCAGAAAAATCCGACGGCCGTGGAGGAGCCAAGCCAACCAGACGCAGAACCCGACGGACACAAAGGCGGTGACCACGCCCGCCGTCCCCGGATGCAGTCCATCCAGGAAGAGGGTGACTTCGCCGCCGGTCAGGCGTTTGGCCAGTTTTCCGAAATCAGCCAGATTCGAAGCCAGGTAGACGGCGATGGAGTTCATGCCAATCCAAGTGAAGGGCTTGGCCCAACCGGACCACCCTTTTACATCGATGAGTCCGTAGAAGAGCGCCAGGAGCAGGCAACTCCAACCGCCCGCGACGCAGACATACGAGGAGGTCCACAAGCCCTTGATGATCGGAAAGGCCAGTCCCCACACATGCCCCGTGGCCAGCAAGGCCACGCCGGCCATCGTGAGCCCCTTCAATCGCTGGGTTGCGCTACGGGAGGGATCCTTGAGGAATAGTCCAGCGAGCACGCCGAGGAGGCAGGAGGCAATGGCCGGCACGGTGCTCAGGAGCCCCTCCGGATCATGGGCTCCGTTCCACTTCTTGCCGCCGAGGAACTGGGCATCCACCCAATGGGCCAGATTGGTGTCCGGTTGGAGATTGGCCGGGCCAACCCCGGGCACCGGCACGAGGGTCATCAAGCCCCAATAACCCAAGAGGATTGCGACGACGGTGATGCGCAAAGCCCGGGGGCTCAGGAACAAGTGCAGGGTCGCCGCCGAAAAATAACACAGGGCGATGCGCTGCAAGACACCGAGGTAGCGGATGTCGTTCTCCCAGCCGGGATAGCCTCGATAGAAGAATACCCCCAGCAGGTAGAGGAGCGCTCCACGCTTCAGGATGCTCAGGAAGGCATGGCTCCGATCGCCGGCCTCCGGTTTGGCGCTGCGCGAAAGAACGATGGAGATTCCGCTGATGAAGACGAAGAGCGGGAAAATGAGGTCGTAGAAGCGGAAGCCTTGCCAGGCCACGTGCTCCAATTGGTCGGCGATGGCGTGGCTGACGGGTCCGTTGGCGGCCTTCAGGAAGGCCTGACCAAAGGCGTCGGCACCGCATATCCAGAACAAGTCGAAGCCACGCAATGCATCGAGGCTGGCCAGTCGGGATGAGGTGCCGCTAGCGGCGGGGATCGGGGAGTTCGCCATGCTGAGGGTTCATCAAGCCCAGCCCGGAGCGGAGTGCCAAGGATGGATTTTCTAGGCGTCTCAGGTGTTGGTCGAACCAGTCGGCAAAGTGGTGGATGTCCCAGAGCATGGTGAGCCAGCCGTGTTTGCCTCCGGGATGAACGACGAGTTCCACGGTGCGTCCGATTTCCCGAGCGCGGGCCTGGTAGCGCTGGGATTGGTCCAGCGGAACAAGCGTGTCGGCGTCACCGTGGTAGATGAGGGTTGGTGGCGTCTGAGGGTGCAGATGGAAGATCGGGGAGAGGGGCTTGCCGATGTCCACCCAGTTGGTTGGGCCGCTTGGTTGGGGACGGAAGGCTTTGACGAAACTCTTGGGCGGACCGCCGTCGTGCAAGTTCTCGGTCGAATCTCCGAGGTTCAGCAAATCGGTGACGGGATAGAAGATGGCCACCGCTTGAACGGCGCAGCTTTCCCGATCGACGGGGTCCGACGTGTTGGCAGGGCCGGGGCCGCCGCGGGTGGCCAGCAGCAGGCTCAAGTGGCCGCCCGCGCTGCCGCCAGTGACACCCAATCGTTTGGCGTCGATGCCGTGGTCTTGAGCATGATGTCGGATGTGCCGGACCGCCCGACTCACGTCTTCGAAGATCTCGGCCACCGTGGCCTCCGGTTGAGACACGTGATAGACGGCCAAGACGGTATACCCCCGGCGCAGTAGGGGGGCCGTCATCCAAGGTCGGAAGCTGTTGGTGCCGGATTTCCAACTCCCGCTGACCATCAGGGCTACTCCGAGCCCATTGGGATTCTCAGGCTGCACCACGTCATAAGAAAGCTCATGGCCATGGCGTTGTCCGTAGGCCACCCGCTGGATTGAGGCCAGCGTGGGATGGTAGTAGAGCCACAGCCCGCCCGCCAAAGCCGCCAGGATCAGGATCAGGCCGGCCAGGATGTAAACGCCCCGGAGGAGAATGCGACGCAGTGTCATGGGAGGGGTGTCAGGGATCTCGAATCAGGAAATCGGGACGAGCCTTTGGAATGACCGGCTTCGGTGGGCTAGGGGTGCGGAATGGAGCGAGCCTTGACGGGCCACGCACCGTCCGCCAGTCGGGCCAAGGTTTCGGGGTACAGGGTCCGTTCCGCTTCTTGGATGCGCTGGTGCAATGAGGCGACAGTGTCTCCTTCGAGCACGGGGACGGCTTGTTGGGCCAGGATGGGGCCGGTGTCTACGCCTTGATCCACCCAATGCACCGTGCAGCCGGTGACCTTGACCCCATAATTCAGGGCTTGTTTCCAGGCCTCCAAGCCTGGGAAGGAGGGCAGCAACGACGGGTGGATGTTGACCACGCGGCCCTCGAAGGCGCGCAGGAAGTCCCCTTTGAGGATGCGCATGAATCCGGCCAGGACCACCAGATCGACCTGCGCGTCTTGCAATGCCTGGATGAAGGTTGCCTCGGCGGTCGGGTCGAGTTTCGTGCGGAAGGCTCCAGGCGGAATGAATCGCGCCGGGATGCCGCGCTCCTGGGCATGTTTCAGGATTCCGGCGTCTGTTACGTCGCTGAGCACCAAAGCCACCTCCGCGGGCAGGGAGCCGCTTTGGATGGCCTCGGCGAGGGCCACAAAATTGGAGCCTTTGCCAGACCCTAGAACGCCTAGTTTCAGTTTTTTTCCGCTCTGCATGCGGAAGATCAAGGCGCGAGCGGTCTCCGATCTCAAGCCTAGGTTGCCCTAGAGCAGGAAAGAGATCGCCATGGCCCGGGGAAGACGGCAGACGGGGAACCATGGCGCAGAGTCTAAAAAGCGTGGTTTTGAGGGAAAACGCCTGAGATTGAAGGTTCCTGTAAAGACGACCTGAGATGTTCTGATAAATATAAATTTTTTGTTTGCCCGGGGAAAACCACGTAAGTATTCCTCTGTGGTGCGTGTTGCCCAGTCCTCCTTCCCCGATCAGTTGGGTCGGACCGTCAATGAGTTGACGGTGCGGCAGGCACGCCTACAGACGCAGGCTGCGACGGGTCAACGGATTCGGAACGTCGAAGATGATCCCAGTGCGTTTCTCAACGTTCTGGAACTGCAGGGCGATTTTCAGCGTCTGGGTCAGTATTCCGACAACGTCGTCAAGCTCCAGACCCGTTCCAACGCGATTTACGGGGCCACTTCTCAGCTCAAGAAGATGACGGACCGCGGGTCCGAACTGGCCACCTTGGCCAACAGCGTACGGACCCAAGACGACTACGCGGCTTATTCTTCCGAGGTCAATCAACTACTGGAGAACGCCTTGGCTTTGGCCAATGCAAAGCATGACGGTGAAGCTCTGTTCGGTGGGACTTCTGGCGTTTCCCTTGCGTTCGAGGCCGTTCGGGATGCGGACGGCAATATCACTTCGGTTGCCTACAAGGGGAACTCGAAGGTTCGACAGGTGGACATCGCCGCCGGGATTTCCTTCTCGCTGGATGTTCCCGGTGCCAATGGCTCCACCAGTGGTCCTCGCGGGCTTCTCAAGGATGATCGGTCTGGGATCGATGTTTTTGGTCACCTGATCGCCTTGCGCGATGCCCTGAAAGCGGGCAACAAGTCGGCTATTCCCGAGATCGGTGAGTCACTGCTGAAGGACGAGACCGGATACATCGAAAGCTTTGCGGCTTTGGGTGCTGCCCAGTCCCGGTTGGAGGTGGCAGCCAGACAGAACTCCACGGAGGCCGTCTCCGTTAATCAGTTGATCTCCCAGGAGAGCGACGCGGATCTGGCCCAGACGCTGGTGGAGCTCAACCAGTTGCAGTCGGCCTATTCTGCAGCGATGCAGTCGGCGGGCAGGATCCTTAAGATCAGCCTTCTCGACTACATCTGAGAGGTCAGTCCAGTGACTCTCGGCCCCTGAGCGGTGTCCCAGTTGGACTGCACAGCACTCTTACTCCGATGGCTGTACGAATCAGTTTTCTCAACCAGAAGGGCGGTGTGGGCAAATCCACCTGCTCCATCCTCGTGGGAGCCGCTTTGCATTCGGCGGGCTACCAGGTGCAGTTCGAGGACATGGATCCCCAGGGGTCTTTGGCGATGTGGGTTTCGCACGTTGGCAAGTTGGCGCCGCTGCCGGAAGGTGTGCCTCCAGACGTTATTATTTGTGACACGCCGGGTCGGATCGATGTTTCAGCGAGCAGTCCGGATCCGTTTTTCCGCGATCTCATTTCGCGCAGCGATCGATTGGTCATCGTCGCCGAGAAGTCCCTCTTTAGCACCCAGGCTTCGATCCCCATGGTCGAGTCGGTGAAGCACTTCATGTCACCGACCGCTCGGGCGATGATTCTGTTCAACAAGGTGCGTCGGCGCACTCTGGTCGGTGGGCAGAACGAGGAGGAAATGGGGCGCGATCTCGGCTTGCCGGTGCTCAAGAATTCCCTGCCATTGGCTGCGGCCTACGAGTCGACCCAAATCCAGGGATTCGGCGTCGTGGCCAGCAAGAATCGGGAGAGGATCTTCTCGCTAGCCCTTGAGATCCTTCGCTGAGGCGCGTTGGCTCAGCCATTGGTCCTGCGGCTGCGGTTCGGCTCTTGAGCGGTTGCAGCGTTGACGCTTTTTTCCTGTCCGCCACCCTTCGCGACTTTCGTATGCCTCGTATTCAGCGTGCTCTGCTCTCCGTCTCCGACAAATCCGGACTCGTCCCCTTCGCCCGCACCCTTGTGGCGGCCGGCGTGGAACTGCTCTCCACCGGTGGAACCGCCCAGGCCATTCGTGATGCCGGCCTGCCGGTGCGCGACATTTCTGAGCACACCGGTTTCCCGGAGATGCTCGACGGTCGGGTGAAGACGTTGCACCCGAGGGTTCACGGCGGATTGCTCTACTTGCGTGGCAACCCGGTCCACGAGGCCACGGTGCGCGAGCACGGCATCCTGCCCATCGATTTGGTGGTGGTGAACCTCTATCCGTTCGAGGCGACGGTGGCCAAGCCGGGTGTCCACCTGCACGACGCTATTGAGAACATCGACATCGGCGGTCCGTCCATGCTCCGCAGCGCCGCCAAGAACCACGACAGCGTGACGGTGGTGGTGGATCCGGCCGATTACGGAATCGTCTCTGAACAAGTGGCCGCCGCCGGCGAGACCACGCTGGAACTGCGCCGCACGTTGGCCGCCAAGGTGTTCGCCCGCACGGCGGCTTACGATGCGGCCATCGCCGCCCATTTGACCCGGGAGTTCTCCGGCCCGGACGCGGTGTTGCCGGCCTTGGCCATTAGTGCGCCGTTGGCTCAGCCGCTCCGCTACGGTGAGAACCCGCATCAAAAGGCGGCGCTCTACGGCAAGTTCCAGGAGTATTTCCAGCAACTGCACGGCAAGGAGTTGTCGTACAACAACATCCTCGACCTGACGGCCGCCGCGGCCTTGATCACGGAGTTCGAAGGTCAGTTGCCGACCCTGGCCATCCTCAAGCACACCAACCCGTGCGGCGTGGGTCGCGGGGCTGATTTGCATGAGGCCTGGCAGCGGGCTTTTGCCACGGACCGTCAGGCGCCCTTCGGCGGGATCATCGCGGTGAACCGTCCGCTGGATCTCGCCTGCGCCAAGGCAATCGCCGAGATCTTCAGCGAGGTAATCATCGCTCCGGAGTTCGAAGCCGATGCTCTGGAACTCTTGCGTCAGAAGAAGAATCTGCGCCTGTTGCGGATGCGGCGCTCGCCGGTCGCGGCTGGATCGCATGACCTGCGCAGCGTGGGCGCTGAGTCGTACTTGTGGCAGCAGCGCGATTTGAAGATCACCACCGAGGCCGACCTCAAGGTGGTCACGCAGCGGGCGCCGTCGCCGGCGGAACTCGAGGCGATGCTCTTCGGGTGGCGCGTGGTGAAGCACCTCAAGTCGAACGCCATTTTGTATTGCGGTGCCCAGGCCACGCTGGGTGTGGGTGCGGGTCAGATGAGCCGGGTGGATTCCAGCCGCATCGCTGTCTGGAAGGCCGGCGAGGCGGGCCTCGACTTGAAGGGCAGTGTGGTGTGTTCGGATGCGTTCTTCCCGTTCGCAGACGGATTGATCGCTGCGGCCCAGGCCGGCGCCACGGCCGCGATTCAGCCGGGCGGTTCAGTGCGCGATGAGGAGGTCATTCGCGCGGCCAACGAGCGGGGCATGGCCATGGTCTTCACCGGCACCCGTCATTTCCGTCACTGAGCCGGGTGCGGCGGCCCGGAGTTCTCAACCCATGGTCACGCGCCGGGAATTGCCGGATGGGGAAGCTCCCGAGCTCATTCCCTACCGGACGATGAAGGCCCAGCACTCTCATCTGGGAGGCGGGGTGTTCGTGGCCGAGGGCGACAAGTTGGTGCACCGGCTCATCGACTCTTCCCTGGGCCTGCGATCAGTGCTCGCGCCTGCCGATCGGGTTGATGCGCTGGAGGCCCGTCTTCGGGCCACATGCAGGACCGTGGACTTGTTCGTGGCCCCGCGTTCGGTGCTCGAGGGCTTTACCGGGTTCCCCATTTATCAAGGGATCCTGGCCTTGGGAGAGGTGCCGCGCCCGGATTCCCTGCAGGACCTGCTCGAGGGCCCCGGCCCGGTGCTGCTGAGCGCGATGGATGGACTGACCAGCGGCGAGAACGTGGGCGCGGTGATTCGCAACGCCTCGGCGTTCGGGGCCCGCGGGCTCATCATCGGCCCCACCTCGGCCCATCCCTACCTGCGGCGTTCCGTGCGCAGTTCGATGGGTACGGTGTTTCACCAGCCTTATGTGCTGGCCGCAAGTCTGCCCGAGTCGCTGCGAGAATTGCGTGCGGCGGGCGTCATGGTGGTGGCGGCCCACCCGGGAGCCTCGGCGTGTTCGGTGCACCGCTTGCCGGCCCACCGGCCGCTGTGCGTGGTGTTGGGCGCGGAGGGCGAGGGCATTTCGCCCGAGGTTCTGGATGTCTGCGAGGTGAGCGCTTCGATCGCTATGGAATCCGGAGTCGACTCGATCAACGTCGCCGCCGCGAGTGCGGTGTTTTTCTCGGAGATCCGGCGCCTGCGGGCGGAGGCACTTGCGGGCACGATCGGCATGGCCGGCGCAGACTGTAGGATCAGCACACACAGCGGGGTCGGCTCGGTCGGCTGAGGTTCTGCTCTTGATGGGACCTTCAGGACGCCGTTCGGCTCTCTTCGAATAGCACGGGCAAGATCAGCAGCGGAAACGCGTGGTATGGGGTGACTCACCCTGGACGGGCGGGTTTCCCAGACGCGGGGATTCGCGAGCGTGTGGGCGGGACGCTCTGCGGGACCGGGCCTGCGCTCGCATGGAAGCTCCGGGGAGGCTGGAGCTTTCGCGCTGCGCGCGAGGGAAAAGGATGATCGCTTCCCGAGCTCGCTCCGACCCGATCCCGCTGCCGCTCGGTAGCATCCCTGGCCCCGCCAGTGTCCTTCTTTTTGAGTCCATGAACTCATCCCCCATGACCAGCAAGCTAACCTGACGGAAATTCAAAAATTATTTAAAAACTAAAACAGATGAATTCAGATCGAAAGGCTAACTGATCTTAAATTAATAAAATTAAACTCAAAATACTGGGGCGAAGCGCTGTGGCGCACGGTTCTTGGATCACCCGTTTGCGAATCTCCGGAATTCGAAAGCATGCAAACCCAGCGCTGGCATTGCGGCTACAAGCATTTTGGTTGTTATTCGTGAAAATATGAAAAATATTAGGTATTTTTAGTCTTTTTATTTTGATCTGGTCATTGGCGTCAGTTTGACTAACCAAATCAAGCATTACCCATGAAGCAGCCTATATCCCTGCCATCTCTTATTTTGCTGCTGGCTACCATGCATCTGGTGGCCGCCGTCCAAGATTCACCAACCTTGCCGGCATCTGGGCAACCCGTGCCATCGAGTCCGAAGAGGGAGGCTCGGCAGAACAACATAGGACCCCGCGAGCGGGTGATTGCCGCATCGCTCCTCCCGTGGCGGGATCCACAGCCGCTTCTGCCACGGTCCGGTTCAGCCCTCGACGAATCGGAGGCCTTCGAAATCGAGAGGGTTTACCAGCAACTTCGTGACGATTTCTCTGTCGCATCGACAGGTCCTAACCGGGGGATTGAGGTAAGGCGTGCGCAGCAGCGTTTCTATGAGCGAATCTCGGGTTTTATCCAAGACAACCCGCACTCTGCATGGACCCAGGGACTCCAAATCGAAATGGCGAAAGATGACATTCAGAAGGGGGCATATCTGACGGCATCTGAGAATCTCAAACAGGTCTGGGAGGCAACGAATGAAGCGGCCGACGAGCCATCGGTCGGAATGGCTTGGGTCTCGGCCAACCTTCTCGCCAGAAACCTGGCCCTTTGCGGACGCTTCGATGAGTTATCGCAACTCGAGTCCGCAATGACCAAGTCGCCTTTCAAGAAGGCACAGGGGCTTCATTGGGCCAGAGCGAAGGAACTCCAACGATTCGCGTTGGCAAATCCCGAGGATTCGTACAAATGCGGCTTGTTCTGTCTCGACCTTTTGACTCGAACCACATGGCCGGGAAAAGTGCATCCAGCACAGATTCTCGAGCAGAAGTCTTCACCCAAGGGTTGGACCGCAGGAGAACTGGTCAAGTTGGCGGCCGGCCTCGGGTTGAATGTCGATGCCCTCTTCCTGTCACCCACCGTCTTCGATCAGATTCCTATTCCGTGCATCGTCCACCTCAACTCCGAGCACTTTGTCTACGTCGAGCAGCAGGTCAACGGGGTAATCCACGTGGTGGACCCGATCGCCGAGGCGCCGCAGTGGATGTTGCCCACCGATCTGGCGAAGGAGGCGTCGGGGTGCATCTTGGTCGCCGGAGGCGCCTCAAGGCCCAGAACTACAGTCAATCTTCGGCGACTATCACCCAATGAAACAGCTCTTTATCGAGGTCGCTGCCATGGGCCGCTTCCCAACGACCGCCACGATTCTGGTCCATGTCCCAATCCGGCGTTGGAAGGCCTGCAAGATTGCGATGCCTGTGAAATTGACGGAACACCCGCAGGCAATACGGACGGTTCGGGCGGATGTGCGAACTGCATGGAAGGAATGCCGTTTGTTCGACATAGTGAGCCGTTCCTCAATCCATGGGTCATGGATAGGCCCCTGAGCTACCAACCGGCTTACGGCCCGAAGGTTTCCGTTGACCTGAGCTATAATCCCCGCCAGACCCCGAGCAGATATGACCCAAACATGTTCAATACGGGACCGAATTTTGGCCGCTCGGTCCAATATACTCACTCTGGTACTGGGACGAACGGGACATCTGTTTCGTACAACAACGCCACTGCCGGATGGAGCAGCAGTCTCTTATCGCACGCACAATTCGATATCTACGGAAACACGGCTGAAGTTCTTTTGCCTGGCGGTCGATGGGCTGATTTTGATTTTCCTCCGGGGCAAAATGTCAGCTACGTCAACTATCGACATAATGTCTATGCTCAGAAGCTTTTAACGGATCTTGGACAAACCGTTGGGCTCAGACTGTGGTTCCGCAATGGAAGCTCCATAAGCTATACAGCCTTGAAGTATGGGCGTTATTTTATGACCACCCGAGCCGACGAAATGGGGCGCTTTACACAATTTAATTATGATATGAATTACACCGAGGCTCGCTTGACATCATTTCAAGCCGCCGATGGGGTGACTTTTAGCATTACAATTTCGACGAATGGTGAGATAAATGAGATATCGTCCAGCGCAATCAACAAAAGCACCACGTTTGGCCGCACCGACGGCCAATTGACTTCGATTATCGATGCAGTTGGGATTTCTAGTTCATGGGAAGTTGTCAACGACAGTGGTAGTGTGCCGGTCATTAAGAAAATCACCACGCCGTACGGTGTTACCTATGTTGACACTTCATCAGAGGGATATTCTGGCGTGCAGCGACGTTTGGTGTTCTTGCACCCAGATCTGACATCGGACACCTACGCTTTGGTTAATCTAATTTCAGCAATGAATACTAATTTTGCTTCATCTCAGGTGCCAACAAACACGCCTTTTGCAAAACTAGATATTACTGGGCGCAACGAACGCAACATCCTTCATTGGGGACGTCAAGTAAGCGTGAATAGCTTGGGCGACTTTGTGCGTTCTGTTAATCTAATCAAGACAAAAACACCCAATTTGAACGACCTAACCGTCAACGAGATTAATCGAGCCCACGTAAAACATTGGCTTGCCACTAGTCAATACAACTACACCCATTTTGATACCTTGTCTTGGCAACAGTATCCAAGTCCAGTCGAGGACGGTTCTGTGGAAGGGCCAGTGGTCTGGTACGACTACGCTGGAAAAACCATTACGTACGAGCGTCCCCTAAACGGTCAAGTGCAACCATCGGTCATTGCTCGAGTCAATGCTGACGGTTCAACTTGGGTAAAAAGTTTTACTCGCAATCCGCAAGGCAAGCCTCTGGTCCAAACTGAGTCGTGGATGGAACAGAATGGCGGTGCATGGGTTCAAAAACTCCGAATTCGCAAAAATACGTATTCATCGGACGGTATCGATTTGCTGGAGGAGCGTGACGGCTCCAATCAGTTGATCCGAAAGTATACTTGGGACACCAACCACAGATTAAAGTCGCTGAAGGAGTATCATCAATACACAATCGACCCTAATCTTGGTTTTTATGAAACGACCTATGAATACGATGCATTCGGTCGTACAGTTTCTGAAACTACACCGGCCGGATTAACAACCAGTTGGGTCTATACATCCCCTCCATTGAATCATGCCATTGGGTACTCTGTGGTCATCACCAATACTCCCGTCGGAGGTACTGAGACCCAATTTTGGCAATATGGTCAATTGCGGTCAATCACTGACGTTCGCGGTCTTACCAAAGTCTTTGATTGGGATGGCCTGAATCGATTGGCTCGAACAAGCTATCCTGATGGAACATACACGGAGACTCAATATACTCGCTCCGACGGTAAAAAAATACTTGATCCAGTGTCACAACGAGATCGGATGGGGAATGTTCGGATTTTTGAATACGATTCAATGCGCCGCAAAAACAAAATCACCGACGAGCGCAACAAGACGACTACGTTGGATTACTGCAATTGTGGTTCCCTGGCTACGATTACAGGTCCAAATTCTAACGTGGTTTACCACGAGTATGATAAAGTGGGGCGGCGCGCTAAAACACAGTGGAAAAATCCAGATGGGGAAGTGACAGCTGAAAGGGTGTATGACTATGATATTTGGGGGCAACCTAAAACAGCCGTCGATGGTTCTACAAATGGCGCAAGTCTGCGATTCACCCACGACAATCGCGGGCTTCCAACAATTATTGAAGCCCAGACTGGCACCGATACCAATTCAGCTTGGGCTCGATTAAGAAGTACCATCTACGACATCGATGGAAGACCGAGCACAATCATTGATCGTAACGGTGTCAAGATAACTCAAACCTTCGACCAGTTGGGTCGCGTCTTGACTCGGACCCAGCCGGCACACGAGGCGAGTGGGATCACAGCGACCGACAGGTTTGGTTACACGGCACGAGGAAAGACCAGTTGGACCAATACAGACAATAGGGTTTGGACCTACGCATACGATGAATTGCGCAGGAAAACCGCCCAAACCCAGCCTGATACAGATGGCAATCTGAGCAACGATACGACTTCATACGTTTATAATAACGCAAGTGACCTGCTTAGGTTGACCGACCCGCGCGGGAAGGTCACGGCGTGGTCTTATGATGGTTATGGTCGGATGACCAACAAGACCTATGCAAGTGACGGTTTCGCCAATCTAACCTATGGCTACGATGCGAATGACCGTCTTAAGTGGCGACGATTCTATTCAACCCCCACATCGTTTAAGCAAACCTCCTACGATTATGATGAAGCGGGTAATCTTAAATATATTGATTATCCCAGCAGCTTTGATATTACCTACACATATGATGACGCTGGACGTCTTCAGTCCATGGACGATGCTACAGGAAAAACAACCTATTCCTACACGGAGTGGAATACCATCCGATCAGAGGATGGCCCGTGGTCCGGAACCTCGGACCGGTTAACATACAATTATAGCACAGGTCGGCAGCTGACAGGTGTCACCGTGGAGCAACCGAACGGCACAATGACTATCAGCTACTCTCCGGATCTGGCTGGCCGAATTGGTCGAGTCGTCAGTTTAGCAGGGGTGTTTTCAAACAAATTTCTTGCTCCAACAATTGCAGATTCTGCTACCGGCGGTTTGCCAACCTATGCGTCTTCACTGGCTGATGTCACGTCCCTGCCCAATTCTGGGATCATTGATCTTGACTACGACCTTCGCGGTCGACTGACGGTCAGTGAACTAAAGACCGGCGGCGGGCACTCATTGAACAAGCACTCGTACATCTATAATAATAATAATCTTAGATCCCGTCAAACTCGTGGGAATACTGGATGGACCGATTATGTCTACGATGCAATCGGTCAACTTGATACTGCCTTGGCAATGCTGCCCAGCTCAACGGTCGACATGGCCGAGCGTCTTGATTATGGCTACGATGCAGGATGGAACCTAATTAGCAGACAAGATAATGGTGTTAGTTCAACAAATTCGGTTAATGACCGTAACCACATCATAGGGGATCCAATTTTCACTTATGCCTATGATTCCAATGGCAACCGGACTGCTCGGACCAGCCAGACGGCGACGGCAACCGGTACCGCGACATCTTCGGCGCCGATGATCTCCATGGGTTCACCGACTGCGCCTGTTCGCAACAATTTCACGGGATGGGTTGGGGCCGTGATCCGGATAGGCTCGGCGCCGGTGATAGTTTCCGAGCTCGGACGATGGAAACTCTCTGGCAGTTCCGGCACACACATAGTCAAGATCATCCAGGAGAACCAGGCAGATCTCCCGGGCGCCACTACTTCGGTGAACCTCGCCGGCGGCTCTGTGGGCACCTTTGTCTATTCTGCGCTGCCGGCGTCGGTGGTGTTAGAGCCGAATAAGATCTACTACTTGGTAAGCTCCGAAACCGAGGGAATGGACTCATGGTACGATTGGAATCAGGCGGTGACATCGAGCGGAGGTCTGAGCGTGGTATCTACTGTGTGGAGCTATCCCGGCGGCCCGTTCTCCCTTTATGGCCATGGCAGTACCGGTTTTGGCCCTGTTGGACTCAAAGGCGGGACCGGCACGCAAGGTGGTCAATCCACGATGGCTTCATCGATCCAGTACGGCTTTGATGATGAAAATCAGCTGTTGTCAGTCACCAACGGAACACAAAGCATGACTACCTTCGTCTATGACGGCAAGAGGCGTCGCCGTATCGCCAAGGAGTACTCTTGGGCTGTTGGCGCGGGGAACGGTGGCACAACTGCAGCCCTGATCACCTGCGGTTCACCCTCTGCGTCCATCCGCAACAACTTCACCGGATGGGTAGGAACTGTGATCCAAGTGGGCTCGTCGCCGGTGACAATTTCCGAACTGGGCCGGTGGAAGCTTGCGGGCGGTTACCGAACGCACACGGTCAAGATCGTCCGGGAGGACCAGACCGACCTGCCTGGCGCGACTGTCTTGGTGAATCTGGCCGGCGGCAGCGACAACACGTTTGTGTATTCTGCGTTGCCGGCAGCGGTGGTTCTTGAGGCCAACAAGATCTACTATTTGGTGAGTGAAGAGACGGAAAATGGTGATACGTGGTACGATTTGACCCAAAACGTGACGGTGAGCGGCGGCCTCAGCGCAATATCGACCGTGTGGCGCTATCCCGGTGCCAACTACACCCGCTACGGGGGTGGCGGCCTCAGCTTTGGTCCGGTGGGGCTCAAAGGTACGTCCAGCGGAGGCTCGTCCGGGCAATGGGTCCTTGCTTCGGAGACCCGCTATGTCTATGACGGGATGCGGGTGATTCAGGAACGGACCAGCAACGGGGTTCCGACGGTGGCCTACACGCGAGGTCCGGACCTGAGCGGCACCCTGGAAGGGGCCGGGGGCATCGGCGGGCTTCTGGCGCGCAGCGAGTGGAACAGCGCCAGCAGCACCTGGAGCCACGCCTTCTACCACTCCGACGGCGTCGGC
>Ga0247843_1004605_pt1 | contig 20320 bp, 11 predicted proteins | sample LaCruzMarch2017__FD_192420 | JGI IMG/M metagenome (GOLD analysis project Ga0247843, IMG submission 192420) | Freshwater microbial communities from meromictic Lake La Cruz, Castile-La Mancha, Spain - LaCruzMarch2017_8m | ecosystem: Environmental > Aquatic > Freshwater > Lake | place: Spain...
CGCCGCCCTCTTCGATTTCGATCCCTACCCCGACCACGTCATGCGGGACAAACGGCGTCGTCAATCCCCCGTGGAATCAGGGATCCGGGCCTTAACCTGACGCGAATGGGTGGTAAGCCTCTACGATCCCTGAAGTCCGCGCATCTCAAAAAGCGTCCTTGGACTGCGGTCAGCCTGCTGCCGCTTTCTCTTCGTCAGCCTGCTGACGAATCGGGGTACCATTCCACAGCAGGCTGTGGCAACAGAGCGGCAGCGGGCTGCCGCAGTCCAAAGTCGTCACCCGATCACCCCGAGCTTCTCGAAATCACCACGCAGCACCGGCTTCGACGAGGTCTTGAGCCAGCCTTCGAGCACCGAAGCATAGACCCCGCGGAAGTCGACGTTGTGCTTCAAGTCGCCCGCATCGAGGTCGGTCAGGCTTGGATACTTGCCGAAGAGACCGCCCTTCACCGCTTCGCCGGCCAGGAACATGCACGAGGCCCGGCCGTGATCGGTGCCGGAGCTGGCATTCTCCGAAACGCGGCGGCCAAACTCCGAGAAGGTCATCAGCACCACCCGCTTGTCATTGCCCTGCGCCTTGAGGTCGGCGAAGAACGACTTCAGCGCGCCATCGAGCTGGCTGAGCAGTCGGTCATGCGAATTGATCTGCTGGTTGTGGGTATCGAAGCCGCCGTGGCTCACGTAATAAACCCGCGTCGGCATCCCACCGGCGATCAGCCGCGAGACCATGTTCAGACTGCGGGCGATCGGGGTGCCTTCATAAGTCACCTTGGTGCGGTACTTCGAAGCCAGTTCCAGGATCTTCGCGGAACTGACCCGCGCATCCATTGCGACGCGCTCGAGGAAGGCCAGGTTGTCCTCGCCCTGGATCCCGCCGGTCTTGCCGCCGGCCGGCATGTCGATCGATGCCCCGTCCACCGGACTGTCGTCATGTTCCGGCGAGTTGAGCGAGGCGAAGAACTCTTCCGCCTGGGCCCTTTCGCCGCCGCCGTGGATCCAGCGGTAGAGTTCCGGCGAGCTCAGGCAGACGCCGGGGTTCTTGAGCGCGCCGAAGGACTCCGGCTGCGTCTTGTTGAGACTGATGCCTACGGTCGGATCCGCGCCGGGGCAGGCATTGTCGAAGTAACGGCCGATCCAGCCGGTGTTCGAGCGGTTGGTGGTGTCCGCCGTTTCCCAGATCGAGGTGGAGACGAAATGCGAGCGGTTCGGGTTCGGATAGCCGACGCCCTGCACGACACCGAGGTTGCCTTCCTTGAACAGGCTGCCGAGGAAGGGCATCGAACTGTTCAGACCGACGTGGTCGCTCAGCTTGATCAGTTCCTTCTCCTTCTTTCCGAGCCGCGGGCGGGCCTTGTGATAGGCGTCGTCGGCGAAGGGCACCAAGGTGTTCAGGCCGTCGTTGCCGCCGGCGAGTTGAAGTACGACAAGGATCGTATCATCCTTGCCGGTGACCGCCTGGGTCGCGAGGTCGCGGGCCCCGAGGTGGAGATCGGCAAAGGTCCGTTCGACGAACATCGGCACCGTCCAGGTGGCGGAAGCACCCAGCACGGTGGAGCGGAGGAATTCACGGCGAGTTTTCATTGGAGCAAATTAATTGAAATTGGCACTTGGAACTTTCTCACTTGGAACATCAGGCAAGCTGGTAGTGCGGCGTGCTCAACATCAGGTGGCAGAGTTCTCCCGCCTCCTTGTTGGTGAAGATCGCGCCTTTCTTGGAGACGGCGTATTCGACAAAGGTCCCGCGCTCCTTCTTGCCGAGCGGGGCTTGGAAAAATCGGAACACCAGCGCGTCGACCAGTTTCTCCGGATCCTCGCGCAGGGAGCGCGGGGCGATCTTCTCGAAATCCGGCCCCGCCCAGGTTCGCCCGGCCATTTGCATGGCACCAGCCCGCATCGCCTCGCGGCGGTCCATCTGCATGTCCATCATCGGCGCCTCGTCGTCCGGCGCGTCCTTCGCGGCTTCCTGCGATCCCTTGGTAATGAAGCCCGCCACATTGTAGCGGCTGAGCAGCGTGTTGGTATTGATCCACGCCTTGCCCCAGTCCCAGCCGGCGACGTTCGGCGGCATGAAAAGCACCTGCCCGAGCTGCTGCTGGGCATTCATCGTGTAGGCCTGCGGCGGGTCGGCGAGTTCGAGTTCCTTGAGCATCTGCACCAGATACTGGATCGGGCTCTTGATCTGATTGCGGATGACCTTCTCCGCGTAGAAGGCCTTCGAACGGAAGATCTCGCGAAGCAGGGGCTCGATCCGGAAGTCGGCCTCGCGAAAAGACTTCGCCAGTGCATCGACGCCTTCTTCCGGCGGGTTCTCGGAAACGAAGTATTCCCACAGTTTCCGCGGCACCAGCTCGGAAGCGGCACTCTGTTGGAAGATCAGGTCGACGACTCCCTCGCCGTCGAACTTGCCGGTCTTGCCGAAGATCGTCTTGTCACCGTCGTCCCACTGGCGCGGTTCGTGGGTGACGGTGCCGTTGAAGCGATTGAGTTGGTAGCCGGTGAAGGCGCGGGCAGCTTCCTTGATGTCTTGCTCGCTGTAGTTTCCTTCGCCGAGCGTGAAAAGTTCCATCACCTCGCGGGCGAAATTTTCGTTCGGCTTGCCCTTCTTCGAAGTCTGGGTGTCCAAGTAGAGCATCATCGCCGGGTCCTGCAGGATCTCATGCGTCAGCTCCTTGAACGAGCCGGTCGCGTGTTTCCGGAACAGCTCGTTTTGCATCATCATCAGCACCGGCTGCTTCACCTTCTGGAGAGAGGTTGCGAAGTGGTCGTGCCAGAACAGCACCATCTTCTCGCGCAGCGGGGCTTTCGTCTTGAGCATCCGCCGGAACCACCAGCCCTGGCCTTCGATCCCATGACGGCGGTTGAGTTGCTGCTGCTCCTGCTGCGAATTGCGGCGGAATTTCTCCTCCTCTTCCGCGGACATGCCGCGGGTCGCACGGCGGGTCTCCTGGAATTGCTGAAGGCGGGCCTTCATGTCGGCCACCGCCTGCTCGCGGTTCGCCCAATCCGGCAGCGGAAAGGCATCCACGGGCTCGGTCGGCACCAGCAGGCTTTCCACTGCCCGGTGGCGGCCCATCGAGTGCAGGAGCTTGATCTCGTCCGGCGATCCGCCGAACCCGGCGCGGCGGAGCAGGTGCGCGGCTTCGAAGATCGTCCATTCGTCAGGTGCGGCTTGGAGCATGGCTAGAGGGATCGGGTTACCCGGTGGAAACCGACTTCGGTGGAGGTGGTTGCGCAACGGGGAAATTTTCATTGCAGCCCGCCAGCCCGCCATGGCGTATCCGCCCTATGCGAAAGCTTCTTGTCTTCCTCGCCCTGCTTGGAACTGCCGGCGCTGCCGAGCACCCGAACCTGCTGGTCTTCCTCGTCGACGACATGGGCTGGCAGGACACCTCGCTGCCCTTCTTGCACGATGCCGCGGGCAAGCCGGTGACCACCGCTCTCAACCGCCGCTACCGCACGCCGCACATGGAAGCGCTGGCCGCCCGCGGCATGAAATTCACCCGGGCCTATGCCCACCCGGTCTGCACGCCGACCCGGATCACCCTGATGACCGGCAAGAACCCCGCGCGGCATCGCGTGACGAACTGGACCAACCCCGCGGGCACCGAGAACGGCGACAACGACGTGAAGCACCTCCGCTCGCCGGACAGCTGGGGAAAGACCGGCATCGCGGCGGACGAGAAGACCCTGCCGGCCCTCTTGAAAGCCGCCGGCTACCGGACGATCCACTGCGGCAAGGCCCACTTCGGCAGCCGCGGGGCCTTCGGGCAGGATCCGAAGAAAATCGGCTTCGAAGTGAACATCGCGGGCAATGAGATCGGCCACCCGGCGTCTTATTTTGCCAAGGAATCCTTCGGCAAGGGATCGAACCACGTGACCGGCCTGGAGAAGTGGCACGGCCAGGATTTGTTCCTGACCGAAGTGCTGACCCGCGAGCTCTGCGGGGCGATCGAGACCGCGGCCAAGGAGAAGCAGCCCTTCTTCGCCTACATGGCCCACTACGCGGTCCATTCACCATTCCAAGCCGACCCGCGCTTCGCGAAGAACTACTCCGACCTACCAAAGCCACAGCAGGCCTACGCCTCGCTGATCGAAGGCATGGACCGCTCGCTCGGCGATATCCTTGCCAAGCTGGAAGCCCTCGGCATCGCGGAGAACACCTTCGTGGTCTTCCTTTCCGACAACGGCGGCGACGCTCCCCTCCCCAACGACAAACGGGTGCCGGTCGTCTCCGGCAATGCCCCGCTGCGGGGAAAAAAGGGCATGCGCTACGAAGGCGGGATCCGCGTCCCGATGATCGCCGCCTGGGCGAAGCCGGCCGCCGGCCAAACCGCGCAGGAAAGCCTGAAGGTGCCCGCCGGATCGCATCACGACGGCCTCGTTTCCATCGCCGATCTCTTTCCCACCTTGCTCGAGACCGCCGGGGTCAGCGGAGTCCCGTCCTTCGACGGCCACGACCTCCGCTCTGCCCTGAGAGGCGAGCCCACCACCCGTCCGCAGTGGCTGGTGACCCACTACCCGCACGGCCACAACAACGACCACTTCTCGATTTACCACGAGGGTGATTGGAAATTCATCCGCAACCACGCGGACGACTCGGCCGAACTCTACAACCTTGCCAACGATCTCGCGGAATCGGCCAACCTCGCCGAGAAACAACCGGAACGTGCCGCCGCGATGTCGAAGGAGCTGGAGCAGCAGCTCGACGACTACGGTGCGCTGCGTTCGAAACGTATGGAGCCCTGACCGGCAAGCGGATGGATCGGCAATCTTCTTCCGTAGCGAAGATTCCCCTAATAGCCGGACAGCTCCGATCATTGGCCTTTGACTCATGCCCAACCCATGAAGCCCGCCGCCCTTGTTGTTGCCCCGCGCTCCGCCAACTCCCCGGCGAAACCGGCCTGCTGGCCCTGTTAAAGCGCCGCCGCTCCTGACACGCACCGCTCCACCGCCTTCGGAAACGCCCGGCAGTTCGTGCCTCCGGGCATTTTCATCTACTCTCCCCCATCGCCATGCGCCGCGCCCTTCTCGCCTCCGTCCTGACCCTGGCCACTGCCGCCGCCCAGGATCGGCCGAACATCATCTTCTTTTTCGTCGATGATCTCGGCTACGGCGACATCGGCTGCTTCTGGCAGGACCAGCGGGCCAGCACAAAGAAGTTCGACACCCCCGCGCTCGACGCGATGGCCGCCCAGGGTGCCAAGCTGACCCACCACTACATCTCTGCTCCCGTCTGCGCCCCGTCCCGCGGGTCACTTTTGCAAGGCCGCCACCAGGGCCACTGCGACATCCGCGACAGCCAGTTCGACAAGCCGCTCCCGCCCAACCACAACATCGCCTCCACCCTCAAGGCCGCCGGCTACCGCACCATCCACATCGGCAAGGACGGCCTGGCCGGCAGCGAGACCTCCGTGCCCCTCGCCGGCACCGGTTCCCAGAACCTCGCCTCCCACCCGCTCGACCGCGGCTTCGACCGCTTCTTCGGCTACCTCTTCCACGCCGACGGCCACGAGCATTTCCCGAACAACGGAACCACCGACAAGGCCGCCTTCATCTACGACGACTACCGCCAGGTCACCGACGCCTCCACGGACCTCTACACCACCGACGCCTGGACCGCCGCGGCGAAGAAGGAAATCATCACCGAGGCCACCGACGGCGACACCCAGCCCTTCTTCCTCTATCTCGCCTACGACACGCCGCATTTCAAAATGCAGCGCCCCGCCGTCGCCTATCCGCCCCTCGACAACGACGGCAACCCGCTCACCGGCGGCATCCAGTGGACCCCCGCCACCGACGGCAGCGGAAAAGTCCGCTACGCCAGCACCGCCAACGGCACCGGAGTGATCGACGCCTTCACCCATCCCGACATCCCCGCCGCTTGGGCGAACTCCGAAAAGCAGCACGTCGGCATGATCCGCCGCATCGACGAGTCCGTCGCCGACATCCTCCGCACGCTCCAGGACCTCGGCATCGACGACAACACCCTCTGCATCTTCACCTCCGACAACGGCCCCCACAACGAAGGCAACAACCCGCGCACCTTCGAGTCCTACGCCAACATGGAAGGCATCAAGCGCGAGATGTGGGAAGCCGGCATCCGCGCCCCGGCCATCGTCCGCTGGCCCGGAAAGATTGCCGGGGCCACCAACAATCCCGCCAACATCCATGAGATCTCCCATCCGATCGCCCTCTGGGACTGGATGCCCACCTTTTGCGACCTCGCCGGCGTGACCACCCCCGCTTACTGCGACGGCGTGTCGGTCGCCCCCACCCTCACTGGCACCGGCACCCAGCGCGACAAGGGCTACCTCTACTTCGAATTCCAAGCCAGCGGCAACACCCCGGACTGGCCCGAGTTCCCGAACCACCGGAACGATCCGAAAGGCCAGATGCAATGCCTCCGCATCGGCAATCACATGGGAGTCCGCACCGCCAGCGCCAGCGGCTCGGAAAACTTCGAAATCTACGACGTCACCACCGACCCCGGCCAGGCCAACAACCTCGCCGCGAGCCTGCCCGCCCTGCAGACGGAAATGAAGTATCTCGCGGTCGCCGCCCGCCGCCCCGGGGCCGGCATCACCCGCCCCTACGACAGCCTCCCCCTGCCCGCCCGCGGCCCCGCCGCCACCGCCAACGGCGTGAAATGGAGCAGCTTCACCGACCCCGCCGCCACCTGGGACTGGGTGCCCGAGTTCCGCGATCTCAGCCCGCTCGCCAGCGGTGTTTCCGCAACGCCCGACCTCGCCGTCCGACCGACCGACGATCACTTCGGCATCGCCTTCAGCGGCTATCTTCAAGTCCCCACCGCCGGGGCCTACACCTTCCACCTCGCCTCCGACACCGGCGCGCAACTCTGGCTGCACGACGGCCACGTGATCGACGACGACTTCAACCACGGCGGCAACGCCACATCCGCCCCCGTCCAGCTCTCCGCCGGCCTCCACCCCTACCGTCTCTACTACAGACACAGTACCGGAGCCCGCAGCCTCGCCTTCGAATGGACCGGCCCCGGCATCCCCCGCCAGCCCGTCCCCGCCTCCGCCCTCCGCATCGAAACGCCCGTGTCGCCCACCGCCAACGACGACAACGCGACCACCCAGCTCAACCAGTCGATCCTCATCGACGTCCTCGCCAACGACGCCGACGACGGCCTGCCATCCCCTCTTTCCATCCAAAGCGTCACCACCCCGAACAACGGCAGCGCGGTCATCGAGTCCGGAAAAATCCGCTACACCCCGCCCGCCGGCTTCACCGGCACCGCGACCTTCAGCTACACGATCACCGATGGCGGATCGACCGACTCCGCCATCGTCGCCATCAGCGTGACGAACGCCACCTACTCGCCCCCTCAAGCCAAGCCCGACCAAGCCTACGCCCGGCCCGGCGCCGCCATCGTTATCCCGGTCCTCCTGAACGACCTCGACGACGGCCTCCCCGCCGCCCTTTCCATCGCCTCCGTCACCGCGCCCGCCACCGGCAGCGCGGTCGTCCAAGGCACCGGCATCCTCTTCACCGCCCCGCCGAATTTCACCGGCCACACGAGCTTCTCCTACACCATCACCGACGGCGGTGCCGCCACCTCCAGCGCCACCATCACCGTCGTCGCCTCGCCCGCTGACGAATGGTGGCTTCCCCTCAACGAAGCCGCGGGAAACACCGTCACCGACGCCACTGGCAAAACCACCAGCATCACCACCTCACCCGCCGCCCGCTGGACCACCGGCCGCTTCGGCTCCGCCCTCAACTTCAGCGGCACGTCCGGCGAGCACCTCAATCTCACCGGCTTCACCGGCATCACCGGAACCGCCGCCCGAACCGTCAGCGCCTGGATCAAAACCACCGGCACCGGCCAGTATCCGATCATCGCGTGGGGACCTAACAGCAACGGCAACAAGTGGACCTTCCTCGCCCAGAACGGCCACCTCCGCATCGAGGTCACCGGCGGCTTCCGCGAAGGTGCCACCCTGATCAACAACGGCCAGTGGCGGCACGTCGCCGCCACCTTCACCAACGACGGCACCCCCGACGTCCTCGACGTCCAACTCTACATCGACGGCTTCCTGGAAACCGCCTTCGCCACCCAAAGCACCCGCACCCTCGCCACCACCGCGTCCATCGATGTCCGCGTCGGCTCCGACGTCCAGGACCGCTTGTTCATCGGCAGCCTCGACGAAGTCCGCATCTTCCCCCGCGCCCTCGGCCCCGCGGAAATCAGCGCCCTCGCCAACGCCACCAGCGCCTCCACCGATTCCTCGCTCTGGCACTACCGCTACTTCGCCGATGCCTCACCCGACCCCGCCGACTGGAACCGCGACGACGACAAGGACGGCTTCAACAGCTTCCTCGAATACGCCCTCGGCGGCTCGCCCCACGTCGCGGACCTCTCCATCGCGCCCTTCCTCGAACGCAGCGGAAACACCTTCGACTTCATCTTCAACCGCCGCCGCACCGGCCTCCCGCCATCGTCGTACATCGCCGAAAGCGCCACCAACCTTCAGACACCCGGCTGGCTCCCGCTCGGCACCCCGACCGTCGTCCCGCACCCCGATCTCCCCGACTACGACCGCCTGCGGGTCGCCGTGCCCTCGTCCGACACCCGCCGCTTCGTCCGCCTCCGCGTCGATTTCTGATCCCCGGCGCGATGGATTCCTCACCGCCGTCGTTTGCCTTCAACTCCCTGCCGCAAGGATGGCCTCGAACGACGGCCAGTTCGAAGCGACGTTATGCCTGGCGTTCGAAGCGGGTGTTCTTCCTCGGAGGTCGGTTGAACTGACCCCCGAGGTCCCGAGGCCCGAGGCGCGTCGGGGTTTGGATCGCTGCCAAGTGCGGTGAAATTCCCGCCAGCGAGGCACAGCCCGGCCTCGGCCAAAGGCCCGGCCACCTGCCCGTCCATGCCTTTGCTGGCCACCAGCAGCACACGCCGCTCAAAGCCCATCAATTCGGGGATACTTGAGCGCGCCGGCGGGAACGGAGCAAGAGCGAGCCAGCCAGCAAGGAGGTCAGCGGCAACCAGTTGCCGGGTTCAGGCACCGCGCTGATGCCTTCGGCGACCGTGGTGATCGATGCTCCCGTGTCTTCGTAGGCATAACTGTAAAGCGTGAGGCCGGAGGTGCTGATCCCGATCTCCGCCCAGCCGTAGAGGGCGGCGAGGGAACGTTCGTATTCCGGCACCTGGACATACTCGGGGACCAAGGGGTCGGCCCAAGTCGCACCAGGCTTTTCCTCGGTGCCATCGATGAAGTTGCCGGTGACTTCCAAGGCATCCATTGCGAAGCCGATGGAACCCCGCGTACCGGTGCCCCAGAGCGAGGCGCGCTGGGCGACGAAGGGACTGCCCGCGGCATCGAGAAGCAATCCAAAGCTGAGCGGCTGCCAGGTCTCATCCTCCAGACTCTCCGGCTTGTAAAAGCCCCAATGGGAGGCCGCTCCGATGGTGCGACCCGCGTCCAAGCGCTCCGGCAACAAGGTCTCCAGAACTGGCTTAGCGGAAGTGGATGCGGCAGCATCGGCAAGCGTCATCAGCCGGGTATTCACCCCCGCCGCGACAAAAATGGGTTTGGAGCTCGACGAGGTGGTCGTGCTCGTTTGGAAAAGGATTTGGCCACTGATGACAGGCAAGCTCCCAGTGTTGTCACGGAACGATTCGACAACGCCCGTCTTGGGATTGAATAAGATGACCTCGGTGACCGTGGTCGTCTTTATCGTTTCCGGACCCCCGATGGTCAGAGGGGTATCCAGCGTGCGGGTGATCACTGTGGCTGAGGCGGGAACCACCATGGCGGCCCCGGCCAGGTTGCGAAGGCTGGCATTTCTACGGCTGCGGATGGAATTCATGATGGTGTGGTTTCCCTTGATAAGGGCGACGTGGGTGTAGTCGCGGATCGGGGACCGGCAATGGCAATCCGTGCAAGCGGCGTGCAACTATTGCATGGATCCGGCGGCGAGAAGGCGGGAGGTCCACCCGGAGCCCGGACCCGCGGGATTCACAGCTTCTGCTCGACCAGCCGGAAGCGCAGGTCGAAGACCCCGCCGGTGAACTTCCGGCAGCAGCCGTAGCAGGCGACCATCCGCTGGATCTTCTTCACCCGGCGGATCGTGGTCAGGCACTGCGGGCAGATGTAGGCGTAGTTGCGCTTCATCTTCTTCCGCTTGAAAGGCAGGCTGTGGAAGGGCTGCTCGTTGGGAATTCCCAGCTCGGCACAAGCGGCGCGCCATTCCGCGCCGTGGACCTCGATCCGCCGGCGGCCGGCGCGCTCGTAGGCGACCAGGTGGGCGAGTTCGTGGCGCAGGGTCCGCCACATTTCTTCGGGCGGGACTTCCTTCAACTTCGGATTCAGCTCGATCAGCCGGTCCGGCCACCAGGCGCGCCCGGCGGTCGTCTGCATCCGGGAATTCCAGCCGACCCGGACCTTCCGCGCGAGCTCGGGAAGACCAAGCTGCTCGGCGTTTTCACGGCACCACTCGGTCAGGCCGCCATCGGATTTCGTCCCGTTCGTTCGGGGTGCCGACGGAGCCACCGCCCGGGGTTTGCGCCCCCAAGCCAACTCCAATTGCCGGAACATCCATGCCATCCGAACCGCTCCTAGCAACTGTCCCCCCGGCTGGCAATGCGGCATCGGGTTTTTCGCGAGGAATTTTTCCACACTTCCCTCAACCCCGCCCGATTCCTAAGCTGCGGCAGGAATGCAGGAGCCGGAAGTGGATAAAACGCCGACGCGGCGGGAATGGACCGGCTTCTGGAGCATGATCGTCCAGCAGACGCAGAACGCGTTCAACGACAAGGTCGCCCAGTTCATCCTCGTCCCGCTGGGCGGCGCGGTCGCCTTCTCGGTGGGGGGAGCCCGGGTCGAGGATCTGGCCGCGGTGCTGATCGCCCTTCCGTTCATCCTCTTCTCCCCGTTCGCCGGCTGGCTCAGCGACCGCTTTTCCAAGCGCGACGTGATGATCGGCGCGGCCGTGGCCCAGTTGCTGATCCTCGCCGGCCTGTGCCTCGCCATCCGGCAGCAGAGCATACCGCTCGCGCTCGTCGGCTTCTTCGCGCTGGCCCTCCAGTCGGCCTTCTTCAGTCCGGCGAAAATGGGGATCAACAAGGAACTGCTCGGCTCCCGTCACCTCGGCTTCGCGGTCGGCATCCAGCAGATGATGACGATGGTCGCGATGCTCTTCGGCCAGATCGCCGCCGGAGCGATTTTCGACCGTCGCTGGCAACAACTCGGCGGCACGACCGACGCGGCATGGGAAGCCGCCTGGTGGCCGCTGGTGATTCTCACGGCCTCGTCGCTGCCAGCCATCGTCCTGGCCTGGATCGTCCCCCGCACGCCGGCCCACGGGGCGGGGAAACCCGGAGCCGGCCTGATGTTCGAGCACTTCCGCCAAGTCCGCGAACTCTGGTCGGACGCCCCGCTGCGCCGCGCCTCCTTCGGCACCGCGTTCTTCTGGGGCTTCGCCGCCTACATCAATCTCTGGTCCCTCAAGGTCGCTGCCGAGCTCACCGGCAGTCAGGCGGGCTTCGGTACGCTTTCGTCGATCTATATGGCCGCGGCCTCGCTCGGAATGATCGGTGGCTTCGCAGCCTCCGCCTTCCTGCTCCGCCGCCGGGTGGAACTCGGCTGGGTACCGGTCGCCGGGATGGGCATGGCCGTGCTTTCACTGCTGCTGGCGTTCCGCGATCCCTCCCGCCCGATCTTCCTCGCCGCCCTCGGCTTGCTGGCCTTCGCCTCCGCGCTGTTCCTCGCCCCCTTGAATGCCTGGATGCAGGACCGCTACCCGCCGGACCGGCGCGGCGGACTCCAGGCCGCAGCCAACCTCCAGGAATGCCTTGCCGGCATCTTCGCCCTCGGCCTGCTGATCGCCATTGGTGCCTTGGCCAAGGCCGCGGGGCTTTCCCCGATGGACAGTCTGCGCGGTCAAATCGCCATTGCCGCCGTCGCCAGCGGCGGCATCACCTGGTTCATCATCCGCCTGCTGCCGTCGGACTTCGTGCGGGTCATCGGCCTGATGCTGCTGCGGCTGTTCTACCGCATCCGCACCAGCGGCGAATCGAATCTCCCGGCGACCGGCGGCGCGCTGCTGCTGCCAAACCACATCACCTGGGGCGACGCCTTCTTTCTCACCGCCGCCTGCCCGCGGCCCGTCCGCTTCATCATGGAAGAAGGCTTCATGGGAAAGCGTGCCATCGGGGTTTTCTGCCAGCTTTTCGACACCGTCCCGATCTCCTCCGCCAAGCCGCGCGAGGCTCTGCGCGCCGCCGCCGAGTCGCTCAAGGAGGGCCACCTCGTCTGCATCTTCCCGGAAGGCCAGCTCAGCCGCACCGGCACCCTGCGCGAACTCAAGCGCGGCTTCGAACTCATCGCCCGCCAGGCCGGTTGCCCGCTGGTCCCGATGTGGACCGACGGGGCGTGGGGCTCGGTCCTGTCCTTCGAAGGCAACCGCTTCTTCCGCAAATTCCCCCGCCACCTGCGCTATGAACTCAGCATCGCTTTCGGCACGCCGATCCCGCCAAAAGAGGCCGATCTCGAGCGCGTCCGCCTCGGCATGATTGAAGCGTCATCGCAGGCCCTCGACAACCGCACCGGGCATTTCCACCTGCCTCCCGACCGCCGCGCGATCCGCGCCAACGCGCTGCAACTCGCCCAGGTCAACGCCCTCCGACGCAAGCAGCCGATCCAACTGTTAGCTGGCGATCCGTTGCCCGGCCAACTCCCCGCCCTCGCCGTCTTCAGCAAGCTGCAACACGCCCCGCTCGCAGCCTTCCCCGCCCTCGTCCCGCCGTCCGGCACCTGGCCCGGCGGCGACCTCTGGCTCGGCGGTAATGCCCTGCGGGAACTCATCGAAAGCTCCCCGCCGCGCGACCAACCGGCCGTCTTCTTCGACTTCAGCCCGCGTGCCGCCCGGCCGCTCGACCGCCCCGATTGGATCCATTGCCCCTGCCTCGCCATCGACGGCGTCATCGTCGCGATGTCGATGCCCGATCCCCCGCTGCCCGTCTCCAGCAGCCAGCCCCAATGCGGCCAGAAGCCGGGCACTCTCGGCATCCTGCTGCCGGGCTTCGCCGTCGTGAAAGGCGATGCCGTTCTCCAGCTCCGCGGCCCCGCCGTGCCCGAAGGCCTCGCTCTTCCCTCAGACTACCGGCTCGATGACGAAGGTTTCGTCCTCCCCTGAGTTGGGACGTCGTCGGGTGGACTTGATTTCTACCGAAGCGGGACGCGCCCGATGCGAATCTTTCGCCATGCAATGGCACCGGACCATCCAAGCCGACTAAAGATCGGCGCTCCCTTCCTTGCTGCCGCTTCGAAGCGCAGAGCAAGAACCACGTCTTCTACCATCTACCATCTACCATCTACCATCTACCATCTACCATCTACCATCTACCATCTACCATCTTCTCCCGGATAAGATTCCGATAAACCCCCACCTCCGCCGTCTCCACCCGCTTCAACTCCGGATCCTTATCCAGGTCCACAAAGCACAGCCCGAAGTCGGTATTCGGATCGAAGGCATGTCCCCACTCGCGGTTGGAGGTGATCGACCAGTAGTTGTAAGCCTTCACCGGCAGGCCCTTGTCGACCGCCCGCTCGACTTGCGCAACGTGGGCCTTCAGATACTCGCCGCGCGTCATCCCGTCGGCGTGCGGCACGCAGCCGTTCTCCACCACCAGCAGCTCCTGCCCCGGGAACCAGCGGTGGAAGCGTTGCAAGGCATGGAACAGGCCCTGCGGCCAGACCGGGGCTTTCAGGAATCGCCCGAGCGCCGCTTCTTCTAACAACCGGAACTTGTGCAAGCGCCAGGTCGGCAAGCCCCAGTAGTAATCCAGCCCGACAAAGTCCTGCGCGCCCACCGCTTCCGCCGGGCAGAGTTCTTCCGGCAGCCGCCCGGAGGTCCCGAGATACCACCAGTTGGCATTCGCGATCAGGCTGGTGGTCCCCCAGAAGCGCCAGGCCCAGTTGAGCCAACTCGTCTTCGATTCCAGCACTTCCAGCCGCCCCGCCGGTGAAAGCGGCACCAGCTCCAGCGCATCGGCATCGCCCAGCACCTCGCGGGCGATCAAGCGCGCCAGCCGCACCTCCAGCCCTTCGCCCGCGCATTCGGCCGAGGCTCCCGGCGCGTCGCAGCGGATGCCGACCCGCAACCGCCCGCGGCGGAGGATCCGGCGGATCCCGCGGGTGCCGGAAATGCTCTCCGGCAGGCTGTCTTCGCCAGCGAAGACCTCGTGCAGCGACAGCGGCCGCGCGACCTCCTTGACCACCGCTTCCGGGTGCGAGATCCACGGCTCGCGGCCGTAGCCCGCCAGCTCGCGTTCGAAGCCGGCGATCGCCCGGTTGACGTGCTCCATCAGCGGCGCGTGGCCGTGCGGCGCGACCGCCACGTAGTGCTCGTCACTCAGCCCGGTGACCAGGAAACGGAAGCGCTCGCGACCTTTCAGCTCGAAGGGCAGCAGGAAAAACGCGTCGCCATAGACCGCCGCGACTTTGCCCGCGGCGAGCGAACTACGAGCTTCATCGTAGTTCGAAAACAACTTCTTGCGCGACGACGCCGGCAAGTCGCGTTTCCAGCCCTCCGGCTGGTTGCCGATCGCCACCACGCCGATCGTCTTGCCGGCCAGCGACGCCAGGTCCTCGCCCGCATAATTGGCCGGCACCAGCACCGCCTTGCCGGTGCTCAGGTAGGGATCGCTGAACTCGAAACGCGTCTGATCGCCCCCCGTCACCCAGCCGATCACCAGGTCCACCTTGCCCCGCTCGCGGACCAGGGCGTCACCGGCGGTAAACTTGAACACCGCCTCCGACAGCCCGCGGTGGCAGGCTCCCCAGTCCATCAGCATCTGCAGCCAGGTCGGAAAGCCGGTGACCAGCGGGTTGACCCCGACTTTCGCCGCCGGGTCGCGCTGCTGAATCCGCTGCCGCGCCCGGGCATGGGCGCGGAACAGGTTCGGGATGAATTTCCCCACCGCCTCCGCCTCGGCATCGACCGAAGTCCCGCGCGGCAGCCCCGGCGGCATGTAGTAGCGGTGATGCCACCACGGCTTGATGTAGCCGAAGGTCAGTTGGCTCGGCTCGTTGAAGGTGATCCAGTAGTCGGTCAGGTCGCCCAGCGCCTCCGCCACCTTGGCCGCGTAGCGCGCGAAGAAATCCGGGAAGCCGTCGCCGATCATTCCGCCGTGGTCGCGCTCCAGCCAGACCGGCCAGACGAAATGGTGCAGCGTGACCATCGCCTTCATGCCGTGCGACCGGATGCAGTCCGCCACCCGCCGGTAATGCGCCAGGGCTGCGAGATCGAAGTCCCCTTCCGCCGGCTCCACCCGCGCCCACGCGATCGAGAAGCGGAACAACTTGCAGCCCATCCCCGCCGCGGCCGCGATGTCCTCCTCGTAGCGGTTCCAGAAATCCGTCCCGCGCCCGCGCGGCGTCAGCCCCTGGCAGCGCTCCCACAAGTCCCAGACATCCTCCCGCGCCGGGTCATGCGCCTCCACCTGGTGGTCGGCATTGGCGGTTCCGAAAAGGAAGTCCGGGGGAAAGGGCACGCCGCAGCTTGGTCCGCGATTGCGCTCCGGGCAAAGCCGTTTCACTCCGGGAGCGCGGGTCTTCAGACCGGCAGTCAGGGACGATTCGAGCCGGTCGGAAGACCGGCGCTCCTGAGTTCGGAGGCTGGGCGCTTCATCCGGCGGGATCGCCACACGAGCCAGGTGGTCCAGGGGAGGAGGAAGAGGAGGATGAGGAACCAGTGGGCGATTTTTACGTCCGTTTGAGGGCTTCTCGAACTGACCTCAATCGCGCTTGGAAGCCATGGTCCGGCATCTAAAACTAAAACCGGGTCGCTCCCGTACCGCAATTCATTCCCGGCCGTGGTGGTACCCCGAAACAAATAGGAGTGAACAACACCTGACATTTGGTTTACGCCGAGACCACGCCAGAAGACGAACTCAACCGTGTTCAAAGATCTCGCCCAAGCCCACCCAAGGAATACAACGACGAAGACGCCGAGCCAGAAGGACTTCCAACGGTGGAGCGGGCGGGGAAGCATGGGGGCAGTGGATCGGCTTTCCCTGGGACCGCGTGCCACCGGCTCGCCGAAGCACGGGGACGGCCGACACAGACGGTGCAGACTTGAATGGGAATAGCGCTCGGGGGACCGTTCTGCGAGCCGGAGGCACGCGGTCCCGGGGAGCGATCAATCCAGCGGGATGCGGATGTCCGGGCCGATGAGCTGGATGGTGCTGTCGGAGCAGCTTTCGATGCGCTCTAACACCCGCGCCACCGCCTCGCGGGCCGGCTCCGGCAAACCGGCAAGCTTCACGTCGCCAAGGGTCGCGAGGATGGCCTCCGCGGCCGGCGATGACGTGCTCCCCATCCGCACGATCTCATCATCGGACGGCTTTTCCGGAACCGCGAAGAGCCCTTCCAGCGCACCCTTCGGCTCGGGGACGAGCTTGATCGCATCGGCATCGGTGCCGCACTTCTCCGCAGCATGGGCGATCGCCTCGCCGAGGCCGCCGAGTTCATCGACCAGGCCGAGCTCCAAGGCGCGCGTGCCGGTGAAGACGCGGCCGCCCGCCATGCCTTCGAGCTCGCCTTTCAAGCGATCGCCGCGGCCGGCCTCGATCCGCTTCTTGAAGGTGCCATACACCTGGAGCATCGAGTCGCGGACCAGCTTCGCCTCGTCCGGCGAGAACGGCCGGAACATCGACTGCGCCCCGGCGTTCTTGCCCCGCTGGGTGGCGTGGGTGGTGATGCCCAGCTTGTCCATCGCCCCGCCGAGCACGAGCTTCATGCCGACCACGCCGATCGACCCGGTGACGGTGCCCTCTTCCGCGAAGATGCGGTCCGCTCCACTAGAAATGTAGTAGCCGCCGCTGGCCGCCACGCCACCCATCGAAACGACGAAGGGCCGGCCGCTCGCCTTCCACTCGTCGGTGGCTTCCCACAGCACCTCGCTGGCCAGCGCGGAGCCGCCGGGGGAATCGACGCGCAGGACCATCGCCTTGGCGTGCTTGTCCTTGATCAGCTTGAGGATCTGGGCGCGGACCGGGGCAACCGACGCGCTGGAGATTTCGCCTTCGAAGGGCACCACGGCGATGTAATCGCTCTTGCCGGACTTCGATTTGTCGCTTTGGAACATCAGCTTCATGATGTCCATCATGCCCTCGATCTCCGGGCCATCGAGGTCCGGCAACTCATAGCCGTGCTCGAACTCCGCGCCCTCGTAAGCGGCCTTCACCGCGGCGGAGAAATCGGTGCGGTGCTTGAGGTCATCGACCAGTCCCGCGTCCTTCGCCTGCTGCGGCGTGAAGGTGCCGCGGTCCACCAGTTCGCGGACCTTTTCCACCGGCACCTTTCGGCCTTCGGCCACTTCCCCGACGATCTGGTCGAACACTCCGCCGATCAGTTCCTCCTGCTGTTGCTTCGCGAAATCGCTCGGCCCGGTGCGGTAGTATTCCTCGCCGAAGCTCTTGAAGTCGCCGATGTGGATCACGTCGGCGACCACGCCCGCCTTGTCGAGCAGGCCCTTGAAATACATCGACTCCGAATAGAGCCCGCTGAAGGAGACATCGCCCTCCGGCATCAGGGTGAAATGATTGGCCGCCGAACCGAGCAGCGCGGTCGCGTTGCTGAAGGAGTCGCTGTAGAGCCAGACGTCCTTCCCCGCGGCGCGCACGGCCTGGAGGCGGCGCTGCACTTCCTGGATCTGAGGCAGGCCCATCGAGGCGTCGTCGACATCCAGCACCACGGCCTTCACCTGCGGATCGGCGGCGGCTTTTTTCAACGAGCGGGTGAGATCGAACAGGGTCAGCGGGCGGCCCGGCTCCATGCCCAGCCCGCCGAGCAGCGAGGCCTCCGCACGGCCGGATTCGGAGATCGCGCCTTCGAGATCGTAGATCGCGACGATCGATTTTTCTTTCTCCGCGGCAGTGAGCGGCACGGCGGCGACGAGGCTGAGGAGGACGATGGTTTTCATGGGGCTGAAAAGGACTTCGGACCGGGAGGGACCGCGCGAACCTAAAGAAATTCCGCCGGGATGCCCGGGAAAAGTTCATGCCATCGCAAAGTTTTCCGACATAGGTAAACGCCGACCCGCTCCATGCACCGACTCCTCACCCTGCTGCTCACGTTCTCCCTCGCCGAGGCCCGGCCGTGGACGGACGACGTGATGTACTTCGTGCTGACGGACCGCTTTCACGACGGCGACCGGGCGAACAACGTGCCCGCGGGCAGCGATCCCGGGCTCCACGACCCGGCGCAAAAGGACATCCGCCGGTATCACGGCGGCGACCTGCGCGGGCTCGAACTCGCGATCCAGAGCGGCTATTTCAAGGACCTCGGCGTGACCGCGCTGTGGATCACCCCGCCGGTCCGCAACGTCTGGAAATCCGGGCCGGGCGGCGGGGCGACCGGTTATCATGGCTACTGGCCGCAGGACTTTCTGGACATCGATCCCCACCTGACCAGCGCGACCTCGCTCAAGGGCGAGCCCTATCCGGACTCCGCCGAGGGCCGGATGCAGCACTACCGCGACTTCGTGGCGCTGGCGCATTCGATGGGCCTAAAGGTGGTGCAAGACGTGGTGCTCAACCACGCCGGGCCGGTGTTCTTTTACGATGCGGACGGCGACGGGAGCTTCGATCACGATCGGCACGACGAGTGGGAGCAGCCTTTCAAACGCGACGGCTACCACGGCAATTCGGTCTGGGGAGACATCGCCCGATGGAACCTGCGGCGGACCCAACCGGACGGGCCGCGCGAGCTGCTCGGCCGGAAAATCGCGACGCGCGGCGTGCTGGCCGACATGGCGGTTTACGGCAGGAAAGGCTTCTCCGGCGGAAGCCTCGGGATGAACGATGGCGAGCAACTCGAGTGCGATTTCCACTCGCTGCGGGATTTCTGGACCGCGCCGGGCAGCGGCCATTTCGACCGGCTGGTGGACGAGTTCGTCGAGATCCACGCGTTCTACCTGTTAGAGACCGGCGTCGACGCACTAAGGATCGACACCGTGAAGCACGTCCACCACGGCTTCTGGGACGCCTTCACCGAGCGGCTGCGCAAACGCCTCGGCCCTGCGGCGAAGGACAAGCTGATCTTCGGCGAGGTGTACGACAGCGACCCGGAAATCCTCGGCAGCTACACGTGGCGGAGCGATTGGCCGGCGCGGACGGATCCCGGCCTCGATGGCGTGCTGAATTTCCAACTCTGCGACGCCGCACGGGACTACCTCAGGCAGGCGGGCGAGGCCCACGGTCATGCGGCGGGCATCGAGAAAGCGATGAAGACCCTATCCCTCGACAGCGATGCCGGACGTCCGCTCTTCAATCCGAACCCGGGGCTCGACGGGAAGAACTCGCGGGAGAAATCGATCACCTTCATCGAGAACCACGACGCGTTGAACCGCTTCCGCGTCGCCGGGATCACCGCGGAGCGCAGCGACTTGGCACAGGCATTGGTCATGTCGTTGCCGGGCATCCCGTGCCTCTACTACGGGGCGGAGGCAGCTCTGTTAGATCCGGAGAGCCGGCCCGGCGACCAAAGCGAGAACGGCCGTCGGACGCTCTTCGGCCGCGACCGCGCCCTGACTCCGGCATTGGTGAAGAACACCGCCTCCTTCCGCACCATCGCCCGGATGGCGGCGCTGCGCCGGGCCCACCCCGCCCTGCGGCACGGCAGTTTCGCCCCGCTGTGGGTCGATGCACCCGACTCCGCGGAGGACGACGGCATCTTCGCCTTCACCCGCGGAACGGCATCCGGCGATCGGCTCGTGCTCGTTTTCAATGCCGCAGCCGCCCCGCGGACCCCGATCCTCCCCGCGGCCGGCTTCCCGCCTGGCACCCGGCTCGCGGCGTTGCCCGTCTGCGGTGAAGTCCTCGAAATGAGCAGCGAAGTCAGCCCCGACGGAAAGCTGCGCCCCCGCCTCGCCGCATCGTCCGCCATCCTGCTACACGTGCCGACTTCAGCGAGCCGGCCAAAATAGTTCACAAATCCTAAGTTTTCCGCTAAGTCCCTGGCCGTGACCTCCCAAGACAAAGCCAACTGGATCCGCCGGCTGTTCACCCTGACGATGCTCGGCGCCGCAGTGGCTGGCGGCCTCTTCTTCGTCATGCCATCCGGCTGGTGGAAAGGATTCGGGAAAAAGCCGAAAAGCGGCCTCCAGGTGACCAAGGAAAACTTGGCGCAGGTGCAAGCCTCACCGGGCAAGTTGTAGGGGGTTTGGCTGGAGGATTCATGGGAACGGCTTGGCTTTCAGGATCAGATCGATGGCCAGCTGCTTTCGATCTTGGTAATCGACGATTAAGGAAGGCAGGTTGTTCTTTTCGTCGAACGGGATGATCGCC
>Ga0247843_1004606_pt1 | contig 20315 bp, 17 predicted proteins | sample LaCruzMarch2017__FD_192420 | JGI IMG/M metagenome (GOLD analysis project Ga0247843, IMG submission 192420) | Freshwater microbial communities from meromictic Lake La Cruz, Castile-La Mancha, Spain - LaCruzMarch2017_8m | ecosystem: Environmental > Aquatic > Freshwater > Lake | place: Spain...
GGAACCTTCAACGGCAGCTTGCGTGACGAGTTGCTTAATGGCGAAATCTTCTACAGACTTGCCGAAGCCCAAATCCTGATCGAAGCATGGCGGCGGCATTACAATACTGTCAGACCACATAGCTCGCTTGGTTATCGCCCACCCGCACCACAGACCATCCCTTGGCCAGTGCCGTCCTCCGGTTCCGCCTCGCTCCACCTACGGTCAACACTGGCCAAGGAGGCAATCATGCACTAACAATCAAACCGGACCACTCAATGGGGGCCGGTCACCTACTTCGGCAGGGCGCAATCCATCATCAAACAACGCGAAAGGATCAAACAACAGACTATCGAATATCGGCGCTTGCAACACCGCAAGCTCGCTGCCTAATATCAACCCAACTGATGAACCTAAACACTCACCTGTTTTAAACTGCAAACAGTCTCAAATCATCTGACGACGGACACTACACCTCTCCGTGTGACCAGTAGGCGAAGCGGCTGAAGATCTCTCGCGCTTCTGGTGCTGCAAGTGCGACACGACCATGAAGATGAGTGTGGTTGTTTATTATGAGCAAGTCCCCTTCCTGCCAACGATGACGTTGCATTACATGGTCGTGGGCATCAATGATGGGATCGATATCAATGGAGTCCCACGGTGACATGTCCTGCCAATACACCCCATTATGCGGGCGAGTAAAGACGTTTCCAGCGTAGCTCGGATGGGTCACCAATGGAAGGTGGGCAAGAAAGCCATTTATAAATCGCCGTCTTCCAAGAGTATCTTCCGTCACTGCTTTCGCATGATAGTGAAGGTGTAGATGCTCATCTATATTAAAATTGAAAGATATACTCTTATTTACCTCAAACATCTTTACTAGCCGTTTAACAGATGATGTTGAAAACTCTAGGTTACATCGATCCTTCGGCCAAGATAATTCATAGATGACCTTCTCTTTTTCAAGTCGCTCTGCGATAGCTGTTGGGAGGGCATCAAAGAAAGCGGCGCCGTCAAACAAAGAGGTTTCTCCGCCTGCACCTTGGGGCGCGGTCTTACACCACAGTAGGCCAACATCAGGTGGCGGTAGGCAGGGCCTGTAGTAGCCTTCTGCATGTGCTAACAAATGCCCCGATGAGCGTACCTGTAAGGAGAGGCCGTCGGGGCTTGATTGGTTGCGATCATGGCGGGTTGCTGACGTATGAAACTGCGAGAACCAAAGTTTTGAAACCTGTTCAAACTGCTCGACACTGCACACTTCGTCTCTGATGATAAGCCAGCCTTGGGCGTCAAGCTTTTCCTTCAGGTCCGATGGGTTCGGGAGTTCTCGGAGAGTAAGCACATTATTCACCATGGGCTTCATGTGCTCAGACTTTGGGAAAATCGTGTGGAAGGTAGTTGGTGATTGAGAGGTCTATGAGGCCACCGTGCGGATCGGTGATGGTCGACTGCCGTTCGCTCAAGAGTTTCCCGCTCTTCGTGGGTCGGATATCGAAGGTTATGGAAACCATGATATTGTTAGGATCTCTTATGGCCCGTCGGCACTCCTCAACGCACTTTAGCAACCAAACCTCGGCCGTCTTTCGTTCTAAACCGAGCTTCAAATGAAGACCAATGATACCGAGCTGTGCATCGATCTCGCGTATCGAGAAAATGGACACGTGAAAAAGATTGTTATCAGTCTCAGAATTGGTCCACCCAGTTAGAGACACATCTGCTTTTAATGTTGTTCCATCCCAATCAATCGTGTTTATTGTCCAGCGCTCGTTGGCTTTTTGCTTTGCCAGGTAGTCCGACATGAGTGGTTCATATCGGGCGGGTGCAACTCGGGTGCCCGTAGTCATAGCGGCTGCTCCATTCAGGATTAGATCGGAAGGGTCGGGTGGGCTCGGTGATGTTCAACGACGTGCGCAGCCCGGCTGAGTAGTTTGCGGCAAATCTCGCTTGAAGCGTCGCCGGACCCCGGCTGCGCAAGCCAGTGTTGTGCCGGCTGCAGTAACACCTTGAGTTTCGAGACGGCGCTGGGATCGACCCTGTCCTTGGATGTGATCAGCACATCAGCGCGATCGAACGGGAATGACATTCTCTGGAGATCTGCAGCACCCACACCGTAGACAATGGCTTCGACGTGGCGCGTATTGCTTGCCCTGAGCCAGCTGGCGGAATCCTGCGCGAAGGCGAAGCTGGGATAGTCCTTGGCCAGCATCTGACAAAGCGCGGTTAGGTTGATCCAGCTTTCTGGCGACAGTAGCAGCGCAAAGACGGGTATCCGCCCTTGGCCGGGCACAATCTGTGGCAGTAGTTGACGGGGAAGGTGGGGAGCCAGTTGCGGCTGACCGTTGACCTCGCAGATCCCGCCGCCCGTCTCGCGCCAGGACTGTGTGACGTCGGGCAAGATTAGATCAACGCCCGCCAGATCGAGCTTCAGAAGACGCGTCGCATCAATGGCCAGTGCTGCATTGTCGGGATGGATGTGGTGCAGTTCAATGCCTTGGCGGGTGCCGCCCCGCGACACGTTTGCGGCGCCAGCGAGCCGGACGCGCTGGCCCTCTACTGGCACGCGGTCCATACCCAAGCCCTGCGCTGCCAGCCAGATGTCTGCCTCGGCGTCCAGAACGATGGCTTCGCGGCCCTGTTCGGCCATATGATCCGCGCCCTGCAGTGTTTTTCGTTCGGCACGTCTAGCGTTAAGGGCAGTAACCAACTGCGTAATAGACTGTCGTCCATCTCCAATCACGCAGGCGGGTCTTCGGCGAACAGCCCAAAACACCTTGCCATCGAAAACCTGAAACCTGAAGTCACCGCCAGTTAGAAACTGCTCGACGAGAATGCGCTTGCTTAGCTTGCCGGCGTCTGCGAACGCATTCTTTACATGTTGGTCATTGGTGAGGCCGGCATGAACACCCAGGCCCCCATCAAGGTCAGCCGGCTTAACCACAACCGGGTATCCAATCTTTCGCGCAGCGGCCACGGCTTGATCGGCTGTGCCAACAGACATCTGGTTTGGAACAGGCAGACCAAAGTCTCGGAGGATCTTGGCGCAAAGCCGTTTATCACGGGCGGCCATCGCGCTGAGTTGCGGGGTCTGGTCGGTGAAGGAACTATCCAACCAGCGCGATCTGCTCCCCCAACCGAACTGGTAGATGTTTCCTCCCACATGGCGCCAGGGAATATCGAGCGCGTTAGCCGCAGCCAGGAAGCGTATCGTGTTGATGCCTCCTGGGGCCTTGGACCGCAGCTGAAGGGCAATTTGATCAATTTGCGCCCGCACAGTGTCTTGTGCGACAGAGGCTCCAGCCAACAGTGCATTAAAGAGATTGATGGAAATCTGCAGAGCGATCTGTGGAGCCGGATTGTCAGGGTTGATCGCTGGCAACCCGGCAAGCCATTTTGTTTGGCCCGCCGTTACCCCTACTCTTATGGCCGTGCTTCCTCCAAAATCCGGCATTCCCAGGCCCGCCAGAATCGTGGTTGCCAATTGTAGGACATGCCGGATCACATTATCATCCTCGGGTAGGATTTTGATTGTTGGTCCATGGTGTCCGGAAGACAATTGTGAACCGAGAGCACGGCAGATGGCATCATGGGTCTGGAGCACTGTGGCAGGGACGGGTCTATGCTCAGTATGTAGTTCGACAACATAGGCTGCCTGGCGCATGCCGCGCCAGTAGCCGGATTCGAACCGCGATTTTCCAGAAAAAACATGTAGATTCAATTTATTAGCTGAGATAATTGGCGGAGAAAAATCCATAGACTTCCAATATATTACCGACTGGCGCTGCTCAATTGTAAGTTGAATTTGCGAGTTTCACAATGTTCTTTAGCCGCCTATCGGCAATATGAAAGATGTCCCACGAGTCCGTACAGTCCTACATGCACCGCCTTGTCGCTGGGAACGCTGGCGGGTGTGGCACGTTGATCGAGCGTGCGGCGGAAACTGGTCGCGCTGATGACCGTGTTGGTGAAGTTGCGCGCCTGCAGATAAGCGATCGCATCCACCGCCCGCGGCCCGCGATGCACCAGCCGGACGCTCGCATTCTGCCCCCCGGTGCTGCTGTTCGCCCCGCGAAAACGCAGCGTTCGGTTATCGCCGAACACGAGCCCGCGCACCTGCAGCTCCGTCAGATCATCGAGCGGCGCGACTGCCCGAATCCCGACCGACCAGTCGCGATAGCCAGCCCTGGCCGTTGCGGGCACGCGCTGGGCGAGTGGCGTCGTGAAGAAACCATCACCGCGCTCGAACCGGCCGGAAAGGGTCGCAAAACCGCCGCCGAGATCGGGCGAAAGGCTCGCGGTGATCTCTTGCGCATCGTTGCTGCCGTAAAAGGCACTGCCGTCCACCCCCGGCAGGTCGCGCCGCGTCGCGCTGACCAGTTCGATCGTCCCCGCCACTGCGCCTGCGCCGAACGCCCCCGCGCCGCCGCCGCGCGTCACCCGCACCGCCGACAGCCGGTCACCGACGATCGCGGTGAAGGGAATATGCCCGAAAAACGGTTCGGCCACCGGCACCCCGTCGAGCAGCACCAGCGCCCGGCTGGAGGCATTGCCGCCCAGCGACCGCAGCGTCACACCCTGCGCTGTTGGGTTGGCGGATCGGCTGTCCGATCGGCGAAATTGCTGAAACCCGGCGACATCGCGGAGCACATTTTCGACCCGACCCGAGGCATCACCCGCCAATCGTTCCCGCTCGATCACGACCGATCCATAGGCCGGCGCACCCGGTGGCAGCGGCAGATCGCTATCGATGACGACAATGTCTTCGACAGGCAACGGCGGCACGGTTTGAGCGATGCCAGGCGCACACCACAGCGCCAGGCAGCTCAAAGCCGCGGCCAAATGCAACGGGCGATCAGCACGGATAATGCAGCACTCCTCGGGCAAAGGTCAGTTCTGCAAAATGCCGATCGCTTGGCTGGCAAAGCGCAGTCTTTCGGCCATCACCGTGATCACATAGGTCAACAAGGCCTGTGTCAGCGCCGGATGATCGGCCATCAGCGTGGCATAGGAATCGGCGCTGAGTTCGTAAAGCACGCTGTTGGCCTCGGCGACGATATTGGCGCTGCGCGGCTGGCGGGTCAGTAACCCCATCTCGCCGATCGTGGTATGTTCGCCCAGGCTGCGCACCCGCACCTGCCGGTGCTGGCCGATATTGACGACCACGCCGATCCGGCCTTCCAGAACAAAATGCATGCTGTCCGACGGCGCACCCTGGGTCGCGATCAGCGCGTTTGCGGGCACTTCGATCCGGCGGCAATGCTGGGCGAGCATTTCAGCAAAGCCGCGATCGCGCAATGCGCCGCCCAGCCAGTCGATAAAGGTTTCATGCTCGTCAGCCGCCGCACGGTGGCGCTGAATGATGATGTTTTCACAATGCTCCATCGCATGATCCAGATCATCGCCAAGGATCACATCGTCACCCAGCAAGCCGCCAATCTGAAACGCGCAGTGAACATCAGCGCTCATATTGACGAGCACGAGCGAAACGCAATTTCGCCCGGCGAGCAGCTTGATCTGATTGAAGCTGTGCGTTGCCGACGAATCGATCCCCGTGACCAGCCGGAAATCGAACAACAGGAAGCGGCACTGGGTAGTCGTCGCGATCAGCCCCTTGATATGCTGGTATAATCCATTGGCGGAACCAAAGAACAGATAGCTTTGCAGCGCCATGCCCTGCAGCTCGGGTCCATTTTCGTTCAAAATGGCGAGATCACGCCCGCCGCGATCAAGCGACGAACGATAGCTGCTGCCATCGAAGCTGAACTTGATCGCGTTGACCCGGCTGGCGCTCAGCGCGAAGGTCGCGCAGCCCGTGATGATCCCGAAAATCACCCCGAAAACAAATCCCCAGAAAAAGATAATCGCGACGATCGCCAGCAGCGACAGATAATCAGTGAGCATCAGCCGCCGCGCTGATTGCACCAGCCAGCGGTAGAGCAGATCAAGCCCAATATAGAGCAGCAGGCCGCCCAAAACACTTTTGGGCACAAAGGCGAGGAAGGCCGGATCGACCACCAGCATCAGGGCGGCAATCACCGCAACGGTGATCCCCGCCAACCGACCAGTCGCCCCCGCCGCATGCGCCAGCGTCGACCGACTGAGCGACATGCAGCTAACGTAGCCGCCGAAAACCGCGGACACGAGATTGGCGGCGCCGAGCGCATTGAGCTCGCGGTTCAGATTCGCCTCGCGTTCGGTAGCGAGTTCGATGCCCGCTGTATTCAGCAGCGCGCTGATCGTGGTGACGAACATGACCGCCAGAAGATCGCCCAACAATGATGGCATCGCCGTCCAAGGAAAGCGCATCAGCGCATCGGCAGTCCAGGGGGTCGAGATCGCGACCGGCGATTGGCGTGCAAATGTCCAGCCCGCTGCTTGCGCATCCGCAATCGGTACCGAAGCCGCGGCAAGCAGAACGTAAAACAGCGCCACCGCCCCAGCGAGCACTATAGGCAGCGTGAATGCGCTTTTGAACCGCGCCCGTACCACCAGCAATGTGGCGGCAATCGCGATGCCCGCGAGGATCTTCGCCATGCTTTGCGGCGTGGTCAGCGCTTCAATATTGGCGAACGAAAATTTGTGATCGGTCATCACCTGTACCGATCCGGTGACGATCAGGACGCCAGTCGCTCCCAGAAACCCGCCGATCACCGGATAAGGAATAAAGCGGATCGCGCGACCGGCGCGCGCCAGCCCCAGCAGACACAGGAACAGGCCAGAAATCCCGCTCCCCAAGGCGATGATCATCAGTGCCGGGCCAATGAGCGCGTCACCGCCCGCGCCATCCGTGATCATCCGGTGCGCCAGTGCAGCAGATAAGGCGGCCGTCACCGCCGAGGTCGATGAATCAGGGCCTGCGATCATGAACGGCATCGAACTGCGCAGCGCGACCACCAGAGCGGCCACCGCCGTGGTCAGAAAGGTTGCGGCAAGGCCAATTGAGAGACCAGGCGCGAGCGGCCCGGCAAAAATCAGCGCGGCATAGGAAATACCGAAGAGAATCGACAGCAAGCCACAGATCGAGCCGGAAAAAACATCGGTCAGCCAGCCCATAATCCGCTCGCCGATGGGCCGTTCGCGCGCGCCGGTTGCTGGTGCGCCGATTTCATCTGTTACGCTGACCGATTCACCCATGAGTTCGATGCCCCGAAAGGTGGTTTCCAGCGTCAATCGCCCCCCGGTTCGGCGCTGAGTGCCACGTTGCCATAACTATCTATAATGACATATTTGTGAAACCCAACTGCCAATCCAGCGGCGGTGTCCCGCAATTGTTCCCCGTCAGCACCAATGGCACAGATTTGATGTTGTGATTTAAGGAGTGTTCTGGTCTAGCTAAGAGTGGCGGTATGCCTGATAGTCGGAGCTAAGCCGTTCCTGAATTTAACCCCATGCATGGCTATCACAAACCGGCCCGCTGCAATGTCGAAACACAATCGCCGCAGTCGCTCCTAATGTTCGAGCTCGCCAGCCGACGCATGGACGTCACCTGGATGTGACGCCTTAAGTTGTGAATGAAACCTAGCTAACCAGACGCGCAGAATAGTATGTAAGAAGGAACTGTGGGTCCCATCCGCCAGAATAGGGGGGTGCCACCCCGGTGGGGTCTCGGTTGGGCAGGTTTTTAAAGGGGTGGGGGGGTGTTTTCTTGGTGCGAAGCAGTCGGCGGTAAGCCCGCACTTAAAGGTGGGTAGAAAGGTGGGTAATCCCACAGTTTCCACGCAAGTCTTTGATATAATTGAATGCGTGGCGGAGACGGAGGGATTCGAACCCTCGGTACCGGATTTACCAGTACGACGGTTTAGCAAACCGTTGGTTTCAGCCACTCACCCACGTCTCCTGCGCGCTTGGCATCACTCGCCTATAGCGGCCCAAGCATCTGGCTGCAATGGTTATTGACACAGACGCCGGATAAGAAGAAATTAAGGTCGCAGGTGAAATGTGGCTCATTTTGGTCCCGCATGGTGGCCTGTTCATCATGCGGTCATCCAAATAGTACATAGCTTGAGACGCGTAACTTTTAAGGCGGGACCGCATGTTGTTGGCGAAAATGGGATTACAGAAACCGATACATTACCTTTTGGTACTGCTGGCGGCAGGCACGCTTGTCGTCTCGCCCGCAAATGCACAGATTAGTAATGTTGATCCGAATTACGCGATTGACGCAGACCTTGGCAACCCGCCCGCTGGCCCAGATATCAGCACACAATCTGCGCCAATGGCCCAAGACGAAACGTTTATGCAAGATGGTGCGCCAACCGACGCAATGCCCGCAGATGGCTCGGACACCCAAGTCGGGCCTGAAGCGGCGCGCGTGGCCGTGCCGACGGGCGATACATATCAAGGCGACGACCTCATTGGCGCTGCTGAAGGCGTGTTTGGAAAGGGCGCGCAAGGTCTTGCTTTGCTGATTGAGGACATCCTCAAAAAACAGGGCCGCCCCAATGGATATATTGTGGGACGTGAAGGCGGCGGAGCTTTTTTAGTCGGCATTCGTTATGGGTCCGGCACATTAAATCACCGGGTGGAGGGCGAAAAACCGGTCTATTGGACGGGCCCCTCCATTGGTCCTGACGCGGGGGCCAATGGAGGAAACACCTTTATTTTGGTTTATAATTTGTACGATACCGAAGACATCTACGGACGCTTCCCCGCAGCAGAAGGCGCTGCCTATCTGGGTGGCGGTTTTAACGCCAGCTACCTGCGTCGCGGCGATGTAGTATTGATCCCGATCCGTGTCGGTGCAGGACTTCGACTGGGCGCAAATGTGGGCTATATGCGCTTTTCCAAAAAGCAGCGGTGGTTACCCTTTTAACGCGCGCGGATATCTTCCATCCGTTTGAGATAGCGGGCAAGCACGTCAATTTCCAAATTGACCTGCCGCCCGACAGCGAGCGTGTCTAAGGTCGTCATCTGCCCCGTGTGCGGAATGATATTCAGCATGAAATGCGCTGAACCATCGGCTTGATCTGCAATGTCGTTGACGGTGAGTGATACGCCGTCAACGGTGATCGAACCCTTTGCCGCGATATAAGCCGCAAGGGCGGACGGAGCCGCAACCGTGACTTTCCAACTGTCCCCAATGGTCTCGCTGGCGACGATTTGTCCTACGCCATCGACATGGCCGGTCACAATATGCCCGCCCAGTTCATCGCCGACTTTTAAGGCACGTTCAAGGTTCAGTCGGGTGCCTTGTTCCCACATGCCGGCCGCTGTGCACGAAACGGTCTCTGCCGATGCGTCAATCGCAAACCATCCATCGCCTTTATCAACGACCGTCAGGCATACACCCGAACAGGCAATCGAGGCGCCAATGGCAACCGTATCCATATCATAAGCGCAGGATATGACGAGGCGCAGGTCACCGCGCTGTTCGGATGTCCGAATGCTGCCGACGTCCGTGATGATACCTGTAAACATATATGCTGCACCCTTTTCCTAATTCGCTTTTTCGTAGACTTCGAGACGGTCCTTGCCAAGACTGCGCGCATCCGAAAGCTGCCAGATTCCATGGGCATCGCGAAGTTGGGTAAGCCCGATGTCGTTCAAACATGCCTTGCCAGCGCCAAGCAATATGGGCGCGCGGTACAACATGAGCCTGTCGACGAGGCCCTCACGCAAGAAAGCTGTCGCTGTCGCAGCGCCGCCTTCAACCAACAAAGTGTTGCAGTCCAATTTTGCAATATCGTGCGGCGTGCGCATAACCTCCCAACCCTGCGGCGCATCGGCGCTGCCAAGCATGATCCTGCGGGGTTGATATGCACCCAGCCCCGCCAGCCGGACGTTCAATTGCGGTGCATCGGCAACCACGGTCCCTGCCCCCACCAATATTGCGTCGGTGCGTGCCCGTTCAACATGGCTGTGCGCGCGCGCAACGTCGCCAGTGATCCACCGGCTGCTGCCATCCGCCATCGCAATTGGGCCGTCTAGCGAGCTTGCGATCTTCAAGGTTACAAACGGGCGGCCGCGATCTATCCGGCTTATAAAGCCAGCCAGACTTTGCCGCGCTTGGGATGCCATGACATCTGTCACAACCGTGATACCAGCGGCTTTGAGTGCAGCCATGCCTTGGCCGGCAGTGCGTGGATCGGGGTCCTGCAATGCAATGACAACTCTCGCGGGCATTGCTTCGGCGACTAATTGGGCACAAGCCGGACCGCGGCGTGACATATGTGCGCAGGGTTCAAGCGTGACGTAGATTGTACCGCCGCGCGCCGCTTCTCCAGCTTGCGCCAGTGCCATGGCCTCTGCATGTGGACGGCCACCGGGCTGCGTCCACCCGCGTCCAATGACTTGTCCGTCTTTCACGATGATACAGCCGATAGAAGGATTTTGACCGGTTCGCCCAACACCGCGTTCAGCAAGCGACAAAGCGGCCGCCATGAACCGAAGGTCGCCTTCGATAGCTATTGCCCCGCTCCTACAGAAGGCGGAGCCGCATCGGCTTTCTTTGCCTCTTCCTCGCTTTGTGCTTCGCGATCTATCTTGTCGACGTCCATCCCGACGGCCCGCCCAAATGCCTTATACGCTTCCTTCTCACGGGCGCGCATTTCGTCTTTGTACTTTTGGCGCTCGGTAATTGCGGCCTTAGTTTCTTCAAGCGAGCGTGTGGCGGGCCAGCTTTCAATATAGATTATTTCACGCGGCGGTGGAGTAGCCTTCTCGATGGAATCGAGATAAAATGTGTACATTATGATCGCCGTCGGCACGCAGGCCGCCAAAAACAGCCAAGGGCTGTGATGGCCTGACGTGCGCAGAAACCCCACTAGGTCACGGCCTGCGTTGCCGAACGATACATCTTTGAAAAACGCCATGCCACTCCAATAAGGCGCACGCTGCGCGATTTCCAGTGTCCACTTACACGACGCGCAGATTATCCGCCGCTGCGGAAGGCATTGGTGATCGGGTAACGCCGGTCGCGGCCAAAATTGCGGGCCCCAAGCTTTACGCCCGGCGGTGCCTGCCGCCGTTTATACTCGGCGAGATATAGCAAACGTTCGATCCGCGTTACCGCTTCCCTGGCAAAGCCAAGCGCGACAACCTCATCCACGGACCGCTCCTCCTCCACCAATGCATGCAGCATCTTGTCGAGAATGGGATAATCCGGCAGCGAATCGCTATCTTTCTGGTCCGGCCGCAATTCTGCGCTTGGTGGCTTGGTGATAATGTTTTCCGGGATCACTGGCCCATCACGGCCAAGGGCAAATCTTGGCTTATGGCCGTTCCGCCATTTTGAAATGGCAAAGACGGTCATCTTATACGCGTCCTTCAACGGATTATATCCACCCGCCATGTCGCCATAGATCGTCGCATAACCAACGCTCATCTCGCTCTTGTTGCCTGTCGTTAGCAGCATGTGGCCAAATTTGTTGGACAACGCCATGAGCGTAAGCCCACGGATACGCGACTGAATATTTTCCTCAGTAATGTCGGCATCGCGGCTGACGAAACTGTCCGACAGCATGTCATCAAACGCCTCGACCGCTGGCGAAATGGGGATAGTGTCAATTTTACACCCGATCATCGCGGCGCACGCCGCAGCGTCATCTAGGCTCGATTGGCTGGTATAGCGACTGGGCAACATGACGCACCAGACGCGATCCGGTCCAAGCGCGTCCGCTGCGATCGCGGCACATAATGCGCTGTCGATACCGCCCGACATGCCGAGCACCACGCCCAGAAAGCGATTGGTGTCGACATAATCGCGCAAGCCAACGACCATTGCGCTATAGATATCGGCGGGATGCTCCTCCCAAAGCGCCTTGGGGCCATCTGCACATTCCCAGCCTCTCGCGCTGCGGTGCCAATGGGTCATACGCAGATGTTCTTCCCAGTCAGGCAGGCGGTGCGCAATTGCGCCATTGGCGTTCAGCACGAAGGAGCTGCCGTCAAAGACCAGCTCATCTTGTCCGCCTACCCGGTTCAGGAACATTAATGGCAATCCGGTTTCGCGAACCCGCGCGGCAAACACTTCCTCCAGCCGCCGGTCATCCTTGTCGATTTCATACGGGCTGCCATTGGTAGAAATCAGCAGTTCCGCGCCGCGTTGCTGTAAGTGCAGGCTGACGGGCGCCAACCAGCCATCTTCGCAAATGGGCACACCAAGGCGCACACCGCGAAATTCAACAGGCTCTGGCAACGGACCCGCCGCAAAAATACGCTTTTCGTCAAAAGTCCCGTAATTGGGCAATTCATGCTTGTATCGCACGGCGGCAATCCGCCCGCCATCCAGCAAGGCAATACCGTTATAAAGCGCGCCACCATCCACAAAAATCGAGCCAACGAGCATCGCTGGTCCGCCGTCACCGGTTGCGGCTGCGAGCTTGGCCAATTCTTCGGCGGCACGCGCCGCAAATACGGGCTTCAGCACCAGATCTTCAGCCGGGTAACCAATCAATTGCTGTTCAGGAAACACGATCAGATCAGCTTGCCCCGCCTTGACGCGCCACTCCAGCATTGTGGTCGCGTTCCCTGCAAGGTCGCCAACGCGCTGATTTACCTGCGCCATCGCAATATTAAGCTGATTTGTCATGTCACCACCCTTATTGTCCACAAACTAGCGGAGCAAGCCGATTGTCAGGCCAGCCGCGGATCGCTAGAGCGTCGCAAGAGTTTTCGGGGACACGTGTATGAAATTAATGACAGGCAACAGCAACCTGCCGCTGGCGCAGGGTATTGCCGATTATATGAAATTGCCGCTGACCAACGCCAGCGTCCGGCGTTTCGCCGACAATGAAATTTTCGTAGAAATTCACGAAAATGTCCGCGGCGAAGATATGTTTGTGATTCAATCCACCAGCCATCCGGCAAATGACAATTTGATGGAACTGCTGATCATGATTGACGCGTTACGCCGGGCGTCAGCTAGGCGCATTACGGCCGTTTTGCCCTATTTCGGCTATGCGCGTCAGGACCGGAAACCCGGCCCGCGCACGCCTATTTCTGCCAAGCTTGTTGCCAATTTGATTACCGAAGCTGGCGCCGACCGGGTGTTGACCGTTGATTTGCACGCTGGGCAGATTCAGGGCTTTTTTGATATTCCCACCGACAATCTCTATGGCGCGCCCGTCATGAGCGCGGACATATTGGAGCGGCATGGCGACAAGAATATCACCGTCGTATCCCCCGATGTTGGCGGCGTTGTCCGCGCCCGCGCGCTCGCCAAGCGCCTCGACGACGCGCCGCTTGCAATCGTCGATAAGCGACGCGAAAAAGCAGGTGTGTCCGAAGTTATGAACATCATTGGCGACGTAAAAGACCGCTTCTGCATCCTGATCGACGACATTGCCGACAGCGCCGGTACATTGTGCAATGCCGCCGACGCCTTAAAAGCGGCCGGCGCGTCCGACGTTGTTGCCTATATCACGCATGGCGTATTGTCTGGTGAGGCCGTCAACCGCGTCAACGCATCGTCGTTGCGAAAGTTGGTCATCACCGATTCGATTATGGCGTCGGATGCAGCCAAAGCGAGCGCCAAAATCCGCCAACTTCCGATTGCGCCCTTGTTGGGTGAGGCGATCAAGCGGATTACGGACGAAAGCTCAGTTAGCTCCTTGTTCGATTGATGACACCCGCCGATATTCTCCTTGCCAATCGCTTGGCGGATGCCGCTGGGCAGGCAATCCGGCCATTTTTCCGGTCAACCTTCGCACAGGAAACAAAGGCAGATGCCTCGCCCGTGACCGAGGCCGACCGCGCGGGCGAAAACGCCATCCGCCGGATATTGGATGCTGAATGCCCGCGCGACGGTATCATTGGCGAAGAATTTGGCGAAAAAAGCGGCACCTCTGGCCGCAGATGGATTATCGATCCAATCGACGGCACAATAAGCTTCATGGCCGGGCGGCCCATATTCGGAACGCTGATTGCGTTGATGGAGGATAATTGGCCAGTGCTTGGCGTCATTGACCAATGCATAAGCGGCGAACGCTGGGTTGGCGCGGCGGGCTATCCGACAACGCTGAACGGTGCGCCGGTGCAAACCCGATCGTGCAGGGCGCTTGCCGAAGCGACCCTGGCCACGTCTGGACCGCAATATTTCAGTCAGCATGATGGCGACCATTTTATGGCGCTTGCCGCCCGAACGGCGCATAAAAAAATGCTGTTTGGCGGTGATTGTTATAATTATGCATTGCTCGCCAGCGGCCATATCGACATTGTTGTGGAAGCAGGCTTGAAACTTCATGACTTTGCGGCGTTGGTCCCGGTGATAACGGGCGCGGGGGGCATGATGAGCGACTGGTCGGGAGATCCGCTTCACGGGGCCTCGGATGGACATGTCATTGCGGTGGGCGACCCGGCGCGCCTTGACGATGTGCTTGAGGCACTTGCATGCCATCATTAACGAAAGCGTATTCCATGGGGTCCGTTCGACCCTCTGCGGATAACTGACCGACGATAACGTCAAGCATTCCAGCATCCGGGGCCTTTGAGCAGGCAATAGACTTGCATTCGCCAGCGAATCCCGCTAGTCGCGCGCCTTCCGAATAAGCAGGCTGGCCAATAGGGCTGCCATGTCGGCTTGATACGGACTCAACAAAGGAGACCAAAATGCCCAAGCTCAAGACCAAGAGCGGTGTGAAGAAGCGCTTCAAAATCACCGCAACCGGCAAGATCAAGCATGGCGTCGTTGGAAAACGGCACCGTTTGAGCAGCCATAATGCCAAATATATCCGGCAAAACCGTGGCACCAGCGTGATCTCTGATCCCGATGCCAAGACAATCAAGAAATGGGCGCCCTACGGTCTGTAAGACCAAGCGTACGTTTTCAGACGAAGCGTGGTGCGAAAAGTGGCAACCGGTTTTTCGGTTAAACCACGCGACCACGTAAAAATTAAAGGATATAGATTATGGCACGCGTCAAACGTGGTGTGACCACCAAAGCCAAACATAAAAGAATTTTAGAGCAGGCGAAGGGCTATTATGGCCGTCGCAAAAATACGATCCGCGTTGCACGCCAGGCCGTCGAAAAGGCCGGCCAATATGCATATCGTGACCGTAAAGTAAACAAGCGGAACTTCCGCGCATTGTGGATCCAGCGTATCAACGCCGCAGTCCGCGCCGAAGGTATGACCTATGGCGTGTTCATGCACGGCCTGAAGCTGGCGAATGTTGAACTCGACCGCAAGGTTCTTGCCGACCTGGCAATGAACGAGGCGGCGATGTTTAGCACCATCATTGCGCAGTCGAAAGCGGCATTGGCTGAAGCAGCCTAAGCTCCTCCCTTCCAAGAATGCGCAAAAGGGCGCGGGCGGCACTTGCCGTTCGCGCCCTTTTGCTTATGCAGTTCAGGCAGTGAATTTTAGGAACGCGCGGGAGTTAGATTCCCGCCTTCGCGGGAATGACGAAGATTATGGATATTGAAACCCTTCAAACCGACCTGATGGCGGCTATTGGCTCAGCGGACACGCTGGAGGCGTTGGAGGCTGTCCGCGTTTCTGCGCTTGGCAAACAGGGAAGCGTCTCGGCTTTGCTGAAGACGATGGGCGGCATGTCGCCCGAGGAACGGCAAACCCAAGGGCCAATCATCAACGGCTTGCGTGAAAGCATCACAACGGCGCTCACCGCAAAGAAGGCAGATCTTGAAACGGCAGAGCTAAACCGCCGCCTTGCTACCGAGCGTGTCGATATGACGCTGCCTGCGTCAGATGTCCCGCGTGGCACAGTCCACCCCGTGAGCCAAGTCATGGACGAGCTGGCTGAGATTTTCGCCGATATGGGCTTTGCCGTGGCCGAGGGGCCGGAAATTGAGGATGACTGGCACAATTTCACCGCGCTCAATATCCCCGAAACGCATCCGGCCCGCGCCATGCACGACACATTTTATTTCCCCGACGATATGGCCCGCGACGGCCAAAAAATGGTGCTACGCACGCACACATCGCCCGTGCAAATCCGCACCATGACGTCACAGGAACCACCCATCCGCATCATCGCGCCGGGCCGTGTGTACCGCAGCGACAGCGATGCGACGCACACGCCGATGTTCCATCAGATTGAAGGCCTTGTCATCGACAAGGGTATTCACCTTGGCCATCTGAAATGGACGCTGGAGACATTTTTAAAGGCCTATTTTGAACGCGAGGATGTTGTCCTGCGTTTGCGCCCAAGCTATTTCCCGTTCACAGAACCATCGGTGGAGGTTGATGTCGGCTATTCCGTCATTAACGGCAAACGCGTTATTGGCGGGGCCGAAGGCTGGATGGAGGTGCTTGGTTCGGGCATGGTGCACCGTAAGGTTATTGAGGCCTGCGGCCTTGATCCCGATGTGTGGCAGGGCTTTGCCTTTGGCACAGGTGTCGATCGTCTCGCGATGCTGAAATATGGTATGGATGATCTGCGCGCCTTTTTCGATGGCGATAATCGCTGGCTGCAACATTATGGGTTCAATGCGCTCGATGTCCCGACGCTAAGCGGAGGCGTAGGCGCATGAAATTCTCCCTTTCATGGTTAAAAGAGCATCTCGACACCGACGCGGATATTCAAGCCGTCGCTGACTGCCTGAACCGCATTGGTTTGGAAGTCGAAGGCATTGAAAACCCGGCTGACGCATTGTCTGCCTTCCGCATTGCAAAGGTCATAAGCGCCGCCCCGCACCCCCAGGCTGACAAATTGCAAGTCCTGTCGGTTGACGCAGGCGGGGAGCCGCTTCAGGTCGTCTGCGGCGCGCCTAACGCACGTGCCGGCATGCTTGGCGTCTTTGGCCCGGCTGGCGCAGTCGTACCCGCCAATGGCATGGTACTGAAGGTAGCGGCCATACGCGGCGTCGAATCGAATGGCATGATGTGTTCCATTGCTGAGCTTGAACTTGGCGATGAACATGATGGTATAATCGAGCTTCCAGACGATGCACCCGTCGGCGTTGTGTATGCCGATTGGGCTGGCCTTGACGACCCAGTCATCGATGTCAGCATTACCCCCAATCGTCAGGATTGCATGGGCGTGCGTGGCATTGCGCGCGATCTGGCGGCGGCAGGGCTGGGCACGCTAAAGCCGCTGGGCGAGGTGTATAAAATTGACTTGTCTGCGCCTTTGGAAGGTCGCGACACTGCGCCGAACGTCCGCACCGACGACGCAGCCGGTTGTCCGGCTTTTTATGCGCAATCAGTCTCCGGCGTGCGCAATGGTGGTTCGCCTGAATGGATGCGCGCCAAGTTGAAAGCGATTGGCCAAAAGCCAATTTCTGCCTTGGTCGACATCACCAATTTCCTGTCGATTGACCTTGGCCGCCCCCTACACGTCTATGACCAAGATAAGCTCAACGGTGCGCTGGTAGCGCGCAAAGCCGTGGACGGCGAACAGATAGTTGCGCTCAACGGCAAAACTTACACGTTGGATGCCAGTATGACAGTCATCGCCGACGACGCGTTGGTGCATGATATTGGCGGCATCATGGGCGGCGAACATAGCGGTGTTTCGGAAGACACTGTGAATGTTCTCATCGAATGCGCCTTTTTCGATCCTGAACATATTGCCCGCACGGGACAGAAGCTTGGCCTGACCAGCGATGCGCGCCAGCGTTTTGAACGCGGCGTTGATCCCGCCTTTCTCGACGACGGGCTGGCAATTGCCACAAAGCTTGTTCTTGACCTGGCCGGCGGCACCGCCAGTGCCATCACGCGCGCTGGCCAAGCGCCCGTTGCGCCACGCATATTTTCTTATGATACCGATTATTGCGACCGCCTCGGCGGGGTGGATGTTGCGCCAGAGGAACAGCGCAACATTCTTGAAAGACTTGGCTTTTCGGTCACATCAGACTGGCGCATAATTGTGCCGTCATGGCGTCGTGACGTCGATGGACCGGCCGATATTGTGGAAGAAGTAGTGCGCATGGTTGGCCTCGACAATGTCGTGTCGGTCCCATTGCCCCGCGCCGATGGCGTGGCCAAGCCCACCGCGACGCCCGCACAATCATTAGAACGCAAAGTCCGCCGCGCGGCTGCGGCACGTGGGCTGAATGAAGCGATCAACTGGTCCTTTCTGCCGCAAAAGGCCGCCGACGCCTTTGGCGGCGGCAATTGGAGCCTTGCGAACCCGATTTCCGAGGACATGAAGGTCATGCGACCTTCCTTGCTACCCGGGCTACTTTCCGCCGCGCAGCGCAACATGGACCGCGGCGCATCATCCGTTCGATTATTCGAAATTGGACGGCGCTATCTGACCGCCGCTGACGGTGCGAGCGACGAGCGGGTTACGGCGGGCATATTGCTGGCGGGTGAACGTTCCGCGCGAAACTGGGCTGCGGGTAAGGCCGCACGCTTTGATGCCTTTGACGCAAAGGCAGAAGCGATTGCCTTGCTCAAGGCCGCAGGCGTCGCCACAGATAATCTGCTGGTGATGGACGATGCCGGCGCGCATTATCATCCAGGACAGTCGGCGACCTTGCGTATGGGGCCCAAGACCATTTTGGCGGCCTTTGGCACTTTACACCCGGCAACTACAAAAACATTCGACCTTGATGGCAATGTCGTTGCCGCGGAAATCTTTTTGGATGCCATACCGTTGAAGAAAGCGAGCGGCTTCATGCGGCCAGCCTTCACACCGCCAGCGTTACAAGCGGTAACACGCGATTTTGCGTTTCTGGTCGCAGCAGACATGCCTGCCAATGATCTGGTTCGCGCCATAAAGGGATGTGACAAGGACAACATCGTGGCGGTCCGCCTGTTCGACCGCTTCGCCGGACAAGGCGTACCTGAAGGACAATTAAGCCTTGCGGTTGAGGTAACGCTCCAACCCACCGAAAAAAGCTATAGCGATGACGAGCTGAAAGCCATTTCGGACAAGGTCATAGCCGCGGCGACAAAATTGGGCGCTGCGCTGCGCGGATGAAAAAGGCCGGGGGATTGCCGCTGATCTGCTGACAAACGGGTTGAAGCGTTAATCATTCACCCCTAAGCCGCGCGGCATGACGCTCAACCGCCGGACCTTTGCCATTATTTCTCACCCTGATGCTGGCAAGACCACGCTGACGGAGAAATTGCTGCTGCAAGGTGGCGCGATTCACTTGGCCGGTGAAGTCAAGGCACGCGGGCAAGCGCGGCGCGCGCGTTCGGACTGGATGAAAATCGAACAACAACGCGGCATTTCGGTGACATCATCGGTGATGACGTTCCAGAAAGATGGCATTGTTTTCAACCTGCTCGATACGCCGGGGCATGAGGATTTTTCGGAAGATACCTACCGGACGCTGACGGCGGTCGATTCCGCCATCATGGTCATTGATGCGGCCAAGGGTATTGAGCCGCAAACCCGCAAGCTGTTTGAAGTCTGCCGCCTGCGCAGCGTGCCGATCATCACCTTCGTCAATAAGGTCGACCGCGAAGGCCGCGCCGCGTTTGAAACGATCGATGAGGTCGCCGACGCGCTTGCACTTGATGTCTGCCCAATGAATTGGCCCGTTGGCATGGGCGGCGAGTTTGAAGGCCTGTATGATTTCCATAGCGGCCGCCTCAGCCAACCGTCGGGCGACAGTAAGGCATTTGAAGGCAAAATGAGTGATCATAGCGGGCTTGACGCGGCCACGCTGGAACAGGTGTTGACGCCAGCGGGCGTAAACCGGCTGCGCGAAGAAGCGGAACTTGCGCAAGCGGGATATTCAGACTTTGACCTGACTGCGTTCCAGAACGGCGACCTAACGCCTGTATATTTCGGGTCTGCGTTGAAAGAATTTGGCGTGATCGAGCTGATTAACGCCATTGCGGCCTACGCCCCCCCACCCCGGCCACAGCCCAGTTCAAAGGGCAATATCGATCCGTCGGAAAAGGAAGTCACTGGCTTTATTTTTAAGGTGCAGGCCAATATGGACCCGCAACACCGTGACCGTATCGCATTCATGCGACTATGCTCAGGCACGTTTAAGCGCGGCATGAAGCTGACGCCATCCGGGCTTGGAAAGCCGGTTGCGATACATTCGCCAATCCTGTTTTTTGCCCAAGACCGCGAAATTGCCGACAGCGCCGAACCCGGCGACATCATCGGTATTCCCAACCATGGCACGCTGCGTGTTGGCGACACCTTGTCGGAACGCAATGAGGTGCGCTTTACAGGCCTGCCGAATTTTGCGCCGGAAATCTTGCGCCGTGTCGTGTTGCGCGACCCCACCAAGACCAAGCAGTTGCGCAAGGCGCTTGATGATTTGAGCGAAGAGGGCGTCATTCAGGTATTCTACCCTGAAATCGGTTCCAACTGGGTCATTGGCGTTGTCGGGCAATTACAATTGGACGTGCTGATCTCCCGGCTTGAGGCGGAGTATAAGGTCGATGCTTTCTTGGAAGCTGCGCCTTACGACACTGCGCGCTGGTTGATCGGTTCGGAAAGCGCATTGGCGCAATTTGTGTCGTTCA
>Ga0247843_1004609_pt1 | contig 20309 bp, 3 predicted proteins | sample LaCruzMarch2017__FD_192420 | JGI IMG/M metagenome (GOLD analysis project Ga0247843, IMG submission 192420) | Freshwater microbial communities from meromictic Lake La Cruz, Castile-La Mancha, Spain - LaCruzMarch2017_8m | ecosystem: Environmental > Aquatic > Freshwater > Lake | place: Spain...
CGGCTGGCTGCCGTTACTGTCGTTGTCCTCCGCATTGTCGGCTGTGTCCACGATGCTGCTGGCGGCGGCGAGGGCGACGGTGGGAGTGACGCGGAGGTAGTGGAAGCCGGGGCTGTGGACGAGGAAGCTGTAAGCGCCGCTGCCGTTGGTGGTGGTGGTGGCGGCCAGGGTGTCTGCCGCCGCGCCAATGCCGCCGATGGCGTTGTCGGAGCCGGTGCGCAGCAGCTCGACGGTGACGGAGGCGACGCCGCTCTCGGCGGTGTCCTTGACGCCGTCGTTGTCGAGGTCGTTCCAGACGAGGTTGCCGACGGTGATGCCGCTGAAGATGCCAAAGTCCACGGTCATGTCGGAGTTGGCACTGGTGTCGCCATCGGTGACCGACTCGGCATTGGGCGTGAGGGTGATGACGGGGCTGAAGACGGTGGTGCCCGCGCCGCCGGGCTGGGTGCCGTTGTTGTCATTGTCCTGGCCATTGTCCGCCGTGTCCGGCGTGCCGGAGGTGAGGCTGCCCGCAGGTGGGGTGACGCGCACTGCGTAAAGTCCGGGCGGGAGATTGACAAAGCTGTAGGCTCCTCCTGCGCTGGTGGTGACCTGGTTCGTGCCGCCAGCGTAGAGCGCGTCATCGCCATTGCCAGCCACGAGGTCGGTGCTGGTGTAGAGCTGCACGGTGATGCCGCCGAGGCCCAGCTCGGAGCCGTCTTTGAGGCCGTTGTTGTTGGCGTCGTTCCAGACCAGGCTGCCTATGGACATGGAGATGTTGCGGAAGCCGAAGTCCACGGTGAGGTCGGTGTTGTCATCGTCGGCGTCATCGCTGGTGCCGTCGGTGCCGGTCTCGGTGGCGTTGGTGGGTTCGGCGTTGTTGGCGAGGGTGATGACGGCGCTGCTGATGCCGTTGGTGGCGGGGTCGCTGTTGTCCACGCCATCCTCGCCGCCATTGTCATCCCCGGCGGCGGTGCCTGGCACGGAGTCGTGGCCGGAAAGCACGGCGGCAGTGGTGAAGTTGCGCGCGGGGATGTGGACGAAGTAGCCGCCTTCCAACAGATTGGTGAACTGGTAAAGGCCGCCGCCTGCGGTGGTGGTGACGGCGGTGGGGGCGGCAGTGCCGACGCTGTCGCCCTGCTCATAAAGCTCGACAGCGACACCATCCACGCCTTCGCCGCTGTCCATGCGACCATTGTAGTTCGCGTCAATGAAGACGGCGTTGCCGATGCCGACGCGGGGGCGCGACGGATGCGTGTCATACATGGCGGAGGCTTCCAGGTCAGCGGTGGAGGGCATGCCGACAACGCCAGTGCGGTAGCTGGCGATGCCGATGTTCGCGCCGTTGCTGCCACGCGTGACCTCAATGAAGCGCTGGCCGCTGTTGTCCACGCCGATGAGGCGGTCGCTGACCTCATCCCAGGCCATGGTTTCCACGTCCACGCTGCCGCCGGGACCACCGGCAATGTCGGTGTCGGTGAGGGCGATGATGGCCCCGGTGGCGGGATTGATCTCATAGACATCGTCGTCCACGCCATCCACGACGTAAAGCCTTCCGTCGGTGGAGAACTCGAGGCCGTCGGTATAACGGCAAGTATTGCTCAGGCCGGTGATGTCGCCCACGGAGGTGAGGCTGGTGGCTAGCTCGACATTGGTGTTGAGGTTGCGGATGTCTAGGTAGTAAAGGCGGTCGGTGCTGGTGCTGCTGTTCTGGTTATTGTCTTTCGGATCAGCGGTGTAAAAGCGCTTGGAGATGGGGTCATAAGCCAGTGACTCCATTGGCGCGCCATTGGTGGGGCGGCGGATGTGGCCGATGAGGGTGAGGATGATGTTGCCGGAGTTGGCAGCAGCATGATTGAGGTTGTAAGTCCATAGCGACTGGGTTTCGGAGGGGCCTGAGCTGATCTTGCCGCTGGAGAGGATGTAGGCCTCGCCGGTGAAGCGGTTGACGGCCATGCTTTCGATGTCGCCAGCGTCGGCGATGTCGCGGATGACGCCATCGGAGGGACGGCGGTACTTAAGCCTGCCGTAGTCGTGGGAGGTGGTGGATGGGGTGCGGTAGTTGTCGAAAGACCAGAGGTGGAGCGCGGCGGCGAGGGTGTAGTCCTCGTCAATGAGCCAGAGGACGCTGTTGCCGACAATAAGACCGAAATCCACGGTGCTGTCCACGCTTGTGCTGCCGCCACTGCCGGGTTCGCCACCTGCGGTGAGCTGGATGACCGGGCTGGCGATGTAACCGCCGGGGGCGGCGATCTGGGTGCCGTTGTTGTCGTTGTCCACGCCGTTGTCAGCGGTGACGATAGTGATGGAGGCCAGCGGCAGCGTGAACGGCGGCGTGATGCGCACATAATAGCTGCCTGGCGCGAGAGAGGTGAAGCTGTAGTCGCCACTGCCGCCGGTGGTGGTCGAAGCCAGGACGGTATCGGCATTTGACCCGCTGCCGCCGATGGCGTTGTCCGCGCCGGGATTCAGCAGCTCCACGGGGACGCCGGAGACGCCCGGCTCGGAGACGTCCTTCAAGCCATCATTGTCCACGTCATTCCAGACGAGGTTCCCCAAAGTGAGCAGCGGATGGACGATGAGGGAGTAGGCGCGAGTGCCGGTGCAGGCGGCGGCGTCAGTGCTGCGGATGACGAAGCTGAAGTTGCCGGTGGCTGCGGGCGTGCCACTGAGGACGCCACCGCTGCTGAGGGTGAGTCCCGCAGGCAGGCTGCCGCTGCTGACCGTGTAGGAGTGCGGCGCGGTGCCGCCCGTGGTGGTGACAATCTGGCTGTAGGCTGTGGAGACGACGGCGGCGGTGAGCGTGGCGGGGGTGAGAGAGAGGGCGGGGCAGGCGGGAGTAAGGGTGTAGCTGCGGGTGCCCGTGCAGCCATTGGCATCGGTTGCAACGAGGGTGAATGTGGCGGCGGCGGTGCTGGCAGGGATGCCACTTACCGCGCCGGTGCTGGTGTTCAGGCTGAGGCCGACAGGCAGGCTGCCACTGGTGAGGGAATAGACATACGGGGAGGCACCGCCGGAAGCGGTGACGGCCTGGCTATAGGAAGCCCCAACAGTTGCCGCAGGCAGGCTGGCGGGGCTGAGCGTGATGACAGTGCAGATGCGCAGCGTGTAGGCGCGGACGGCCTGGCAGCCGCTGGCATCGGTGGCGCGGACGGTGATGCTGGCGGCGGTGCCGGTGGTGGGCGTGCCGCTGATAACCCCGGTGCTGGCATTCAAAACAAGTCCGGCAGGCAGTGTGCCGGAGCTGATGGCAAAAGTGTACGGTGTGATGCCGCCCGCCGCCGTGACTGTCTGGCTATAAGCCATGCCGACCGTGCCTGTGGCCAACGTTGAAGGATTCACAGTGATGGTGGGGCAGGCAGGGGTGACGGTGTAGGCACGGGTGCCTTCACAGCCATTGGCATCGGTGGCGCGCACGGTGAAGCTGGCGGCGGCGTTGCTGGTGGGAGTGCCGGTGATCGCGCCGGTGCCGCCGACCAGGCTCAATCCGGCGGGCAGGCTGCCTGCGCTGACACTATAGAGATAGGGCGCAGTGCCTCCACCAGCGGTGACGGTTTGACTGTAGGCCGTGCCGGTGGTGCCGTTCGCCAGGGTGGCGGGCGTCAGGGCGATGACGGGGCAGATTTTCAACGTGTAGCTGCGAGTGCCCTGACAGCCATTGGCATCGGTGGCCCGCATGGTAAGGCTGTCACCCGCGCCATTCGCGGCGGTGGGCGTGCCGCTGATGACCCCGGTGGCGGAGTCGAGCACCAGCCCTGCGGGGAGGACACCGGAGCTAACCAGCCAGGAGTAAGGCGCGGTACCGCCACCTGCGCTGAGGGTCTGGCTGTAGGCTAGGCCGAGAGCGCCAGCAGCCAGCGATGAAGGCGAAACTGTGACCGTGGGACAGGCCGGAGTCAGCGTGTAGGCGCGCGTGCCTTGGCAACCATTTGCATCTGTGGTCTGGACGGTGAAGTTGGCGCTGCTGCCGTTCAACGGCGTGCCGCTGATGACACCCGTGCTGGCATTCAAAGTCAGCCCGGCAGGCAGACTGCCGCTGCTGACCGCAAAGGTGTACGGCCCAGTGCCACCACCGCTGGTGACAGTCTGGCTGTAGGCTGATCCCTGGGTCGGCGTGGCGAGGGAGGTGGGGCTTAACGAAATGTTCGGGCAAATGAAGACGGAGTAGGAGCGGGTGCCCTGGCAGCCGAAATTGTCCACCGCACGCACGGTGACAGCGAAGGTGCCAGAGACAGTCGGTGTGCCGCTGATGACACCGGTGCTGGCTGTCAGCGCCAGACCCGCAGGCAGTGTGCCCGCTGTGACGGCATACGAGTAAGCTGCGGTGCCGCCACTGCTGGTCACGGTCTGGTTGTAGGCCACTCCCAAGGCACCGATGGGCAGGGTGGAGGGGCTTAGCGTGATGATGGGACAGGAGGGCGCGAGACTGTAGCTGCGCGTGCCTTCGCAACCGTTCGCATCGGTAGCGCGGAGGGTGAAGGAGGCGGTGGCAGTGCTGGTGGGTGTGCCGCTGATGACGCCGCTGCTGGTGTTCAGGCTCAGGCCCACAGGCAGGCTGCCACTGGCGAGGGCAAAGACATACGGGGAGGCACCACCCGCCGCTGTGACCGTATGGCTGTAGGCCGTGCCAACAGTCGCAGCAGCGAGGGAGACGGGGTTTATGGAGAGAACAGGGCAGATTTTCAGCGTGTAGGTGCGCGTGCCCGTGCAGCCGCTGCTGTCCGTGGTGCGCACCGTCAGGTTGACACCGGCACCGTTTGCCGTGGTCGGCGTGCCGTTCAGCAGACCCGTGGTGGCATTCAGCGACATGCCAGCGGGCAGCGTGCCGGAAGTAATGGCAAAGGTATAGCTGCTGCCCACTCCGCCGGTGGCTGTGAAGGTCTGGCTGTAGGAGGAACCCACTCCACCCGCTTGCAGCGTCAATGGTGACACCGTGACCGCCGGGCACGCGGGAGTGACGGTGAAGGCACGCTCGCCCTGGCAGGAGAACACATCCGTGGCGCGCACGGTGAAGGAGGCCGCAGCAGACGAGGTGGGCGTGCCGCTGATGACGCCCGTGGCGGCATCCAGGCTCAGCCCGGCGGGCAGGGCACCGCTGCTGATGCTGTAGGCATAAGGGCCGCTGCTGCCGCTGGCGCTGACGGTCTGGCTGTAGGCCACGGCCACGGTGCCGTTACTGAGCGTGGTCGGGCTGATGGTTAGGGTGGGGCAATTGATGGTGACGAGATAGTCCTCCACTTCACCCGTGCCCACAGTGCCTGTCGGGCCTGGATTCTGCACACTGGTCAGGCGCACGCGCACCCCGCGCTGGCCGGGCTTGGCTCCGCTCGGCGTGGTGAAAGTCATTGTCCTTGTCACCCCGTTTGAGGCCGTCACCACCGTGGTGTTGGTGGCGATCTGCTCGCCCGAATCACTGAAGCTGCCGTTGCCGTTGAAATCCACCCACGCATTCAGATAACCGGTGGCACCCGTGTTGTTCGTGATGGTGGCGATGATGCTTCCTGAGGCACCCAGGTTCAGACGCGTTGGCAAACTGACACCGTCTTCATCATCGCTACCCGTGGTATCATCTCCAGTGGCTGCGGCATTGCGGGTGGAGGTAAATTCCGTGTCGGCCAGCGCCCCCAGGCGCAGATTGCTGCTGGCGGTGCTGGCTGCATCCGCAGTTCCATTCCAGTCACCGAAATCGGTCGTCGGCACCGCAATGGTGGTGGTATAATCTTCCACCTCACCATTGCCTGCACCGCCTGTGCTGCCGGGGTTGGTCACATTCGTCAGGCGGAAACGCAAGCCAAGAGTGGAACCGGTCACCGCTGTCGCAGGGATCGTCACCGCCACATTGGATGTCGCATTGGTCTGGCCCGTCGCGATGGTGACATTCGTGGCCAGTTGCTCACCGGCATCATTCAGGCTGTTGTTGTTGTTAAAATCCATCCACACATTGAGGTAGGCCACAGCCCCCGTCGTGTTTGTCACCAGCACAGGAATCGTCACCGGAGCACCGGCAGTGAAAGCAGGCAGAGAAACGGCGTCTTCATCATCCGCTCCCGTCGTGTCATCTCCGGTGGCTGTCGCATTGCGGGTGGAGACAAATTCCGTATCGGCCAGTGCCCCCAGGCGCAATCCGGCATTGACCGTGGAGAAGGCATCTGCGGTGCCGCTCCAGTCGCCGTAGTCGGATGGCGGCACGGAGATGTTCACCACATAGTCTTCCACCTCGCCCAAGCCTGTGGTGCCTATCGCACCGGGAGTCTGCACGTTGGTCAGACGCAGGCGCAGGCCGAGGTTGGTTCCGGTCGTCGCCGTAGCAGGCACCGTGATGTTGAGATTCAGTGTGCCGTTTGTCGTGCCGGTGTTGACCACGGTATTGGTGGCGACCTGCTCTCCGGAATCCGTGAGCACGCCGTTGTTGTTGTAATCAATCCAGGCATTCACGTAAGCCGGAGAGCCGCTCGTATTGGTGACGATGACAGGCAAAGTCGCAGGGGCACCTGCCATCAGCGCAGGCAAGGTGACACCGTCTTCATCATCCACGCCTGTGCTGTCATCCCCGCCGGCTGTGATGTTGGCAGTGACTGCAAACTCCGTATCCAGAAGCGCGCCTAACCGCAAGTTTGCATTGCGCGTGCTGGCGGCGGAGCCGAAGCCCGAGAAGTCACCAAAGTCCGTGGTCGGCGCGGCGATGCTGATCACGTAATCCTCCACTTCGCCCATACCGCCGCCCGTGCCTGTCACACCCGGATTCGCTGACGCAGTCAGTCGGACACGTATCCCCAGATTGCTGCCCGTGACAGCATTCGTCGGCACAGTCACACTGAGATTGATCGTGGCACCGCTGCTGCCATTGGCCACCGCCGTATTCGTGGCGATCTGCTCGCCCGAGTCTGTCAGCGTGCCGTTGTTGTTGAAGTCTATCCAGGCATTCAGGAAGGCTCCTGCCCCGCTGGTGTTCGTCACTGTCACGGGGATTGTCACGGTTTGCCCTGCGGTCATGGACGGCAGCGTGACACCATCTTCATCATCCGCACCGGTCGTATCATCGCCCGTAGCCGTGGCATTGCGGGTGGAGGTCACTTCGGCATCCGCAGTGGCACCCAGGCGTAAATTGCTGCTCACTGTATTGGAGGCATCGGCCACTCCGCTCCAGTCACCAAAGTCATTCGTCGGAGCGACGATGTTCACCACATAGTCTTCCACTTCACCCACACCGGAGGCCCCGGTCGCCCCCGGACTGCTGACTGAGCCGAGGCGAAAGCGCACCCCCAGATTGGTGCCTGTGGTCGCCGTGGCGGGCACGGTGCCGGTCACATTCAGGATGCTGTTGGTGGTGCCATTGGCCACCGTCACATTCACGGCGATCTGCTCGCCCGAGTCGGTCAATGAGCCGTTGTTATTGTAATCAATCCAGGCATTCAGGAAAGCGCTGGACCCACGGTTGTTTGTCACCGTCACCGGAATGGTGAACGCCACTCCGGCAGCCAGGGAGGGCAATGCGACTCCGTCTTCATCATCGCTGCCGGTGATGTCATCCCCTGTGGCGGTGAGATTGGTCGTGGCGGCGAACTCGGCATCCAGCGCAGCGCCTAACCGCAAGGTTGTATTGGCGGTGCTGCTGGCGGAAGCAAAGCCGGTAAAATCACCAAAGTCAGTGGTGGGTGCGGCGATGTTCACCACATAATCTTCCACTTCCCCAATCGCCGCATTGCTGCCCGTCGGCCCAGGAGAAAGCGGTGCCGACAAACGGAATCGAGCGCCCAGATTAGTGCCGGTCAGAGCTGTGGTCGGCACGGTGATGTTCAGTGTCGTCGTGCCATTGGTCGTGCCGGTCGTGACGTTGGTATTGGTGGAAATCTGCTCGCCGCTGTCCACAAAGTCGCCATCGCCATTGTAGTCGATCCAGGCATTCAGATAACCCAGTGCGCCCGAGCTGTTCGTAGCCGTGATCGTGATCGTCGCCGGGCCGCCTGCTGTCAGCGCAGGGATGGTCACGCCATCTTCGTCATCACTGCCGGTCGTATCATCCCCTGTTGCCGCCGCATTGCGGGTGGAGGCAAACTCGGCATCCACACTTGCTCCCATGCGCAGGCTTGGGCTGACACCTTGAGAAGCATCGGCCACGCCGTTGAAGTCGCCAAAGTCCGTCGTCGGGGCGGCCACTGTCACGATGTAGTCTTCCACTTCACCATTGCCAACCGCGCCTATGGCCGCTGCACCGGAGGAATTGGTTAGGCGGAAACGTGCCCCAAGATTCACCCCCGTGAGGCTTCCCGCAGGCACGGTGATGTTGATGTTCTGCGTGCCATTTGTGGTGCCTGTACTCACCGTCGTATTGATGGCGATCTGCTCGCCGCTATCGGTGAGCACACCGTTGCCGTTAAAATCAATCCAGGCATTCAGGAAGGCATTGCTGCCTGTGGTGTTGGTCACGAGCACAGAGATCGTCGCAGGTCCGCCTGCTGTCATTGAGGGGAATGTCACCGCATCTTCATCATCCGTGCCTGTCAAGTCATCGCCATTGGCCGTGACATTGGTCGTGGCGGCAAATTCTGTATCCAAAGTCGCACCCAGACGCAGCCCGGCATTGCGCGTGCTACTGGCGGAGCCAAACGAAGTGAAGTCGCCGAAGTCGGTGGTCGGCTCAGCGATGGTGACCACATAATCTTCCACTTCACCCGTGCCCCCTGCACCGCCGCTACCGGGGCTGGTCAGGGAGGTGATGCGGAAACGCGCTCCGAGCGGTGTGCCGGTCACGGCTATCGCAGGCACTGTGATACCGAGAGCCTGCACGACATCTGCCGTCCCGTTCGCCACACTGGAGTTTGACAAAATCTGCTCTCCCGAGTCGGTAAAGGAGCCGTTGTTATTGAAGTCAATCCAGGCATTCACATAAGCCACGGCACCGGTGGTATTGGTTCGTGTGATGGAAATCGTCGCAGGCCCACCGGCGGTGAGTGCGGGGATGGAGACACCGTCTTCATCATCTGTTCCGGTGATGTCATCACCCGTGGCTGTGGCATTCATTGTCGCCGCGTATTCAGCGTCCACAGTCGCGCCCAAACGCAGACGTGAATTGGCTGTATTGGATACCGAGATGCCGCGATCCCAGTCACCAAAATCCGTGATCGGTGCCAGGATGACCACGGCGTAATCTTCGACTTCGCCCACGCCGCCCGCACCTGTTGGCCCAGGAGCCGAGGCAGTCGTGAGACGGAAACGCGCACCGATGTTCGTCGCCGCAGTCACCGCATTCGTCGGCACGTTGAAATCAAGACTTAACGTTCCGTTATTGGTTCCATTCGCCACCGTGACATTGGTCACGATCTGTTCACCCGAGTCGAGCAGGTCACCGTCATTGTTAAAGTCCATCCAGGCGTTCAGGAAGGCCGCGCTGCCTGTCAGGTTAGTCACAGGCACGGAAATCGTCACCGGCTGTCCTGCGGTCATCGAGGTAAACGTCAGCGCATCTTCATCATCCGTGCCCGTGGTATCGTCTCCAGTGGCTGTGGGATTGGTTGTGGCGGTGCCTTCCGTATCAATCAAGGCCCCCAGGCGCAGATTGGTGTTGGCCGTGTTTGAGGCGGAGGCAAAGCTGGCATAATCACCAAAGTCAAACTGCGGCACGACAAGGGTGGTCGCCTGATCTTCCACTTCTCCATTCCCGTCGGCACCATCAGGACCGGGACTGCTGACACTTGTCAAACGGGCACGCACAGCACTCGCCCCTAGCGCGGCTCCGGCAGGGACCGTGAAGTTCACCGTTCTGGCCGAGTTTGCCGTGCCGTTGGCTATGGAGACGTTCGTGGCGATCTGTTCCCCGGAATCTGTTAGCACGCCGTTGCGGTTGAAATCAATCCACACATTGAGGAAGGCGGAGGCTCCAGTGGCATTGGTCACGGTCACCGTCAGCGTATAGGCCGTGCCCTGCTCCAGATTCGCAGGCACCGTCACACCGTCTTCATCATCACTGCCTGTTGTGTCATCTCCGGTGGCCGTGGCATTCGTCGTGGCAGAGGCTTCTGCATCGATCAGACTGCCGATGCGCAGATTGGCATTCACCACGCTGGAGGCACTCGGGAATGAAGTGTAGTCGCCAAAGTCCGTATTCGGCAGCACCACCAGAGTGAAGGCGGCACTCCCAAGACAGCCAAAGGAATCCGAGGCGCGCACAGTCACCGAGACACCAGCTCCATTGGAGGCAGTCGGGGTGCCGCTCAGGACTCCGGCACTGCTTAAAGTTAGGCCGGACGGCAACGTGCCAGCGGTGACCGACCAAGTGTAGGGACCAGTGCCGCCGCTGGCGCTGAAGGTGTGCGTGTAAGCCAGCCCGACTGTCCCGCTGGCCGGTGTGCCGCTCACCGTCATGGCCGGACAGGCGCGGAAGCCAAAGTCGATGGTGTTGTCGGAGTTGTTGTCCGTATCACCATCCGTGATGGATTCAAAACCTGCCACCAGGGCGATCAACGGACTGCGCACCGCCTGTCCCTGCGCGGTCTGAATGCCATTGTCGTCATTGTCCTGACTATTGTCGGCGGTATCTGTGACACTGCTGCTCAAAGGAAAGGAAGCAGGCGGTGTCGGAATGTAGATCAAGTATTGCCCTGGTGACAGGTTAACGAATGAATACAGCCCGCCGTCGGCTGTTGTCGTGGTCGCTGCGGGGTCGGCAATCGTTGGATCTTCCCCTCCCAAGAAGAGTTGCAAAGTCACTCCGTTGATACCTGATTCCCCAGTGTCTTTGATACCGTCATTATCGACATCGTTCCACACAAGGTTACCAATCTTCATGGACGGCGCAGCCCCCGGACAAGCAGCACCATCGGAGTTTGTCACCACCGGCCCGCTACCCACAGCGGTCATGCTGCCATTCAGAACACCGTTGGTTCGATTGAAAACATAAAGCGTATCCTGGGAAGTGGAACTGCTCTGGCTACCATAACCATAGGCCAATCCATTCGCATCAATAACCAAGGAACCGAATGTGGACAAAAAAGAGGCGGTCACACGTGTGCAGATACCCGTTGTCGTATTAATCTCAAAGAGTCCGAGATTGTTCGAGTCATAGGTATTGTAACCGTAGATTTTGTCCGTCAATGGGTCCCACACAATATCCCCAAAGTTACCGGTCGTATCCGCATTCGTGGTCGAATATCGAGTGACTACAGGGCTGCCAACCAGAGTGGCGGAGGCGAGATCAATAGTGTAAAGGGTCGTCCTTGCATTGCTGAAGGTGAAGCGGTTGATGATCATCCGGCCTGAAGTCAGCGCCGTGCCACCTCCCCATTGACCATCCGTCGCAGAACTGGGCAGACCATCAATCAACCCCATGTCCACCAGCGTCCCCAGTGAATTGATGCGGTAGAGATGTCCACCGTTCTGATCCACACAGTAAAGATAGCCGCCATACGCCACCAGACCGTTCAGCTTCTTTCCGCTAAAAATAAAGATCGGCACCAGCGACTGATTGGAGTCGATGTAGTTAAGGCTCGTATCCCAATTGCCTGAACCTGGAGTGGCCTCCCAGTTCTGCATGATGTAAAAGCGGTTATCACAAACGAAAGGTGAGCCGATGTTGGCGACAAAGCCAAAATCTATCGTGTTATCCACATTGCCGGTGCCGGATGAGCCCGGCTCAGTGCCTGGGGTCAGTTGAAACACCACACTGTAGGCAGACGTTGCCGACCCTCCGGGCTGTGAACCATCATTGTCCAAATCTTGACCATTGTCAGAGAAATCCACCACCGAACTGGATCTGGACAAAGGCGGGGTCGGCACCTTGACAAAGTAGCGTCCCGCCGCCAAGCCCGTGAAGCTGTAGATGCCGCCGCCGGCGGTGTTCATGCTGGTCAGCTTGGTATCGGCATTGACTCCCGTGCCGCCGATGGCGTTGTCTGAGCCTGGCGACCAAAGCTCCACCAACACGTTGTTGATACCGCTCTCACCATTGTCAAAGAGGCCATTGTCGTTGGCATCGTTCCAGATGAGATTTCCCACTCCCAAACTCGCTGCAACAGTCAGCGTGTAGTCCTCCACCTCTCCCGTGCCATCCGCTCCATCTGCACCGGGACTGCTCACGGAAGTCAACCTGACACGCACCCCCAGCGTGCCAATTGTCGCCAAGGCCGGAGCGGTAAAATTGATCGTACGTGCCGAGCCGGAGACACCATTACTGATCGTCGTATTCGTGGCGATCTGCTCCCCGGAATCCGTCAGCACGCCATTGTTATTCCAGTCAATCCAGGCATTCAAAAAAGCTGTGCTGCCGCTGGTATTGGTCACCACCACACTCAAAGAGCCGGACGATCCTCTCTGCACGCTCACCGGCAGCGTGACGCCGTCCTCATCATCGCTGCCCGTGATGTCATCACTGGTCGCCGTGGCATTGGTCACGGCAGAGGCTTCTGCATCGATCAGACTGCCGATGCGCAGATTGGCATTCACCACGCTGGAGGCACTCGGGAATGGAGTGTAGTCACCAAAGTCCGTATTCAGCAGCACCACCAAAGTGAAGGTGGCACTCCCAAGACAGCCAAAGGAATCCGAGGCGCGCACAGTCACCGAGACACCTGCTCCATTGGAGGCCGTCGGGGTGCCGCTCAGGACTCCCGCGTTGCTTAAAGTTAGGCCGGACGGCAGCGTCCCGTTCGTGACGGACCAAGTGTAGGGACCGGTGCCGCCGCTGGCGCTGAAGGTGTGTGTGTAAGCCAGGCCGACTGCGCCGCTGGCCGGGGTGCCGCTCACCGTCATGGCCGGACAGGCACGGAAGCCAAAGTCGATGGTGTTGTCGGAGTTGTTGTCCGTGTCTCCATCCGTGATGGATTCAGCACCTGCCACCAGGGAGATTAGCGGACTACGCACGGGCTGTCCTTGGCCGGTTTGCGTGCCGTTATCATCACCATCCTGCCCATTGTCCGCCGTATCGGTCACGCTGCTGCTCAAAGGAAAGGATGCAGGCGGAGTCGGGATGTAAACGAAGTATTGTCCAGGCGAGAGATTACTGAACGCGTAGAGCCCGCCTCCTGCTGTTGTTACTGAGGCGGCAGGTGTGGCAGTGAGCGGATCTTGACCACCCAGGAAAAGGCGGAGTGAAACACCATCAATCCCGGACTCACCCGCATCCTTCACGCCATCGTTGTCAGTATCATTCCAGACGAGATTGCCGATCTTCATCGAGGGGGCGGCACCTGGGCAGGCCGCGCCATCCGAGTTTGAAACACCCGGTCCTCTGCCCACAGCGGTCAGGGAGCCGTTCAGGATACCGTTGGTTCGATTGAAGATATACAGCGTGTCCTGCGGACCCGAGCTGCCTGCGCTGCCATAACCATAGGCAAGCCCGTTGGCATCAATCACCATAGACCCGAAGGCCCCCACCACGGCAGAAGCAATACGTGTGCAAACACCCGTCGTCGTATTGATCTCAAACAGCCCGAGCTGGCTGGAGTCTATCGTATTGTAACCATAGATTTTGTTAGTCAAAGGGTCCCAGACGATGTCGCCCAAGTTACCCGACATATTCTGACCGTTGCTGGCATAGGTACACCTCACACCGCTGCCCTCCACACTGGCCGAGCCCAGATCAATCGTGTAGAGCTGCGTCGTGCCATTGAAGTCCCACAGGTTCAGGATCATCTTTCCCGAGGTCAGAGCGGTAGCACCCGACCACTGGCTATTGGTGCCTGGAAAAGGCAGACCAGGAATTTCCCCCATATCCACAAGCGTGCCCAGAGAGTTCACCCGGTAGAGATGATTGCCATTCTGATCCATGCAGTAAAGATACCCGCCGTATGCCGCCAAGCCGTTGAGTTTTTTACCACTGAAGACAAAGATCGGCTCCAGTGTCTGGTCCGTCTCGATGTAATACAACGTTGTGTCAAAGACCCCCGAACCGGAGCTGGTCTCCACGTTCTGCATGATGTAATAGCGGTTATCACAAACGAAAGGTGAGCCGATGTTGGCGACAAAGCCAAAATCTATCGTGTTATCCACATTGCCGCTGCCGGATGAGCCTGGCTCAGTGCCTGCGGTTAATTGAATCACCCCGCTGAAAGCAGAGGTTGCCGAACCTCCAGGCTGTGAACCATCATTGTCCAGATCCTGACCATTGTCAGACGCATCCACCACCGAGCTGGATCTGGACAGCGGCGGTGTCGGCACTTTGACAAAATAGCGTCCCGCCGCCAAGCCCGTGAAGCTGTAGATGCCGCCGCCGGCGGTGTTCATGCTCGCCAGCTTGGTATCGGCATTGACTCCCGTGCCGCCGATGGCGTTGTCTGAGCCTGGTGACCAAAGCTCCACCAACACGTTGTTGATACCGCTCTCACCATTGTCAAAGAGGCCGTTGTCGTTGGCATCGTTCCAAATGAGATTTCCCACTCCCAAACTCGAGGCAACAGTCAAAGTGTAGTCCTCCACCTCTCCTGTGCCATCTGTACCATCTGCACCGGGACTGCTCACAGAAGTCAACCTGACACGCACCCCCACCGTGCCAATCGTCGCCAAGGCCGGAGCCGTAAAATTGATCGTGCGTGCCGAGCCGGAGACACCATTACTGATCGTCGTATTCGTGGCGATCTGCTCCCCGGAATCCGTCAACACGCCATTGTTATTCCAGTCAATCCAGGCATTCAAAAAAGCTGTGCTGCCGATGGTATTGGTTACCACCACACTCAAAGAGCCGGACGATCCTCTCTGCACGCTCACCGGCAGCGTGACGCCGTCCTCATCATCGCTGCCCGTAATGTCATCACTGGTCGCCGTGGCATTGGTCACGGACGTGCTCTCCGCGTCCACCAGCGCGCCAAGACGCAGGCGGCTATCCACCAGACTTGAGGCGCTGCCGAAGCTGCTGTAGTCGCCATAGTCAAGGGGGATGGCAAGATTGCAACTATCCGGGCGTCCCGCCGAACGAAGAACGGCATTGAGCAGTATCCGCCTGCCGTTGATGCTGGAGATATCAGACTTGTCATATTTATGACCAGCCAGGTAATGAACCCAGCCACCCCTGACGGGAGCACCGGCCACACGCCCCACATACACTTTGTAGCGGGTTCCGTCACTCGATGAGTAGGCAATGCGGAAGCCAGGGTTGGAAGTCAGCTTGAACGATGTGACCGAGCCGCCTTCATCTGCAAGCGCGCCATCGAACTGGGCCATGGGGTCTTGGAAATTGCCATAGGTCATGGAGCCTCCGAGCTTTCCGTCTTCCGCATACCCCGCAAGCAGGCCTTGCTGCGTGTAGTCGCGAATGGCCGCGCACTGGCCAAAGAAGTTGCCGCCGCTCAGAAGGAAATTCAGCAGCGCGGTGGCTCCCCCGACATCATCCGCATGCGGTTCAGTGGCGACAGTGAAGCAGGAACCGGCACCGATGTCCGTGGCGTTGTTCAATATCTGGTAATGGGTGAACAATGTCAGGCCCGCTTCTTGAAGGACATCGACATGGATCGAGCCATTGCCCCCCTGGTCAAACACGGCAACTTTGGGCTTGTGGACCAGCGTCGAGTCAACACTTACAGTGGTGGCGGCATTGAGCTGATACACGGCAACGTTGTTACCATAGGCATTGATCACAGCAAGCGCCTGCGATTCAAATCCGGGCTGGACTGCCAGAGGGCCGCCGCGGAAGGAGAGGCTGGCAGCAGCAATCGCCGTGGGCTTGATCCGGGACGCATTCGCGGTGAAGTCGGCTCCGTCTTTGCCCTTGATTGGGTTGATGATCCACTTCAGAGGCACGTTGGCGTGGAGCAACCGCACGGCAAGACCGTAGGACTTGAGGTTGAAGTTGCCCTGCAACGCATTGTCCATGGGAATGATGTATGTTCCGCTGGGCAGCGTTTCGATGCTTCCCTGGCCGTCACTCCCCTGCCCAAGATTCAAAATGTGGTCTTCCACCTCCCCCACGCCGTCCGCACCGTCCGGCCCTGGGCTGCTGGTGCTGGTTAGGCGCACACGCACGCCAAGACTGCCGGGAGTCGCAGTGACCGGAGCCGTGAAAGTGATCGTGCGGTTGGAGTTTGAGGTGCCGTTGGAGATCGTCGTATTCGAGGCGATCTGCTCCCCGGAATCCGTCAATACGCCGTTGTTATTCCAGTCAATCCAGACATTGAGATAAGCGGTCGATCCACGGGTGTTTGTCAGATTCACTGTTAGGCTGCCGGCCGCTCCCAGCACCAAGTTGACCGGCAGGGTCACCCCGTCCTCGTCATCGCTCCCCGTGGTGTCGTCGCCGGTCGCGGTAGCGTTGGTTGTAGCGGAATTTTCAGCATCCACCGCCGCACCGATCCGCAGGGCGGTATTGCTCGTGCTGTTGGCACCGGGAAAGGAGTTGTAGTCCCCGAAGTCGGAGGTCTGGGAGAAAGCGGGGCCGGCCAGGACCAAGAGGGCCGCGAAGATCGTCCAGCCCATGAAATGCGCGCCCGTCCGGCCATGCCGGAGCGCAGAGAGGACTAGTAGGCTGCCGCGCATGGATCGCTTCTAGTGGCTCTCCCTGGCAATCGTGAAGCTTGCACCACGCCCGGAGCGGCACCGTGTGGCCCACAGGCCGACGGTCAGCAGCACCAGCAGTGCCGAGCCTGGCTCAGGCACCGGCACCAGGTGGGTCTGTAGGCTGAAGGTACCGGGGTCTGTCGTGAAACTGCCGCTGCCCTGCACGTTGTTGCCGCCGCCGAAGACCACCTGGTCCAGGTCCGCGAGCTGCCAGACATAAGAGGTGCCGGGCGGGTCCGCAGGATCAGGAATGATCCAGTCATCCGCCGCATCCCCCGTGCTGGTGCCATCCCCCAGCAGCGCCCACTCGGTGGTAAGGTTGCGCGCCTTGGTGTTGTAAACCCACAGGAACGCTGTCTCCCCCTGCGTAAACACTGTTCCCGGCACCGCATCCGCCGAACTCGACTCCCCTGTCACCAAGTGGTCCACCGTGCCCGTGAAGAACTGGTCCACTGTGTTCCAACCATTCGCATCCGGGTCAAAAGCGCGGTCAAAGACCTTCCAGTTCCCGTCCCAGTCATTGATGTTTGCCAGCGTCGGCACAAAGCCGCCGAACGTCCCGATCTCAAACGAAAAGCCTGCGTCCAGCGCCAGCCCGTTACTGTCATAGAGCAGGTCATTGAAGGCGCTTTCCCAGAAAATGGTGCTGGCGGAGGCGCTGCCCTGGACCAGCACGGCGGCAAGAGCGGCTAAAAGGGTTTTCCGAAGTGAGTACGTCTTCATGTGATATGGAAATTATATCTCATATACTTAATTATCAAAAATCAAAATGCCTATTTTTAACTTTGGTTTCAAATATCCCCGTTCCGAGACTGGCTGCGGTCGTCTTTTTGCGCGACTCATCCGGTGCCCCCTCCCCTCAACCGCATGGCCCACATCGCCCTCCTCCCCTTCGGCAGCGCCGGAGATGTCTTCCCCTTCCTGTGGCTAGGCCGTCTGCTCCGCTCCCAGGGGCACCAGGTCACGATGATCGTCGCCTGCGTCTTCGAGGAGGCCGTCCGTTCCGCCGGGCTGGAGGTGATTCCTCTCGGAAAGCAGGAAGATTTTGACCGTTTCATCGCCGACCCGCGCGTGTGGCAGCTCTATCGCGGCACAAAGCTCGTCTTTGAATTAGCGGGCGAGAGCACAGAGACCCTCATTCGGGCCATTGAGGCCTGCCACGCACGCCAGCGTGTGGACCTGCTCCTGGCACCCTGCACCGCCTTCGGCGCGCGGCTGGCGCGGGAGGCGCTGGGCATCCCGCTCATCTCCGTGCATCTGCAGCCTGCCGTGCTCATCAGCGCACATGAGACTCCGGTGCTCTTTCCCGGCATGGAGCACCTGAGAAAAATCCCCCTCTGGCTGCGCCGCCGCCTCGTCCGCCTGCCGAACCCCGCCGACCGCTTCTCCGCACCGAGCGTCAACCGCGCCTGCGCCGCGCGCGGCATCAAGCCCCCGCGCAGCCTGTGGTGGGACTGGGCGCACTCCCCGGACGGAGTCCTGTGCCTTTTCCCGGAATGGTTCGCCAGACCGCAGCCCGACTGGCCGCCGCACCTGCTCCAGTGCGACTTTCCCCTGGAGGACATGGCCGTTGAAAAGCCCCTCGGGGAGGACGTGCGCCGCTTCCTCGCCGCCGGGGACAGGCCCGTCGTCTTCACCCCCGGCAGCGCCAACATCCAGGCCCGGCGCTTCTTCCAGGTCGCCCTGGAGGCCGTGCAGCGCCTCGGCAAACGCGCGCTTTTTGTGACGCGAAAGCTCGACCAGCTCCCCCCGGCCCTGCCCGCCAGCATCCTGCCCGTGGAGTACGCCCCTTTTTCCACCCTGCTCCCGCACGCCGCCGCCTTTGTCCACCACGGCGGCATCGGTACGCTCTCCCAGGGCTTCGCCGCAGGCGTCCCCCAGCTCCTCATGGCCATGGCCCACGACCAGCCCGACAACGCCCACCGCCTTTGGCAGCTCGGTGCCGGAATCGGCATAACCCCGCGCACCTTCACGCCCGGCCGCGTCGTCGCCGCCCTGCAAAAGCTCCTCTCCGACCCCGCCATCCAGGCCGCCGCAAGCAAGTGCGCAGGCCGCATCGCGGAAAGGTGCCCCTCCTCAGAGCCGCTCCTGCGCTGGATCGGCGAACGCCTGCCATGAAACGCCGCCGCTTCCTCGCCGCCACCGCCTCTGCCCCCGCGCTGATCACCGGCTCTTGCACACGCTCGCAGACCCTCCCCGGCAGCATCGTCGGTGCCGCCTCCGCGCACGGGCACCGTCTGCGTCAGACGGCCGCCTTTCCTAAGCCCGCCCGCACGCTCAAAACAGACGTGGTGGTCGCAGGCGGCGGCATCGCCGGACTCAGCGCGGCGCGGCGGCTGCGCCAGCTCGGCGTGGAAAAGATCACCGTGCTCGACCTCGAATCCCAGCCCGGCGGCAACTCCATCTCCGGCCGCAACGCCGTCTCCGCCTACCCCTGGGGTGCCCACTACGTCCCCCTGCCGGGAAAGGACTGCCACGAGGTGCTCCAGTTCTTCCAGGAAACCGGCCTCATCACCGGCCACGATGCCGCAGGCAGGCCCGTCTATGACGAGTTCTCCCTCTGCCACGACCCCCACGAGCGCCTTTTCATCCACGGCCAGTGGGAGGAGGGCCTCCTCCCCCTCACCGGCCTCACGCCCAGTGAAAAGAGCCAGTTCGACGAGTTCCAGGCCGCCATGCACCGCTGGCAGGAGCGCCACGCCTTCACCCTGCCCGTGGACCGCAGCCCGCGTGATCCCGAGGTGCTCGCGCTCGACCAGTTCACCATGGCCGCCTGGATGACCACCCAGGGCTTCACCTGCGAGGCACTGCGCTGGCATGTGGACTACTGCTGCCGCGACGACTTCGGCGGCGGCCTTGATGAAGTCTCCGCCTGGGCCGGCATCCACTACTTCGCCAGCCGCAGCGGCGAGGCCGCGAACGCCGGCAGCGACACCGTGCTCACCTGGCCCGAGGGCAATGCCCGGCTCGTCGAAAAGCTCGGCGTCGAGGTGGGCACAAACCAGCTCGTCACCGCCATCACCCCCGCCCATGTGGACGCACTCAACACCCGCACCGGCGAGATCACCCGCCACCAGTGCCGCGCCATCGTCTGCGCCCTCCCCCGCTTCATCGCCCAGCGCCTCATCCCCGGCATGGCCCCCCTGCCCTCCATGCAATACGCCCCCTGGGTCGTCGCCAACCTCACCCTTGATGAGCTGCCCCCCAGCGCCGGCGTCCTCCCCGCTTGGGACAACGTGGTCTATCGCGGCCCCACCCTCGGTTACGTCAATGCCACGCATCAAAACCTCGACTCAGTGCCGCACGCCACCGTCATCACCCATTACGAGGCCCTCTGCGGCCAGCCGCCCGCCCGGCAGCGCGAGTGGATGCTAACCCAAACCCACGCGCAGTGGACCCAGAGAGTGCTCACTGCCCTCAGCGCCCCGCATCCCACGCTCGTCAAACATGTGCGGCAGCTCGATGTCTGGCTCTGGGGCCACGGCATGATCCGTCCCGCCCCCGGCTTCATCTGGGGCACCGACCGCGCCCTCATGCAGCAGCACCAGCCGCCCATCTTCCACGCCCACTCCGACATGAGCGGCATGTCCCTCTTTGAGGAGGCCTACACGCGCGGTGTCCACGCTGCCCAGGCTCTGCATAGCTGGTTTGGCTAAAAAGCCCAGCCACACTGCGATTGATTGACATCAGGGCACCTCTGGATAGGGGGCGCGTTTTTGCAAGCGGCTCCGAGGACTGAAAAATCAGCGTTCTTGCCCGCCTTTCTCCGCGTGAGATGCGCGAACTACACGCTTCAGCGGGCTTCCGCGTGGGATTTCAGGCTCGTTTTGCCCTCTTTTGATGCTCGTTTT
>Ga0247843_1004610_pt1 | contig 20308 bp, 13 predicted proteins | sample LaCruzMarch2017__FD_192420 | JGI IMG/M metagenome (GOLD analysis project Ga0247843, IMG submission 192420) | Freshwater microbial communities from meromictic Lake La Cruz, Castile-La Mancha, Spain - LaCruzMarch2017_8m | ecosystem: Environmental > Aquatic > Freshwater > Lake | place: Spain...
CCAGGAGCCGTCACATCCGGGCCAATTGAGTTGTCAAACACGGAAGGTCCGCGGCTTGAGAATCCGGCAATTTTGTCCGTGCGGTGATCGTGGGCTCCGACCGACAGGGTTTCTTCCGTATGATGCGCCGGTGCGGCTTCAATGGTTCCGCAGCTTGGTCCGCTATTTCCTGCCGAAGCAACGACCATGATTCCGGCAGCCTCAAGAGACTTCAAGACTCCGAGGAATTCACTGCCGTCGCAGCCTTCGTTATGGTCGCAGCCCCATGAATTGTTGATCACATGAGGCGCCAATTCAGGCTTGCCATCGGCAGCGGCATTGCCGCCCTGGGGGTACGGCGCAAGAAAGAATTCAAAGCATTCGAGGTAAGTATGGGGTGCGCCGGTGCCGGCATCCATATTGCGGCATGCGATCCACTTTGCGCCCGGCGCAACTCCGATCTTGTTGGCGCCGGCGTCATCTCCAACGACCGTTCCTACCGTGTGCGTTCCGTGCGAATTATCGTCACAAGGAACCTTGACGTTATAACCGCAGGTGTTGACCTTATCGGTATTGACCGGTTTTGCGATGGCGTCATGCCAAGAATAGGTGTGATCTGCCGTAGTGCCGTTCCAGCCGCGGTACTGATTTTTGAGGGCCGGGTGATCCCACTGCACGCCCGTGTCCTGCCCGGCGATAACAATCCCCGCTCCGCGCGTGGCGAACTCGTTCCAGACCCGCTCTGCGCCGATTTTAACGATGTTTTCCCCCACACCATCTGGTTTGGGTTCAATCAATTCACGGCGGTCCGTTGCAGGCATTTTTGCCCGGATTTTCGGGTCTGCGACCACGCGCTGAACGTCCGGCCGCGCGGCGACTTCGCCGATGATTTCCGGGGTCGCATCAAAAATCGCAACGGCATTGCCCAAGTAGTAAGACTTGTAATCGAGCTTGTGGGCCTTCAGATAAGCAATCAGTCCGCGTTGGGATTTGCGAGCCGTGGCCACGAGTGTTCTGAAAACATATTGCCCACGTTCCACCTTGCTTTCGATCTCATATGCCTTTTCAACATTCGCCTGCTCAAGCATGTAAACGAGTGCCGGGATGCTGCGTGCCTCAGTCTGCATCTGCTTGGCCAGTGCCGGGCTGATTTTTGGGGACAACGTGGTTGGCGCGATGCCGGCTTTTGCGCCAGTCGTCATGGCTGTCATGCAAACTACTGAAATTGAGCCCGCAATCAGGCTCTTGGCGAAGCAATTCATGAGCTTTTTCCCCATTGATTTACCGAGGTGTTCGTAGGGGGATTAAAAGCCTTTTAAATTGAAAATGCAACGGACTTTAGTGGGCGTTGGCAGAGGCCTTGGAAAGGTTTTCGGCGGTCCATCTCAGGGGGATTTTGGTCTCAGAGCTTCTCTTGAATATTTCTTGAAGGGCGAATTCAAGTTTTGGCAGGCTGATCGCAAGGGTTTCCATCGGAAAACCAATGAAAAGGTGCCGGGTCGCCCCTGCCTTCGGGGGGCCGTTTTCGGCGCTGCCCATGACGGCTTCCAGTCGCGATAGAATTTCTGTTTCATTCATGAGTTCGGTATGGATTCCATTGGCCGTCATCTGCACAAGGGGGCCACTGGCCGTTTTTAGTTCAATGGGGGGCATCAGGGGACCGACGCCGGCCCAAAGTGCCAACAATTGCTGCCGCAGCGGATACCGATATAGGCGGGGGGACAGTAGGTCTGGCGCAACGGCAGAAAAATCGTGGGTGATTCCCTCGGCAACTGCGGCTGCAAGGACTTCTGGCCCGGCCGCATGACCTGCCACTTGCATGATTGTGGGGCTGCCAAAGCCGTTCTTGGCAAATAGCGTCCGACTTTTTCTGATGATTTTTCGAAGTTCATCTTGCGGATATGCCGTCAGGGCCACCTCGCGCCCGCAATCGTCAAGGCACTGACGGACACTAAGGCTGTTGCCCCAGAAGGTCGGGTTGTTCCGGAATGACACACCGGCCGATTCGGTGATCGATTTCCAGCCGTTCAGGTAGATCCCAGCAAGGTCACCCTTGCCAATGGATTCCAAAATTTTCTGGCGCTCGTTGTCGCGAACGCGTGAATTCCTGACCGCGCGCGTCAGATAGACCGGACTGATGAAGTGGACGATTTTTGCGGCGGTGAAGTTCTGGCGAAATTTAACGAACGCCTCTTCGTTGGTGGGCGAAAGCGATTCCCCCTCCCAAATTGCCGCCAGTGTGATGTCCAGTGGGGCGGTATCATCCTGACCCATCGCAAACGAAACCTGACCGCCAACGCTCAGTGCAACCACTGCGAGTAAAATCTTCAGCCGGGTAACCCTCATGACCGCAGCCTTCTTGTCAACGCTCGCGCGCCAATCAATAACGGCACGGCCAAGAGCAATGCCAGCGAGATATCAAAACCCGATCCCTTTGCCGCCGCACCAATTGGAATTCCAGCAGGTTCGTGGGCATAAATTCCGATGTGCATCGGCCCCTCTGCCGAATCGCCTTGCGGAGGAAAAACTTGTGGATTGGCCATCACGGTACAGCCGAAAAAGTTGCCCGATGATTTGCGTTTTTTACCGGAGTCACTGGTTGCAGGAACCACAGATGCCGCGCTTTCATCAAGATTTCGGGCCAGAATTTTTTGCTCAATTGTGTCCATGTGTGCCGCGGCAAATAGAGTTTGATCAGTCGTTTTGATTGCGCTGACAAAATCCCCAAAAGTGGCTGCCGGCGGCAAAAGGTCAATGGCACCGAGAACGATTTTGGTCAGATCGCTGTAACTGACCCCTGATTGCTTGATGTCCCACAAGAAACCGGAAATCAGTTGCCCTTTTTGATGATCGCCGCCGGCAAGGAACGCTGCCGAATTCAGGGTCAGTTCATTTTCAGCCGTGCGCAGGCACTGGCTGGTGTAACACATGGATCTGCTGCTGCTGGTGCAGATGCCTGACCCCATGCACGGACTGCCCAAACGCATCATGACAAAAAAGTCAGCAAGGCCTTCGTGGAGTTGCAGTGCCTCACTTCCAGTGGAATAGGATGTGATTGCAGAAAAGACAACGTGGTGGCCGAACTCATGGCTGACCACAGAAGTATCAAAATGCAAATCCTTGAGCAGGACCCCATCACCCTCTCCGATGTTGATCGACGGGGTGTTGGTTTCATCGTCCACAAACAGATAGTAGCCATTGGATTTTGCGGAGCAGGCTTGTCCAGCCGTGCAATTGCATGAGTTGTCAACGCATTCGCCCACCCGCAGGGTGATCGGGCTCGCCGACGTCCAGCGATAGCCTTGCGCCATCAAGAAATCCAAGTGCTCGTTCGCATGGGCAAACAGGTTGGCCTCGCGGAATTGCGGGGTCGTGTCCGCGAAATCAAATTTGAAACCTGAGATCGAGCCCCGGGATTGGCCTGGATACTTCATTGAAGTTTTAAAGTGGGTGTTTTCAAGATTGCTCTTGCCATCCGAGATTTCAAAATAAACATCTTTTTTGGTCGCCAGGGACTTGTTGGTTTCATAGACGTTGGCTGATGCTTGAATGGCATCGAAAAAACGAGGCGCAAAACGCAGGATCTCACGATCGTCACTGATCGCTTCATAGGGCAGGCCACCGGCAGTCAACACAAAGCGCCACGCAGGCACGAGGTTCACACCCAGGGGGAAAAAAACTGGTTCTGCCGCAGAAACGACAAGGTTTCCTTCACTGTCTTCTTTGCCGCTGCCTGGCTGCAAATTCTCTTGGGCAACCGCAAGGGCTGTGTCGCGGTCCGGCCAGTCGCCCAGCCTTTGAAGTGCCGCCTCGGCCGCAGCCTCGTCCAGGACGGGAATATTGCCGGCCAGGGAGAAGTTTTGTTGGGCGGATGGCAATGGGACCGCTTTGATCCCAAACCCGTGGATCCGTCTGCCTCCCAGCCAGAAATCAATGCTCCTTGCAGATTCCCCTGAGCCCTGCGCCAGCCCGAGTTCCCGCTCATGAGAACGGATTTCGATAAACGGATGAAGGCCCTCGTCCCGCAATTGGAAGTTCAGCTGAGAGCCGAGGGTCATGGACGGGTTTCTTGGTGAATTCAGACGAAGGCGACGCTCAACATCAGATTGCAAAGTTTCAAGCCAACGCACTGCCGGGTGTTCGAATCCAGAATCAAAGGAAAAGCCGCTGACCGCAAAAACCTGCCCGGGGCAGGCAAGCAAAGCTGCCAAAAAGAGCAAACTGAATGTTCTCTGGTTGTGGCGCAATTCTTCCCCCGGAATGGCGTGGCGCGATGGAGCGTCAAACACCCAAGTTGAAGATCGGTAATTGAACTCACAATATTGAGGCCGTGGAATTTTTTTTCTGGCCCTAAAAAAGCGGAACGATTGAGAAAAATATTTAAGTTTGAGTTATCCACAGGTTCTGTTGATAACTAGCGGACTCGGGTGTGAGTTTCCTGTTTCACACTGCTTTTGACCGGGTCGCTCAAAAAATGGACATTTTATTCCAGCAGAATTAGACCCTTGCATGTCCCTAATTCATCTGGCAGGCTGGGCAATCTCCGACGAGGTTCGATGATGAAAACCCCTCAATTTTCTCCTTCTCCTTCTCCTGCAAACACAGCAATTCCAGACGTCGCCGTCACCGTCACCGCAATCGAGGGTAATCGCCAGTGGCTGGACGGTGGTTCCATGTTTGGAAACGTCCCGCGTCCGGTTTGGGAAAAATGGGTCAAGCCTGATGCAACTGGTCGTATCGAGTTGGCATGCAGGGCCATGCTGGTGCGCATATCCGGGGAGTCGGGTGACAAATTGATCTTGTGCGAGGCTGGAATTGGCGCTTTTTTCGATCCAAGCATGGCGGATCGTTATGGCGTCCGCGAAAAAGATCATCGTCTTGTCGCAAATCTTGCAGCCATTGGCATCACCCCTGATGACATCGATTTTGTGATCCTTTCTCACCTTCATTTTGATCATGCGGGTGGAATTTTGCCGACGTTTGCAGAAATCCAGTCTGGCAATAAAGACCTTTTGTTTCGTAATGCAAAATATGTCACAGGCATGCGTGGCTTCCAGCGGGCGATGCAACCGCATGCCCGGGACCGTGCCTCGTTTATCCCCGGGATGACGGACAAGTTGAAGGCATCCGGACGTCTAATCTTAGTTGATGGTGAGACTCACCCCGATGTGATGCCCGACGTCTGTTCCTTCAGATTCTCGGACGGGCATACCCCTGGGCAGATGCATATTGTCATCAAGGGTGAAAACTCCAAGTTGGTATTTGCTGGTGATCTTGTTCCTGGCAGGGCTTGGGTTCATGTCCCGGTTTCGATGGGATATGACCGGTTTCCCGAATTGGTCATCGACGAAAAAGAAGCCCTCTACGCCTTGGCCGTGCCAGAGCATTGGTGGGTATTTTACACCCATGATGCAAGCTGTGCGGCTTCGCAGGTGGAGTCGATAACCGAAGGTAAGAGAGACAAAATCCGTCCGTGCCATGAACAGGCATCTCTCTTATCCTTCAGGCTCTGACAGGCTCTGATCTTTTTTCGAGATTTCCAAGAGTGCATCAAATCACAAGGATTACGCCAGGATTTGCTGCCGTTTGAGTCCGTACTCCTCGATCCATCATTAATCACAAGTCGATCTTTTTCCGAATCCATTTAGAGAATTGCGATGGGATCGGGGGGTGTGAGTTGAAGAGTCGGCGCGTGCTGATCATTGTCGCGGCCCTGACGGCGGTATGGCTATTTTCGTCATTGGGCGCGTATTACCTGGAAGTTGGTGATGCCAACGCGAACATCAAGACCGTTGGTGACGGCCTGTGGTGGGGCGTGGTGACTTTTTTGACGGTCGGATACGGTGACCGGTTTCCAGTGACGACCGAAGGTCGCTTTCTTGGAGCGTTTCTGATGATGAGCGGCGTGGCCGCAACGGGAATTCTAACGGCTCGAATTTCAGCGTGGTTTTTAGAAGAAGCAATCCTTGCAAGGAGGCGCAACGTGGACGAACGGCTTAATGGTCATTTCATCATTTGCGGCTGGCGGGACGATATGAAGGACCTTCTCGAACACATGGTGGGAAAAGACACTGGGAATGGCGCCGAGAAAGTCGTGATCGTTGCCAATGTGGGCCGCGAAGAAATTGATTCGATCCGGGAAGACAAACGTTTTGAGAAAATCAATTTCGTCGGCGGTGACTTTTTTCGCGTCGATATTTTGCAGCAAGCATTTCCAGAAAAGGCTAGCCGGGTGTTGATCCTTGCCGATCGCGCGCGATCTCAAACCGGAGTGTCACCAAGCGCCGAAGAAGCAGATGCCCGGACCATCATGGCCGCAACGGCCTTGGGTAAGCTGGCGAAAACCGCATTTGTCACTGCCGAAATCATTGATCCAAATCTGTCGAGCTATCTGCGCATGGCCGGAGTGACCGACATCATTTATTCAAGGCAATACAGCCGCCTGCTCCTGGGCACAGCAGCCAGCGGAACTGGGCTGGCGAATGTTTTAAACGATCTGCTGGATCCCAAGTCCGGAACCGCCCTGCAAACCCAGGATATACCAGAGGCACTTTACAACAAGACTTATGCGGAAGTTTGCAAGGCAATCGATCCAAGTGGTCAGACCTTGTTCGTTGGTTTGATCGAGCACTCTGGTAACGCACACGCTATCCGTGACCGGGCACTTCGTGAGGCTCAAAAAACCAGTAACGTTAAAAAATTGATCGACAATCTGCAGTCCGTGAAGCAGATCCGCTGCAACAGCCCCATGTTTAATCCGCCGCCTGACTACCTGGTTCCCTCCGGCACGGTTCTCATCACGATCCGGTGTGATCGTGGTGTGGCGATGGCAGCGGGAGTGCCTGGAGGTCAAACCCAGAATCCGGCAGTTAATGTCGGGCTCAAGACAGGGAGTGCAGCCTGATGGGACTCAAGGAAATATTCCCTAATCGGGATGCCAATGCTGAGCCGGTCCATGATGAGATTATGAAGTACCTTGAAGGCATCACTTTGCTCGAGGAACTCAGGGCCGACCCTGGCGGGTTAAGGGCTTTTTCTGAATTTTTGTCGGTAAAAGATATTGCAACTGGCTCCGAGATTATTCGCGAAGGCGATGTCGGAGGTGGCATGTTTTTTCTGATGAGTGGTCGCGTGATGGTGATGAAGAAGACGGTTCAGGGTGATTTTTATCCCGTTGCGAAACTGTCGGGCGGAACCGGAATCTTTTTCGGGGAGGGCGCATTATTTGGTCACGAGGCCCGTTCGGCCTCCGTTATTGCAGATGAACCGTGTCGCTGTCTGGTTCTTGATGGCGACGATTTTGAAAGATTCTGCCGGTTGTATCCCCAATGGTCGGTGGGGGTCATCTTGCGCCTTGCCAAGGTTGTCGCTACCCGATTGAGGTCCTTGAACCAGGATTATGTGATGCTTTATCAGGCTCTGGTGTCAGAGATCAGGGGATAATCATAAACTGCTTAAACTGCTCTACATGGCTGCGCCTGACATCAAAAGCCACTTCAAGCCACGCCCCCTGCACATTCACAGTGCCCTCCATAAAGGAGGTGCACATGCGGTGCCCACGTTGCGAGACATCACTTTCGGTCATCAAAAAGGGATATTTTCAGCGAAAAAATACGCCTGCTGAAAAGCGCCAGAGGTTCCTCTGCAAAGGCTGTAATTCCTGGTTTTCCCAGACATCAGGCTCTCTCGACGAGGGTCAAAAACGGCCCGATTTACACCATCCAATTTTCATGCTTCTGATTTCGGGAGTTTCCCAACGCCGCGCTGCAAACCTATGTTCGACAACCCAAATCACCGTGGCACGCAAGCTGGTGCGCATGGCGAAATTCTCGCAGGTGGCCCATGCGGCGCGCCTGGCCGGGATGAGAAAATCGGTAAAAGTTGCTGTTTTTGACGAAATGGAGGCTTTTGAACACAGCAAGTGCAAGCCCGTTGCCATCGCCGTGGCCGTCGAGGAGGGCAGTCGCATCATCTTGTCGGCCACCGCCGCCAGCATGCCCGCCAAAGGGTGCCTTGCTGCCATCTCGCGGCGTCGCTATGGTAAACGTATTGATCGCCGGAAACATGCTCTGAGCAAGGCTTTGGCGACGATCTCAACCGTGGCCTCGGCAGAACTCCTTGTGAAGTCCGACCAATGTCCGCGCTATCCCAAACTTGTGCGAAAGCACCTGCCCGGCGCAGAACACAAGACCTTCAAGGGGCGCAGAGGGTGCGTCGTCGGCCAAGGCGAACTGAAAGCCGGCGGCTGGGATCCGCTGTTTTCCCTGAACCACACCTGCGCCATGGTGCGTGACAACGTGAAATGCCTGTCACGCCGGACGTGGTGCACGACCAAGCGCGTGGACCGGCTGCAGTGCCGCCTGGATCTTTACGTCGGCGCGCACAATGTGATGATTGATTTGAAGCACCAGGGTCGCGGGGCGCAGAAGGTCTGGCCGTTTGGCGTGCTGGCGGTGGCCCAGCCAGGCGCAGCGATGTAGAGCAGTTTATGATTATTTTTTACGTAGCATCATGATCCCATCGGCGACATTGACCAATGTGGCTTCCACCCGAGGGTCTCTGGACACCGCGTCGTTGAACTGTTGGATTGCAATGGTGCATTTATCCTGGCTGGACCGGTTTGTTACATCGCCGTTCCACAGGGTGTTGTCGGCCAGAATCAGACCGCCGACCCGGATTAATTTTAGGCAGTGTTCAAAATAATCCAGCATCGGTCCCTTGTCGGCATCGATGAATGCAAGGTCAAAACTCTCTGGTCCGTGCTCCTCAAATAACTTTTCAAGTTCGTCCAGGGCGTTCCCAATCTTTGGAAGAATTTTTCCGGACTGGCCTGTGCGCGTAAAATAACGACGCGCCACGGCCATGTTTTCTTCATCCTTGTCGATCGTGACGAGCAAACCGTTTGGTGGCAGGGCCGCTGCGATTGAGATCGCAGAATATCCCGTGAAGCACCCTAATTCGATGGCCCGTCTGGCCCCGGTCAACCGGGCGATGAGATACAGGAAGGACCCCTGCTCACGGGCAATCTGCATCTCACTGCCAACAATTGTAAGGGTCTCCCGGCGGAGGTCCTCGAGGGCCAGGGCTTCACCGGGGAGCATGGCACGATGCAGAGCCGTCGCATGATCCGACAGATAGCGCGCAAGAGATTCTGTAGCAGGGACCAGTTTCATGTGGCTTCCTTTGTGGGGTGACAGAGTTTTGCGATGGCATCGTCGTCGGAGCGAAATATCAGGCGCTCTGCAGTCGCGCGATTCCATTGATCGTCATTGATGATCTTGAGGGTGCGCATTCGAGTAAGAAGGTTGTCCATCAACAGGCTGAAATTTTCGGTTGGCTGATGATGACGACAGAAGGCTTCGGCTCGGCTCACTGGTGCTGGCAGCAGGTTGACTAAAAAGACACTTTCCTTGAGAGTCAGGTCGGCCGCCGTTTTCCCAAAATAAAAATCTGCGGCTTCTCCAACACCAAAAATATTGGGTCCGAATTCGATAACGTTTGCGTAAAGTTCAAGGATTCTTTCTCTCGTCAACGTCTGGCCGAGATGCCAAGCGAGAAAAATCTCCTGGATTTTGCGACTTGCCGTTCGATCGTGGGTGAGCAAGAGGTTTTTAACCAGTTGCATGGTAATCGTTGAACCGCCGCGAGCAAGGTGTCCCACAGCTAAATTATCTCGCAACGCATCAAGGAAGGTAAAAGATGCGACACCAGTGTGATTCCAAAAACTGGTGTCTTCTGCGGCCACAACGGTAGTGACAAAGGAACGGCTGATATTGCGGAATGGCGCAAAAGCAGGATTCTCCGCCGACAAATCAATGTTCCGGTTGGGCATCCCGCGGGATCGCCTCTGAACACTTAACGGACCGTTCAGTGTTTTGGTCGCGTACAAATCGGGTTCGTGTGCGACCTGACAAGTGAATTCGTCGTGGCTGATCTGCAGTTGAAAATCAGCGGGCCTTTCTTTTGGCCATGTCACCGTTAAAATCCCCATGAAGTCCCCGGTAAGCGTGAAGTCATGCAGTGCCGGAGCCAACTTGCCGGGCAGGATGTCGACCAAGGCCTGACAGGGGGTGCGCGAGACAAAAGCTCTGACGGACCAGATCGCGGGGGGCGACCTTTTTGAGGATGGTGGAAAATAACGGGTGAGTAGGCGTTGCGCCGGTTTAGGCAACGCGACGGGTCCATTCGCGCGGAGATTGACAATAATGGCTGGTTCGAGGGCCCCCGCAACTTCAAAGTCGAAGTTTGACCTCTGCGCCATGTTTCGTTCGGCGGGTTCAAAATCAAGTTGAGCTGGTAGTTGGATCCGTCCGTGATCAATGATCAGTTCAGAACTGGCAGGATCAAACGTGCCATTGAAGTTAGCGTCCAAGTGCAGTGGTCCGATTTCTGTCGGCGCAATCGCCTTGTTATGGACATACAGGTCGCGAAATTTCATAGAGGCATTAAAGGACACCATCTCTGTGCCAAGCTGGTTCAACTCGAGATTGGATTCAAAGGTTGTATCGGTTGAAGGAACAATGAAATTGCCAAAAAGCGATGCAAGGGACGGCGGCATGTGGGCACCGTTGATCGAGACTTCGACTTTTCTTGTGTCAACACCCGTCCGGATGCGAAGGCCCCATCCGTGGTATTTTGCGTCGGGAGTTTGTGAAGCTGTTAGTTCAATCGCGCCAGTTTTGGGCCATAGCCTCACATGCCCGCTGACGTTGGTTTCAGGCACAAATCCAGTTAATTGAAGTTCTTTTGCGTGAAAATGAATTCTTGGTGTACGCCGGTCAAGGCGGACGTGAAATTCTGTGGCACCCAGAATCAATTCGTTTTTTCCGGAGTTGGAACTGGTTCGATCTGCGATGATCTCGGTTTTAGCGATATCAAAGACAACTCGGGTCGGCAAAAACCATCTGACGATCATGGGCATAATTGACTTCGATTTAGGTTCGTCAGAACTAGTGCGCAGTTCGCGGATCAGTGATCGCAAGGCCGGTTCAATTTGTTGCAGAAGTTCAACAATATCCGGATCAGGATCTGCCTTTGGTGCTGATAATTTTCTCGAGAGCCGGTCGCCTGTGGGCAAAATGATTTGCAATGAATCGATGCGCATGGTGCCAAAGCCGACGGAAAACCCAACGGGAACTGTCTTGATTCCGGTTTTTAATTCCAAAGATGCCAGGCGTGATTCCAGACGCAGGGCAGCCTGCTCGTTGAGTTGCCTGTTTGCGACCTTGTATAGGACAATCCCGGCGACCGTCAGCGCGAGCAAAATCGTTCCGATCCTGGATCGCATTTTTGAAGGGGATTGGTTCACAGGGCTCCGGACTAAAACGGTTTGAAGACCACAAGAGCGACAATAGCCAGCATCAAAAGCGTCGGAACCTCGTTCAAAAACCGAAGTGTTTTCGAATTCGGCAACCGGCTCGCATCAACGGCCGCGTCTCGCTGTAGTTTGCCCGCATAAAATGTGGCGAGCATGAGAATGAGGACCAGGGCGAACTTGCTCCCGAACCATCCGGTCCTGCCAAGATCGGGCACCAAAGCAACCATGAACAGCCCGGCGAAGGCTGCGACAAGCATGGCCGGAATCGTGATGTACCGGTAGAGCCGATGCTCCATCAGGGACAGCAGTTCATGGATGGAGTGATCTTTGGTGCCGCGTTCGCTGTGATAAATCAAAAGCCGGTAAAGGTATAAAATACCCGCCATCCAACTGATGACTGCCACGATGTGCAACCACTTCCAAAATAAATAGGTCCCTGCAAGATTTTCCATCAGTCCTCAGGAAACCACAAAATTGACGATTTTTCCCGGAACGTAGATTTCCTTGCGAATCTGTTTTCCTTCCAGATGGCGCTGGACCCCTTCGAGGGCTTTTGCGGCGGCAAGCACGTCGGATTGGGTGGCGTCCTTGGTCACTTCCATGGTGCCGCGCATCTTGCCATTTACACTGATGGAAAGGGTGACGGAGTCGACCTCACACAGGGCTGGGTCAAATTTCGGCCAGGGTTCATAAGCAAGCGTGTCTGTGTGCCCAAGCTTCGCCCAGATTTCTTCAGCCATATGCGGTGCATAAGATGCCAGAAGTAATGTCATGATCTTACCGGAAGCGAGAGAAATCCCAGGCTCCTTGTAGGCAGCGTTGACCAGTTCCATCATCGCGGCGATCGCAGTGTTGAATCGCATGGCTCCGGTGTCCAGCGTTACCTTTTGGATTGTCCTGTGCAGGGCCCGCTTAAATGTTTCGCTGTCTTCTTTTGCTTGGACTAGTCCACTGAGCTGACCTTCATCCGTTACAAAAATTTTCCAAAAGCGGCGCAGGAACCGGTGGCAGCCGACAATGCCTGCGGTCTGCCATGGTTTTGTGGCTTCCAAAGGTCCCATGAACATTTCGTAGAGGCGCAGTGAATCGGCCCCCCATTCACGGATGATGTCGTCGGGATTTACCACGTTGCCGCGGCTCTTGGACATCTTCTCGCCATTCTCTCCCAAAATCATTCCTTGATTGACGAGGCGCTGGAAGGGTTCTTTGGTCGAAACCAGGCCGCAGTCGAAGAGGACCTTGTGCCAAAAGCGTGCGTAGAGAAGATGTAAAACCGCGTGTTCGACGCCGCCGACATACAAGTCGACGGGCATCCAGTATTTCTCTTTCGATTTATCCCATGCCGCGTGATCGTTGTGGGGATCGATGTAGCGCAGATAGTACCAGCAGCTGCCAGCCCACTGTGGCATCGTGTTGGTTTCCCGCCGGTACGCCTTGCCGTCTTTTTTATATTCCAACCAATCTTTCGATCGCGAAAGTGGGGATTCGCCGTTTCCAGATGGCTTGAAATCTTCAAGCTCTGGCAACAAAACCGGCAGTTCAGATTCGTCAACCGTCACGACGTTGCCGTCTTTATCCTGCGCGATGGGAAATGGCTCGCCCCAGTAGCGCTGGCGTGAGAACAGCCAGTCGCGCAGTTTATAGGTGACGGTTGGCTTGCCGAGTTTGTGCTCTTGTAGCCACTGACCCATGCGATGGACGGCTGCAGCCTTGTCCATACCGTTCAGGAAACTAGAGTTGATCAAAATGCCGTCGCCGGTGTGGGCAGGTCCGCTGGATTCACCGGGTTCAGTGGATTCTGATGATCCCGTCAGGACCCGGTGGATCGGGAGTTCAAACTTGCTAGCGAATTCATAATCGCGTTCGTCATGTCCGGGAACCGCCATGATGGCCCCATGCCCGTAGGTGATCATCACGTAATCGGCGATCCAAATCGGAATTTTTTCGTTGTTCGCCGGATTGATGGCAAACGCGCCGGTGAAGACGCCGGTTTTTTCAGTATTCAGGCCGGTCCGCTCCATGTCGCTGCGTCGTTTCGTTTCCTCGACGTAGGACGCCACCGCATCTTGTTGTGCCGGCGTGGTGATTTTTTCGACCAGTGGATGCTCCGGAGCCAGGACACAGAACGTTGCGCCAAAAAGAGTGTCGGGCCTTGTTGTGAAAACAGTGAAGCCTTGAGGTTTATTTGAATTTGCATTTTCTGCGATTTTGAATTCAACCTCGGCGCCGACGCTTTTGCCGATCCAGTTGCGCTGCATTTCCTTGACGCTGTCCGGCCAATCGACCAGATCCAAGTCGTCAAGAAGCCGTTCGGCATAGGCAGTGATTTTCAGGACCCATTGGCGCATTGGTTTGCGGACGACCGGATGGCCACCCCTTTCCGATTTGCCGTCGATGACCTCTTCGTTGGCCAAGACGGTCCCAAGGGCTGGGCACCAGTTCACCGGTTCGTGGGATTCGTAGGCGAGCCCGCGCTGAAACAGTTTCAAGAAGATCCACTGGGTCCATTTGTAATAGCTGGGATCCGTCGTATCGACTTCACGGTCCCAGTCGTAACTCAGGCCAAGAGACTGGATCTGTTCGCGAAATCGGTTGATATTCTTGGCGGTCGTGACCCGCGGGTGGGTTCCGGTGTTGATGGCATGCTGTTCTGCGGGCAGGCCAAAGGCGTCCCATCCCATGGGGTGCAGGACATTAAAGCCATTCATGCGCTTGAACCGGGCGACGATGTCGGTTGCGGTGTAGCCTTCTGGATGGCCGACATGCAGGCCGTCGCCAGACGGGTAGGGGAACATGTCCAAGATATAGTACTTGGGCTTCTTTGGGCCCGACGCGTCGTCTGGGTCCGGAGTCTTAAAGGTTTTGTTGTCCAGCCAGTGGCGTTGCCATTTTTTCTCAATGATTGAGAATGGATAACTCTGCTTTTCTTCCATGCCGTTTGCCTGCTTCTGGATTAGGATGATGGGCATCAACCCCGTTGCCTGTTTTGATGGCTTAAAAAACCATCAATGGCCCGATTTTACAACGGAAAAGCCATTCCAGAAGAAGAAGTGCGGGGTAGATTCCTTTTGGGGAGGTTCCGATGGAAATTCCAGTTCAAGTGCCACTGATCGACATTGCCGGCCTCAGGGGATGCGCTGATTTCAAGCTCTCTGTCGCCCGCGCCATTGGACGGGCCTGCCGCGAGGTTGGATTTTTCTATGTTTCCGGTCACGGAATCAGCCTCGATCTGCAGAATAAAATCGAGGCCTTGAGCCGTGATTTTTTTGCCCAAAGCCATGACATCAAAATGCGGATTGCGATGGCCAAGGCTGGTCGCGCCTGGCGGGGTTTTTTTCCGGTCGGCGTTGAGTTGACTTCGGGATTGCCTGACATCAAGGAGGGCATTTATTTCGGCCAGGAATTGTCGGACCGTCACCCGGCGGTGATCGCAGGCAAGCCCATGCATGGCGCAAACCTTTTTCCTGCCGAGCCCAGTGACCTTCGCACTGTGGTCCTGACCTACATGGATGAAATGACGGCGTTGGGACATGCCCTTATGGGTGCGTTGTCTCTTAGCCTGGACCTGGAAGAAAATTATTTTCACGAGCGGTACACCAAAGATCCCTTGCTGCTCTTTCGGATATTTCATTATCCGGTGCCTGACCTGAGCCAACAGCACCAATGGGGGGTCGGTGAGCATACCGACTATGGCGTGTTGACCATCTTGAAACAGGACGCCTGCGGTGGACTTGAGGTTAAAACAAAAACGGGTTGGACGCCTGCGCCACCAGTTGAAAACACCTTTGTCTGCAATATCGGCGACATGTTGGACCGGATGACGGGGGGCCTATACAAGTCAACGCCACACCGCGTGCGAAATGCATCCGGTCGCAATCGCCTGTCCTTCCCCTTCTTTTTTGACCCTGGATTCGAGTCAGTGGTTCAGCCACTTCCCGTGGTCGATCGCGAACGGGTCAAGGACGACTCAACCGAGCGCTGGGACAAGGCTAATGTACATGCGTTCTCGGGTACATACGGTCAATACCTCCTCTCGAAGGTGCGGAAGGTGTTTCCCGAAATTCCGAGTGACTCTCGCTGAACTTGACGCGCCGGCCTGTCTTCTTGGCGGACGGTCTGTTTTTTGCATCGCGCCCTGACGGATTTAAATCAAAGGGCCCGTCATGAAATTATTTATTTCTTCGAAAATCATCGCGTCGTTGATTATTGCATCGCCGATTCTCGCATCGAGAATTATCGCGATGGCGATGGCAATGTGTTTTGTTTTTTCTGACGTTGGCATTGCCGGGGAACGGAACGGCGTATTTGCTTCCTGCCAGACCCGTGATGATGGTCCCAGGTTACGAATCGAAATCGTTAAGTGCTGGGACCCCGAAGGTGGCGGTGACTGGATTGAGGCGAAAGTTTCGACCCTGCCCAAGGAAAGCGCCCAGTGGGTCTCACGATGGATCCGCGGTCAACAACTGGACTTGGGACGTGACCCGATCTGTGAGGTTTACCAGTTCCCTGAACGCGGACCGGACTCCTTAGGCGACGATGATGTTCTGACTCAAGTCGGCGTTTGTTTCGAGCGCCACAATGACGGGACATATGGCGGGTATATCCTGCATTATGCCGAGGAAGGTTCTGTGATCGAGCGCCGCTTGTCCTGCGTTTATTAAACATTATTAAACTGATCTCAATCCCCCTCGTTAACGGTACCACCTGAACTGGCTCGGATCGCGTGGGTGCATCCGAAATAATACTGAGAATCAGGTGATTTATGCGACGACCAGCATCCGTCGGGAATGATTAAAAAATAAATTGATCTTAGTGTTTTTATCCAAGAATCTTTTCGAGTTTCCGCCAAGTCACCCTGAAAGGGATCAGCTGATCACATTTTTGCCAGCGGCTGAAGTATTGCTGTCCGGCTGCTTATCGATTTTCCAAATCAAATCGCAACATATCCCTCTAAGGTCTTCTGGTAGTCGGGCCGATAAGCCATCGGTTGTTCTCTGGAGATCGAACGCATGGACTTTAGAAAATTTAGCCTCCGCCTCCGCATCCTTTCCTTGGTTCTAATTATTTTGGGAGTGTTTGGCATTTCTTCGTTCTTGATGTTCAGGCGCGCAGTTGATGGCCAAAAAAATGGAATTATCGGGACGTTCAAGATATTCGCTGTATCCCTGTCGGACGCAATTGGTGCGCAATTTTATGAACGGTACGGGGACGTCCAGGCATTTGCCTTGAATGACGTGATGACGCATCCAGAAAAACCAATCGAGATTATTAACGTCATGAACGCCTACGCGCACCTTTATGGCATCTACGACGTCATCTTGTATGTCGATGGAAATGGCAACTACGTTGCTTCGAATACGGTATCCCCTCAGGGAAAGCCGCTAAACGTCAACGACCTTAAAGGGCGTTCGTTCAGAGATGACCCATGGTTCAAAAACGCAATTTCTGGAAAGACCACAGACGACAAATCCAAAAACTTCTCGGGCACCTATGTCGAGGGATTTCAGGTCGACGCAATTACTTCCGCCGTATACGGTGAAAAGAAATGGGGCAGTAGTTTTTCAGCCATCGTGAAAAACACGTCCGGTAAAATTCTGGGTGTGATTACCAATCGCGCCAACTCCAGTTGGGTAGAGACGGACTTCGTCACGCTATACGGCGCTCTTAAACAACGCGGGCTTTCGGCTGCTCGATTGCGCATGCTGTCCAATGAAGGAAAAACAATCGTTGATTTCGATCCAGCGCGTAATGGCGGTGCAACGGATGTTCTCCATGATTTTGAGAAGCTATCTAAAACAACGTTTGATGTTACGGGGTTTGCTCCCGCAGAACGGTTGATTCGTGGTGAGAGCGGTAGCATTGTTGCCTCGGCGACCAAAGACGGTAAAGGTTCCCCGGTCATCGCAGGCTTCAAACCGGTTGACGGCAAAAAGTTTATCGAATCCCTTGGTTGGGGTGTCATTGTCGATGCGCCGCTGACGGAAGCCAATGCGACCATTGGATCCGCAGAGGAGGAGTTTTACACAGTGACGTTAGGATTGTTTGCCTTTTTTGTGGTGGCCGGAGTCATTTTTTCACAGCGGCTTACCGCGATTTTGAGCAAGATGGCGTCAGAGCTGGTTGATGCTGGGCAAGATGTCGGCAACGCCAGTGATCGATTAGCCAGCGTTAGTCAACAGATCTCCCAGTCTTCTGCCGATGCGGCTAGTAGCCTTCAAGAAACGGTTGCGTCCGTTGAAGAGTTGTCCGGCATGGTCAGTCTTAACTCCAAAAATGCAAGCGAGGCATCCAAACTTTCCAAGGAGAGCGAGCTGGCAGCAGAAGCAGGTGGCAAGGAAGTGCAGCGACTCGTCAATTCAATGGTGGAGATTGGGGAAAGCTCGAAAAAAATTGAAGAGATTATTTCAATCATTGATGACATCTCTTTTCAGACTAATTTGTTGGCCCTCAATGCAGCAGTTGAAGCGGCTCGTGCCGGCGAGCACGGCAAGGGGTTCGCTGTCGTGGCAGAGGCTGTGCGTAATCTTGCTCAACGAAGTGCCGCTGCAGCCAAGGACATCACCGGTCTAATCAAGGACAGCGTAGGCCGCGTCGCGCAGGGTGACAAGGTTGCCCGGGAAAGTGGTAAGGTTTTGAATGAAATCTTGATAGCAGTAAAACGCGTTGCAGATCTTAACAATAATATCGCGGCAGCCAGCAAAGAACAGAGCATCGGAATTTCACAAATCAGCCGTGCCATGAATGACCTCGACATGGCCACGCAAGAAAATGCAGCAAGCAGCGAGGAGTCGGCGGCCGCAGCCAAACAACTGGCGGGTCAGGCTGAGCAGATGAAAAATCTCGTCGGTCGCCTGACGAAAGTAATTGAAGGGTGAAAATGACCCTGTAAGTCCCAGTCTGCCCAGCGCGACAGGAACTTCACGTTGTCACGCACCATGGCTCAGCCATGTAGAGCAGTTTTTGACTTATCGGACAGATACCTGATGCGCGGTCATGTAGCAAAGGCTGACGATTTCTTCCACCGTGGCACTTTGCTGCAAGATATTCGCAGGGCCATTGAGGCCGACGAGGACGGGTCCAACCGGCGTCACGTCGGCAATGTTGATCAGCAGCTTGTAGGCGATGTTCGCCGCGTCGAGATTCGGAAAAATCAGGACATTGGCGTCGCCGTCAAGTTTGCAGAATGGAAACTCGTTGTGTCTGAGGGTTTCATTCAAGGCAACGTCGGCTTGCATTTCCCCGTCCACGCAAAGGTCCGGATGACGCTCCTGGAGAATTCTCGTCGCCTTTGCAACCTTGTCCACGTGTTCGTGCCTGGTGGCACCGAAGCTCGCAAAACTGAGCATCGCAAGCCGGACGGGTTCTTTCATGTAGCGCTTGGCCAATGCAGCCGTGGCTTCCGCAATCTCAACCAGCTGTTCTGCCGTTGGATCGATGTTGATCGTGCAATCCGCCAGAAAGAATAATTTTTCTTGCGTCATAATCAGATAAACACCTGCGAGGGCCTCGTCCTTTGCGACTCCGACGGTTTCAATAAGGGGTTTCACGGCGCGCTGGTAGCTGACCACAAGGCCTGAAACCTGTCCGTCCACTTCACCACTGGCCAGCATCATTCCGGCGAAATAATCGTGGCCGCGGATCAATTCCTGGGCTGCTGCTCGTGAGATGCCCTTACGCTGGCGAAGTTCAAAGAGTTGCTCGCCATACTTTTGCGCCAGATCTTCGTCCTTCAGGGGGTCAATGATTTTGACCTTGCCCTCGAATTGTTTCAGGCCCATGTCTGCGGCCATGCGTGTGATGTGTTTGCGAGATCCCAGAAGCGTGATGTCGATTTCGCCCTCGTCACACAGTTGTGCGGCTGCTCGTACGATTCGTTTATCGTGCCCATGGGGAATGGCCAGATGAATCTTTCGGCCTGACTTTTGACGATGGGCAGCCAGGTCTTTGCGTATGGATCGCATCAGGCGTTTGGAGGGTCCGCCCATGAGCTCGAGCTTTTCCCGGTATTGATTTATGTCGATTTTTACACGGGCTACTCCGGTGTCCATGGCAGCCTTCGCAACGGCTGGTGCAACGCGCAGCAGGACACGTGGGTCGACTGGCTTGGGAATTAAGTAATCCCGACCGAATTGATAATTCTGATCGGTTTTATAGGCCCGGTTCACAACGTCGGGAACATCCTCTTTCGCCAGGTCTGCAATGGCACGAACGGCAGCCAGTTTCATTTCAATGTTGATGGTCCGGGCACGGACATCGAGTGCTCCGCGAAAGATGTACGGGAAGCCAAGGACGTTATTCACCTGGTTGGGATAGTCACTGCGCCCGGTGGCAACAATTGCATCGGGGCGCGCGGCTAGGGCGACATCTGGCAGGATTTCAGGATCCGGGTTTGCCAGGGCAAAGATGATGGGGTTTTTGGCCATTTTCATGATCATTTCAGGTTTCAGAACATTGGCGGCCGAGACACCGACAAAAACATCTGCGCCGTCGAGGGCTTCCTCGAGGGTTTTCATGTCAGTCTCGCGCGAGAACTTGGTCTTGTATTTATTCAGATCCTTTCGCGAAGTTGAGACCACGCCTTTGCTGTCGCACATGATTAGGTTTTGATGTTCGACGCCGAGGGCGAGAAAAAGATTTGCCGTCGCGATTGCAGCCGCGCCACTGCCAGAGAACACAATTTTCGTTTTTTTCAAGTCACGTTGGGTGACGGTCAATGCATTCAGGAATGCGGCAGAGCAAATGATGGCAGTTCCGTGCTGATCATCGTGCATCACCGGGATGTTCATTTGCTCGCACAGGGCCTCCTCTATTTCAAAGCACTCGGGGGCTTTAATGTCCTCCAGGTTGATCCCACCAAACGTGGGCTCGAGAGATCTTACGGCAGCGATAAAATCGGCGGGATTCTTGGCGTTGACTTCGATGTCAAAGACGTTGATGTCGGCGAATTTTTTAAAGAGCATCGCCTTGCCCTCCATGACGGGCTTTGATGCATGGGCACCGATGTCCCCGAGG
>Ga0247843_1004613_pt1 | contig 20298 bp, 22 predicted proteins | sample LaCruzMarch2017__FD_192420 | JGI IMG/M metagenome (GOLD analysis project Ga0247843, IMG submission 192420) | Freshwater microbial communities from meromictic Lake La Cruz, Castile-La Mancha, Spain - LaCruzMarch2017_8m | ecosystem: Environmental > Aquatic > Freshwater > Lake | place: Spain...
GAATGCTGTGTCGTGTCTTCTGCGTTTGGCTTTCATTTTGATGGTCTTTCAGGTTGTGGTTTTCCACTCCCGCAAGCCATCGCTTTTTATCGCTTAACAACTGGTCCGAATTCCGGGGTCCACCTCACTTATTCACTGTTTCACTTATTCACTGTTTCACAAGTTGATCTTTTCCAAGAAGGCCTGCGCGATCCATTTCCGCTGACGGGGAAGCTTTCAAGGGATCTGGCTTGCTTGGTGAACCACCTCGACATCGTGCATCGTGACCAGCCCGCCGGTGAGGTTTTCCTTCAGAAAGGGAATGAGGGTTTCGAGCTTTTCCGGCGAGTCAACGATGTCGATGACCATCGGGAGATCGGTGGACAGGTTGACGATCTTCGAGGTTTTGAGGACGCTCGTCTGTCCGAAGCCCATCGGACTGCGGAAGACGGTCGCCCCGGCGAGGCCGAGCTCGCGGGCCTTGAGGACGATCGCCTCGTAGAGCGGCTTGTGGTTGCAGCGGTCGGACTCGTCGAGGTAGATGCGAAGGAGTTTCATTTTATCTGAGGGAGAGGTTGTTGAGCGAGAGTGCGGTCGTGTGTCCGAGCCAGACGGCGGCCAGGCAGAGCGCGACGCTGAAGAGGATGTTCCCCCCGGCGGCAAGCCATTCGCCATCCTGGACGAGGCTGAGGGTCTGGAGGCTGAACGACGAGAAGGTCGTGAACCCGCCGAAGATCCCGACCATGACAAAAACGCGGAGCAGCGGCGGCGCCAGAAGGATGCCGTCATCGGAGGTCAGCCCGGCAAAAAGGCCGATCCCGAACGAACCTGCCACGTTCACGGCAAGCGTGCCCCAGGGAAACGTGTCGCCCCAGCGGGCCGCGATCCAGACCGAGATGAGGTAGCGCAGGAGGCTGCCCGCCGCGCCGCCCACCATCACGGCGAGGGCGGTTTTCACAGGCGCGGGATGGTGATCCCCCGCTGGCGCATATATTTGCCAGCGCGGTCAGCGTAGCTCGTCTCGCAGATGTCGGCCGCGAGGAAAAAGACGACCTGCGCGAGTCCCTCGTTGGCGTAGATGCGCGCGGGAAGCGGGGTCGTATTCGAGATCTCCAGCGTGACATGCCCTTCCCACTCGGGCTCGAACGGGGTGACATTGACGATGATCCCGCAGCGGGCGTAGGTGGATTTCCCGACGCAGATCGTGAGGACATCGCGCGGGATGCGGAAATACTCCACGCTTCGCGCAAGGGCAAAAGAATTGGGGGGCACGGTGCAGACATTGGTCCGGATGTCCACAAACGAACGCTCGTCGAAAGCCTTCGGATCCACCATCGCGCTGTGCACGTTGGTGAACACCTTGAACTCGTCCGAGACGCGAAGGTCGTAGCCGTAGCTGGAGAGCCCGTAGCTGACCACGCGGCTGCCGTCCTCGTTCGCTTTGATCTGGCCGTCCACGAACGGCTCGATCATCCCTTTTTCAACCGCCATCCGGCGGATCCATTTGTCGGAGCATACTGACATAATTCAGGAGAGTCCCGGGATTTTGAGTCCCCCGGTGAGTTTGCCCATCTCGGTGCCGGCGAGTTCCTTGGCGTCCTCGAGCGCCTGCTTGACTGCCGTGAGGACGAGGTCCTCGAGAAATTCGACGTCCTGCGGGTCCACGACCTGCGGATCGATTTTGATCGAGACGATGTCTCCGGCCCCGGTGGCGGTGACTTTGACTTTTCCGCCTCCTGAGGCGGCTTCGATCGTCTGGTTGGCGAGTTCGGACTGGGCCTCGGCCATGCGTTCCTGCATGCGCTGGGCCTCTTTGAGCATTTTGGCGATATTCATGCAGAGGCAGTTTGGAGGGTGCTTTTGAAAACTTCGAGGGCTTTCTTGATGAGCGGGTCGTTTTTGAACTCCTCCATCGGGTCGGCGGGCGGAGGAGGCGCGGCCTTCGCGGCAGGCTCCCCGAGCTCCGGTGCCTCCTCAGGAATGGGGTCGAGGCTTTCGTCGAACTCCAAAGCCAGCTTGACCGCCTGCTTGAGCTCGCGGGTGAGCTTCGACTCGATATCCTTGATCCCCTGCTCCATCCACATGGTCTCCGACGATTCGCGGGCGGATCCGGGAAACCGGACGAAAAGACGTCCGCCATCCAGTCGCTCAAAGGTGCCTTCGCGGAGCCATCCGTAGCGGATGAAGGACTCCTTCGCAAACGCTTCGGCGAGTTTTTCCCAAACCGTGGCCGCAGAGACATCCGATTCCTCGGCGTCTGCTGCCGACGGGTTGGGCTGCGGGACTGCGGCGGGTCGCGGAGGATCGGGTGCTTCGGCCGTTTGCGGTGACGCGGACTGCGCGGGAGCAGACCTGGGCGCGGGCTTTGCGGATGCCTTCGGGATTTCCCCGCTGCTCAGCCCCGCGAGCGTCTCGATGACATCGGTGAGGCTGGTCTCATCGAGAAGGTGGAGGGCCTTGATGACCGCGACATCGAGCTGGAGCTTTTTGTCGGCAACCCACTTCATCCGGGTCTCCGCATCGCTGAAGTGTTCGATGAGATCGAGGAGCTTGCCCTGCGGGACCACGGATGTGTCGCCTGTGGCGACAGAAACCAGGAGGTCGCGGAGGTGGGCGATGAAGTCCGCGGTGAGACGGGAGAGGTCTTTCCCCGCCCCGGACTGCTCCGCAACAATTCCAAGCGCACCGCCGGCATTCCGCGCAAAAAGGTGGGCTGCCAGCCCGGTCACCGTCTCCTTAGACGTGAATCCGAAAACGTCCATCACATCCTGGGCGGTGATTTTTTCCCCGCAGAACGCGACCATCTGGTCGAGCATGCTCTCCGCATCGCGGAGCCCGCCTTCGGCACCGCGGGCGATCACATCAGCCGCCTCCGGCTCCAGGGTGATCTTCTCGCTCGTCGCAATGAAGGCGAGGTGCTTCGAGATCGCATCGGCGGGAATCCTTCGGAGGTCGAACCTCTGGCACCGGCTGGTGATCGTTGCGGGAAGCTTCTGGGCCTCGGTGGTGGCGAAGATGAACTTCACATGCGGCGGCGGCTCCTCAAGGGTTTTCAGCAGGGCGTTGAACGCCCCGGTGCTCAGCATGTGAACCTCGTCGATGAGATAGATTTTATACGGTCCGCTTGCGGGCGCGTAGGCCGCGTTGTCGCGGAGGTCGCGGATGTTTTCGACGCCGTTGTTGCTCGCGCCGTCGATCTCGATCACGTCGAGGCTGCGCCCCTCGGCGATCTCCTTGCAGGCGTCGCAGACCCCGCAGGGAGTCGTCGTCGGGCCGTCCACGCAATTCAAAGCCTTCGCCAGGATGCGCGCGGTGGATGTTTTTCCGATGCCGCGGGGCCCGACAAAAAGGTAGGCCTGGGCAAGCCGGTTGGCGGCGACCGCGTTCTGGAGCGTGCGGGTGATGTGGTCCTGGCCGACCACCTCGTCAAATGTCTGGGGACGATACTTTCGCGCAAAAACCCGGTAGCTCACGGGGCGAACATTACCGGCCTCCCGCGCCGGCATCCAGCAGGATTTCACGCGGGGCTCTCAAAAATCGCGTTGTCCCGGAACTTCCTCCACCGCCTCGCACGCTTCCCGCCAGCCGGGGAAGTTCCAGGTGTTTGGAAAACCGCCGCACTGGGCGGGTTTCACCGGCTGGATCCGGCAGTCGCGGCCGTCGAGAAAGATGCAGGCTCCGTCCGGCTGGTCGGTCAGCGCCAGGCCATCCCGCGAGGGTCGCAGGCGCGTGAATTCCTGGATGAATCCCCGCTCCTCGATTCCCAGGAATGCAGCAACCGCCGTGATGTCGGCGTCCGTGAGCTTCACAAACCCGGGCCACCGGCAGCAATTCGTGCATCGCTGGCAGAGATAGCGCGTCATTTTCCCGGCGACTCTCACAGCCTCGAAGCCCCGAGGCAAGACAACCAGCAGAGAGGCACTTGAAATGTCGCTGGAGCGGGTTACTTTCCCGTCCATGAAGCACGTTCTCTTCGCCACGGGGCTTGCGGTGACGATGGCCTCGCTGCAATCGCAAACTCCCGCCCCACAGCCTGCCCAGCCTGCCCAGCCTGCCCAGCCTGCCCAGCCCGCCCAGCCGGCCGTCCCGGGTGCCATGCGCCAGCTCAACGCCTCGTTTGCCGGCGTCTTCGAAAAAATCTCCCCGAGCGTTGTGGTCATCGAGGCCTCCCGCGCGGGGACTGTCTCGGTCCCGGGACTCCCGAGGGGGCTGGAATTTTTCCTGCAGCGCCCGGATGGCAGCCCGGTCCTCGACCAGCCGAATATCGGATCCGGATTCGTCTTCCAGCCGGACGGACACATCCTCACCAATTTCCACGTGATCGAGGGCGCGGAAAAAATCGTCGTGAGGCTGAAGGACGGCAGGAAGTTTGATGCCACCGTGAAGGGCGGCGACGAACGAAGCGATCTGGCGGTGATCAAGATCGACGGCAACGACCTCCCGGTTGCGGAGCTGGGCGACAGCGACGCGGTCAAGGTCGGCGAATTCGCGTTCGCCATCGGCACGCCAATGGACCTTCCCTACACGTTCACGGTCGGAGTCGTGAGCGCAAAGGGCCGCAATCTCCAGATCGGAAACGGATACGACTTCATCCAGACCGACGCCTCGATCAACCCGGGCAACAGCGGCGGTCCGCTCTGCGACATTGACGGACGCGTGGTCGGCATCAATGCCCTGATCAGCGGCACGAACCGCGGACTCGGGTTCTCGATCCCGATCAACACGGCCAAGGCGATCGCAGCGCAGCTCATGGAGCGTGGCCGGGTCAGCCGCCCGTGGCTCGGGATTTCCATCGCAGGCCTCGAGGAGTCGGAATACCTCCAGCAGTTTTTCCCGGGACTCTCCAAGGGAGTTGTCGTCAAGGGAATCGAAACCGGCGCGCCCGCCGAGTCGAGCGGCCTGCGCGCCGGCGATGTCATCATCAAAGTGGACGGCCGCGAGGTGGCCGTCGCAGGCGACCTCCAGCATGAAATCCTCGGAAAAAACATCGGTCAAAAGGTCGAACTCGATATCTGGAGGTCGGGAAACCTCGTCAAGCTCGCGGTGATGACCGGTGAGCAGCCAGACCCAATCATGCGGGCCTCCACAAGACCCCGACGCAACCGCCAGCAGCACCCCGACGCGGCCCGGCAGCCGGTCCCCCAGCCGTCCTCGCCCGGCCTCTCCTTGAAAGATGCGGACCAGGAGGCCCTGAGGGAATTCGGCATCCGGCGGCAGGCATCCGGCGGCGCGCTTGTTTCGGGGGTGGAACCCGGAAGCCCGGCAGCCGTTTCCGGGATTGAAAAAGGCGACATCATCACCGAGGCCGGGGGCCGGCCGGTGCAGGGAAAAAACGATCTGGAGGAAATCCTCAAGTCCCTCGACCCGGATCGCGGAGTCCTCCTCCTCCTCGAGCGCGGCAACCGCAGGACGTTCGCGATCCTCAAGCCGTAAAATGGGGGCGGAACTCCGCCCTTTCCGCCGGAATTAGAGCGGTTTAAATAATAATGTGGCCGTTGATTTGCGAGCGCCGGGGGTTTCAGGGGTGCGGCGGCAGTGAAGCGGCTGTATGAGAACACACTGCCCGAGCTGCTGACGCGGCCCTGAGGCCCTCGCCGCCGCAAAGCGGCGGCTATAGAATTGTTTAACCCGCTCTAAACGGGCAGGACCTTCTCGAAAATCGCCCACTCCCGCTCCCGCTCGCCGCCCACGATCTCGCAATTTTTCAAAATCTCAGAGTTGTTGTCTTCCATCCAGCCGAGCGCGGCATTTGTAAAGCGCTCCTGCGCGCGGACGAACTGCTCGTAGATCAGCCACGCATGCAGCCCGCGGTCCCGGCATTCCGGCACCACCCCCAGCACCGTCTGCCGGCACGTCCGGATTTTGTGCGTCTTCATCAGCAGGAAAATATGTGGCAGCCTGAGCCAGTGCGGGGTCCGTTTCACCCCGGCGAGGATCTCGTTGAAATTCGGGAGCGTGATCGCAACCCCCGCATCCTTTCCGTCCATCTCCGCGATCAGCAGCAGCACCGGATCCGCAATCGCACGGATGTCGTCCGCCGCCGCCAGCAAATCCTCGATCGAGATCGGCACAAACCCCCAGTTGCGCTCAAGCGTCGCATTATAAACCTTCCGGACGATCTCCAGCTCCACGGGCAACCGGCGGATGTCCATCGTCCTCATCTTGAGCCGCGAGCGTGATGTGAGCCTCGCAACAATCCTCCCGAGCCGCTCCGGCTTGGGAAGCCGGTGCATGGGAAGGTTCAACCCGTGCAAAATCCGCGCCACAGAAAACCCCTCCCCCTCGAGCAGCCCTCTGTAATACTCCGGGTTCCATGTCAGGCCGATGCAAGGCGGAAGGTCGAACCTCTTCATCAGCAGCCCGCAGTCGTCGTTGATGCTCGGATTGTAGGGGCCCCGGATCCGGTCCATGCCCGCCCCGCGCAGGGTCTCCTCCACCTGCCGGATCAAGGCATGCGCCGTAAGGGGATTGTCCTCACACTCGAAAAATCCAAAAAATCCGGTCCGGTCTCCGTAGAGGTTGTTGTGCGTGCGGTTGATGATCGCAGCCACCCGCCCGACCGGCTTCCCCTCCCGCTCCGCAACGAACGGGATGATCTCCCCGTGCCGGGTGTGAAATGCCGACCCGGGCTCCAGGTATTTCGCGACGCTACCGGGAAACGGCGGGATGAACGCCCGATCCGTTCCGTGTAGAATCTCCGCCGTCCGCTCGAACCTCGTCTTCTCCCGTCGACTCCGGCAGGCGGAAATCGAACACGTTTTTTCTGCGCGTGGGGTTGACGTAGGCAGGGTCATCGAAAGTTCCTAGCTCGCGCGCAAGTTTCTCAAAAATCTCGAGCACGCGATCGAGATCGGAGTCGGTGTGAGTGGCCATGAAGCTCGTTCGAACGATCGCCTCGCCGTAACGAACCGCCGGGTAGATCGCTGGCGTCGCAAAGATCCCCTCTTCGAAAAGCCGCTGCGTGAAGATGAACGCCTTGGCCTCGCTCCCGATCAGGATCGGCACGATCGGCGTCTGCGTCGTCCCGATCTTGAATCCGATGCGCTTGAACCCCTCGTGCATCTTCCGCGTGTTTTTCCAAAGCTGCTCCATCCGCTCCGGCTCCTCCTGCATCAGATCCAGTGCCTTCAAGACCGCGCCGGCCACCGCAGGTGCCAGGGCCGCCGTGAAGATCAGGCACCGCGCGCGGTGCTTGAGAAACTCGATCATCTGCGCATCCCCGGCAACAAATCCGCCCATCGAGCCAAGCGACTTCGAGAACGTGCCCATCACGATGTCCACCTCGTCATTCAGTCCGAAATGGTGGACCGTCCCCCGGCCCTTCGGTCCCAGAACCCCCAGCGAATGCGCCTCGTCCACGTAAAGAAACGCCCCGTGCTCCTTCGCCGTTGCAGCGATCGCAGGCAGATCCACGATGTCCCCCGACATGCTGAACACCCCGTCCATCACCACCAGGCGACCGGCATCTTCGGGGAGTCGCTTGAGCCGGTTCTTCAGCGAGGCCGCGGAATTGTGGCGATACGGGATGAGCTTCGCCTCCGCAAACTGGCACCCGTCGATGATGCTCGCGTGGTTCTCCCGGTCGCACAGGATCGCGTCACCCTCCTCGGTCAGCGACGCCAGCGCCCCCTGGTTCGCAAAAAATCCGGTCGAAAAAAGCACCACGGATTCGCGCTGGAGGAATGCGGCAAGAGCCTCCTCCAGTTCGACATGCAGCTTGATCGTCCCGTTCAGCAGGCGCGATCCCGTGCATCCCGCGCCATATAGCCTGGTCGCCGCACACGCCGCCTCGATCACCCGGGGATCCTGGGCCAGCCCCAGATAGTTGTTCGAGCCGATCATGATTTTCGGCTCCCCCTCGCAGACCACGTAGTTCCCGTGGGGCTCTTCGATGCAGCGGAAATAGGGATAAAAACCTTGGGCGCGCGCATCGGCGCTGTCGCGGTAATCCCGGCATTTTTGGTATAAGTCTCGTGCCACAGCAGGCTGTTTCCTTAAAAAGTTGAGGTTTGCAGGATTGATCGCAAAGTAAATGATTTTTCAGTCTCCGCGCGCATCTCCACCTTCTGCCTCGCGGGCCCGACCGGTTGCTGTTGTTATTTTCCGCCCCTCCCCGGGTTGGCGGCAGCCCAGCGGGAACGGGATGGGAGAGCATCAGCGCAATTGCCCCAATGTAAAGCAGAACACTTCAAAAATCGCGCCTGCCCCCGCTTTCCGCATTTCACCGGCCTGCTTCACGCCCTCAAAGCGCCCGCTGCCGGAAAAATCCAATCGACTTGCGGAATCAACGGGGAGAGGATTCACCGCTCGATGGCCCTGTTGAAAGATAATGCCCTGGACCGGTTGAAAGCCGCCCGGAAAGCCGGAAGGCTCGCCCATGCCTACCTGCTCACCGGGCCCCGCGGCTCGGGAAAAGAGTGGCTCGCCATGCAGATGGCCGCGGAAGTCCTCGAGACGCCGGCCCCTTCCTCTCATCCCGACTACCACAGCGTCGCCCCCGAGTCGAAATCCCGCCGCATCGTCATCGAGCAGATGCGCGCCATGGAGCAGACGCTCCAGATGAAACCCATGCGCGGCCGCACCAAGGTCGCCGTCATCCACGACGCCGACCGCCTCCAGCCCCAGGCCGCCAACGCCTTTCTCAAAACTCTCGAAGAACCTCCCCCCGGCTGTCACATCTTCCTCCTCACCACCCTTCCCGACGCCATCCTCGAAACCATCGTCTCCCGCTGCATCGCCGTCCCCCTGCGCGCCGTGGCCGGCGGACGCGAGGCCGTCCGAAGCCCGCTGGCAGCCGCTCTCACCGAAGCCCTCCTCAAATCCGGCGGGCCAGACATCGCAGCCGCGATGCGCTTCACCCGCACCTTCCAGCAGACCACCGCCGCCGTCCGCGAGCAGCTCACCCGCGAGCTCGAGACCGAGCTCAAACAGCAGATGAAGCACTACCGCGAATCCGCCAGCGCAAAATGGGAGGAGAGCCGCGGGGACCAGATCAAAGCCCAGGCCGAATCCGCCGTCGTCCGCGAACGTGAAATGCTCCTCCAGTCCGCTGGAGAAGTCCTCGCCGCCGCACTCCGCCACCACCACCTGCCCTGTGAACCCTGCTCACCCGAGACCGCCAAAATCGCGCAGGCCAACCCCCCGCCCGTTCTCCTTAAACGCCTTGCCGCCCTCGAACGCACCCGCGACCTCCTCGGCCGAGGCGTGCAGGAAGCGCTTGCCCTTGAAAGCGGATTTCTGGAAATGATCGCACCCCACTCATGAAACGTCTCGTCATCAAACTCGGCACCGGCGTCCTCTCCCGCTCCGGCGGACGCGCCCTCGACACCGCACAATTCCGCCGCATCGCACGCGAGGTCGCCGCCCTCCGAAAAAGCGGAATCTCCTGCATCCTCGTCAGCAGCGCCGCCATCGCCGCCGGCGTCCGCGTCCTCGGCCTCGCCAGCCGGCCCGGCGACCTCCCCGGCAAGCAGGCCTGCGCCGCAGCCGGCCAGCCCGAGCTCATGCGCCTCTACGCCGCATCATTCCGCGCCCACCGCCTCCACGTCGCCCAGCTCCTCCTCACCCACGGCGACATCGACAGCCGGATGCACCGGTCCAACGCAAGGAATACCCTCGACCGACTCCTTTCCGCCGGCTCCGTCATCCCCATCATCAACGAAAACGACTCCGTCGCCGTCGAGGAACTCCGCTTCGGAGACAACGACCGACTCTCCGCCGAAGTCGCCCAGCTCATCCGCGCCGACCACCTCGTCATCCTCACCAGCGTCGACGGACTCCAGGACGCCTCCGGCCGCCGCGTCCCCGAAGTCAAAGACATCTCCGCCGTCACCGGCCTCATCCGCCCCGACAAAGGCGAGGAATCCGTCGGCGGCATGAAAACCAAACTCGAAGCCGTCAAGCTCGCCATCACCTCCGGCATCCCCTGCACCATCCTCGACGGACGCAAGCCCGGCCAGATCGCCGCCGCCCTCGCCGGCAAAGATGTCGGAACAAGGTTTCCCGTCCCCGCAAAAAAGAAACGCTGACCCGCGCGGAAAGCGGCGCATTTTTCATTCTCAACCCGCGCGGTTTTGTGTTACCAAACCGAAACCTTGCCCACCGTCATAAGTCGGCGCGGAAAACCGGAAGTATTTCTCACTTTTGATCAAAACTTTCTGGTTTTGACCAAAGGCGGCAGCATGCCGACCGCATCCCGCTGCGAAAGCGCCCCCGCGAATTGCCATTTCAATCAGCACGGGGTAGGGCGCGGCCTCCGGACGCGCCGCCCGGTGTAGCGCAGATAATCCCGAAAACGGCGATTGCCCGCGAAGACGCGAAGCCGCAAAGGAAAAGCAGGAAGGAAAGCTGGCGGAATATTTTGTCCGCTGTTCTATGCAATATTTTTCTCTGTGTCCTCCGTGTTCTCCGTGGTTCAGAAGCGTCTTTTGGGATAACAAATCATCGTCGTCGAAACATCACTGTGCCCCAACAATTCCTGCACCGTCCGAACACCCGCGCGATAGCGCTTAGTAATAATCAGGGTAAGACTATCGTGTAGCCGGGAAGGCAACCGGAGCGCCAGCGCAGCAATATCCGCCCCGGACTCCAGCAGATGCGAACACCGGAGCTTGGGGAAGCTCGGGGTAGACTGCCGAAAGGCAGCCCGCAGGGCGCGACGCTCGGGAGAGCGCAAGTCAACATTGGTCGAGACCGCAGCATCTCCTCGTCAGCGATCCAGCGGCGACACCGCCGCCACTTCCGGGTGCCCCAGCACATGCGTATAAATCATCGTCGTGCTCACATCACTGTGCCCCAACAACTCCTGCACCGTCCGGATATCCGCACCCCCTTCGAGGAGATGCGTAGCAAACGAATGTCTCAGCGTGTGCGGCGTCACCGGTTTTGTCAGGCCCGCCCGCAGCGCGCAGCGCTTCACCAGTTGCTGCACCCCATTCTCCCCCATGTGGTGACGCCGGATTTTTTTCGTCCACGGATCCTCCGAGAGACCATCTGCTGGAAACAGCCAATACCAGCCCCATTCCTTCTCCGCATTAAGATATTTCACCGACAGCGCCTCAGGCAGGAAGACGCCCTCCACACCCAGTTCACGGTCCTTCAACCACCGCTCCCGCGCCACCTCGATCTGCGCCTTCAACCCCGGAACGATCTTCTTAGGCAGCGGCACTCGCCGGTCCTTGTTCCCTTTTCCCGCGCGCACCACGATGTAGCGGTTGCCGAAATCCACATCCTTGATCCTCAGCCGCACACACTCCATCACCCGCAGCCCCGAGCCATACATCACCTCCGCCATCAGGCGTCCCTGTCCCTCCATCAGATCCAGCAATTGTCCGACCTCCTCCCGCGTCAAAACCGTCGGCAGCCGTTGGCTCTGCGACGGACGCTTCACATCTCCCCGGCCCCCCGCCCCGCTCCGCAGCACCCCGCGAAACAAAAACTGCAACGCGCTCAGCGCCTGGTTCATCGTCGACGATGCCACCCGCCGCTTCAGCGTCAGATACTCCAGATATTCCTGCGCCTGCCACCAGTAGATCTCCCGACGCGACTTCGGCTGCGCAAAAATCAGAAACCGGCGCATCCAGTCGAGGTATGACTGCTCCGTGCGATACGAATACCTCTCCACCCGCAAGGCCTCCGTCGCCTCCTCGATGAACGGCCGATACCTTTCCGGCAAATCCCCGGTATCCTCCCGGCCAGCAAAACTTTCCGTCGCCCGGCCGCCAGTCGGACCCCGACCCACATCGGCAGCCTCCCGTCCAAAAACCCCGATATCCAACTTCACATCCGCCAACAAATCCGCGGGCCAGTCTTCCGCCCATTTCTGCGGCTCGACATCCTGAAAAAACACTCGGATTCCCTCCTCCGCCTGGCGCAATTGCCATTCCTTCTTGCCCTCTCCTCCGAGCTTCCTTAAAAATGACCCCACTTCCTCCGAATTCGCTTCCTCATACTTCCTTGGCTTGATGAAACTGAGAAACCCCAAAACCCACGCCCGGTAGTATTCTTGGAACCTCGGTTCCACTCCCCTCTGCTTCAATGCCATCCGAAAACGAAGCCATCTTTCATCCCATCTGGTTGATTTTCCGCGACTTGAAGCATTTCTTTCCTGCTCATTCATAATCGAAATAGAATGACATCATGTTTTCACAATAAAGCAACACATAATTCTACATTACGTTCGCCAGAATAATATGCCTCTGGCAATAGCCCATTTTGAAAGCAATGCACACCGCCAAGGAATATGGCTTGATGCGATGCCCCTTCGGACCACGGAGGCCACCCGAGAGATATATCCAGAGGCCGAGATTACTACGACCGCCGTGCGGGACCGCCACGCTTCATGCCACAGAAAAAATATTCCAGGGGCGCGGATTAGCAGCACAAGATTGTTTTTGAGATGAACATTTATCTGTTAGTCGCTCTTGTTTCCATGGGTTGTATCACCATTGCAGTCGCGCAGAATAAATGGATTTGGGTAAGCACCACAGTGATTACCTCAGGATTTGCTACAGCTTTATCCGAGCAACTTGATTTGAACTATTGGATTGGATTCCTTGCCTTTTGGTCATGGGTTTTAGTTGTCAGGATGATCGCACCACGACTATTTCTAAAACGCACTCGATGAACCCATGAAATATATTGCGAACAGGGCCGTGCAGGTAATCGCTGGCCGATCCAACTTTCGATCGACAGCTCCCGTCGATTGCCGTTCAGGCACAGGGGATGCTGCCATGAGAGCATCCCAAGTGCCTTCACTCCCTGTGTTTGCGATCCACCCTTTCTGCCAGCCAGCGATTCCTGACGGCGGACGTTCGGAAAAAATATGATGTCGCGCGTTTTCATCGCCTTCCTGTTGCTTGCATTGCCGATTTATGCGGACAGTGTTGCTCTGATATCCGCAGAGGACATGATCAAGCGGTCTGATTACATCGCGATCGTAGAATATCTTGGTGCGACAAGTGGAGATTTCAGGGGACCATCAGCATACCCCGGGACAAAAGGATCAGCAAGATTCTCACGGCAAAGCACTGTGCGAGTCATCGAGAGCGTGAAGGGAGATTTGTCGGGGGACATACAGATTTTCGATGGATCTGGCCGCTGGGATGCACTTTTTCAGAATCATCAAGATTATACCAAGCCACCGGAGGGAAGATATTTAGTTTTCTTGAAAGGCAAGCCAGATTTTTTAACCGGAGTTTACGGACCGATGTCCACAGCGCGTATTGATGGGACACACATTGATTGGACAGAGGGCAAGCCCCCCGATAGACAGATGGTTCCTCTTGAGGATATTCTCTCGCGAGTCAGGGCGAAACTAAAACAATAATGAATCCGCACAGTCTCGTGCATGTAGAATGAGTTCTCCTAAGCGCAAATCTCTTGCAATCGTGTTGCTTCTTTTCAGTGCGCCCATGTTGCATGCCGACAGTGGGATGCTACTTGATTGGCAACCGATCTCGACTGGCGAAGTAAGTCTCGTTCTGACTGTCGAAGCGAAGCCTGTGACAATTTGCATGATTACGAGTCAAGGGTTGACAACTGTTCGGATGGCTCCGACGGACACCTACGTAGGCAACGCAATCGGAGATGGACCGATGATGGTTCAACCGTTTTGCGCGATTGAGATTTATGACGACGCAGGAAATCGCATCGGACGCGGACCTTACGATGGTCGTTCGCTTCTGGAAGTCGAAATGAAACCACCTGGTTATGCCCTCCAACTTCAGCCGAATGATAGGATTTCGCTCGATAGGCGGGATAGGGAGAAACCATTTCGGACGGTTGTTCGTTTGGCAATCTACGTCGGAAGAAAATGGAAAGAAATCGTCCTTGAAAAGAAATAAAAATCCGAACAGGCTCGTCCAGTTAATCGCTGGCCCGTGGGGAGTTTCGATGAACACCAATCCGCCATTCCACCGCTCAGGCACAGGGCCTGCTGGCAGAGGAGCAGGCCGAGTGCCTTCGCTCCCGATTCCTGCGATCCACCCGCCCCGCCAGCCAGCGATACCTGACGAGGGACGTTAGGCTAAGAAATATTCGCGAACGATTGCATTCCGATATGCCACACCCAATTCTCTTTCCAGTTTATTTTATAGTGAATTTTGCGTTTAGACTGTTTGTTACCGCATTCCTGCATATCATTTTCATAGGAATTTGGTATCTTATCTGCAAAGGGATCGCATTGTTCATAACTATTCCCATCGGTTTCACCCAATTATTTTGGGACATACTACCGATACTTTTCATACTTTATTCATTGGGATGGCTTATTTATCTGATTTGGATATCTGCGGTTGCTGCATGGCACGACGGTTTTGATTTCAAGTTTCCTAAAAGTGATGAAAGCTATTCGGACTAACAATATGCCTAACGGGCTCGTCCAGCTAATCGCTGGCCGTCATTACTTTCGAGCGACGGCTACCGTGATCAGGCGCTCAGGCACAGGGCCTGCTGACAGAAGAGCAGGCCGAGCGCCTTCGCTCCCTGCCTTTGCGATCCATCGTCCCCGCCAGCCAGCGATACCTGACGAGGGACGTTCGGCAAAAAATATGTCGCGATCCATTTACCATGTTTTTCCATATCCAAAATCTGGATACACAAATGATGCAGCACTTCAAACCCACCTCACAGAACGATCTATGCGTTCCGATCGGGTTTTGAAACGGATGTTGTTGAGTTTCGCGGCCATATTCTTTCTAGGACTTGTGGGGGGCGTTCTGGGATTTGCATGGCTCGCGCTTATTGTTATCCCCGTGGGTGCCCTTTTACCTTTGGCGGGGTTGTATTATCTGCGCTCGCCTACTTGCAACTGTCCGAAGTGTAATCAGAGGATGAAAAAGGATTGGAATGTGATTGATGTCGATTCCGCACGCTATGGGGAGTTTTTGGTCTGTGACGCTTGCCGCTCTTTTGTCTATACCCACAGAGCATCCAGACCATGAATCCAGGCTCTTTATCCGCCAGTTTTTGATTGAATCAAAATGCAATCGTTTCACGTGTGAGTTACGACAAAACAAAATTGGCCGAACAGAGCTGTCCACCTAACTCCCATGCCTTCGGCACTTTTGGCACGTCGGCTGCGGAGCAGCCTTTGGTGCCAAAAGCAAGTGGGAGCAGGTGACAGCCGACGTTAGGCAAGAAATATCGCATTTACTTCCAGTCAACCTCAACTTAAATACAATTATGGCCCTTACAAAATGCTCGGAATGTTCAAGAGAGATTTCTACGCAAGCGAAGGCTTGCCCACATTGCGGATGTCCAATCACATCAACGCCCGTTCACGGATTATCAACGCGAACTTTATCAGATACTCCGGATGAAGCATTGCCTCATAGCCAAGGCGCCATTCTCATTTGCAGTATTGCATTATTATTAATATGCTTTGTTGTTTTGCTAGGATTTCTTTTCGATCACGGTTGTTCGTCAGCAATCTGTGGCGTCCTTCGAGTGTTTTCATTATTAATCCCTGCTTTTGCTATAGCCACTATAGTTGCGGCACTAATTTCTAAATGGTATAATCAGTTGGCACAGAGCACTGGGGCGATCATTGTTTGCGGAGCAGCATGGGCTTTGGCCGTGTATCATGGTAATTTCTTCTTCGCCTGTGACTATCTTATGCTGATTACAGGTCTTCTTTTGTTAGTTGTAGCACCGCGAGTTAGATCTACGACTGAATTTGTCAGACTTTGCTTAGTATCGTTATTGGGAATTGCGCTTGGTGCTATTGTTAGCTATTGGTTTCAACCGGGAGCCGTTCGAATTATGGCATCGCTTCCATCATATCTAACTGAGGTTACAAGCCCTAATTCTCATGTCGTTGATAACGAAATACGAAAGACGTTCTATATTACAGTTGGTGCGTTCGTGTTGGCAGCTATTTCTTACCATTACTTTATCTACAAGGGGAGAAACAAACAAAATGCCTAACGAGCCAGTCGACCTAATCCCTGTCCCTTCGGGACTTTCGGCATACCTCCTGCTGATTCCGCTTCGCGGGCAGGAGGAATGCCGAAAGCGAGCAGGGATAGGTCACTGGGGACGTTCGCCAGAAAAATACTCGCATTCCCTACTATCCACGTTGCAGCATAATATATTCCTATGCGTCATTACTTGATCTGTAGTCAATGCGAGTGGTCATTTACCATAGACCACCTTGTTGAAGAGGCTGAATGCCCTTCCTGCGGGGAATTTGTGCCAACAGAAGAAGGCACACAAAGATATTCTGAAAAACAAGCAGAGATACAGAGTTCCCATTCTGACGAGATTGCTACTACTGTCATCCAAGCAGATCAAATTGAGCATCGCCTCTCCCGCCAGCAAAAAGCGGAAAAACAGAAGGAAGAAAATAGACGAGAAAAAGAACTGGCGGCAAAAGCCGCCGAAGAAAGGGAAGCAGCTGAAAAGTGGGCGGAAGAGCAAGAGCAATACCTATCTATTGCGCGTATATTGGATGGCAAAGAATTGATCCGCAAGAAAGCCAAAAAGCGAACAAGTGACAAACAAGCGATTGCAATAGTGGCGTCTTTCGCTGGGGTTCTCGTAATCTGGTTGTGTTACCTCGTATCTTCCTGTGCACGTGAGACGACGCATGCAAACGAATCTGGACTTGGAATTGGAGAGGCATCAAGATTCACACCGGCACGACAGACGAACTCCATTTCAAACCAGCGTGCAAAATGAAAAATGCGAACAGGCTCGTGCAGCTAATCGCTGGCCGTGGGGACTTTCGAGTGACGGCTACCGTGGTTCGGCGCTCAGGCACAGGGCCTGCTGGCAGAAGAGCAGGCCGAGTGCCTTCGCTCCCGTTTCCTGCGATTCACCCACTCCGCCAGCCAGCGATACCTGACGAGGGACGTTCGCCAGAAAAATACACTCCGCTAATCCGCAGTCTCCGATAATATGAAAGCTCTCCTTTTGTGCGTCGCATTTGTCCTCCTGTTTGGAGTTACATCCCTGCTCACATTGCAGATTGCCTCTGTTTTTGCTCGCTCAGTGCCCGCAACAGCGCCGGTGGTGTTTCCGGTTGCACTTCTTGCATCTGCTTTGCTGAGTCTGAAGGGCACATTGATGGTCCGCTCCATTTTGTGACTGTGTGGCATGTGAAGACAATGTATCCCGACGCCAAAATTACTGCGACCGCCCTGTTGGACCGCCGAGCTTCACTCCACAGCAAGAATATTCCAGAGCCTCGGCCTGAAAAAATGTGCGGATTCCCTAACCCTGGGTTTGCCATCCGCCGCCAGAAAAGACAACATACCAACACATAACCAATATGAGTGACCCTCTTGCTCCATTTATCCAACAGCTTTTTGCTGTCGTTGTTCCCATTGGAATACTTGCTGTTGTCGTTGGGACCATTTTCGGTCTCATTGCCAAGCGTGGAGAAGACTCTCTCCGCAAACGCAACCAAGGGCGATCACGCAAAGAACGACATTACAATAAATAATATGCGAACAGACCAGTCCACCTAACCCCTACCCGTCGTCACGTCGGATGCTTGGTCGCTACGCTCCCGGCATCCGTCGCGCCGACGGTCCGGGGCAGGTGACTGGGGACGTTCGGCAGAAAAATATGAGTAGCGCACGATCCGCCCGTTTTGAATCAGTAGCACATTTTGCCGTGGTCTCGTTATTGACGGTATCTCTGACATCCAATGTCATATTTTTTCTTTGCGGTTCACGATTCGGATTCTCACCTGTATTCGCGGTATTCATCCTTTTGTCCGTTGCGTCGTGGCTGCTTCTTGCTCTGACCACTGTAATCTTGAATATCGCTGGCAGCATCCATCGCCGTTTTTCACTTCATGCAATGCTCGCGGCATTATTGGGAATCATTTTTAGCGGGTTTGCGGTGCCTGCAGTCACATGACCACGGAGATTTGAGTAATGGTGAGATTTCTCAGCAAAGATGACTGGCAATCAAAAAAATAGGCCGAACGGGCTCGTCCAGCTAATCGCTGGCCGTTATCACTTTCGAGCTACGGCTTCCGTGGTTCGGCGCTCAGGCACAGGGCCTGCTGGCAGAAGAGCAGGCCGAGTGCCTTCGCTCCCGCTGTTTGCGATCCACCCGCCCCGCCAGCCAGCGATACCTGACGGCGGACGTTGGGCAACAGAATATTCTCCCGCACCACGCACCATTTTCCTATAACCACAACACATGAGCATACTTATCTACAAGAACGACCAGCAAGAAGGCCCCTATGACCTTGATACCATCCATGCAGGACTTTCGTCCGGGCAATTTACCCTTGACGATTTCGCATTCCAGGACGGTTGCGCCGACTGGGTTCCGCTCCGCACATTGATTCCAGCGTCCCCCCAACCACCAAGTTTGCCCAGCCAGCCCTTGGCCAATAGAATCGAGAAGAAGATCGAACAGATTGATTCAGCTTTGGCTGGACTGATTGGCGACGACCAAGATGTCAGCGTCGTCGAGAAGGTTGTAAAGAAGGCGAAAGAACTGCTCACCAAAGGCGAGCAGATCGAATATATCGGGATCCAGAAGAAGCCACTGATTACAATTGCCCCTGATGCCGTGCTTTTGACCAACAAACGTTTCATGATCGTTCGCCCCAAGATGATGGGAATGACATTTGAAGACCATGTATGGCGCGAAGTAGCCAACGTGCATATGAGCGAGCAGATGCTAACAGCAACCATTTCGTGCACAATTGTCGGAGGAAAGAAGCTGGAGATTGACAGCATCCCGAAAAAGCAGGCACGGCGCATTTACGCTTACGCGCAGGAGGTTGAGGAGCGTATGCACGATGAACGCCGCGCTCGCGACATGGAAGAGAAGCGTGCCGCCGCTGGCGGAGTTGTTATTCAGTCTCCCATGGGTATGCCGATGCAACAGACTGCTGCCCCTGTTGCTGATGACCCGATGGCCGTGCTTGGCAAGCTCAAGAAGATGCTCGATGCGGGGCTGATTGAAGCCAGCGAATACGAGACCAAGAAGGCTGAAATCCTCGGCAGAATGTAAAATGCCCAACGAGCCAGTCCACCTAACCCCTACCCGTCGTCACGCCGGATGCTTGGTCGCTTCGCTCCCGGCATCCGTCGCGCCGACGGTCCGGGGCAGGTGACTGGGGACGTTCGGCAAGAATATGAAGCTCCGAAACACGATGTCACTCCGCATAGTAACTCCCATTGCTTGTTGCCTCCTTTTTGCCGTCTACATGGGGATCTCTACAATTCAGGACTATTTCCTGTTCCTCTCGGAGCAGAAGATAATTGTGCTGCAACAGCGCGCAGCCTCTGCGTTGTCTCTTGATCCAAATATCTTTTCGCAGTCGTTCCCTCCCGCTTTTCTCTTCGATGCCGTGGGCGCGATCGTATTCTTGCTGGCACCTATCTATTTACTGCGTGGTAACACAGGCAGCAAATCTACATAAATGGTGCAGAATCCCGATCATTTTCTGTCAGGTAGTCTGCTGAGTGCGTATCTTGCTACGATGCCGACTCTGAAAAATATAAGGCCGAACGGGCCGATGCACCTAACTACCATGCCTTCGGCACTTTTGTCACAGATCCTGCGGACGCAGGATCTGCGCCAAAAGCAAGTGGTAGCAGGTGATCGGGGACGTTCGGAAAAGAAATGAAAGCGTTGTTCTTCCTTTTTATGCTGATTTTGTCAGGGGCACCTGTAATCGCCTCTACTATAGAAAGTGCGATTCTGACTTTTGAATCTTCGATCGACTGGCAGACCGACTCAATAGAGGTTGGTGCTCCAACATCCGATTTTCCTTTAATTGTTATAATTGAATGCGAGAAAGAGGGCATCTGCAAAAAGCAAGCGGCTGATTATGGTATTCGTCGCCAGAAAAAATGGACCTCTGGCGATCCGATCAAACCATTATGGGGTCGCTTTAAAGGATGGGGTGGTGCGGACGGTAGTTCAGGTTCATGCGTAGCCCGTCCAAAAGAATTCAATATAGATGGATTTGCAGTTGGGGTCTCGATACTTTGGCAGACTAAGTTGTCGGGATCGGGCAAGTTTAAGGAAGAGTTTTCGTGTAAGTGGATCCCGACTCAAGCATTCGAGAAAGAGGGTTTTAAGATCACGGTCACAATCAAACAAAATGAATAATCCGAACGGGCCGATGCACCCAATTCCCATGCCTTCGGCACTTTTGTCACACATCCTGCTGACGCAGGCTGTGCGCCAAAAGCAAGTGGTCATGGGTGATCGGTGACGTTAGACACAAAATATCGCGCTACGATGAACGACGCCTCTTTATCTCCACATGAAAGATTGAGCCCCATCGAATGGCAGGCCCTCAGCGCACTTGCTGACGATATGGAGCCAGTTGAAGAGGTT
>Ga0247843_1004615_pt1 | contig 20296 bp, 19 predicted proteins | sample LaCruzMarch2017__FD_192420 | JGI IMG/M metagenome (GOLD analysis project Ga0247843, IMG submission 192420) | Freshwater microbial communities from meromictic Lake La Cruz, Castile-La Mancha, Spain - LaCruzMarch2017_8m | ecosystem: Environmental > Aquatic > Freshwater > Lake | place: Spain...
ATGATTGGGTGATTGACTGCCGCGGCCTCGGTGCAAAAGCTGCCTGGGAATCGAATCCCTTGCGTGGTATTCGGGGGGAAGTGCTGAGGCTGCATGCACCCGAAGTCAAACTCAAGCGCCCTACTCGATTGATTCATCCGCGTTATCCGATTTACATTGCCCCCAAAGAGGGTGATATGTACGTGGTTGGCGCCACTGAAATTGAATCCGAAGATCTATCGCCCACGAGTGTGCGCTCGGCAATGGAATTGCTCAGCGCGGTCTATACCGTGCATAGCGGTTTTGCTGAGGCCCGTATTTTAGAAATGAGTACGCAATGCCGGCCTACCCTGAAAGACAATTTGCCCGAGATCCGAATCAGCAAGCCTGGGCTGATGTTAATCAACGGCCTATATCGGCACGGCTTCTTAATTGCGCCTGCAGTGATGGATTGCGCGATTGAGCTGTTGCGCTCTTCGGCAAGAGACCCGTCGCCTGCATCCAGTACATTGGCCAAGCGTCTCAATTTACGGGTAACGCATGACCCCCAAAGTGAGTTACTCGCATGCGTGTCATAGCCAATCAAATTCCGCGTGAGCTACCCAGCAATAGTCGCATTACTGATCTCTTGGCGATGATTGAGGCGAAGCCGCCCTACGCCGTTGCGGTTAATTTGCAATTTGTGCCCAAGACGAGCCATGCGGAATACATCCTGCACGAAAACGATCAGGTTGAAATCATCGCCCCGGTAACCGGCGGTTAATCTGCCCTCGACAACACATCTGTTCCCATGACGACTTCACTTCCCCTTTCTACCAGCGATGCATTGGTTCTCTATGGCGAGACCTTTGCCAGTCGCTTACTCCTCGGTACCTCGCGCTATCCATCGCCGCAAATTCTGGAAAATGCCGTTGCGCTGGCAAAGCCGGGGATGATTACCGTTAGCCTTCGGCGCCAAGGAACATCGACTACCGAAGCCCACAGTGGCTTTTGGGATTTACTCAAAAAAATGGCTGTCCCCGTATTGCCAAACACCGCTGGTTGCCATAGCCCGCAAGAAGCGATTACGACGGCCCAAATGGCCCGTGAAGTATTCGAGACTGACTGGATTAAGCTCGAATTAATTGGCGATGATTACACCCTGCAGCCTGATACCTTGCGTTTAGTACACACTGCCGAAACCCTGATTAAGGATGGCTTTAAGGTTCTACCCTACTGCACCGAGGACTTAATTCTCTGTCAGCGATTAGTGGACGTTGGTTGCCAAGCAGTAATGCCCTGGGCAGCGCCCATTGGAACAGGGCAAGGACCGCTCAATCCCTATGCCATGAAACTCTTACGTGAGCGCTTGCAGGTACCACTTTTGGTTGATGCTGGTCTTGGCCTTCCATCCCATGCCTGCACTGTCATGGAATGGGGTTTTGATGGCGTTTTACTCAATACCGCCGTAGCCTTGGCCGACAATCCCGTGGCGATGGCAAGCGCATTTGCAAAAGCCGTTGATGCCGGTCGGGCAGCCTACTTATCCGGTGCCATGCAGGCGCAGAATTCAGCGCAGGCGAGCACCCCCTTGGTTGGCACCCCGTTTTGGCATCAGACTTCATGAGCTTCATTCGCGATCTTGCGGAACAAATTATCGCCTGCCATCAGCAAGATGATTTAGCCATTCCCATTCCAGAATCTAGCATCCATCAGTTACCTCCCGCATTAGACAATAACCATGCCGGCGATCATTACGAGCTGGCTGGCGCTCTGGCTGCAATCCAGATGGGCTTTATTGAAACCGATGCACAGGTTTTGGGGAAGGCGTGGTCGCGCATGGCCCATCATGCGGGCGGCTTTAATCCGGCCAGTTGGCCAAGCCTGCCAGACTACTTTGACTTAATGCCAACACCGCATCAGTTCCATGCCAATGCCTTCCCTGCATGCCCTCATGCACTTGGACTGTATGCGGTATTGCCCAATGCCGAGTGGGTTAAGCGCATGGTCGATGCCGAAGTGCCAACCGTTCAGTTGCGCTATAAAGCCGAAGGTACGCTTGATCGCGGACGCCTTATGGCAGAAATGAATGCCGCCGTAACTGCTGTGCAAGGCAGCAAGACCCTTCTTTTTATTAATGACTATTGGCGTGAAGCGATTGATGCGGGCGCCTATGGCGTTCACCTGGGTCAAGAAGATCTGGCGCTTGCCGATTTAGATGCCATTCGCAAAGCGGGTTTGCGTTTAGGTTTGAGTACCCACGGCTATGCAGAAATGATTTATGCCGACAGCTTCTTACCGAGTTACATTGCGATGGGCGCAGTCTTTCCAACGCAGTTAAAGCGGATGCCCACTGCGCCGCAAGGACTGGGGCGACTCCGCAAATATACGCAGCTGATGAGTCACTATCCCCTGGTTGGCATTGGCGGCATTGATGAATCCACAATCAAGGCGGTCGCTGAAACAGGCGTCGGATCGGTTGCGGTAGTTCGGGCAATTACAGGATCCGATAATCCGGAGGCTGCAGTCAAGCGCCTAACCCAACTCATGAGGCAAGCAAAATCCCAATCACTACCCAGCTAAGGGACTGAGGGGTTAGTGTCGTCAGGCAATGCCGTGGGATAAAACGCATGCATATGCCATAGCGGTCCAGAGCCAGCGCCAATATTTAAATAAATACCTGCTTCTAGGCCCGCCTCAACATAGGCAATGGCTTTCGCAACTGCGTGTTTGAGTTGATGGCCCTGCGCTAGATAGCAAGCAATTGCAGACGATAAAGAGCAGCCTGTGCCATGCGTATTAGCAGTATTAACGCGGTAATGCAGTAACTTCTGCTCCTCAGTAATGGCTTTACCATCTTCATCGACTGCATGCCATACCAAGTAATCCATCAGTTGGGTATGCTTTTGATCGAGATGACCGCCCTTAATTAAAACGGCTGCTGGGCCCATTTGGAGAAGATCTTGGGCTGCTTGCACAAAGTCATCGGGCTCTAAGACAGGTCGGCCCAGCAAAATAGAAGCCTCTTCCATATTGGGCGTAATCACCGTTGCCAGGGGAAACAAAACATCGCGCATGGCGTGTGCCGTTGCATCGCCGCCCAAGCTTGCCCCCGATGTTGCTCGTAAGACAGGATCCAGCACGATGGTTTTAATTGCATGGCGACGCAATGCCGCAGCAACGCAGTGCACAATCTCAGGAGTGGAAAGCATGCCAATCTTGACCGCATCTACGCCGATGTCGCTGACTACCGCATCGATTTGCTCCTCAATGACATCCAAATCAATCCCCTGAATTTTGCTCACACCCAGCGTATTTTGCGCAGTAATGGCAGTCACTACGGTCATGCCATACACACCCAAGGATGTCATCACCTTGAGGTCTGCTTGTAAACCAGCGCCACCACCACTATCCGATCCGGCAATGCTTAGCACCTTCGGTATACGAACGGAAGAATGGTTCATTGATTTCATGGATATATATTAGATCTTCTTCGATACTTTGGGTACAAAGATTACCGAGATAGCGATGCCAGTTGCAATTAAGATAAAGGCCAGCCCATGAAATCCTTGGGGCGATTCACCTAGAATTACAGTAGACAAAATGGCAGTAAAGAGTGGGATCAGGTTAGCAAAAAAAGCAGCTATCGTGGGCCCTACTCTAGAAACGCCCAAGCCCCAACAGCGGTAGGCAATCAGCGATGGGCCGAGAGCAACGTACAAAATGAGCAGGATAACAAGCACGCTAGGCTCAAAATGCATATATCCCCCCTGCCATTCGACTACGGTAAATGCCGATGACCACAGTAAACCTACTAATACCTGGGCCAGTAAAAAACCACTCCAAGGCCATTGGCGCTCAGTACTTTTTCCAGGATGCGCAAGCATCCAACTATAAAAAGCCCATAAAATGGTTGCCAACACCATCAGTAAGTCACCGTAGACTAATTCCATTTGAAAAATAGCTTGCCACTCGCCGCGCGAGAGAACCATACAAACTCCGGTGATTGAAATAAGTGCGCCAATCACCTGAAACCAATTGGGCTTCGTTGAAAAGAATACTGCCCCAATCAACAGCATCATGATGGGCATACTGGCGCCAATCAAAGTCACATTAATTGGAGTTGATGTCTGAATCGCCATATAAAGCAGCATGTTGTAACCGCCTAAGCCAAACAGTCCCAAAAGTAAAAAGCGTTTTTTGTTTTTCCAAAGAGCGCTATCGGCACGCAAAACAGAATAGCCTAGAGGTAGCAATACGAGCGCTGCAACAATGCAACGAATGGTACTTAACAGAAGCGGAGAAATCTCCCCCACCAGCATGCGACCGACTACAGCATTGCCTGCCCACAGCAAAGCAGCCAATATTAGGTAGAGGATGACACGCAGGTCAAGGGAGGCCATATTTGAGCTTATTTAGAAAGATGTTGTATGATATTGGCTATTGCAATTCCTCGATAGCTCAGTCGGTAGAGCGCCGGACTGTTAATCCGTAGGTCCCTGGTTCGAGCCCAGGTCGAGGAGCCAATTTATATCAGGGCCTTAATAAATTATGGCCCTTTTTTGTTGGTCCAAAGCATATGGACAGGCTAATTTTTTCAGCAAAAAGTGGCTTCTTGCATTGGTAAAAAAATATCTCCCATTTAGAGGCCTTCATATTCACAATGCAGCATGGATTTATTTTATAAGAAGGTGGCTCACTTTAAACTCTCCTTCCCCTACCTTTTGGGTTGAGCTCCATCGCAGGTAACGAGTAGGTCAATAGAGTGAAATAAGGTCCTAAATTGCGACCCCTGATTATTAAGTCATTAAATTTCTTTTAATGTCTTCTCTTAGTTGATATTTATCGATCTTATTAGTTGATGCTAATGGTAGCTTATCTATAAACCAGATCCAACGAGGGTGCTGATAAGCTGGAGCATGCTGTAAACAGTATTGCTTTAAAGTGTCTACAGTAAGAGTGGAGCCAGGTTTAAGGACAACAAATGCTGCTGGTTTTTGCCCCTTTATGTCATCATCCACTGGAAGAACAGCGGCCTGCTGAACCAAAGGATGAGTCTCTAATAGTCTCTCAACCTCACTTGGATAAATATTTTCACCGCCAGAAACAAACATATCATCTACGCGACCAAGGAAAAAATAGAACCCATTCGCATCAATGCGAAACATGTCTCCAGTAATATAAAAACCATCTTGCGTAAACGGCAATTTCAGCTGAGGCGATCTAGTCAATGCTTTATGGTAACCAAGCATTAAGGCGGGTGATTTTATTTCTAAAACGCCGCCTATCAATCTTAATTCAACAGCAGGATGCGGGTATCCGACAGACAATAATGGCTGCTTTAATCCATCCGGATGGGGCCCAAAGACTACTGGGCCAGCTTCAGTGGTACCGAATGCATTCGTAACTTCAATATTTGGCAGTAATTCAGTAATTGAGTCGATCAAGCTATTTGAAACTGGGGCTGAACCCATTCGAAGAAGTTTTACTGAAGAAAAATCAACCTTACTTACTAGATCCTTTTCTTGTAGCATCATCGCAATCATTGGCGGAACCGCAGTTAGCCAAGTACATCTATATTTTTCAATTGCCATTAAATAGTCTTTTGCATTAAATTGTGGCAAAAGAACAATCGTAGAGTGAGCCACAATGGAAAGTTTGGCCATCGCCAAAGCATTCATGTGGTACAGAGGGGCCGCAACTAAAAAACGGTGGGCAGAAAAGTCATTTGCACCAAGTCGAGTTCGAGCAACCCAAATATGACTTCTGTGCGATAAGATAACGCCTTTTGGTTTTCCAGTCGATCCCGAGGTATACAAAAACATCGCCGGATCATCCAATCGGGATTGGTTTACCTCAAAAGGACCATGGCTAATGAAGGAATCGAAGCCATTGGAATCGGGGCTATTAAATATCACCTTCGGTAGATTACTCGGAACATCATTGGCCCGAACTGCGTCACAAAAAACGAGATCAACGTCAGCATCCTCAATCACAAACTGAATTAAGGCTGGAGGAAACTTAAAATTGATCGGAACAGATACCATTCCGGCACGCATAATTCCAAAATGACAAAATATATACTCAGCCCTATTTGCCGATAAAATGGCAACACGCTGATTAGGCTTTAGACCTTGCTCAATGAGACCTCTTGCAACCGCATTACTTTTCTCATCAATTTCTGAATAAGAGTACTCGCACGGACCATCTTCGCCACCTAAGTCAATTAAACCAATTTTTTGCTGATTTAAGTCTCGGCGAATGATATCGCCGAGATTAGAAAAAGGAGTCATATTATCTATTTAAAATGACTAAGCCTTTGGTGGCGGAGGTGGAGCAGTGGAATAAACTCCTCTTCCACTCGCACACAAGATACCGTCTTTGTCAAAAACCTGGGATTCAGCTACGCTAAGTTGCGATCCAAATTTAATTACCTTGCCTTTGACAGTTAAATTCCCCGGCATAGCGGCACGGTGGTAATCAACCCTTAAATCCACCGTAGGTACTCCACGTCCGGTCTTTGAAACCAGCGCCCAATCGGCCGCAAGATCGACTAACGACGCCAAAATCCCGCCATGCGTATATTTTCTATCTGGATTGACAACCCACTCCTCTCGCCAAGTTGCTTCAATTTCAATTTCTCCCTCGCCTACGGAGAGGACTTTTAAGCCCAACCACTGATGAAAGGGGCCGCGCCTTAATAAATCCTCAACTTGCTGAGAGCTTAGTTGACTATCTGACATTTTTTTTCCTTTTTATGGAGTAATAACAACCTTACCTAATACTTTTCGATCTTGAATTAATCGTAAGCCTTCACGCGCTTCCTCTAGCGGCAGTACTTTGTCAATAACAGGCTTAATTTCCCCTTTGGAAATCATATCCATTAATGCGGTCAGGTCATCAATATAGAAACTATTAGAGCCAATAATTTGGAGCTCAAAACTCCAAACAAAACGTAAGTCTTCCTTCGGATCATGTCCTGCAGTGGCTCCGCAGACGAGTAATTTGCCACCCCGTTTAATGCATCGCAAAGATGGAACCCAGGTATCTCCACCTGTGAAATTAACAACAACATCTACTCCGCCTTCATAATTTCTTCTCTGCGGTTTGCCATATTTTTCAACTGCCCATTTTGAAAAATCAACATCTTTATAGTTAATTACTTCATCGGCACCAATCTCTTTCAGCCTTGCCATCTTATCTTCACCGCTAGCGCAGGCAATGACCTCGGCCCCAAGTTTCTTGGCCAAAATTACACAGCCTGTACCTACGCCACCAGATGCACCCAGGATTAAAACTCTATCCCCTTTTTTTACCGTATTGTGTGTTACCAGCATGCGATGCGCTGTGCCATACGCTACTGGCAAAGAGGCTGCCTCCACATAGCTAACCGCATCAGGCATTTTTATCAATTGATCCGATGAAACTAGGCAGTATTCAGCCATTCCGCCGTTGAGCATTTCACCCATAAGACCATGGGTTTTATTAAGGGGGTTAACTAAAACACGATCACCGGTCTTCCAGCCAGAGACATTTTCTCCAATTTCAATAATTTCACCGGCCATATCAAGACCAATAATCACAGGCAATGGAACTTTAATTCCCGGCATTCCTTTGACTGTAAAAACATCGTGATAGTTAAATGAAGAGGCTCCCACTTTGATAATGACGTGCCCCTCTTTAATCACCGGCATTGGATAGTCGTGCACACATTCCAAGTTCTCTAATCCACCATGCTGACTCAAAACTAAGGCTCTCATACACACCCCTCTTTTTTTATAATTTAGATATTAAGTACAACAAAATTCAAAGCTAAGGCAACAACCCATCGACTAAATCCAAAAATAATTTGAAAAAGTAGATTAATAAGATTATTTCAGAGAAATCCAAAAAAATATAACAAACGTTCTATATAAATGCCATATATTTAGAATTTTTTAACTTAAAATAACAATTTAATAAAATAATTTTTTTATTTTAATATCCAACAGTAAAAAAGATATCTCTTTTTAAGGGTACAGTTCGTACTCTAATCAGACCGCTGTAACTTACCCTCTTTAACCATCTTCTCCCACAAGGCAATATCCGCTAAAAACCATTTTTCAAATTCAGGTCCAGGGCCTGGCAATGGCTCAGCACCAGCGAAATTTAATCTGTCTTGAATAGCAGGTAATTTCAACGCCTCAAGTATGGCAACTTCGAGCTTCTTTCGAACATCCGGTGGGGTTTTTGATGGGACAAAAAAACCAAACCATGTACCAAATTCAAAACCGGGATAACCTAGCTCCGCAATAGTTGGTACGTCTGGCAAAAGCTTTGACCGATTTTTTGAGGTAATTGCAAGCGCCCTCACTTGACCAGACTTAACTTGTGGCACAGATGAACCCATCACATCAAAAAGTACGGTGATTCTTTCTGCTATTAAGTCTGGATAAACCGCTCCGCTTCCTTTGTAAGGGACGTGAACCATATCAACTCCTGCGGCAGACTTGAATAGCTCGCCCACTAAGTGGCTTCCGGTATTATTTCCAGAGGAGCCAAAGCTCGCGCGTACCTTTTTTTCTTTAATGGCTGCAACTAATTCTTGTAAATTTTTATAAGGGGAGTTATTGGAAACTAACAACAGACTTGGAACGGTAGCAACACCCGCAACAGCAGTTAAATCGGTTGCTGGATTAAACGAAATTTTTGCAAGACTTGGGGACGTTGCCAAACTTACTGATGCAAAAAGAAAAGTGTATCCGTCTGGTTTAGCATTTTTAGCAACGTACTGCGCTCCAATATTTCCTCCAGCGCCAGGCCTCAACTCCACAACCACGGTTTGCTTAAGTATTTTTGATAATTGATCTGCGATGGGTCTTGCAAAAGCATCTGCAGAGCCTCCAGCAGCATAGGGAACAATCATCGTTAGTGGCTCTGATGGGTAATTAGAGGCTGTTACATAACTACAATTAACAAAAAAAGTGAGGCCGCAAATCCACATTGAAGTTGCTTTAAAAAATTTCTTCATCTTAAATCTCCCTGATCAATTTTAAAAAAACGGAGACAACACGCATTTACCAACTATCTGGACAAACTTTGCATTAATAAATGTAAATTACTACCAAAATCAAATATTGAAAATATTTTTATCTACAACTAAATTTTTCATCCCGCCTTTATGCATCATCGTAAAACTGTTAATGAATGTGCCTGGTTGAGAGTCGCTACTTTTAATTTTTAATAAACAGTTCTCAAGCTGAATCATAAAGCTACTTTCTATCGAGAAATCCTTCGATTCAACAGTTTGGTGCATTAATAATTTTACCAGCTGAAGATGCACTGTTTCTGGCATGAAGGAAGAAATCTCGATTTCACTTAACCCCCTCATTTGGTTGGGATGAGTCATATACTCTTCTCGCCAAATGTATTCTGGCGTGAGATGCTCGCAAAAGTAAATCCGCAAACCAGAAATTGGCTGGCTAGCAAAGCGAATAGTCCTAAATTTTGCTTCTCCAATCTCATTTCCAGCCTTTACAGGACGTGAAAGATCTTGAATTGGATTTGGTGCAAAGCCCTGACCTACTAAATTTTGATGGCATGCATCAGCATTAGTGGTTCTAAATACTAAGGCATTGAGGCCAAAAGGTTCATCTGCTATTTCTTTTCTAGTGGGCGTGCTATTTGCCTCCCAACCCAAAACCTCAAGGTAGCTGCTATCAAAAACAGCCAGCCGATTAGATGATCCTAGGTTATGTTTCGATATTGGACTTAAAGTAAATCCAAGTGAGGTAAATAGATCAGACGCACACTCCATGCGATCTCGCCCCATCACAACGAGGTGATCAAATTTGTATGTCATTTGATAGCTGCACGCATTTTTTTAGCGATTAATTTTTTAATATTTAAACACTTATTTAGAGTTCTGGGCCATATTTAATGCTCCAGAAAAATCCTCAATCAAGTCATCCACATTCTCAAGCCCTGCATGCAATCGAATCAAATGACCAGATTTAACGCCATTTGAATCATCAAGCCTATGAAGTGGGTCCGATAAAACCGCTAAACTTTCATAGCCACCCCAGGATAAACCAATTCCGAAAATTTTAAGTTCTTTAAATAAAATCGAAAGTTGATTTTTGGACATTGGGTGAAGAAGAATTCCGAATAATCCGCTCGCTCCTTTAAAGTCACGTTGCCATAATTTGTATCCAGGATTCTCAGGAAGCGCAGGATGAAACACCTCGGCAACGGCGTGATGTTTTTTAAGCGACTGCGCTAGTAGTACTCCATTCCTCCAGTGCCTTTCCATTCTGACTGACAGCGTTCTCAATCCTCGTAGCGCTAAAAATATATCATCCGGCCCTGCAGTTTCTCCATACGCATGTGCACTTGCCTGCAAAAAAGGCCATGCCCTTTCATTCGCTGTAGCAATGCCAAGCAATGCATCAGAATGGCCAATAATGTATTTTGTTGCAGCATGAATGGAGACATCAACTCCATGCTCAAATGCCTTGAAAAACAACGGGGTTGCCCACGTGTTATCCATGACGACAAAAGCATGCACATTATGAGCCAGCGCTGAGATAGCCGGAATATCCTGAATCTCAAACGTCATTGATCCGGGCGACTCTACGTAAATTACTTTGGTGCTTTCTTTTATCTTGGCCGATAAAGCCAATACATTGGTTGGGTTAAAAAACTCAACCTCAATATTCATGCGCCTAAGAACCTGCTCTGCAAAATGCCGTGTCGGTCCATAAACACTATCACTCATGAGCAAATGGTCACCCGATTGAAGTAGCCCGATCAGCGAATGCGTACACGCGGATAAGCCGGATGGAAACACCACCGATTGGAATCCGCCCTCCAATTCGGCAATGGCAGATTCAAACGCCTTTGTTAGGGGGGACCCAAATCGACCATAACTAGCCATGGGATTATCAACACCCTTGCGGAGATTCCACTCCTCCAAAGAGTTCGCAAGGATTGTTGAGCCCCTAAATACTGGGATATTGACAAACCCAGAGTGATCCGGAGAGTTCCTCCCAATATGCGAAAGGAGTGTGTCCGTTTCCATTTTGGTGCTATCCATTAAATTATCCAAATTGATTAATTAAAAATAATGCTATGCTTTACTACAAGGAATTAGCTTCTATTTTTAAGCTAAATCACCATTTTTATAGAAATTTCTATTACTTAATTAATTTTTTTAAGAAAATTATGCTATCAATGAAAAATGATGAAAAAATTGACCGCCTAGACTGCAAAATTCTCACGCTTTTGCAGGAGGACGCCTCACTTTCAATTGGGGAAATTGCTGAAAAGGTCGGCCTCTCTACAACGCCATGTTGGAAGCGGATTCAAAAGCTAGAGAAGCAGGGGGTGATTAGAAAAAGGGTGGCCCTCCTCAACCCTCCTCAGCTGAACCTTGGATTAACTGCTTTTATCTCAATTAAAACCAATCAACACAAAATTGAATGGTTTGAATCTTTTCATCGCATTGTGAGTGCAATTCCAGAAGTCGTTGAATTTTATCGCGTTACCGGAAGTACAGACTATCTCTTGAAAGTAGTCCTTTCAAATATAGAAGACTACGATAGGGTCTATAAAATACTAATTAAGGGTGTGGATTTAGTAGATGTTAGCTCCATGTTTGCCATGGAGCAAATCAAATACACCACGGCATTACCATTAACTCAAGTCAATCTAGAATGACGTTTACAGGTCAGTGATTTACCGTTTTAGTGCAATATTGGTTTTATCTAGGGTAATTTAATACACCGCAGCCTGACCATCTCGACGTGGATCGCTTGCTGCAATATAGCCGTCCCCGATATCGTCCGACAGCCTCCAAATAAATTGGCCAGCACCAAAATCCATGTATGGGTCATCAATTTTTTTCAATATATGCCCAATATCTGACAATCCTTGGATAGTAGCTGAAGCCATATTTGACTCCACATCTAGCATGAAATCGCGATTCACTTTCCAGCGAGGAGCATCGCAAGCAGCTTGAGGCTGTTGTCCATAGGACACCATTCTTAGAGCAGTTTGTAGATGCCCTTGCGGCTGCATATCACCGCCCATGACACCAAAACTCATTTGCGGAAATACCGTTCCACCCTCATTGCGTGTTAAAAAAGCAGGGATGATGGTATGAAAAGGTTGTTTTCCTCCAGCCACTACATTGGCTGATTGGGGATCCATTGAGAAACCAAACCCTCTATTTTGTAGGCTAACTCCCCATTCGGGCACTACAACACCAGAACCAAACCCCATGTAATTACTTTGAATAAAGGAGATCATCCGACCTTGCTCGTCGGCTGCAGATAAGTAAACAGTGCCACCCGAATTTGGTAGCCCAAACTCGAATTGAGATGCCTTCTTAGGATCAATCAATTTTGCCCGTTGCGCTAAATAGCCTGGATCAAGCATCTGCTCAGGGGTTACATCCATAGACCTAGGATCTGCAACATATTTGTACAGATCTGCAAAAGCCAATTTCATGGCTTCAATTTGCAAATGCTGACTTTCCACCCCATCAATGGGTAAACTTTGCAGATCAAAATTCTGCAAAATCCCCAGCGCAATTAGAGCGCCTATTCCTTGACCATTAGGCGGGATCTCATGCATTGAATATGTCTTACCATCCATGCCCTTCACGTTCTGATTAATCGTTCCTACCCATTGTGACCGGTAACGCGAAAGATCGTGTAGGGACATGGCCCCGCCATTGATCTTAGAAAAATTCACAATATCGTGTGCTATTTCACCTTCATAAAAATCACGAATACCCTCTTTAGCTATTTTTCGTAAAGCCCGAGCCGCAGCTTGAAAACAAAACATTTCACCAATTTCGGGAGCTCGACCATGGGGCATAAAAGACTGAGCAAACCCGGGTTGATTCCGAAGCTCAGGAATTGCGGCTGCCCACTTATGGGCAATAATGGGAGCTACTGCATAGCCCCTCTCCGCAATCTCAATGGCTGGCTGCAATAGTTGCTCATACGAAAGTGAACCAAAACGAGTATGCAGCGCCTCCCAACCGGCGAGTGCGCCTGGAACAGTTACTGAATCCCAGCCCCGCTTTGGCCTATCGGCCAAACCACTTCCGTCAAGTCCATATTTATGAGCGAAATATTCAGGACTCCAAGCGCTTGGAGCAACACCCGAAGAATTTAATCCGTGCAGCTGATTGCCGTCCCAGACAATAGCAAAGCAATCACTACCCAAGCCATTTGATACGGGCTCAACAATCATTAAAGCTGCGGCAGCGGCAATTGCCGCATCAATTGCGTTGCCGCCTTGATGAATGATTTTTAATCCGGCCTGAGCGGCGTAGGGATGGGAAGTGGATACAACATTGCGACCCATCAACGGCACTCGAATAGAGGGGTAAGGATTATTCCAATTAAATTTCATGTTTATTCTTGTTCTGTTAAAAGTTGTTTGGACTGTACAGCATTAATAGATTTAATCTGCCCACCCTATAAAAATACCCTGTTTTACGTCACCTTCTTGTTCGGCCCAACTCGAAGAGCCAAACACACACATAAAAAGCCTCTTGAGAAAAAATTGGTTTTTATTTTACATATTTAGAGTAATAATTATTTTACATAACTGATGTGTGGTGAGAATCATGAACGACTCGACTTTTATCAGCCTTTTCATCCTCTTTGGCGCCTGTTTTGGGTTTGCAACATATTCACAAAGGCACTTGTTTAGCGAAGGGCCTCATAAGGAGGCGAAGAGCACGAATGAAACCCCATTTTTTGAAAGCCATTTTTTTTGGGTCCCGCTGTGCGCTTTGCTCTGGCCGATCATGATCATCACCCGAATCCATACCGCTTGGCTACTTCACAAACGCAAGAAGCAGTCTCAAAATTCAGTCGTACACTGATTTTTTTCAAAGTTAAGCCCTTTCAGCGAGTATTTTTCTAGCCACTGTCTCCGCAATTAACATAACCGGGGCATTGGTGTTACCAGAGGTTATGCAGGGCATAGCAGATGCATCAATCACACGCAACCTTGCAACGCCCCTCACTCGGCATTCTGAGTCAAGCACGGTATTGGGATTTTCTGCCCTGCCATGCTGATCTACCTTGCCCATTACGCAGGTGCTGACTGGATGAAAAATAGTGGTACCTAAATTTCGGGCAGCCTCCTCTAAGTCAACATCGTTTTGAATGTCCGCTCCGGGCAGTACTTCTTTTGGACTAAACGGCTGGAGTGCAGGGCTGGCCATAATCTTCCGAGTCAGCCTTAAGCTAGCAACAGCTACCGCCATATCATCGGGGGTAGATAAGTAGTTGCACTGAATCTGGGGACCTTGCAGGGCGTCGGATGATACAGCCCTAACCCAGCCACGTGAACTAGGGCGTAAATTGCATACGCTTGGCGTAATTGCATTAAACGGATGCAGCGGCTCGCCAAATTTAGATAATGATAGAGGCTGCACATGCCATTCAATATTGGCACTTGCTTGACTGGGGTCGCTCTTCGCAAATGCGCCCAAGGTAGAAGGTGGCATCGTTAGTGGGCCAGTACGCTTAAATATATATTCAAGACCCATACCAATGCGCGTTATCCAGTTCTTATAAAGCGTATTGACGGTTTTGCAGTTCTCAACCTGGTATACGGTACGAATTTGCAAATGGTCTTGTAGATTTTCACCCACGCCAGGTAGCTCTACCTGGGTTTTAATGCCGATGCTATCAAGATGGGTCCTGGATCCGATCCCGGATATCTGCATCAGGTGCGGCGATCCAATTGATCCGGCAGAGAGAATGACCTGGTCTTTAGCTAGGGCTGTTTTGCGAACGCCATCGTGCAAAAAATCCAAACCATACACTTCGGTTTGGGCGCCGTGCCATGCGAATTTAGTAAAGCGGTCCTGGCTCAAGCTTAAGGGAGTGATGGCACGGAGTTTTAATTGCAAGACCTGGGCTTTGGTCAGGATGGTCAGGTTCGGTCGATGCCGAATGGGATGCAAATAAGCATCAGCCATGGACCAACGCTCTCCCCGCTTTTGCGTCATCTGAAAGTAGGCACAGCCCTCATTATCGCCCCGATTAAACTCCTCAATCTTGGGTATGCCTTGTTGATTGGCCGCCTCGCTCCACGCATCCAGAATGTCCCACTGCACACGGGGCCGCTCTACCCGCATCTCTCCTGCATCGCCATGCCATGGGTTGGCGCCCGCATAGTAATCTTCCAGTGATTTATAGGTCTCTAAGGTTTGATCCCACTGCCAAATGGGATCCCCAGTCAGTTCTGACCAGCGCGCATAGTCACTCGCCTGCCCGCGCATATAAATCATGGCATTGATCGACGATGACCCACCAATGCCTTTGCCTCTGGCGTAATGAATCGAACGTTGATTCAGGCCCGGGTCAGTCTCTGTCTTAAAACACCAATCGGTTCGTTGATTATTAATCGTAAATAAGTAGCCCACTGGAACTTTGATCCAAAACCAGTCGTCCTCCCCACCCGCTTCCAGCAACAAGACTCGATGACTTGGGTCAGCAGACAGCCGGTTAGCCAAAAGACAACCGGCACTACCAGCCCCGACAATGATGGTGTCAAATTCAAGGGCTGAGGTAGGTGCGCTCATGAAACACTGATTTACTTAATGACGGATAAGAGGCTACTGTAATCATCGCGCCACAAAGTAAAACCCTTTGGATCATCGATCTCGTCGGCATTGACGAATTGAATATCCCGAAAGGCTTTTTTGTCTTTACTAATCAAAGCCCACTCAGAGCGATAGCCCACCTTGGTTTCTGAAGCAGCAAAACGCACCACCTTTACGTCTTGATCAAAGGCATTGGCAGCCGTTTTTACTACCGGCTTCAAATCTAAAAAGCGATTTGTAATGTGTAGAGCGAGAATACCATCGCTCTTTAAATGCCTAAAATATTGCGTAAACGCTTCCTTGGTCAATAAATGAATCGGTACCGAATCGCCTGAGAAAGCATCAATCACCAGTACATCAAATTGCTGATTGGGCTCTTGCTCCAATTGCAAGCGCGCGTCACCTAAAACATGGTCGATGCTTGCGGCGCTATTGGATAAAAAAGTAAAGTGCTTTTGAGCAGCGTCAATGACGTCCGAATTAATTTCATAAAAGCGATACACATCGCCTTTACGTGCATAACCAGCTAAGGTGCCAACGCCTAAACCTACCACGCCGACTTTAATCGGTTGACTGGATTGGGACTTCACTAAGATGGCTTGCCCCACGCCGCTCTCGCGCACATAATAGGTAGTGGGCTCTTGAGCTCTAGCAGGATCAATAAACTGGCTGCCATGGCTAATCTGACCGTGTTGCATCGTTTTATATCCACGGGCCTCATCCACATACACTTTTAGCGTGCCATAAAAATTACGCTGACTCAGCTCAATGCCGGCAATGTCATGCGAATGATCCTCGATGCGAATCACGCTAATCAGAACCAGAAAGGAAGCAATACCGGCGGCGGCTGTGAGCTTGATTTGCTTCGTTTTGAACCGGGTGTTTGATAAAAATACCAATGCAACCACAATGCCAGACAACACTATTCCAATGGATAGCTCATAATTTTCTGTGAACCAATATGGCGCAATAATGCCCACGAAGAAGCCGCCCATCACGCCGCCAACGGCCAGCATGAGGTAATAGGTAGTCAAGTAGCGTGCATTTGGCTGCTGCGCTGCTAACTCCCCATGGCAGACCATACACACCACGAAGAATGAAAACAAATTGATACCCGTCGAAACCATCACTGGCAGCTCATTTAAGCCCAAGGTTGGCAAATAAGCCAGAATGAAGAGCGCAGCTACTAATAAGGGCAAGAACAACTTTCGCTGATACCAACCGCTGCCCTCAAAGCAAATAATGAAGGACAAGAGGTAAAGCGCCAAGGGGGCAACCCAAATCATGGGAACCGGTGCGATGTTCTCGGTCAAGAAACTAGTATCAGCCACCATTAGGATCGAAGGACACGCTGCCAATAGTATCCAAGTCAGTAAATGAACTGCAGTGGGTGCAGGTACTGCTTCCTTTTCTATCTCAACGAGAGCAATACTATTGCGATTACGCCATGCCAAGATGCCACAGGTCAGCACAAAGATGGCATACAAAGTAGACCAACAATACGATTGCCACTGGGTTGGTAGCATCGGCTCAAAGGCAATGGGATAGGCTAATAAAGCCAGCATGGATCCAAAATTAGATAGCGCAAACAAACGATAGGGAACGCCACCCGTACGCTCACGCGCAAACCAAGCCTGAATCAACGGTCCAGTTGTTGAAAGAACGAAGTAAGGCAAACCAATGGAAACAAATAAAAGACCTAGGATTTGCAGAGTAGGATTTTCACTACCGGTAGGCTTCCATGCCTCGCTAGCAGCAAGGGGCAACAACGATAAGCTGATTACCAGGAGTGCAATGTGTAGCATGCTTTGCCGATAAGGGCTGAGCGCCTTCACAATCCAATGCGAATAGATATAACCGAACAGTAATATGGCTTGGAAAAACAGCATACAGGTTGTCCAAACCGATGCAGAGCCACCAAACCATGGCAGGATCATTTTGCCAATCAAGGGCTGTACTTGGAATAATAAAAATGCGCTCAAAAATATAGTGAGGCCGTATTGAAAAGTGAGCTGTACGTTGTATTTCATGTTGTTATATTTTTATGGTGGTTTGGTATTTTTTTAATGAAATGGCTTGGTATTGTGTTTCGTATTCTGCGGCGACCTGCGTCCATGGCCGCAGGTATCCCGTCATCGACTGTGTATTACGGAGCAATGCATCCCCTGCTTGCGCCCATTGGCTGACTGAATGATGCAGGGATAGAACTGTTCCATGGCGCACGGATACATCCACTGCTGCCCCGCAGGCATCCGATACCAATACCGGCACATGGCATGCCATAGCCTCAGCAATGACCATGCCATACGCCTCGCTGGAGGCTGGGTGGATTAGCAAATCCAGCTCTTGAAAAAACTGCGCGCTGGGTTGCCACCCTAAAAACTCAATGTCCCCAGGGTAATCTTGGCAGAGGTGACCCACTTCTGCTTCCTCTGGCCCCAATACCAGAACCCGTAAATTGGGGCGCTGCAACTTTAGCTGCTTTGCGATTTCAAGAAACAGAGCGAAACCCTTGCGGCCCCACTCTTTTCCCATAAAACCGATCGTGCCACCGTCCATGGGAACGACGCGTTGGGGCCGTTGTGGCATGGCCATGACACCCGGAGAAATGGGAGCGGTGGTTTGACTTACTAGAGACGGGTAATAGCGGGCGATCGCATCCGCGATGACAGTAGATACTGGGACAATACGCACAGGGGGATATGGCGGCGCGCCTAGTTCACGCGCCTCCATGCGTAAATAAGCCCAGACCCGAATCGATAGTCGACGCCAAATGGATTTGTCTTTTATGCCAGCAAACGGCATGGAATGGAAGGTTGTTAGATCATGGCTAATACAACGTTCATGGCTATGCACGATACACTGACTACGGCTCAGAATCGATTGAACTACAGCCTCCACTTTATTTGCAAAACGCCAATACAAAATCCAACGTGGTTTTGGTGGCAATACACCTGTTTCAATAACTTCAATATTGCTAGCAACAGTCATTGAGTGGGATTTTTCACAAACAACCGTAATCCGGAAATTGAGTAGTGCCAAGGCATGGCTTAAATGCCAAACGTAGGATTCCATACCGCCCACCGGACCCCAATTACGGACAACCTGAATAATGTGCTGGCTAGTAGGTGCTGGCTGGGGTGGGTTGAGGCCGGTTTGCATGGCTCAAATCATACACTTTGGGGATGGCAACCCAGGCGATTAAGAGCCAATATGATTAAGCCAAATGCCCTACTTTGACGTAAATGAGGGCACCCTCTTCTTTGGTAAATGGGGCATGCTTGCTATAACGGGGACTGCGTATCCAGCTTCCCTTGGGATAGACCCCAAACTCGTCATGAAAGACGCCATCCAGGACATAAATCTCCTCGCCGCCCGGATGAACATGCGGGTTAAATACCGTATTGGGAGCCCAGCGTACTAATGCCGTACTAACCCCATCATGCTCATGCAGTGGCATCACAGATAAACCCGGCACTAGACCTGGATACCAGTCCTTGGTTTTAGTATTGATACGAAGTTCGTGATGATCGGATTGCGCAAACTGCCGTAACTTTACAAATAGAGTGCAGCCGTCAGTTGAGTAAGGGGCATGCTGACTCCCGGGTGGGTTACGCAAATACGTGCCAGCCGGGTAATCGCCCTTCTCATCCGAAAAGCAACCATCCAGTACTAGGATTTCTTCACCGCCATCGTGGGTATGGGGGGTGAATTGGGTGTTTGGCGCATAACGCACCACCGATGTAGCTCGTGCCAGCTCCCCACCATCCCGATCCAGCATTTGACGCTCTACCCCCTGAACGGGAGATGACTGCCACGCCAGCCGATCGGCATGCAAAACAACGCGCTGCTTAAAGTCAGTATTGATATCCATGACTCAAGCATAAATCAAAGCCAGTCATTGGCATGAAGATCGTACAATTCAGTGATGACTGACCAAAACGCTCCAGCACAAACTGCGAAACCAAGCCTGCGCCATCGGATCAAAGATGAATTTGTTCAGGCCTCACTATTGGCCCTGTATTTTGCTGCCTGGTTCTGTGCTATTGCATTCTTTACCTTTGCGGTATTAAGAGAAGAAGCCATTCCGATCACCCCCTTTGGTCTTGCCATTATCAAAGCGGGTTTATGCGCTAAATTCATGATGATCGGTAAAGCAATCTTTCCATTGAAAGTAGATGCCAATCGAGGCCTGATTAAATCGATCTTTTGGCACTCGATTGTTTACTTACTTATTGTGATTGCGCTAAGCTTTCTTGAGTCCGGAATCGATGGACTTCTACATGGCAAGTCATTTCTTGAATCCATTGCTTCATTCGGCCGCGGCGATCCAATTTATATTACCTCTATAGCCATCATGTATTGGCTTATTCTTTGGCCCTACCTAATTTTGCTTGGCTTACAACAATCCATGGGGGATGAGGCGGTCCATGCTATTTTGTTTGGCTCTAACTCAAAGGAATAGGAGTTTAAATAGAGTTTGGCTCCACCGTCCCTTAAATAGAAATCAGGACCGCATTGCGGTCCTGATTCATTTGCTGACAGTAGATTTGAAACGCCCAGCTTACCAACCAATAGCCTTAGGTAACCATAAGGAAATCTGTGGGTAATAAAACACTAAGAACAAAGCAACACCCTGCATAAGTACGAAAGGAATTACGCCTTTATACAGATGCTTGATCTTCACCTCTGGCGGCGCCACCCCTTTGAGATAAAAGAGCG
>Ga0247843_1004621_pt1 | contig 20269 bp, 16 predicted proteins | sample LaCruzMarch2017__FD_192420 | JGI IMG/M metagenome (GOLD analysis project Ga0247843, IMG submission 192420) | Freshwater microbial communities from meromictic Lake La Cruz, Castile-La Mancha, Spain - LaCruzMarch2017_8m | ecosystem: Environmental > Aquatic > Freshwater > Lake | place: Spain...
GAACCCGGAAGTGAAACGACGCAGCGCCGATGGTAGTGGGACGATAGGTCCTGTGAGAGTAGGTCGTCGCCAGGTATTTGCCCGGCTCCAGCTAACGCTGGGGCCGGGCTCTTTTTTTGCCCGGATGGCACGTGAAAAGCTCATTCTGCCCAGCCTGCAAAGGGAAATAGAAATTCCGAAAAACACCAAAGTTGACGAAAATCAATCTTGAAAGGAATATGGCAACCACTGACTAAAAATTCTATCAACCGCAAACCTCTTCGTGCTTTTTTGTGGGTTTCGTGGATTGGATTTCGGCATTTAAAATTATCGGCTCTTTCTGAAAAGAAAGTGAGCCAAATCAGATAGGAATCACTTCTCCAGTTTTCACGGAGATAAGCGAGCAAACGACTTCGGCTTCCGGATGGATGGATTGTATGGCGTGGCGGTAGGCGTCCATTTGCCCTTGGTAACGGCTGATCAACTGGGCAGTTTCTTGAATGTCATCGGTTTTGTAGTCGAAAATTTCGACACGATTCATCTTCCCGTTTGCATCTCGATGGAGGTGGAGTCGATCGATGACCCCAGTGATTAGTTTTCCATCATCGAAGACATCAGCACCTTGTTCGAGGAGAAGTTCGATGGGGCGGCCTCGCTTTTGAAACATTGGGGACAAAACAGGATTGTGGAGGATTCTGGCCACGGCGTGGCCGGCCGCGCTGTCCGGGAGATTCGGGATCGATTCATCAGTCCAGGTGATTGACTCAAGGAGCGCATGCACTTCCGTGCCGAACTGCATGCCCGCGTTCGAATGTGGAAGGACTGTGGATTTTGATTTGCTTCCACTGGGGCATTGTCGCCCTCGCCGCGGCGTCGCGGCGGCGGGACTAATCGTTGGCTGCGCTTTGGCAGTTGATTTCGAGAAGGGGATCATATCGATCCAATCGTCATCACCGGTTTGATAAAGAATTTCGGATTCGTTAGAATCACTGAGGGAACGCGTGAGCCAATTGGCAAGTGAGGGTTTATCTGGATCGCTGGTTTGCGCAGCGGGTTCCAACAGGACATAGAGTCCGCGTTTTGCGCGAGTGAGCGCGACATAGAGCATGCAAAATGCTTCGTAGCGTTGTCCGGTGCTCCATCGTTCTTCCGCAGCACGGAGTTCGGGAATGATCGCCCGCGCCCACTTGGGGGGTGTTTGAGTGAGCCACGTTTTACCCTCGGCAACCTCAAAATATTGAGCTTGTGGAACGCTGTCGCTGGGGATTTCTGGTAAAACCACCACATCGAAGCCAAGACCTTTGGCCTTGTGGATGGTCATGACTTGCACGGCGGCGACGCCTGGGCTTTGGGATAATTCCAACCGATCCATCCAGTCGGCTGCTTCCTTGGCAGAGATGCTAGTTTGATGATCGAGTGTTGTTAGTCCGGCAATCAGATCGCCTGCACGGCGACGACCAAAATCCGACCAGTCGGCCCACAAAGGATCGATCCATCGGCCGATCGAAGACGCATAGCCCGAGAGGGAAATTTCACGCGTGAGATTCTCCCAGATGTCGCGCCATGAGTGACCATGCATTGAGAAGAAAATTTCTGCTAGAGGGGACATTTCGATCACACGGCGAGCGAAGTTGTCCGCTGGATCGGCCAACCATTTCAGGAGGTTGGTGATGAGAATTCCGACCGGGTTGTCCTTTCCGGGTTGCCGTCGTCCTTCTTCGATGACATCGAAGCCTCGGGCTCTTAGAGCGTCTGCGACTTGCCGGGCTTTTTCATTGCCTCGCAATAAGACGCCGCAAGTCATGGCGCGTTCACCGACGCCTAATTCGTACAGAATTTCGCTGAGTCTTTCGAGTCGTTGTTCCCAATCGCCCACCATTTCGACACGCGCCTGACCGCGGTTTTCATGTTTTGTTAGGGGTTTTGCGGGAAAGTGATCCTGCCAATCCCATTGATCGGCCACATTGCCGAACAGTTCGTGCAGGGTGGGGAGGTCCCCGCAAACCCGATTGACCAATGCGAGCACCTCTGGGCATGAGCGCCAGGATTCAGCCATGGGGGCGATTTCAAGGCCAGGGCCGTAGTGGGTGATCACTTCGTCAAAGAGTTTCACGTCGCCACCACGCCACGCATAGATTGCCTGTTTGCGGTCTCCAACGATGAACATCGTACTATGGTCGTCGGATGCGGCTTCGTCCACAAGTGGCAGCAGTCCGGTCCAATCTGCGCGGCTGGTGTCTTGAAACTCGTCTAACAGCCAATGGTCGATACGGGCGTCCAATCGGAAATCCACCGCTTCACGCCGCAAGCGCGAATCCTCGTTGGCAGCCCATTCGCCCATCAGTAGTTTCACATCATTGAACCCGAGCATCCCTTTGCTGCGTAGGCGTTTTGCGCAGAGAGCATCGAACACGGTAATGACTTCTCTCACGGCACGGGTTTGCAGCAAGGCAGCGGAGAATTCACAGTGAGCAGCAAGCTCGACCATGGTGCGCAAGGCGTCTCCGGCGGGCCCGCCAATCGTGAATTCCTTGTGGAACTTCGCGATCAATGGCTGGTCTGGGATCGCCACGGCGGCGAGGATGCTCTCCATCAGGGAGGATGGCTTACTGCCAAGACTGCCGCCGCCGATCACATGATTTTCCAAGTTAATGATCTCTTTTTCAAGCGCTTCGCGTTGCCCTTTGCGGGTGTAATCGAGATCATCGAGTCCACGTAATGCCACTGCCGCAAGCCCTGATTTTTGCTTGTTCCAGTCGTCCGGAGTGGCGGTGGTGATGGCAGCGGGGCCCCATTCGAGTTTCGGCGCTTCGCGATAGCGGCTGTGCCAGCGGGTGATGAAGGTGCGCAGAGAATTGATCACGGTTTGATCCTCTCTGCCGATCGTGGCGCGGCGGAAGGCGTGGAAAAACTCTCGGCCTGCTTCATGTGCCAGCACGTCGCTGAGGATTCCGGAGAGGATTTCGTCCGTCATCACGGCAGCTCGCGGGCCTTCGAGAAGATCAAATTTCCCGCCGGTGAGGCCGAGTTCGTATTGGAAACTCCGGATGATTCTGGAGAAAAAACTATCCATGGTTCCCAAGGTGATGCGCGGAAGTGCTTGGACTACTTTTGCCAAGGCCACATTAAAATCGGCATCCGGAATGCCGATTTCATCTCCAAGACGGGTGGCGGATTGGCCATCGGAGGCCGCTTCCGCCAGTTTGGTTAGCACGGAATCTGCAAATTCCCCGGCGGCCTTGCGGGTGAATGTTAGGGCGACGATTCTCTCGGGTTCGGCTCCGCTGGCCACTAGGCCGATGATTCGGTTGCCGAGTTGGAATGTTTTTCCCGAGCCAGCGGAAGCCAGAATTAGCAGGTTTTTCGCCAGAATGTCCATTTCTGGAATGATTCTGCAGCGTTTGGTTCTACTCGGGAACTCAGAAATCCAGAAATCGACGGGTTCTCGCCCAAGTGACGCGGGGCGTGATCAACGCTTGGGAATCACCAGCGATTGGCCGGGCCGGATGATGGAACCGGAAATGCTATTCGCTTTGCGAATGGCGGCGACTGAAGAGCCCTGACGGCTGGCAATTGCTGATAGAGTGTCGCCCTTTTTCACTAAATAGCGAGAGACTTTCGGTTTCGGTTTGGCAGTCGGTTTGGGTGTTGGTTTGGGTGTTGGTTTTGGCGTTGTGCTGACGACGGTGGACTTAGGCTTAGCGCCCTTCACATTGGATTTTTCCACTTTTGTGGTTACAAATGGTTCGCGGGTTGGGGGCTTTTGGGTGACCAGCGGGTTGGAATTGGGGGGCGGCTCTTCGGTTTTCACGACGACCGGAATATCGTTGGACGGCTGTCGGCTGCCGGGTCTGGGCCATTTGGATGGATCATCGGCCCAAGCCTCCACGTATTCGCCCCTACCGTTGAAGGGGCCAGTCCCATTTGGGCCGCTGCCAGGAGCGGCTGTTTTGGTAGGGGTGCATCCGGTCAGGATGAGCACGAGGGCGCAGACAGTTGGAAGCCAAATGGCTGAATTCATGGCGTCATGATGGAGTGTTTGGTGGGTTTGGCAACGCCTCGTTGCTCAGAAAAAACCATTATTTTCTAAAAACCCGACCGGAAGCGTGCAATGGGAGTGCTTCATTGAGACACTTCGTTCTTGCGTGGAGTGACAGGAGATGGCAGTCATTTGCCACCCATGAGGGTCGAGGGGCATTAGCTCAGTTGGTAGAGCGCTTCGTTCGCAATGAAGAGGTCAGGAGTTCGAATCTCCTATGCTCCACTCTCCGTCCACCGCCGCTATCCCGCTGCCAATTTGCGGGCCATTTGAGGAAACAGCAAAAAATGTATTGGCAGGACGGCCAGCCAATACAGACGGCCTAATAATCCTTGTGGCCGGAATGTGGCCGTTTGGCGTAGTCCGGGTTTTCCGTCCAGCATGTCTTCCAGCGCGAATTCCAGCCATGCTTCACCTGGCAGCCTCATCTCCGCGTAAAGAATCAATCGGCCTTTGGCATGATCCGCCAGCAAGACGCGCCAGAAATCCAGTGAGTCGCCCGGACGAAGTTCCCTCGGATGCCGCCGACCACGCCGGATGCCGATGCCGCCGAAAAATTTGTCCATCATGCCGCGGAGTTTCCACGCCCAGTTCATCGATGGCCAACCATTCGCGCCACCGATCGACCAGATGCGGGCGATCACGTCTTCGCGAGTCGCGGCGAGAGGCACCGTTTGAGAATCGGTGAACACGCCGTGCTCGGGAACCTTTACCGCATCAAAGAGTTTTGGGTCGAGTGTGCCAGCCGCCAGGGAATCGATCCAACTCGATGGCACATGGTTCTGCGCGATCTTTGCCAACGCGCGTTCGACCGCATCCCGGTAAGTTAATAGTTCCACCGGAATGATTTCCTGGATTTTGAAATCGTGGCACACTGTTTTATGGGTCAACGAATCCACCAACGCGCGGGCAAGGGGAAACGAGGTGGAGGTGAGCAGGCACAACCAACCCGAGGACAAACGCGGACTCAGCAAGCGGGTGGGAAGGAAAATGCGTCGCAATCCCCGCACTTCGCAATAACCCTTGATCAACTCCAAATAACTCATCACCTCGGTGCCGCCAATGTCATAGGACTCACCGGCGGTTTCGGGATGCTTCACAATCTCGGTTAGATACTCCAAGACATTGCGGACGGCGATCGGTTGACAGTGAGTATGGACCCATCTTGGCGTGACGAGCACCGGCAGTTTTTCCGCTAGATCACGGATGATTTCAAATGAGGCCGAACCCGATCCGACGATGATTGAAGCGCGCAGAGCGGTCAGCGGCACCCGAGACTCGCGAAGGATGTGCTCCACTTTGAGTCGGGATGCAAGATGTTCGGAAAGCGGACCGTCTTCAGCCACGAGGCCACCCAGATAGATAATGCGTTTCCATCCCGAGGCTAACGCCGCATCTGAGAAGTTCCGTGCGCAACGTTCCTCGCGCTCTGCGAAATCACCGCCGGATCCCATCGAATGAATTAGGTAATACGCCGCATCCAGATCCTGCGGTAAATGAGTGAGTGATTGCGCATCCAGAAAATCTGCCTCCTCCACATGCAGCCGGTTTTCCTCGGCTGCGTATTCGGCCGCTGGAAACCTCCGACGGTCTCGCACCAACGCCGTGATCTCATGGCCCGCATCGAGCAATGTCCGGATCAACCGAAACCCGATGTAGCCATTGGCACCAGTGACGAGGACATGCATGCGCGAAGCTTAGCGCGGCAGTAGAAATTTACGGCAGCAAATTTCAGGAAATTCATTTCAAGCTCGCAAATCTCGGGGACATTATGGGGCATCGATCTGCGCGGCTTCCAAGGCGGCTTGGGTCAAGCGGGTGATTTCCGCCCATTTGCCAGCATTGACCAGCGCCTTGTCCACCATCCATGAACCGCCGATCGCCGCGACGACCGAAAGTTTCAGATAGGACGTGAGGTTGGCGGAGGAGACGCCGCCGGTGGGAATGAATTTCACGCCGGTGTGGGCGTAAGGACCGGCCAAAGACTTGAGCATGTCCACGCCGCCGGCTGCTTCGGCGGGGAAAAACTTCAGCAATTTGCAGCCGAGCGAGAGCGCTTGTTCGACTTCGCTGGGAGTCATCACGCCGGGCGAGAATTGCAGGCCAATTTCTTGGGCGGCAGCGACAATTTCCGGATTGAGGCCCGGTGCCAAGCCGAAGACGGCACCCGCATTTTTTGCGCGTTTGACTTGGTCTTTTTCAAGCAAGGTCCCAGCGCCCAAAAGAATCTCCGGAAAACGGTCGGCAATGCGTTGGATGGACTCTTCTGCAGCGGCGGTGCGAAAAGTGATCTCCATGATGTCGAGGCCACCTGCTAGAAGCGCCTCGGCCAAGGGCTCGGCGGATTCGACAGAATCAAGGACGACGACAGGAACGATGCGTTTGGCGAGGATGCGGTGGATCATGGATCAATGAGTTCGCGCAAGATATTGAGGCAGAATCCCATAGTGATGGCTTATGGCAGTGCTTTGATGAACATTTCCTTGAAATGAACCACGCACTTCGGGTCGTGAGCTTGGATCGCGATGGTGCCTTCTCCAAGCTTTCGGCCGGGCATGTTTTTGAGAGTTTTTTCAGGATCCCAATCCTCGGGCTGAGTCCAATCGGTGGTGATCTTGCCGTTGATTGAAATCACGATGTGACGTCCTTCCACTTTGATCGAGTAGTCGAACCATTCATCGTCCTTGTGCGGAGCCTGGTCCATCACATCGGCAACGGCATAGAGTCCGCCGCTCTTCTTGCTGTCGGAATGGGTGGCGTTGACTTGGCACTCGAAGCCTTTCGACGGCCAGCCCTTTTCCTGGAATTCCGTGTGGAAATAGAGCCCGCTGTTAGAGCCAGGGGTGGTCTTGACCTTGGCCTTGAACTCAAAATTGCGGAACTTCGCATTGCCATCGACGCCTGTGTAAAACAGATGCGTACGTCCGCCATTGACGACCAACTCGCCGTCCTTAATGCTGAATACGCTTGGCTTTTCCTCGTTGGACTTCCAACCGCTGAGATCCTTCCCATTGAGCATCGGAATCCAACCCTCTTCAGCAAAGACCGACATCGAAGAAACCAACACCGCCAGCAAACCAAAAAACACGTTTTTCATGATGCCGTGATGCTGGAGTCCCGGTCGGCCGCTGTCAAGCGAGCGGGGCCATAGCTGTCGCAGGAACTTGCCACCTCGGTTCTTGACCGCCTTCATGGTGGAAATCAGAGTCTGCGGCATGGATTTCAAACAACGCACCCTCGCCGCTCTCCAAGCCGCCCGCTCGAATTCTCCTGCGAATACCGCTCTTGTCGGGCTGGATGGATTCGTGGACACCATCGTCACCCCGGTGGACCAAAGAACGGCGCAAGGCGAGGCGTTTACCCCGATTCGTTCGATTCCGGAATTTGCTCAACGCATCGGCGGGGCCGCCGGCAAAAGCACGAATATCGAACTCTATCCCCTGATGGATAAATTGGGCGGCAATGGACCGATCATGGCCAATGCCTTACTTGAAGCGGGCACCCGGGTGACCTACCTGGGAGCGCTCGGCTGGCCAGCCTTGCACCCGGTTTTCCATGACTTCGCCAGTCGAGCAGAAGTGATTTCACTTTGCAATCCCGGCACCACCATCGCGGTGGAGTTCAACGATGGAAAACTCATGTTCGGTCAATTGCGGAGTCTGGATTTGATCACGCTGGAAACGATTTACGAAGTGATGGGCGAGGAGAAATTGCGTGACGCCCTGGCTGCAGCGGATCTCGTATCATTGGTGAATTGGACGATGATTCCCAACATGACGGCCGTTTTGCGCTCCTTCGTGGAGGACGTGCTGCCAGCCTGCCCGCCTCGCGATGGGAAACTCTTTTTCTTCGATTTGGCCGATCCAGAAAAACGTTCGCACGATGATTTGCTAGAGGTCTTGGAAGTGATGGCTCGCTTCGACAAGTTTGGCAAGGTTACGCTTGGCCTGAATCTCAAGGAAGCCCAACGCGTCTATCAAGCGCTCAGCTTCTCGAGGCTTGGCGAATCGGAAGAAGATCTCCGGACCATCGCGTCGGACATCCGGGAAAAGCTCAACCTCGCATGCGTGGTCGTCCATCCGCGTGAGTCGGCTGCTTGTGCCACGACGGATGGCACCGCATGGGTCCCCGGACCTTACACCGAACAACCCCTCATCACCACTGGTGCGGGCGATCATTTCAACGCGGGTTTTGCCCAAGGCCAAATGCTCGGACTCGATCCCGAAGCTTGCCTCAGCATGGGCGTTTGTACCAGCGGTCACTATGTCCGCACCGGCAAAAGCCCGAGTCTCGACGATCTGGAAAAATTTCTAGCAACTTGGGAGTGATGCCATTTTTAAGCGCATGCGGTTTCAGCATCCGAAACGATCCAAGGCTGCCCAAAATTGTTTCGTCTGATTGGCGTCCGGAATGATTTCTAGCAGAACCGATTTTTCACCCGGTTCAAACTGGTCGAGATCGTCCGCGCGGCGAATCCGAAGGTGAGTCATGTTCCATAACGCAGCCATTCCCGAGAAATCGGCGGTGTGCGGGTTGATCATGCACTCGGCCGCCTGCGGATTCATGGTGGCCAGTCTCGGAACTCTTTCAAAAATCCGGCCGCCATTGTTCTGGATCACCACCAAAACCCGGCCTGCACTTTGCACCTGACCGAGCATAAAGGGAGCCGCTAAATCATATAGCGCGGTCAAATCTCCTACAACCGCCCAGCTATCACTGAGATCGGCCGACCATCCGAGCCAAGTGCTGATTTGGCCGTCGATTCCATTGGCCCCGCGGTTGGTGCGAACTGATGAGACCGGGCGCGTCCATTGCGCGAATTGATTCCATTCACGGATCGGCAGGCTGTTGCCAAGAAACACTCCGCTGCCGATCGACGCAAAGTGCGAGAGCGCCCGAATCAACGCAGGCTCGCTGTCTGGATAACATTCTAACATTTCACCGATACGTGCCGCGCGCGCCGAAGCACCGACCAGAAAATCCATCGCGTCCTCAGCGGCTTCGATGTCACCCAACGCAGGAAGCACCCGGTTCAGCGGGCCGCGCGTCACCTTGCTTTCGCGGGCGAGACCGGGTAGGCCGTTGCGGCAAACGCTCCATGCCGAAACATCAGGTAGATTTTCCAGATCACGCCAAATCCGCCCGCACGGCACTTCGCCTAGCCGCAGGATTTTTCCCGGCGGACGCTCTTTGAGCACACGGTCCGCACCATGAATCGCCAAGCCTTGCAACGCCTCGCGGACTCCGCTGGCCGCATCGGCGACGACTGGCGCACCGAGATCGAGGCAAAAATGAAACACGTCTTCCCGCTCATCGGGTTCGAGCCCGCCGATCATCACCACGATTCCACGGCTGAGATCCTCTCGCAGCCAACGGGCGAATGCGGCCACATCGATGCGATCCGGCACCGGCGCAAATGTGCCGACAGATTCTCCGGAAAAGTCTTCCTCACCCGGTTGAAACTCTTCTTCGAACGCGGCGTTCAGATGGAGCGGCCCGCGTCCGTCCCATTCGGAGAGATTCGCTTGGGAGGTATAAACCCCGAAAATCCCTTGCTGTTCGATTGCCTGCGGTGCGCCGGTGCCGCGATATTCCGGAGGGCGATCAGCTGTTAGTGCCACCAACGGACGCGCCTGATAGTGCGCCTCGATCATCGCTGGCAGGAGTTCCGCAGCAGCAGTTCCGCTGGTGGTGACGACCGCGCAGGGCAACCCGGTTTCCATCATGCGGCCCAGCGCGAAAAACCCGGCGCTGCGCTCTTCGAAGTGCCGCCACAAGCGCACCAGTCCGGCGGATTCCGCACGGGCTAGTGCTTCGATGACAGCGGCATTTCGAGCACCCGCGCACACCACAAATTCGCACACCCCTGCTCGGAGACATTGTTTCACCAAGTCAACCGCCGGATACCATGCATTGATCGCATCTGTGTTGATAGATTGTTTCATACTGATGGAATCGGTGGATGCCTGCGGCAACGCTCAAGCCAACTCTTCCTTGCGGATGCTGACGATCGGGGCGAGCACGGTGGTTAGACTCTGCATCTTGGCGAGTGCGTCGCGCATTTTCCCTTCAGGGGTATTGTGCGTGAGAATGATCAGGTCGGTTTTGTTTTCACCTTCCTCGGATTCGCGCTGCAGCACGGCATCAATCGAGATATCGACGTCAGCCAAGATGCGGGTGATGTCTGCTAACACGCCCTTCTCATCGGCCACTTGCAAGCGCAGGTAAAATGCGGTGACCACCTCGCTGATTGGCAGCACGACCGTGGCGTGCAGTTCGTCCGGTTGGAACGCCAAGTGCGGCACCCGGCTGCAAGGATCGGCGGTGTGCAATCGCGTGATGTCCACTAGGTCGGCGATAACCGCCGATGCCGTGGGCTCGCTGCCTGCGCCTTTTCCATAATAGAGCGTGGTGCCCACTGCGTCTGCCTGGACCATCACGGCATTCATCGCGCCCTCGACGTTGGCGATCAGGCGCTTGGCTGGCACCAAGGTCGGGTGGACCCGCAACTCGATCCCGGAAGCATGACGTCGGGTGATTCCTAATAATTTAATCCGATAACCCAACTGCTCTGCATAATGGATGTCCACTGCCTGCAGACTGGTGATGCCTTCCACGTGTGCTTTGGAGAATTGCACGGGAATGCCAAATGCGATCGCACTCATCAGAGTGATTTTGTGCGCGGCATCGATCCCCTCGATGTCGAATGTCGGATCGGCCTCGGCGTAGCCGAGTCGTTGCGCCTCGCTTAAGGCGTCAGCGAAGTCGAGTCCCTTGTCGCGCATTTCCGAGAGGATGAAATTGGTGGTGCCGTTGATAATGCCGGCGATCCATTCGATCTGGTTGGCGGTGAGTCCTTCGCGCAGCGCTTTGATGATCGGGATTCCACCGGCCACGGCGGCCTCGAAGGCGACCATGACGCCCTTCTCGCGGGCGGCGGCGAAAATCTCACTGCCATGAACTGCTAGCAATGCTTTGTTGGCTGTGACAACGTGTTTGCCGGCAGCGATCGCTTCTAACACTAACTGTCGGGCGATCCCGTATCCGCCGATCAATTCCACCACAATATCGATCGCCGGGTTGGCGATCACTTCGCGCGCATCCGCCACCACTTTTGAACGATCGCCGACAAGCGCCCGTGCCCGCTCGACATCGAGGTCCGCGACCATTGTGATTTCGATGCCACGACCCGCGCGACGCCGGATTTCCTCTTGGTTGCGCGCCAGCACTTGAAATGTGCCGTTGCCCACAGTGCCGATGCCTAATAGTCCAACTTGAATGGGATCCATAAATTAAGTGTTGTTAAGAGCGGTGCTCTACTTGCGCCACGGCGAGGGCGGCGATGCCTTCCTTACGGCCGACGAATCCCATCAGTTCATTGGTGGTGGCTTTGATGCCGACTCGGTTAGGCGAAATGCCAAGAGCAGCACCGACATTGGCCCGCATGGCCTCGCGGTGCGGTAGGATTTTGGGTGCTTCCGCGATCAGCGTGGAATCGACATTAACGATGGCAAAACCGGCTTCTTCAGCGAGTTCGCGGCATTTTTCTAGAATCCGGAGCGAAACGATGTCCTTGCAACCCGGATCGCCAGGCGGAAAATAATGGCCGATGTCTGGCAGCCCCATCGCTCCGAGCAACGCATCTGCGATGGCGTGGCAGAGCACATCCGCATCGGAATGGCCCTCAAGCCCGTAGGTGTGCGGAATCGTCACCCCACCCAAAACGAGCGGGCGGTTTTCCGCAAATCGGTGAACGTCGTAGCCTATGCCGGTCATGGGGATGATAGGGGATCGTGGTTCAAAGAATTTCTTCAAGCGGCAGTCTGCCGTTGCTGGCGACGATTGACCAGGCATCGGCATAACCGGCGACGGGTGTTAGATCAACTTTGCCGCCGGCGGTTTCAACGAGTAGTTGTCCGGCTGCGATGTCCCAGAGTGAGATGCGGGACTCGATGTAGGCATCGAGTCGGCCGCAAGCGATGTAGGCCATGCCCAGTGCGGCGGAACCCATCATGCGCATTTTGCGGGCGCGCAACGAGGCCTTGCGAAATCGTTCGATGCCGGTGCGGAGTGCTTCTTCGTCTTTCCCGCAGCCGACAAAGAGAATCGATTGTTCAAAATTCTCGCGCTTGCTGGCTTGAATTGGCACGCCGTTGAGCATGGCGGGCCCGCCTTTTTCCACGGTCCACGTTTCACCGACCATTGGATCATGGATGACGCCGACCACGATTTCTCCGGCAACACGGAGGGCGATCGAGACGCAGAAATGTGGGATGCCATAGAAAAAATTCACGGTGCCATCAATGGGATCGACGATCCATTGGCGCTCCGAGTCTTGATTTCCGGCGAGGCCTTCTTCGCCATACAGCGCGTCACCCGGGCGCTCGCCTAATAATATTTTTGTGATTAGATCCTGCGATTCTTTATCGAGGGCAAGTTTGATATCATGGTGAGTCGCTTCATCGACAGTGGCATCGGAGCCGAAGTGTTGGCGGAGCAATTTGCCGGCGGTGAGCGCGGCGTCAGTGGCGAGTTCGAGATCGGTCATGGGAGCTGGTATAGTTCTAAAATGGCTTGGACGAGTTGGTGAGCGAGATCGTGCTTGCTGGCTTGCGGAAGGGCTTCGCTGCGGTCTGGATAGATTAGGAGAATTTCGTTTTGATTCGAATCAAAGCCGATGCCGGGTTTGGAAACATCGTTGGCGACGATGAGGTCGCATTGTTTGCGGGTGAGCTTTTCGCGGGCGTTGGCTTCGAGGTTTTCGGTTTCTGCGGCGAAGCCGACGAGTGTTCCCTTGAAGCCGAATAGAGCGCGCGCAGAGCCGAGGATGTCCTGCGTTTTTACGAGTTCGAGAGTCAGGGTGTCTGCGGATTTTTTGAGTTTCTCGGGGGCGACCGTGCTGGGCGTGTAGTCGGCCACGGCGGCGGCAAACACGGCGATGTCCATGCGTTCAAGGTGATTGCCGACGGCGGCGTGCATTTCGGCAGCGGTTTCCACCGGCAGAAAATCGACGCGATCCGGCACATCGAGCGCGGTCGGGCCGGATACTAGCAACACGGTGTGACCTGCATGGGCGAAGGCGGCGGCCAGTTCGTAACCCATTTTACCGGACGAGCGGTTGGTGAGGAAACGCACGGGGTCGATCGGCTCGCGGGTGGGGCCAGCTGTGACGAGGATGTTCACGGCGAGAGTCTGGATGGCATTGCGTGGGAGGCAAGCGGGAAGCGATTTAGGCTGGTCTTCAGGTGATTGCGACAAAGGGGTTGCGCGGGACGGTCTGAGCGGCGCATGGTTTGGGCCGTTCTAGCCCTTTTGTTTCATGTCCGCTATTTCCACCCGCCTTGCCGTTTGCAGTTGGTCCATGCAGCCCTCATCTCCGGAGGAGTTGTTCACCAAATTGGAGCAAACCGGAATTTCCCGGTTGCAGCTGAATCTTGATCCGTTGCGCGAGTCGCCGGAAGTGTGGGGTGGCTTCGCGGAGGCTGCGGCGGCTCGTGGCGTGGAGGTAGTTTCCGGAATGTTTGGCACCATCGGCGAGAACTACACGACGCTGGAAACCATTCGCGAAACTGGCGGCGTCGTGCCCGATGCGACGTGGGAGGCAAACCAAAAACACATTCTCGCCTGCGCCGATATCGCACATTCGATGGGTCTCACGCTCGTCACCTTTCATGCTGGATTCTTACCGCACGATCCGGCCGACCCGGACACTGTGAAACTCACCAGCCGCATCCGCGAAATCGCCGGATGGTTTGCCGAACGCGGCATCGCCCTGGCGACGGAAACCGGCCAAGAAAGCGCGGACACGCTGCGAGAATTTCTGGAGCATCTCGGTTGTGAAAACGTCGGCGTGAATTTCGATCCCGCCAACATGTTGCTCTATGGTAAGGGTGATCCGATCGCCGCCATGCGAGAGCTGGGGCCGTGGATTCGCCAGGTGCACATCAAGGATGCCAATGCGACGCAAGTGCCCGGCACTTGGGGCGAGGAAGTGGTGGTTGGCACTGGCGAGGTCGATTGGAAGGCCTTCTTCGCGACGCTGGAGAACCTCGGATTCCAAGGAAACGTCTGCATCGAGCGCGAGGCGGGCACGCAGCGCGTGGAAGACATTCGTGCCGCAAGGGAATTTGTGACTTCGCTGATCTAATCGATTTTTTTGAATCATGAAAACAAAACCACCCTCCACCCGCCCCGTGAATGTCGCCGTTGTCGGCCTCGGATTCATGGGGGTGACACACTTGCGGTCTTATCAGAAAATCCGCGGCGCGAAAGTGTTCGCCGTGTGCGATGCCGTCCGCCAACCGATCAATGGAGTCATCCCCGGTGTGGGTGGTAATATCCATGGCGCGGATGCCTTGGATCTCGGTCCGAAACTACGCGCTTATCAGAACTACGATCTCCTGTTGGCCGATCCCGATGTGGACCTCATCGACTTATGCGTGCCGACACCTCTGCACGTGCCGATGGCAGTAGCCGCGCTGAAGGCGGGCAAGCATGTGGTGTGTGAAAAACCGATGGCCCGGGATACGGCGGCATGCCGCAAAATCGTGCAGGCGGCCAAGGAGGCGAAAGGTTTTCTGATGCCAGCGATGTGCATGCGCTTCTGGCCCGGTTGGTCGTGGCTCAAAGATGCGGTGGCCGACGAGCGCTACGGCAATGTGCTCGCTGCACGGTTTCGCCGGGTTTCCGAAAGCCCGGGTTGGAGCACAGCGAGCTACTTTGATGGCAAAAACTCCGGCGGCGCACTACTCGACCTGCATATCCATGACAGTGACTTCATCCAGTTTGTCTTTGGTTTGCCAAAAAGCGTTTTCGCTCGCGGCATCACGCGCTTCAGCGGCGCGATCGACCACGTGGTGGCGCAATATGATGTCGCCTGCGGAGCGGTGGTTTCCGCCGAAGGCACGTGGCTGATGACCAAGGGTCACGGGTTTGGTATGTCATATACCATCAACTTCGAGAACGCCACAGTGGACTTCGATTCCTCGCGCGGAGCCGAGGCGCTGCGCGTGTTTGAAGAAGGGAAGAAGCCAAAAACGCTCAAGGTCAAAGGTAACGATGGATACGTTGGCGAACTGCGCCACATGATCGAAAGCATCCGCGCAGGCAAAGCTCCCACCATCGTCACCCCCGAAGACGCGCTCAACGCCGTCCGGATCTGTGAAGCCGAAGAGAAATCCATCGCCACTGGCAAACCCGTGGCGCTTCGGTGAGTCCTAGCTTGGTGACTTGAATCATCCTTGTTCGCTTACATGAAGCATTGAAACTTTCACTTTCAATCTATAGGATTGCAATTCGCTCCTGACCAGAAAGCATCGTTCATATGGTAGCTGCCTCACGACTCATTTTACCTGACGGTCGGATTTATGAACTTCTGGGATCATGCACGCTTGGGCGCTCGGCGGCAAGCCATGTCGTGCTTGAAAATAGTCACTTGTCCAGGCAGCATGCTATAATCCAGTTTCAAGGAGAAGATGAGTTTTGGATCGTCGATCTTGGGAGTAGTAATGGAACTTATGTGAACGGACGCCGAGTTTCACGGCCACGTGCTCTGAAAAATGGTGACTTGATTGATTTGGCAGGTAGTCAGATCGAATTCCGAAGCGAGTCAACTTCGGTCCATGCGCATGGAAATTCTCTGAGGTCCACCTTATTAAGCGTGGCGCGTCGTGATTGCTGGCTGATGGTGGCGGATATCATCGGCTCCACGCGCATGGCGCAAGAACTCTCTCCCGAGGAATTACCACTGATCACCGGCGGCTGGTTCAAAACTTGCCGCGAACTCATTGAGGAATACGAAGGCCATATGAATCAATACCTCGGTGACGGATTTTTCTGTTACTGGGAGGACAACCTGGATTCCAAACGCCAGGTCTTCGGAGCCCTGCGAGATCTTGCGTTTCTTCAGAAAGACGCCTCGCCGCCATTCCGTGTGGTTCTCCACCGCGGCATGACCGTGTTTGGCAGCGTTCCGACCATGCCCGAACAGAATTTGAACGGCCCCACCGTCAATTTCGTCTTTCGCTTGGAAAAAATCGCAGGGGGGTTGCAGGATAACATTCTTTGCAGTGAAGACGCTTGGAAGGCTCTCGGAGTGGGATCACTCATCCAGCGTCGATCAGAGGTCAGCGGCTTCGAAGGGAATTTCGATTTTCACGTTCCGGATCTGGGGGTTTGATTCCATGCGTCATCGATCTCCCGCATTTCACAGGTAACAGGAACGGCGCGTTCTAACATCTTAGCCTAAGAGCACTTAACAACCGCAGACTACCTATGAATGCGAATTTCATTTACTCGAAATAATTGCCTACAATAATGCTCACTTACGATGAACGAAGTGCTCATGATTAGAGGATATGCTGAAAATTTGCTTGGCAAAACGACTGAAAAATTCTTTTTTATTTGGGGTGTTAAATCTGGATTTAGTTCCGTTTGAAAATTTTCCATTGTATGAAAAATAATTATCATTTCGCTCTGTTATTGGTAATATTTTTATTAGGCCAGCGAGTGAAGTCCGAATCGTGGCAGGGAAAAAATGAACCTTTGGGTGTCGTTTCCGAAACATCTTCCTTGAGTGATGGAATTCTTGGAGCGGAGGAAGCCGTTGATTCGCCGATTTTGCAGACTCATTTCAACGCGGGACGTGATCCTTCATCCGACATCCTTTCCACCTATTTTCTTCGCGACTTCATCACTGCTCAGGTAGAATCGTTCAAATATTTGGGGTCAGAGCAGGAGTCGTACATCCCATGGACTTTGCCGCTTACTAGCGATTGCAAAAAAGTGGAAGCTCCTCCCCAAAAGTTTAGATACAATCTTGAGAATCGCAAAGTTCCGCGCTACCAATACAAATACAAATACGTCCACAAAACCGTTTACGTTCGGGAGGACGGTTCAAATGGCAATTCGGGTGTGGATCGTTCAGGATATGACAGAGAAATGCGCTCGTCTGCCGGTAAATTGGTAAAGCGTAGCGTTAGAAGTCGTGAGTTAGAAAGTGTCAAGCAAGTCGGTGTCAAAACGGAAAAGGCGATAGTACGTCATCCCGAAGGCAAATATGAGGGGACATGCAGAAGTACGTGCATGCAAGTCACCGGCTTGGCGATTTTACCACATGGTTGGCATGCTACGAATGCGCAGTTGGTTTACACTATGATTAAGGCGGGGCTGCCTGCGACCGATCCACAGATCCAGCTCACCATTGAGTCATTCACCAACCTACTCTCGGCCTATGGAATTCCTGATACCACGAAAGACGTGGCATGGTTAACCGCCTTGTTTGCGAACCTCCCTCAAGACAATCCGGCCGTAAAAGAATGGTCCGAGAAGCTCGTTAGCAGGCTCGTTTCGGGTTCGGCACAGGTTGGCGATAACCTAGGCATGTGGGGGCCGGTATGCATCAATCCAAAGTATTTGGATGAAATCTTCGACTATGATATGAAGTTCTTGGCTAAAAACATCACGCCGCTCAAAAACGAGCTCCTCATGGAAAACAGAGAGCGCCAAAAAATTCGGCTGGAACAGGAATTGCAAGCCAAAGAGCAGCTGCATGAGCAATGGCAAAAAGCTTATCTCACTTGGGCCATGGTTGGCACGTCAGCCCAAAATCCCAGAGGGCAAACGGTTATTCCGGCGGATACGGACATGCAGCAGAATTTAATCTTCAACTATTCGCTCAAGGTTCCTGGTCAGGCCCAAGATGCCTGTCACTTTCAATTCACGGATCTCGAGTCCACTTCTATCGCCTTGATGGCGCTGAGTGAAGCCCAAGCCGCTGGCATCCTGCCAAAGCTCACGCTCACGCCAACCAACGAGAGAAAAAAAGATTTGGCCAAGCCGCTTGATGTCCAGAATCAACTCTCTGCCTGTTATCAGACGCTCAATCGACTTCGGCAAAAGACCGGCGGATGGGATAGTTGTTATAGCGCGAAATATCACAACACCTGTCGGGAAATCACTTACGCCTCGACGTTGCCCAAGAATTTATACGACAATATCAAATCGGAAAACCACTAGGCATATAATGTCATGGGAGTCGCTAGCTTGGAATATTTAGCAAGAATTATCGGCGGTCCCAACGCGCAGCGGATCCGGAAAGAAACCTCAGACTATCAAACAAAAATCGTGCAATGGCTGCTGGAACATACCGCTGATCTTGATCTTCAGAACGCGCCCGCCAAAGGCGACATCCTGTATTTTTTGGCGGATATGATTGGCAACAGGAGCCCGGATGCCCAATTTTTGCGTCAGCAGATCGGAGCGATGGGGCTCCGCGAGTCAGATGAGCTTGCGCCGCTGGATGAGCTAGAGAGTTATCACACACACTCGGCGCGGATGGCGCTGGATGCGGAGCGTGTGTATTTCAATAGTGGCAAGGTTCGCCCCGAAGAGACTGGTATGGAGGAGGCGGCGAACCCCGCCTCGATTCAAAAAATGATGCTTTTTCGAATCAAGGCCCTAAGCGAGAGGGCGGCCTTCACCTATTTTCTAGCCAAGGGAGTCAGGCAACCCGTGTTTGCGGCCGTGAAAGCTAGTAATGGGAATGGCACGTGCCCCGCGCTGGACTATTTCATGAACTGGAAAGATGGCGGCATTGGGTTGAACTACTTTTATGTTTCCTCCGTGAATGATCTCGCCCGTTATAGCACTTCGCTCTTCCTGGTTATGGAACACGACGAGGATACGGCACTAACTTTTGAAGAAAAAGTGAATCTGACGGAATACATTCGATCCAATGATGGGACGGTAGTACTGCTCGGCGTTACGGGCAAAAGCACGGATTTTATGGAAAAGAAAATTTCCGAGATGCTGCAAGGGTCCGAAATTAAGTTTAATCAAGTAGATGGTGATAAGCGGGGAGTTCGGTGTGTCGAATACCAGGTGGACGACCGCCTTGCTGTTATTTTGCTAGATGCGTCTCAGGACCAAGAGGCTAAGGAAACCTATGCTAAACGGCTTAAAGTCTATAAATCTCTCATTCAAGAAAAGTTGCCGGAGAACTATCTGCAAGACAGCTATTGTCTTTTGCCGGAACGTGTCAGCAAAGGCGAACTCACTTTGACGGGTGTCGAGTGGAATCTAAGTGATGAAAATGCGGACCCTTGATTTTTCATGCAAGACCCTATTTCCAACCTTGTGCCTTTGCCGGATTTCCTTGTGTTGGAAGGCTATGATTTCTCTGAGTTGCTCAGTTCTACGACTCTGGCTCGAACCAGTCGCTATTTCGAACCGTTTTCAGATACTTTCGTAGTGGTCAAGGAGATCCACCCGGCAGTTTATCAGCTTAAGGGTGTGATGCAACGTCTTCAGGAACGACTGGCTCAGATTACGGAGGTTGAAAATCCTAACATCATGCGTCTCTTGGGACATGGCCCGACGGAAGCGGGCGGCTATTATGTGATCCGCGAGTATATACAAGGATTCTCGCTGCAGGGGTGGATGCAGACTAGCAGTATTGATCCTTCCAGCGCTCTCAATCTTGTCATCACTGTCGCTGGTGCGATTGATGATTGGCATGGGAGCGGTGGTATTCATGGTTCCGTACAAGCTTCAAACGTTTGGATCGGCAACGACAGTAACGTCAAACTTGAGGTTTTTTCCGTATCATCTCTGTTGACTCCGAACCAGATGGTTCATCTTTTGGGACTGGAAGTGATTAACACCATGCCCCCGGAGTTCACGACGGAAACGGTGTTCGGTCCGCAGAGTGACATCTATGCACTTGCATCCATTTATTTTGAATTACTTACCGGTAGCAAGCCAAGGGATACCGACAATCTGAAAGCGCTAACGGTAAAATTGGATCCCCGAATTCGGCATGTTATCACGAAGGCCTTATCCCCGCTCCCCAGTCAACGACAGGCAAGCATGTCCGATTTTAGTGCGCCGCTGCTGGGCATAACAGCAGCGATGCCAATTTCACATCCATCGCCCGAAGTGGTTGAGCAGCTGAATCTTAAGCCATATAACAGTTCGAAAAAGCCACTCATTGCAATTCTTAGTCTGATATTGCTTGCCGCGGGCATGGGGCTGTTGATGTGGAAGCGAGCGGCTGATAAAAATAGTAACATCCCCACATCAGGACCGGGCGTGGCCATGGTAATGCCGTCTGACAAGAGCACAAGTGGGAAGAAAGCAGAAGATGATATTGAAGCGGACAAGCCCCAAGTCATGGCCAGCTCGCAGATTAAATGGGACGGAATTGATGGTAACTCCGAACGGGTGAAAATAGCTTTTTTATTGGAAAATACC
>Ga0247843_1004623_pt1 | contig 20267 bp, 29 predicted proteins | sample LaCruzMarch2017__FD_192420 | JGI IMG/M metagenome (GOLD analysis project Ga0247843, IMG submission 192420) | Freshwater microbial communities from meromictic Lake La Cruz, Castile-La Mancha, Spain - LaCruzMarch2017_8m | ecosystem: Environmental > Aquatic > Freshwater > Lake | place: Spain...
TAAACGACTTGACCTTGAATTAAATTAGCACCCGCTGTAAATGTTTGTGTTGTGGGAAACGTAGTCGTTACACCAGCACCATTTATTAGATAAACCTCTGTGCCACCAGGATTAAATGAGGTGTATTTACGATTAAAAATTGCCCTGTTGGTCATAATAACGAGCTGGCAATTGATACCCTATAAGCATTCTAGCAAAAATAAAAACAAAAGCCTAAGACTCTTGTTTATTTTAGAAATTCTGTTGTTCTGCCCTGATGATTGCTGTTGATGATGCACGATCAATTTTTAAAAACCCTTGACAGGTGATGTTATAGTCTTGTCCGTTTAAATCTTTTTCGCTTTTGACTGGCACCGAGATATCTAAATTTTTAAATAGGTATTCTTTGCCGTCTTCAAAGACTCGCCAGACATGATCCATAGTGCCACGACCATTTTGACCTCGCGTCTTATTGAACCGTATTTGGTAAGTTTTCATATTACTTCAGCAGGTGCTGGGCAGGCAGCTTGAGGAGCAGGAATCACTGTCAAATTAAAATGAACAAATTTAATGGGTGTGTTTGCTGCATGGCGAGTAAACGAATGAGGCAACCATGAGTTAGAAAAAATCATCATGCCAGGTTTGGGCGTGAAATTAATCATTTTGCTGGCAGGAGTTGCCATGTTTACGTCTTGTTCCGGCAAATCAATTTGCACTTTGGCAGCGCGTGGGTCGTAAAACACAACATTAGAACAATTCTCTGGGGTCTCTAGAAAATAAAAACCTACTATTTGTGAGCCATAACCATGCACATGCGCATCCATTGCGGAATGTTTGTGATGCTCTTGTATCCACATCTCAGTAAAAGAAACAGCTTTATCCCCCATCGCATAGCCCTGCTCATTAAGAATATTCCAGGCTGTAGCACCTACAAACTCAATAAACTTGGTCATGCAAGGAGCATCAAAAAAATTACCCGTCATGTAGACAGGGTAAATTTCGTTTAAGTCATGTTCTTTGCGTTGAATCTCTAAATTTTCTTCAGCTATTTTGCTAACTTCTTCCAAAAAATCAGGTCGCTCAATAATGTAGATAGGGCAGGGGAAATGGTGTGCAACCTGAAGTTGTATGTTATTGGTAGCTATAGAATTTTTACATATTTTTTGTTTTGGTTTTTTGCTTGTGGTCTTTGGCATGGTTTTTTGTGGCTTGTTGAATGTTTAGTTTACAGCTTAGAGCTGCTCCTGTTCAGATACTAGCACCCAACTTGTAGTTTCTTCGTCCCACACATACTTTTTACCATCAGTCGGATACGGTATTGGCGCATTCCAACTACAAGTATCTTCGTTTAACACCCAAGAATTATAAGGTTTTGGTGGAATAAAAGCATTTAGGTGCGAATTGAAACTGTAACCAATTCCAGCATAGTTTTTGTATATGCGTCCGTTGTAACTGGTCTGAATCCATTTGGTATGTGTGCCATAAAGGCTTTGGCAAAATTGTTCGCCAAGCCAAGCGTCTTCAACTCCTAAATCATTTTTTATGACATCGTTATTTACCACGATGACTTGTTCAACAATCCAATTTTCGTTTACCCGTGCAAAGTGTGCCATTAAAAAGTAATGCTCCCAGATCCAGTAAATTTGTAGTTGCGGTAACCACCGTTAATGGTAATCGTCGGACTACCGGTAGTGGAGACTGCTGCAAAAAATGTATCTGGATAACGGATAATAGCAATGCCCGAACCACCGCTGCCGCCGTTTGTATTTTCGTTAGTAGTAGCGTGACCCCCTCCACCACCGCCACCTTTATTGGTAGCACCTTGTCCAGCAGGAGCACTTGCATTACCTCCACCACCACTTCCGCCTGTCCCTGGAGTTCTAGTTATGAAATTCATTTGCGCTCCCCCGCCACCGCCGCCAGCGTAAAAAATGTAGTCAAAAGCTTGTTGTCCTGCACCACCATTTCCACCTGCCGATTGCGTTCCATTATTGCCCACTGCACCGCCACCGCCACCGCCACCCGCAGCAAGACAACCTGTCAAAGTGGGACTACCTCCATTAAACCCTTCACCTGGGTTACCAGTCCCTGGGCTGCCAGGGCTACCATTACCCGCTCCCTCACGTGTTCCACCTCCACCGGAACCTCCAGATCCACCAGAAAAAGCAAAATTACATCTAGTTCCGCCGCCGCCGCCACCAGTAGATGTAATAGAAGAAAAACTTGAATTGCTACCGTTAAACCCTCGATAATTTACGTTGCAGTAAATGCACGAGAAGCCCCCACCACCTCCACCGCCGATCGTAATTGTATATGTGGTTCCTGCGCTAACACTAAATCCTGCAGCAGTTTTAAACCCACCAGCGCCACCGCCACCGCCGCATTTGCCGCCGCCAGCACCGCCAGCAACTACCAAGTATTCAACGGTAGGTGTAACAGACCCAAAACTACGTTGATTCATAAATACAGCTTGTAAAGCGCCGCTCATGTTAGACCGCTCCCGCTGATAAGCCAAGATGTTGATGTAATCTTAATGCAAGTTGCAGAGCCATATTGAGCTAATGTGCGCGAACCTGTGGTGCCAGCAGATGACAACGTTAAAGTATCAGTTGTTATTGCAATTGTAACGGCTGCTGCTGCCATATTAATGAATGTAAGGGCTGTACCGATTGGATAAGCTACAGAACTGTTGGCTGGTATTGTAAATGTCCTTGCGTTGTTATCGCCAACAGGGTGGAATATAACTTTACCTGAATCAGTTAAAATCAACGTATAAGCAGCTGATTGAGAATTAACAGGTAGACTGAGGAACCCAACTGCATCGGTGCCATCCACTGTGCAACTGGATAGTGTGCCAGATGTAGGTGTACCTAGTACTGGGGCTGTGAGTATAGGAGAAGTAAGTGTTTTGTTGGTAAGAGTCTGGGTGCCAGCAAGAGTAACATCGCCTTTTGAAACCGCGACAGTTAATGCAGCATTACCAGAAGCTAATGCAGTAGTACCAGTACTTTGCGCAAAATTACCCGAAGATAACGCATTCAGTCCTGTACTAATTCCAGCATTACCCGAAGATAACGCATTCAGTCCTGTACTAATTCCAGCATTACCAGAAGCTAGTGCAGTATTAGCCGTACTTTGAGCAAAATTACCGCTAGCAACAATAAAGTAACGTTGATCTAACGCACCTACTTGAATACTCTTATTAGTTACTCCAGATGCCTGGACTACAGGAAAAAAATCACCACTGGCAAGAGTGACAATTTGTGTAAATTGAGATATTTTTTGGCTCATTTAGATTAATTTTCTAACTCAATTGTAGCTCCATCTTCAGCCAAAATGAACCCAGGAAAAAATCCGCCTTCTAAAAGCAGATAACCGCCGGTAATATCTATTGAAACTGGCTTAGCTACTTCTACACTAACACCTGAACTCGTTACAGCTCTTCCTACAGTCGTAACATAAGCGTTAGTTAACGGTGTGGAAAACACCTCATCGAGCCAAGTAACATACGAATTATTTAAGGAACCTGAAACTACGCTCAAATAAACAGGAGACCCTGGTGTTAATCCCGAGCTAGAAGCAGAATAACTGTCTTTATTAACGAATATTAACTCGTTTGCTTGTCCAGCGTTAGTCGCTATTCCAACCACACGGGCGTTACGCTCCTCAATTGCTGATGCTTTGTACAGCAGCCCACTGGGATTAATTGTGACAACATCCCCCTGATTTATATTTTCAGAAGCAATAAAAGAAACTAAGGCCACGGGGACAAATTTAGTGCTTTCTTTCTTAGTCTAATCTATTTTTTACCTTGGCCCCTTGATTTCTTACGTCCGTGGCTTGCTTTAGAGTGTTTGCCATCACCTTGTAAGCTCTTTTTAGGCTTGGACTGGATTTTGTTGACGTTATCTTTAACTGACACGATAGAAGAGGTTAGTTTCTAATTAAGAATACTAAACCCAAGCGGTGCCGTTCCAAACTCGTAAAACACTAGCGCCGCTGTCGTACCAGAGACCACCTTGTTGAGTAGCGGCAGGAGCGGCAACTCCATAGGCAGCATCTCTAGTAGCTCCTGTTTCGTACCAACCAGAACTGACGGCATCATAAATAAACAGGTTACCCATCAACTGGTTAAACCACAGTGTTCCGTCCCTCGGCGGCGCGTTTAAACCAGTGCCGGATGGGGGAACTTCTGATTTAATTGCAAAAGCTTCAGCATTTGTTTGATACCAGTCTGGGTCAGAAACTCCGTTTCCACTGGCATAAACGAATAAACGCCCTTCTTGAGTATCAAACCACAAGGAACCTGCGTTATACCCCGCACCTGGATTACCCGAGATTGTAACTGCTGAAGATACAGAACTACCGCCAGCGGTACCACTAATAATTACTGAGTTACCACTATAAGAAACAGTATTACTTCCTTGACCAAAAACGTGACCTGAGACAGAATTTTGAAATACGTTGTTGAAATTTACATTGAAATCTGTGCCGTTTACTAGATATAAACCTGAGCCCGCCGTATAGACAACACCAGAAGCAGACGTTACCGTAGCATTAATAACCGTAGTAGTACCACTTGCTGTAAAGAATATTCCAGAACCTGCTTGGATCTGGGAACCACCGCCACCAGAAACTCCGCTAATCGTCAGATTTAAATCTTCTAAAGCTTGAACGACACCATCAAAATTCGCTGCATAACCGCTGGGATCTATTGTAAAACTTACAGTTCCCACACCGCTTACCGTGTAAATAATTTCTGTTACAGCCCCAATTATACCCCGAAAATTCGCTTCGTGAAGTCCCTTTCTAGAAGGGTAGTGGATACACGCTGACATCGTATATTTACCCGAGAATACTCTAGTTTAAACACTATTTCTGCAGTCTAAAGACTTTACTTCTTCGTGTGAGTGTGAATCTTCTCGGGATGCATAAAACCCTCCTCAGCAAGCATCCAAGCTGGTATATTTAAAATTTCAGCGCGACGTTTACATTCTAACCAAAAGGAGTTATCAGGAGTTGCTTGCTTTTCTAGAAGAACAGGCAGTGTAGAACTCATGGTTTGGTTTTAGGTTAAGTGGCATACCTGCATATTAACACACAATGTAAAGAAATAACTAAATAGTATGACGCCACGGATGGTTTTCATCCATACTTGAACTTAAAACTCTTCTAAATCTCTGTCATAGTCGTGATTTGCGTATAAACTGAAATCTTTAAATATAATTAAAAATTAAATTAGTAAACTACTACTGGTCGCGAATCTGCTCGCATTTAAAATTTATTTAAATACCTGAATTCCCTTGCATTTTCTGACTCGAAAACGATTAGTAAAAAAGAAGTTAAAACTATAGGTCAGAGCACGACACACTATGCTAAGGTATCTCCCATAGCACTACGTACACACCATGACCCCCGATCCCTACGTAAGCGTCTTTGGCTTACTGGTTCGCACTCCTCCTGACCCACCCGAAGGTCCCGTCTTAAAGGAATACGACCTGGACTCGTTTCGAGTGGTGGAGCAGGCCAAAACAGTCACGTTGCATTGCAAATGTGGGCGCAGTGAGTCATTGCTTCTTTCCCTCGCAGACGTATCGCGTATTCATCCGGTGCATGGGTTCTATGCCTGCCCGAAGTGTCTGTACGAGCTCCAGGCAGCTCACACTGTCGCTCAGAAGGTCTCCGTTTGGCTGCGGCAGAACAACTCCGCCATAACAGCTCGAGAACACCTGCGTTTACCTAATAATTTGACTCGTTTTATGGACCCAGAGTCTCGTTTGGCTACTAGACCACGCCGATTTATTTACAGTTCCTATTTCGACGTAGATCTAAGCTCGAAAGAAAACATTGTTTCAACCTGCTCAGATCCACACTGTGTAAATCCGTTACACTGCCAAATTGCTAGTAGTCCCGCTACTAAAGTCACAACACAAATGATCGAGGATGTAGCCAAGTGGATACAAAAAGGTATATCAAACAGAACACTACAGGAACTTATAGAAATAAAATACGGAATATCACTGAGTATGCGCAGCATAAACAACATAAAGCGATCTGCGCTCTTGTTAACCGCAACACAGAATTGTTATGCGTGTTAATATACGAGCAGGTAATGTCTGCCAATGAACTTATTCAATCGTTAAGCTTTCCAAAAGCCAGAGTATTTAAAGGGCTCAAAGAACTTCAAAGTTGCAAATTTGTAATTAGATTAAACTTTGAAAACCACACGCTCTACGCTATAAACGGACTTTATCTTCACTTTATAAAAAATCTACTGAAATACGATGAGCTATCCGGAATCTAAGCCTTGTCTTTGGAACGAAAAGTATGTTATTGAGAACTTACCGGCTTGGTTATACACAGATAACGAAGAACCAAGCTCAGTAATACAATGTAGAGCTAAGATTTCTGCTTTACAATATACGGTTCAGGATATTGACCTACAAGTTGAAATCAGAGAACTAGAGCTTAAAACTGGCAATGGTCGCCACGTGTCAGCTTTTGAGTTTGAAAAATGGAAAGTACAGGCTCTTAGGGCAAAACAAACGCACATTTACCTACTGAACGCCTACAGTTATTGGCTTCTCTTGAATGAAAAAGATACTTGTATTCCCAGTATCAGTGAATTATTGCAAAAATTAATAAAACTTCTGATCGAAGAGCCGGTTGATTTCACTTCCCAACTAGAAAAATTACTCTAAACTACGGAGACCGGCTATTGAAAGAAGGGTCTTTAGTCGGTATCGTGAAGGTGCTAGTACTTTTCACCCTTTCGGACTAGCAGTAATCGATCTCTTGTGCCTAGTACTAGGTGCTTGAGCGGCCTTCACACTAATTACAACATCATGCTTACCGACAGAATCACTGCTGCCCTTCCGTTTAAAGAATTACTTACAATTTTTAGAAGCATCGACACTTCGTTACAAGTTTTAGCGAATACAAAGTCTGGAAATTTAACCACGGCATTTATCAGTAAAAAAGCGATAGCTGAAAGACTAGGTGTAAACCCTATAAACATAGATAAGTTGATACATCAAGGAATTACATCAAAAGGGAAGTCTGGCTTAGTCGAAGGCAGACACTACTGCAAGCTGAGTAAGGATGAAAACAATACTAGTAATTTTCTGTACGATTCTGCTAAAGTCCTGACAGATGCCTGGTCCTCGTTTCAAAATTATGATTAATCTCGGAGAAAAAGCCAAAAAACTAGCTTCCTCCTTATTCGGAGTGAGTGAAATAAAGAATCGGATCGCAAAGAACGCGATGAAACTCCTCATTAATGACATTATAACTATGTCAACTGAGTTTGCCGACGCAAAAGGACAGGGAGCCTTGTTTTTTAACTCTAGTTGCCCAGATAACAGTCATTATCTGACTCTTAAAGAAATACAAAACGATATTGTTATAGCGGAAGAGTATATGGACAACACAACAGCAGAATTTTTAAAAAAACTTATAAATTTAATTCAAAAAGATAGCGAAGCTAAAGAAAGTGTTGTTGTGATGGTTAACAACACAGGTTTATCTGCGCACAAAATAGACTTAAACTCTATTGATGAGCGTATTGACTCTTTAATCAATGCCGTTAGCTAACCAAGATTTTGTTTCACCTCCAGAAATAATCGGAGTAACCACGGCGTTTTTTAATGGTCAGATTGAATTAGACCCCGCATCAAGCGATACAGCGAACAGCATGGTCTGTGCGAATAAATACTTTACACACGACCATAACGGGTTAAAACAAGAATGGAAAGCTAAAAATATATATTTGTATCCTCCTAGAGATTTTTTGTTTTTAAGTGAGCAACCAGCTGAAACAAATATATTTTTTAGAAAAAGACGATTTGTTAAATCCGCACAGCGAGTTTGGTTAGAAGAGTGCCTTCGTCGGTATAGAAAAAACGAATTTGACGAGGGTATTGTGTTTCTTACATCCACAGAAGTGGCGTTGCTGGTTACACAGAAGTTAGACATAGATATGCCGATTTGCATCCTGAACAAGAGACCAGAACTTTATATAGACATGCCTGGTTTGCCAAAACTTATAAACACTAAATGCCTGGGTTTTATTTTATATTTTCCTTGCTTGTTGAATCCCCTTAAGAGAATACAGGAGTTTAACGAGCTGTATAGTGATCTTGGTCGTGTGTACTTTTAAGGTTTTCTTTAGTTTGAAATGAATCGTCTGGCCCGAAGTTATCGTTCAGACCAAAACCAAGTCGATTAAACCCACGGATGGAATCGTACTGTGCATTTCTACGTTGGGATACCGCTTCTCCCCTCTCTGAAGTTTTCCAAATATCTCCAGCAATTCGTAAAGGAAAATACCTGTTCGCTCTTCTTTCGTGTTTGTTAAAAGGTCTTTCGTTTAATGACTTAACCCTACTTTCGTGAACGGAAGTTTTTATAGGGTTAGACATTGTATTTGTAAAGGTCCCGCATGGATCCTACGTCCGAGCGTTGAGTAATAGGTGCAGAAGCAATACGCATAAAATAAGGATTGTATAAGTTAGAGAAAGCTTGATTCCCTTGTATCTTTTGAAAAGCTGTTATAGGAGTGGATAATGTCCCATATAGCCTTTCGGAACCACGTTGACCTGTTCCACTTATTAAGCCAGTTCCAGCAGCAGTGGTATTCCTAAGACTCCCTACATTTGAAGCAGCAATATTGGTTAAATTCTCTACTCCAGCTTTAGTTGTATTTATTGCAGCATTCGAATACATAAGTGCTTGAGAACCTACTCGTTCGGATGCAGCTTCAGCAGCAGTAGCTAACGCAGAATTAACAGTGCCCATATCTTTCATCACTGCTGTACTGTAGTTTTTCATCTGACCTCCTATCTCACCCATAGATCCCTTGTATGATGAAGAACCTAGAAGACCTGGTGTGTAATTAGCTAAAGCCGAAGAGAACTTAGTTGTAGTCTCCGTCATTATTTTATTAAAGTAATCTCGAAATTGCTTACTTAAGTCTTTAGTTGCAGTTCCGGATAAACTTTCTAACTTACCTAAAGTTACGTTCCTTTCTCCTTTGGCCCTGGATGCATCCTCAGCAAATTTAGCGGTATTTGTATTAATCTGGTTAACTGCGTTTTGAGCAGCAATAATCTTGTAATAATTTTCTGCTGCAGACATTTTTACAAAATACCAGTTTCTTGTTTCAGTCTACCACGGAGGGACCTAACTAGGCGCAGATTTAGCATAGGAAAATATAGGTTTACCTGCGGCCATTCGATCCCGCATTAAATTCTTTAAGGCAACAATGTCAGACGTAGCTGTAGTCGCACCTGGACTATAAATATCGGCAGATACATGTGCTCCTGTAGTGGACCCCGTTCTACCTTGAGTCCCTAAAAAAGTACCAGCTGAAATAGTAGTTCCTACTTTTAAAGCGGGGTTCAGTTCATCAAAGTGAGCAAATAAACCATCGAATTTTTTGCCTTCTGGCGTTGTAAATCGTAGTTCTACATTATTTCCGTAAGCTCGCTGTGTGGCACCTCTTTCTAAATTAAATTCTCTCGGGTCTTTTGAGATTTTTAAAACTTCAGCAGATAACGGAGAAGTAAAGGGAGCACCCCGCTTACCTCCAGCAATAACAAAGTCAAATCCTTTTCCGCCTGTGTCGTTAGGGTTTGTTACTTCTATCTTTTGCGAAACAAACGAGTTTGTGGGTTTAGCAGTTTCTATATTTCTATTTGCCGTTTGTACCACGTTGCTTTGTTTTAACCTATTTACAAGTTCTTCAATTTTAGAAGCTGACTCATTGTAAGCTTGTTGCTTTCCAACAGTGTTAATTACCGTTTTAATTAAGCCACCAGGGTCAAATTCAGTTGGTTGCTCCTCTGTAAGATTTGAAGCAACCATGCGGTACTGATCGGCAAGCGCAGGATCATCCTCCTCTACATCTATAGCTTGTTGATTTAAAGCAGCTAATTTAGAATAAACGTCTGCTGTTTCTGAATTACCTGTTGGTTTAATCAAATTACCCGCTAACGAGGCAATTAAATTTTCATTAAAGTCAAACTCCTTCATTTTAAAAGGAGCTGATTGATCTGGTTCAGCAACAGAGCTTGCATCTGATACTGGTATACCAGAAATCTTTTTACGTAAAGCGTCAGTAAAACTAAATGTGCTAGGTCCTATGATCTTATTAACGTACTCGTTCGTCTCGTCGTAACGCTTACTGGCTTCTACCGCTCCAGGTCCTGCGTTATAAGCTCTTAGAGCTTTTTCATAGGCACCGCGCATTTTTACAGGATCTTTTGTACCTCCCCCGTAAGTTTTGACATAAGCAGCCATATTTTTGGCTGCTGCGTCCAAAGCGGCCACAGGGTCTCGTGGATTTACCCCCCAACCACGAGCCGTATCAGGCATTATCTGAGCAATACCTATAGCACCTGCACTTGAACCCGCTGTTGGGTCAAAGTTTGACTCTGCCTGAATTTGACGCTCAAATACTTCAGGAAGTAAGCCGTATCTTGCCGCTTTCTGTCTTGCTATCTCTCTGTAATTTGGAGGCATAACTAAAGAGGAGGGATACTAAGTAAGGGTTACTATATTCTAAAACAACAAATTTTATTTCTGCGCTAAGTCAGGAGTATCATCAAATAAATCTATATTTACGTCTATAAGGACACCCATATCGCTTATTACGGACCTATACGCTCGTTCACGACAAACTAAACGATAAATCGTGGTCCATAAAAATTGATCTCTCTCTTTGCTCTGTAGCTCATAGGCTTTATTACGTACTCTAGTCAACGTAAACTCATCTTCTAATGTGAGGCCACACTGAAGATTGACAAGTTGACCATCAGGATGATTTTCCCCCATTGGACTCGTACGGCTACCTTGATTGTAGCTAGATCTTAGAACAGAGTAAAGCAGTCACATCTGTGAACGTACTACCACGCTTTACAAGACCAATATCCGGCTGTTAGTTTGCTTTTCTTCTCATCACAGTTATGACGCGCACGGAAATTACGTCGTCTTTCTGGGTCATCACGTTTTATTTCCATGTTTGCGTCACCAAATCTAACTAACCGAACTTCATCGCCCTCTTTGGCTGCTACAACAGACTTTTTACCTCCCTGAATGTCCCTACGGGGCTTGTTATATTCTTGAAACACCTCGCCTGCAATTCTAATTGTCATATAAAAGTCAAAGTCTATTTAAATTATAGATTAAACTGAGAAAATCACTAATTTTCACAAGTATGAAATTTCTGTGAGGTTAAGAAATTATGTTGCGCACAGAGCGGACTACGCTAATATAAGCTCGCCTGATCATCTTCATCGTACAATTCGTATGGACACCAAAACACTTTTGACTATTGCTGAAACAGCAGAATTACTGAATTGCAGTTCTGGTTTTGTCCGTAAGCGCATTTCTTTATCCGAATCCAATCAAGAAGGTGGTTGGCCTAAGAATGTTTATATAAACCTGCAACCAAACGGTGCGAAATCTCTGTACAGAGTAAACAAAACGGCATTAGAGACTTATCTTCAGACATCCGTGGAGGAAATTATAGAAGATGAAATAGATAGTGCTCCTTGTTCCGTCTGTGTTATCTAACGATGACCTATTCAGATTCCTTTACTACTTCTCCTATGCAACCCACAGAAATTGCTGTTATAGATCAGACTTCAATTCAACCAGAAATTGAACAGCCGAGTACGACAGTACAAGGATTGGTCGAACATTTAATTGATTACGCCTCGTATCTACATCAACTCTACGCGCAGGCACATTTAATACACCTAAATATCGAAGGACCTTTGTTTTTCCCGATACATGAGTTTTTAAACAAACAGTACGAAGCTCATATAGTGCAGTTCGATAAAACTTCGGAGTACGTTAGGACACTTGATTACTTAATGCCTATGTGCCAACGAGGCTTGATTCAGACTCATAAGAATTTCAAGCACGTTAAAGATTACGACACCAGAAATATGCTGACGACTTATCTTAAAAATGTAGAAGATGCTGGTATGGCAGCAAAAGATGTTTGTGACTATGCCCGCGAAATTGAAGCCGTGGATGTTGAAAACTTTATGGCTGAGACAGCAGGAGCTATGTTTAAAGCAGCGTGGATGCTTAAATCTACTTTACGTTCTAAGTAAAAGCCCATCCGTTAAGTACACGAATAAATAAACCGCTCGGCGTTGTACCAGAACTCTGTATCTGGTACACCAGTGTACCTGAAGCATATGAAGCAGGACTAGGAATACCACTTAGTAAAACTAGTACTGAAGGTGTTCCTGCTGCAGTGACTACTCCACTAGAAAGTACTGCACCACTAGCGAGAGTTGCTGTATTTGCAATTAAAGCACCGCTGGCAAGTATCGCACCACTAGCGAGAGTTGCTGTATTTGCTATTAAAGCACCGCTGGCAATTGAAGACGAGTTAGCTTGTCCTGCAACTGTCGCCGAATCAGCAAAACCAGAGTATATCTTTTGCCACGTTGATCCCGTCCATACTTTTAAATAGTAAGCAGCTGCGTTTGTATCTACCCACTGCTCTCCAATTGAATTACCTGGAAGTCCAACGGGGACTGCGTTAGGTGCTGTGTTACCAAAAGAAGAAGGTCCGAGCTTTACGATACCTCCAGCGGAATTCTCAAAATAAACTCCTGGATCAGCAGCACCAAAGTTCGTTGCTAATTCACCGTTAACTAAAATATTGCCGCTAGGTCTGTCAGACGCATTACCTGATCTTTTTAGTAGCAGTGTTACAGGAGTGGATGTCATGTTAGTAAGTTCCTCCGTTTATATATGAGGGAGGAGAAGCTGGTGGTAAAAGACTACCGTTATTATACTGACCCCCGTCTAAATCAAGTGTCGTAGTAGAGGTAGCTATTCCATTTAAATACGTTCCTCCATCGTACGTGTCTTGCGGTAAGTTTGCAGGATCTAAAGGATTGAACTGATCTATAGTAAACAATTCAAAATTCGTGTCTTGAAGTTCTGTTACGTCATCTAACTGACCAAAGTTCAGTGTTTTAGCGATCATATTATATTTATCTGAGTAAAGAAGCTGCTTAGGTAAACCAGACAGTGAAGGACTATACCTCTGCCACCAGTTAAAGTCATGGCTTCTTTTTAAGAAGCTCATTTGTTTTGTTAGATCGACTTCAAACTTCTCCCTGTAATATTCATTCATAGGCTCGTCGGTAGGTTGAGGTAACCACGAGGACGTTACGTTAGACAAGTTAAATTTACGTTGCATATCCCAGAAGGAGGCAAAGATGTGTTTACACCACTTAGGTTGGAAGTAGTAAAGAGAGGGATCCGAATAACTTGCAACATCAACATATGTAGGCGCAGTGTACAACTGATCTAAATAGATAAAACCAAATGTTCTAGCGTAACCCGGATAATCATTGGAATTAGATACACGAGTAGCTGCATCTGGTCCAGCATCGTAAGTACCAGGGTCAATGTTCATTACTTTTGCGTAAGGATATCTTTGATTTAAAGAAGAATTGTAAAAATTAAACCCTTCTCTATTTAAAAAGTCTTGACAGGTACATTGCATCCGTATCTCAGTTGAAAGAAATTCTCCTACAGCTGGAGGCCCAATCGCCGGTACAGAGAGTGTAGTGCTGTTAATAACAGACCAACTTTCTTGTTCAGAAAACGATAAAAATAAAGTATCAAAATCTGGGTTTATAGTTGGTGTTGTTTTAACGCCGTTTAAACCCACAGCGATAACCGTATAGTTGTTATAACCAACGAGTTTCTCAGTGCCGTTTGAATTAAATCTATTAGACAACACCTCCCCTGTAAAAAACGAAATCGGGGATCCAAATCTTTGACTTAAGATAACGGCGTAGGTAGTCGCGTCAAATTGAGTTACAGATTGTACAGATATACCAAAGTCCAAGAAGTTAAAAGTATCTCGTGGTCGAATGCCCACTATGTGCATCCTTGTGTCGGCACGTACAGTCGGATATACAAAGAAAATTCCAGGTATATACCCTCCAACGCCAGCTGTACCAGATATGTAATATTTAAACGAAGAATACACTAGACCAGAGTATGCTCCCTGTGTGTACATACTTAGTTCATAACCACGTCGCCATCTAACCCACAAAGATGCGTAGTTGTAATCGCTTAAAACACTAAAATTCTTAGTACCTGTGGCAGGTCTAAAGCGACGTTCAAAAGATAAAGGATTTGCTAATTGATTTGTATTATCTGATCCCGCAATAGTTGAAATAGATTTTACAGCGTCTAGACCTCCGTGCCCTCTAAAGGAAAAATTATCTGATCCTTTCTTTCGGGACACAGATCAATAGAACCCGCCTTGTGCAAATACTGTGATTCCAGAAGGGCTTAAGCCGCCAGATATTGCAGAAGGTCCATTACCTATAAGACCAACACAAAGAATATATCCTTTTTCTAAGTAAAGACCTTCACCTTTTCCAACTTCAATAGGACGTAATAGTGATGTGTCCCCTACTGATGGAACAGGTGCGTTGATTGCAGGAAGTTCAATGCGCTGTATGCTTCCTTCGGTTGCACCGCTCAAACCTACTTCTACTTTCTGAAGCATTAAAGCAGTAGATGTCGACGGAGCTGCTTGGTTAGGAGCGTAGATATAAAAAGCTAACTCGCAACTTCTAACACCGCCGGTATTAGGGTAACCTTCATTACTGACTAAAAATACGTCTTCTACCAGCGCCGCATCTTCTGTAGGAAGATCGCCCACGCGGACTAACTGAACCAAATCCGAAAACGCTGGGTTAGTCGGATTAACCGTAGTTGTGCCGTTGTTGATCCGAGCCCCTCTAAGGAAGGGACGGTCAATAAGGCAGGGTTGCTTGTTCGTTGATGTAGAAGCTATACCTTTAAACACCCCTATCCGTTGAGATTAGGGTGCCTCCGAACTCTCTTCCTAGAGTATAGCAGAGACTTTATTAAAATAAATAAGTGTTAGATCTAAAGATCAAAGCATAGGTTGACCGCTGCCTGCTGATTTTAAATAGTCACCCATGTATTTGCTGAATAAACCTGCGACTAAAGGAGCAAGATCCTCGGTGTTCGTAGAAGAAGATCCAAAATAACGCCCAAGAAGATCCCCGGCCATACTTTCTTTGCTCTTTTTTTGATTAAGTAAAGAAGGTCCGAATACAGGGTCTTTGCCCTGTGTGCCTCTAATAATATCGCCTGCAACGCCTGCTCCTAACCCGGCAATGTCAAGAAAACTAAGACCTCTAGCCTTTTTTTGTTGATCTAGACCGTATTTCGCTGTATCGACACCTAAACCTGAGGTGTAAGCTGTCTCCTGCATAGATGGGCTAAAATTAAAGCCAAGATCAGGAGCAGCAACTCCAAATTGTTGGTTATCCACGGGGCTAAACCCGCCAGAGAAGTCAAAATCAGAAATAGCCATGATTAATTACCGTAGAAAAGGTTTGGTTGTCCGGATCTACCCATTTTAAGCTCCATTGCGCGACGCAACATGTCATTGGAGACCTCAGCTGTAGCCTGCATTCTTTCGGGAGCTTGACTAGTGTATTGATCTTCTGTTTGCAGTGTAGGTTGAACAAGCGCTTGCGTAGCATCAGCGAGATCAGTGGCGGTCTGACTACCTGTTACGTACGCCTCAGCAGCATAATGACTATTTCCTATAGCGTTATTTGAGAAATTAGATCCCATAGGAGTGTTGACCATGTAGTCCGAGACATTACCTACAGGTTTATAATTAACAGGATCACGGGGTTGTATCTCAGCAGGAGAGGGGAATTCGGAACGAACATTTAAGTTACTGGCTAAAGATCCCCTCTGAATTTGTCGGTTGTACTCTGCTAAAGCTAACTCTGGATGTGTCCTAGCCCACTCAGCTAAACCTGCTGTTTCGTTTGTCGTGTACCCTAGACCACGGAGAATATCGGGCATCAAAGCACGACCTGCTTCACGCTGTGCTTGAACGTTAAGCAGCGCTTCTTGCTGCATTTTATTTGTATCTAATTTAGACGACCCCATGTCTTGTTTGGCATATTGCTGCTTTTGTTCATTAACAGCTTGCTCCCGTGCGCCGGTAAGCATTAGTTTTGGCGTACCCGTTAAAGGATTACCTGCCATAAAACTTGGGGAGTCTGACATTGCTTGAGCCGAACCCACGCTGTTAAGTAGGCTTTCTAGATCCGCTGCTCTTAATCCAGATGTAAGAGAACCCAGATCACGAGTTTGTACACCACCCGTGGCGGTAGCTAACTCTCTCGTTGTTGGACTAAGACGATTAGCGTCATCTACAAAAAACTTAGTGAAAGGATTGGATGCGGGGACCATGGTATTACCGGGAGGGTTGTTTTGGGGAAGAGGAGCTCGCTCATTTAAAGGTCGACTAGCTGGCCCATTGTCAATATCCCGGTAACTATTATTTCTCTTGGTATCAAATGCGTTCCTAACGTTACCCATATTATAACCTTCTCGCTTAGGTATGGATTGTTGTTGACTACCTGGCACATAGCGCCCACTTTCTAAAAGCTCTTGAGCCCCTATTCTTCCTCTCATCTCGGCTTCTGACGCATAACCTAAATTTCTATAATTAGGTTCGGGAGTCGAACGCTCTGCAAGAGCAGCTAAACCTGCTGCCCCTCCACCACGAACAGCAGCAGCGGTTCTGAGCAAGTCCATTATAGAAGGAGAAGGTCCTCCTCCTGTAAGTGCAGGTGGAAGACTAGGTGCTCTAAACCTTTCAGGCCCAATTAAAGACCTTTGAGGTCCCGCCGCACCCATAGGTGTGCGAGTGCCTTCGGGCATAACCCGAAATGAACCTACTTCTCCAGCAGGGGCTTCAGGAAATACAGGAAAACTAGATAAAGGTCGTGCTCCAGGAGCACTTAAACGGGGACCAGTACGTTCAAGTGATGGATCAAAGGAAGACGGACGCGGAGGCATAACCCGAAATGAACCTACTTCTCCAGCAGGGGCTTCAGGAAATGACGAGTAGTTTGCAGGCAGAGTAGATAAAGGTCGTGTCGAAGGAACACTCAAACGTGGACCAGTACGTTCAAGTGATGGATTAAAAGAAGAAGGAGTATTCGCTCTGACATCAAAAAGACCTAATTGACCTGGTGAAACAGGCTCAGGACGAAAAGAAGGGGGTATCGGTGTGCGACCTTGATTTACAGGTACTGGATCCGAACCTATAAAAGGCTTCCTGCTCCCAGAGAAATTCTGTGGATTCCCACTTTTAGTAAAAAGAGAACCTTGCTTAATTGCTTGCGAAAAAAGTTTTACAGCTTCGAGTAAGTTAGGTTCCACGTAAAATAAAGGATGCTTCTTGTCTAAATATAGCCACTACCTCCATTTAGTGTAAAAGTAGATGCGGTCTGCTCTTGCTGTATCAGGAGGTCCGGGTATAGCTTGAATAAATTCACCTCCACTTCGCTCAAAGCGATAACGAGCTGTAACGGGATCTTTATAATTAGCAACATAAAGCATATGCGCTAAACGATCGCACTCAAATTGATAATTCTCTCGCCAAATTCTCGACGTTTCACGCTTGTCTTGAACGTTAATTGAGCGACTTACGTCACCAAAAATTGTTTCTTGCCTACTAGTGGCTCGTCCGGTTGCTAATTCAGTTAAACGTTCGGCTTCTTCACACCTTTCAACTTGACCGACGATTTTATCGTAATAAAACTCAGAGGGTATGCTGCTTGTAGCTTCTAAAAGTCGAGCGTAGTCTCCGGCAGGTACAGTAGCTATGTTGTAGCCTAAATGATACGCTACACGGCTAAAGTTGAAATCATCAAGTCTATACCCGAAAGTCTGAGCAGGATTTCGAGTAAGTTGGTTAACCGCAGCATAAATTATCTCTCGCTTTGTAGCATCCGTAGTTGTTGCTTGGAATACAACACCCTGCTGAGCTAAATAGCTTTGAATTTGCTCAAGTTCTTGTTGAGAGAATTGAGACACTTTATTTATGCACTAGATATTGTTATTCTACCAAATTTAAATTAAAAATTTATATTATTCTACGTATACGACTCCAGCAGACAAAACTTCGTCCCAATCAACACGAGTTATAGATTTAAGTTGATCTAATTTTGTAAATCTCTCCCCTGGCATGGATTGTTGCAGTTCTTTGATCTCAACAGCGGTTTTAATTCCTACACCTTTAAGAATTTGTGTTAAACGCTCAGGAGTAGCCCCGTTTATGTTGATTCTGTTGTCAAAAGGAATCTCTGGCTGAATAATTTGACGTCCACGTCGTTTTAAGGCGGGTTTTGCCTCCTTTTTGTCCTCGCTACCTTCTACAATCTCGATTTGACCTCTGTGCGCAAAAAACACTTTGCCCGTCGTGACGGAGCGGACCATTTTGTACTCACCTTCGTCGTGCTCACTTAAAATTTCAACTTTAACCCCGCTTGGTTTGTACAAAACGTCTTGGATTGAAGTAGTGGTCATTATGTAAGCAGTGTCTACGGATAGTTTACTAACAAATTTCAATTTCAGTTGTCATATTGCCATACATAAAAAAACCCCCTCCGAAAAGGGGGTCTGTTCTTCACTAAATAAATCAGGAAGGAACGGTAGAGGTGAAAACGTTGGACTCAATGATACCCGCAGGTTGAAGAGCCAAGTCGTCACGATTGGCTGCCTCATCAGACAAGAACCAACAAATCTCACAAATACCCAACGCCTTGTTTTTACCACGGAGTTGGTTATTAGAAGCACGGGGGTCAAAAACACCCGAAGCTTGTGCAAGACCAGAAGCGGCTGCGCCACCAAGGTTGGCAACGGCAAACACTTTATACTGTGTCTCGGCTCCATTACGGAACAAGTTGTTGGTGTTGAACACGTTGTTGGTGTTGTAGGAACCGTTGGCAATACGGCTGCTACTACCAGCAAGTGTTACAAAGAAACCAGACGCGGAAGGAGTGGTGTTAAGACCAACGCCCACAGCAGGACCAAGGCCCAGTGTTGGAGTTGCAACGCCACCGCCAACGCCGCTGCTGATCACATCGCCACCGTCAACACGGAGAGCTAGACGATAAACATAAGCACCGGAAGGAACTTTGATACCGTCAGTGATGTCAGCACGTACGTCTTTGTAAGCATCCGGTGAAGGAATGATTACATTAGCGTTAGTGAAAGCAACGTTAGCTCCGTTTAGACCAGAGCTATAAGCCTGAGTGTAATACTCAAGTTGACTAGTGGTGCCCAGAGCTTGGTACGACAGATCGACGTAGCCAATAGCTTGTTGAGCAATCCAACCAGGGGTGAACACCACACCAACAGGACCGCCGACCGGCTGGTTGGAGTAGGTGGTCTCCGTATCGTTAGCGTTACGGAACTGGAAGGTTTTTTCTTCGTGCCAGTAACGAAGAACGTTTGTGTAGTTCCCAGGATAGATCTTGGAAACTGAGATCTGGTTAGCGTTAGTTGTCATAGTTAGTTACCTCCTCAAACGTTGAAAGAGTAGGCAACAGTAACGAAGTCAGCGTTTAGAAGTTCAAAACCTGCGTACAGGCTCCAAATCATCATGATGAAACGGCTGAAGTCGTCGTTGTTGTTTAGGAGCACCTGAGCATTGTTACCGCCGATACCGACGCCAACACTCTGGGGACCAAAGAACATACCGATAGCACTGTCGTATGTAGTCGAAGTACCACCAATAGTTGCTGTAGCACTCTGAGAAGGCATGTTAGTGGATTCGAAGAATCGCACACCTTCAAATACAAACCCGGTAGGCATGATGGGTTCGCCAGCCACGAAGGAGGCTTGTCCAAAACCTTGGCCCATGTAGATAGCAGCGTTAGGCTGCATCGCAGACATGAGTGGGTTGATCTGACCGTTACCTGGGTAGCGAGCCACTTCGCGGAAATCGCTGTTCTGACGCAAGTGCATCAGGAACGTGGGATCGCAAACGCAACGGTAGAAACCGTCTTGGTAAGTAGGAGTATTCCGCTTACGCAAAGACTTAACCACGCGGAGGAGGTCGTCCTTAACGTCAAACTTGGCTTGCTCTGAGTTGGTGTAGGTCAGTGACCCAACAGCCAAATCACCAGGGTAGTAGTAACCACCTTGGGTATCAGAGGACTTACCCTTAGAAACAGCTTTCAGGAGTTCGTTAATGAACACCCGATCGCGCCAACGACGATAGTCGTCGAGCAGGGTTAAGGAACCAATTGATTGGTGGAAGGCAGTGAGATTACCGGTATCCAACAGCAAACGTTGGGCGGTAATTAGTGTCTCACGTGCAATCTTAAATGTACTAGCTTGTGTTGGATCACTAGGGTCGGCAGGACCGGTGTCACATTGTTACCCTA